>Ga0315298_1009084_pt1 | contig 12404 bp, 13 predicted proteins | sample WHS_1_MG_FD_203077 | JGI IMG/M metagenome (GOLD analysis project Ga0315298, IMG submission 203077) | Extremophilic microbial mat communities from Washburn Hot Springs, YNP, Wyoming, USA - WHS_1_MG | ecosystem: Environmental > Aquatic > Thermal springs > Hot (42-90C) | place: USA: Wyoming... | reverse complement strand
CGTAGTAGCCACACCATTCCCCGAAGGGGCCTTCTGGTCTCGTTTCCTGGGGATGACAGATACCTTCAACAACGATTTCCGCTTCCGCCGGGAGGGGTAATCCTGTTACACTTCCCATGATGACGGGCACCGGCTCATTTCTCAACCCTCCCAGATAGTCATACTCACAAACTTTGGGAGGTATCTCGAGACAGCTCATCAGGAACAAAAGGGGATCGGTACCGATAGCCACAGCTACGGGGAAAGATTCCCCTTTTGCAAAGTACTTATCACGATGAATGGCACCGTGTTTTCCGGGTAGGATATGCAGTCCTAAGGTTTTCTCGTCGTGCACCATTATTCGGTAGGTCCCGAGATTGATCGTTCCATCGTCGGGGTCCCGGGTTATAACGGAACAGGCGGTACCTAAGTATCTCCCCCCATCGAGTTCATGGTGAAAGGGTGCGGGAAACTCAAGGACATTGATATCTTTGCCTTCGTGGATATTTTCCAGAAGGGGGCTTTCCGTTACGACCCGTGCGGCCAGGGGTTTTATATTGCCAAACAGGGCACGGAATTGTTTAACGAGACCGATTAACCCGTTATTTAAATCGAGACCCAGCGATAGTGCCAGCCGCCGTGGTGAGCTCAGCATACCGATGACGATGCCCACGTCCGGAGGGTAGTCGGGAATTTGGGAAAAATATAAAAGAGGCCTTGCCTTTCTCGATTTTCTATAGATTAAATCTGCTATGGCCCCGATTTCCAAATTCCAGTGCGCACCCTTAATTTCTTGGAGTTCCCCGATGGCGGAGACCTTTTCAATCCATTGTCTTAAATCCACCTTTACCTCCTCCTTATTATTATTCTCCTCTTTTTAAAATTTCGGCAAATTTTAGGGTTATGGGGTACTGTTCCTCATATATTTTCCGGAATTGCTGCGCCGATAAGGGGTAAACTTCGATGTTCATTTTTTTGGTTTTTTCAATGTAACCGGGGTCTCTTACGGCCTTGGCGAAGGCTGCCTCCAATATCTTTAACCTATCTTGAGGGATTTTTGGGGGGCCATAAACCCCATAATTATAAAGAATGGTTGGTGCCTCATATCCCAGGTCGGCAAGAACGGGAACGTCAGGGTATTGGGCTGTTCGAGCCTTCTCCATGACAAGTAAGGCCCGTATCTGGCCGGCTCGTACCTTGTCATAGGCGGTAGAGCCGATGGTCATTACGGCGTCGATGTGTTTCCCCATTAGACTCGTCACGGCCGGTCCACCACCTTCATAGGGAATGACGTTGAATTTTACCTTTATAGTTTGTTCCAGTAAGGCCGTAAATACATGGGTGGGGTCCCACTTTCCCGCAACGCCCACCTTTAATTTTTTTATTTTGGCTGCTTCGGCGAATTCCCTAAAAGACCCGTATAGTTCGGGATGGGTGACTAAGATATTCGATTCCTTGACGAGGTTGTAAATGAAGGTCATTTCTTTTGTCCTGTAGCGGGCCGTTTCGCGAAAATACTCGCCTAAAATCATGGCCTGCAGGTTGGCCACGAGGATCAGGTAACCGTCAGGTTCGGAGGAGAAGACTTTATTGAAAGCGAGTGTTCCTGCCGCCCCGGGGAGATTCTCCACGATAACCGGCTGGCCGAGGTACTTCTGGAGATAGGGGGCAACGGTACGGATCTGAATATCCGTCGAACCCCCTGCCGAGTAACCACAGAGGATGGTAACCGGTTTGATGGGGAAAGTTTCTCTTTTCCCTTCTGCGTTGCCTAAAGGGAAAACAAGAAGTGGAACAAACAGTAAGATTAAGCGTTTTTTAAAGCTCATGGTAGGGCCTCCTTTCTTTTTTGTCTGATTCTTTTCCAAAGCTTGCTTATGTAAGGATAAAAGAGGGAAAGGAAAATCAAGGCGATAAGAATCTTGGAGATAAGGGATTCATAGAAAATACTAAGCGAGCCTTCGCTCATCAGTAAGGCTCGATGGAAATTTTTTTCCACCATATCGCCCAAAACAAGACCGATGAGCAGGGGGATTGGGGAAAAGTTCGTTTTGTTCATCATATAGCCCAAAAATCCGAAGACGATACTTAAAGCTACATCAGCCATAGAATTGCGCACGGCGTAACTGCCGATGAGACTGATCCCTATGATGGTAGGAACAATAATCGTATTGGGCACGAGGGAGATCAGGGCAAAGTATTTAAAAGAAGTAAGTCCAATGGCAAGAATTAAGAGATGGGCAAGTAAGAGAGACATAAAGAGGGTATAAATCACATCGGCTTTTTCCGTAAAGGCGAGTGGTCCCGGTGGGATAACGAATATTATCATGATACCTAAAAAAACGGCAGCTCCCACGCTTCCCGGAACCCCCAGGGAAAGGGTGCACACAAGATCACCGGGCATACAGGCATTGTTGGCCGTTTCCGGGGCAATTACCCCCTCAATGTTACCTTTTCCGAAGGTCTCGGGATGTTTCGCTTCTCTCACTGCTTCCATGTAAGCCAAAAAGCCCGAGGTGGTTTGCCCAACCGCGGGAAGTATACCGATGAAGAGGCCGATGAGAGAGGAACGGATAATGTTCCAGGGATAGTGGAAGTATTTCTTGAATCCGTCCCAGACGCTCCCCTTCAAGTCCCCCAGTTTGGATATGGTTTCCGTGCTTTCTGCCAATTCTATGGCCTGAGTGATGGCAAAGAGACCCACCAGGGCTTGAATAATAGGAATGCCGTCGGCGAGAATATCAATCCCGAAGGTAAATCTAAGGATACCCGAGATATTATCGAACCCGATTGTGGCGAGAGTAAGACCGATTACGGCAGAAATCAAGCCTTTAATTACCGCCTCCTCGATAACCGTGGAAATTATCGTAAGGGCAAGGATGGCAAGAAGGCAGTATTCTGCCGCATCGAAGCGCAGGGCGAATCTCGCCAGGGGGGGAGAGAAAAAGATGAGGCACAATGTCCCAATAAGGCCACCTACCACCGCTGCAGCACAACTGGCACCGAGGGCGATTCCTCCTTCCCCTTTTTCGCAGAGAGGAAAGCCGTCTAAGACCGTGGCGGCATTGGCCGTTTCACCAGGTGTTTTCAGGAGGATAGCTGTTATTGAGCCACCGTATCCGCTTAACTTATAGGAAGCGCAGAGGAAGATAAGGGCCGTATCCGGTGGCCATCTGAGGGTGAGGGGTAGAGCGAGGGCCATGCCTACGGCGGATCCGATCCCCGGTAGAACACCAACGACGATACCATAGATGCCACCGGCGATAAGGGCCAATAAATTTTGCCACGTCAGGGCTTGAATTAAAGCATGGGTGAAAACTTCCATAAAAATGCCTAAAAGATTTTAATCATGCCGCGGAATAGGGGTACACCCATAAAGTAGCCAAAGAGGAGATAGAAAAAGAAGGTCAGGGATGTACCGATTAGTAAATTTCTGGGTAATTTTTTTCTTTCTCCCTGAAAATAGGCATACGCTATATAGTAGAACAATACGCTTCCCAAAAATCCGATGAGGAAACCTAAAATTATACCGGCGATGAGAATCAGCGAAATGCGATAAAACCTTGCCCGACGTAAAACATCTTCCGTCGGTGCGGTTCCTTTTCCTTGCTTTAAGTGTTGAAATAACGAGAGGCCGACAAGAGTAAGGCCCGTCAGGGTGATAACTTGAGGATAGAGGCGTACTTCAAAGGGGTAGTCAAAGGATTTCCACAGGAAAAGAGTAAAAAAGGTAAACACGATCAGCTGCAAAAGGAAAGCCATATTTACCCCCCCAATCGTTATTCCGGTAAGGATTTACAAACCAAATGTTTGGTTGAAATTACAAAAAATTTTCGAAAATGTCAATAAAAAGCTTGACAAGGGATCCCCTCTCTGATAAAAACCAACCAAACAGTTGGTTTGAATAAGCATACTTAAAGGGGGGGTGGACATGCGAAAAATTTGCCTCTTTCTTATGGTATTAATGGTATTAGTTCTTGTCTTATCTGCTGGAGAAGGTCGGGCAGTGCCCTTCTATGAGGGGAAAACGGTAACTATTATTGTTGGTTTTGGACCGGGGGGAGGGTATGACCGTTTAGCCAGGCTTCTGGCTAAATATCTGACCCGTCATATCCCCGGTCATCCCCGTATTATCGTTCAGAATATGCCGGGAGCAAGTACAATCCTGGCGGCCAATTATCTCTTCAACATAGCAAAGCCTGATGGCCTTACCATCGGTAGTATCGAAAGGGGATTGCCGCTAGCGCAACTGCTCAAAGCGCCCGGGATTAAGTTTGATCTGAGAAAATTTGCCTGGATTAGCTCTATGGCGATAGAAGCGACGGTGCTCGGTATACGGTCAGATTTACCTTACAAAAACTTTGCCGAAATAAAGGCTGCTAAATCTCCCCTCATGCTTGGCATTACAGGTCCCGCTGACCAAGCCGCGCAATTTGCCACCTTGCTCAAAGAATTTACCGGCGTTAACCTTAAGATGATAAGCTATCCTTCTAATGCCGATATCGTATTGGCTTTAGAACGGAAAGAGATAGACGGTTTTGGTGGTTCCTATACCTCACTAAAACCTTACATCGAGAGGGGTTTGCTGCGCCCCATAGTTAGGGCGAGACTTACAGAACCGGGTATTGAGACATTACCCATAGATGAGGACTTAACGGAGAGCGAAATTGGCAGGACACTGATGGCCATTCGTTCTGCTCCCTGTCGTATTGGGCGGCCCTATGTAGCACCGCCTGGGACTTCTCCGGAAAACTTAAAAGTCTTGCGTCAGGCTTTTTTCAATGTTACTCGCGACGGTGCTTTACAGGAGGAAGCAAAAAAGATGGGCATGCCCATAAGTTATACTTCCTCTTCAGAATGTCTCAAAGTGATTAATTATGTTTTGGACCAGCCGCCGGAAATTGTACAGATCATCGGGAAGTATCTAAAATTTTAAGTTGGAGGAGAGGATTATGGGTTATTGCCGGGATTTGCGGGAGCATATAGGGAATCTTGCGGCCCACGATAAACTTGTGCGGATCGAGAGAGAGATTAACAAGGACACAGAACTCATGCCCTTAGTTAGATGGCAATTCAGAGGGCTTGCGGAAGAGAAGAGGAAGGCCTTTCTCTTTAATAGAGTGACCGACAGCAAGGGGAAAAGGTATCCCTTCCCCGTCTTGGTGGGAGCCCATGCGGCCTCTCGGGCAATTTATGCCCTAAGTCTCGGCTGCGAAAAAGAGGAGATTATGGAGCGGTGGAACAGGGCGCTTACACATCCCATTCCACCCATTATGGTGAAAAGTGGTCCCGTTCATGAGGAAGTACATTCAGGGATGTCTCTGCTGGAGAAGGGTGGCTTGGCGGAGTTTCCTATTCCTATCTCCACGCCTGGTTTTGATAATGCACCTTACCTTACCCTTGCCAATTGGGTAAGTAGAGACCCCGAAACGGGCGTAATCAACATCGGCAATTACCGCGCCATGGTTAAGAGTAAAACAAGAACGGGCATGTATGCCTCTACCGGTCAGCATATCCTAAACCACTGGCATAAATGCAGAAAGATGGGAAAGCCCTTGCAAGCCGCTGTTGTGATCGGGGCAAGCCCCCTTGTGGGTCTTGTGGCTTGCACAAAATCCCCCTACGGGGTTGATGAGTATGCCGTCGTTGGTGGTTTGGCCGGGGAGCCTGTGGAATTGGTAAAATGCAAAACGATAGACCTTGAGGTACCTGCCCATGCGGAGATCGTCATTGAAGGTGAGATTCCTACCGATTCCCTCGAGTGGGATGCCCCTTTCGGGGAATTTACGGGTTACATGGGTGCCCGTGCCCTTTGTCCTTACTTCAACGTTACCGCCATAACCCATAGGAAAGACGCCATCTATGCTGCCTTTATCAGTCAATTTCCACCCAGTGAAAGTAGTGTTTTAAGAGGGGTTGCCTATGAGGCCACATTGCTTAAGTTTCTAAAAAATGACTGTAATATGCCCGTCCTTGAGGTGGCCTTACATGACAGTAGTGGCTGCAGTGCCTATTGTGTCATCAGGATGAAGAAAACCCACCCTGCTCAACCCTGGCAAGTGCTTCATGCAGCCGCTTCCCTGTCACCGCCGATCAGGAAATATATCATTGTCGTTGATGAGGATATTAATCCCCGCGATGCAGACGCCGTCAACTGGGCCCTCAGTTTTCGGGTACAACCCCATAGAGATATGCAGATAACCCAAGGAATGGTGGGGTGGTTGGATCCTTCCATTGATAGTAGTGAGACTATCACAGAGTATCCTATACCTTCCGGTACCTCGGCCCTTTTGATAGATGCTACCACGAAGTGGGATTATCCTCCCGTTTCTCTACCCAAAAGGGAATTCATGGAGCGGGCGAGAAAAATTTGGGAAGAAGAAGGACTGCCCGAACTCACTGTAAAAGAACCCTGGCATGGGTACTCCTTGGGACGTTGGTCAAAGGAGAATGAAGAAGAGGCCCTCTTGGCCATCCAGGGTGACCACGAGGAAACGGGAGAGAAACTTGCCCGGGGGAGAACGATCATTTAAGAGAACAGTAAAGGCATCCTTCCTTAGGCATGTAACTTGGGAGGCTTAAGGCCTCATGCTGTAATGACCACAGAACTCAAGGAAACGGGGGTTACAGTAGAAGCTTGGCTCGCATCAAGGCTGAAAAATGGTACTTCTTATGCTACATACTGCTCAATGCGCGGTGGAAGAAACATCATTTGATAGTGCTTACCATATCAGTAAGCATACCTAATCCCTATTTTTATCACCACCACATACTTTATACACCACATCATGGCGACTTTTTGTGGTATTTTTTGCCGCCATCTGATATTTTCCCACAAAATTTGCACATACGGTTACATCCCTAATTTAATTGCGACATAGCCTGGCGAGGAGGGGTCTGGGGTGATGGGAAATCCTGCCGTAGGCAGGACTGTTAATAGCATTGGAATCAGAAGACGGTATTAAGAAGTAACGGGAGACTAAAATGCTGGACATTCAATCTCTGGAGACCTGGCTCTGGGATGCCGCCTGCGCCATTCGCGGGCCGGTGGACGCGCCCAAGTTCAAGGACTACATCCTGCCGCTGGTGTTTCTCAAGCGGCTTTCAGATGTGTTCGATGACGAAATCGAACGCCTGAGCGCCGAATACGGCAGCCGCGATCTGATCGAGGCGGTGATCCTGCTGCCGGAAAACCTGTTCTATAACGCCGCTGCGCCGGGCATCATCCTGGTAAGCAACCGCGCCAAGCTGCGCTGCGGGGAGATTTTGCTCATCAACGCCAGCCAGCAATTCGCCAAGGGGCGACCCAAGAACTACCTGACCGAAGAGCATATCGCCCGCATCGCTGCCCTGTACCACGAATGGCGCGCCGAAGCGGGCATGTCCACCATCATCACCAGCGACGAAGCCGCCCGCAACGACTACAACCTTTCCCCCAGCCGCTACGTGAGCACGAACGGCAGGGAAGTAGGGGCGAATGGCCATTCGCCCCTACTGCCGCTGGAGGAAGCGGTAGTGCGCCTGCAGGAGGCCGAAGAGGAACGCGCCGAGGCCGACCGGGAACTATCGCAAATCTTGAAAATGCTGGGATTGTGGAGGTGATTCCATGCAGACATTGAACCTGCAGGAAGGAGAAACCATCGAGTTGAAGCGCGAGTGGACTGACCGCGCGCTGGAAGACCTGGCCGCTTTCGCGAACACCCGTGACGGGATCCTTTTGCTGGCGCAGGCCTTCTACTATGCCGGCTACATCGAGCGCTGGGGCACGGGAACGGCACGCATCCTCGCCTTATGCCGCGGGCAGGGTTTGCCAGAACCCGAGTTCGACGCCGGCAGCTACCACTTCTGCGTGCACTTCCTCAAAGACCCCTACACGCCCGAGCGGCTGCGCCGAATGGGGCTGAACGAGCGGCAAATCCAGGCTATACTATACGTTAAGAGACACGGCAGCATTGGCAACAGAGAGTACCAGAATCTGACCGGAGCCTGGGAAAGGAACAATGCGAAATGATCGCCCAAAAGTCAGACAAAACAGGACATACGAAGCAATCGCAAGCGGGTAAAAACATGCTGCACCTTTCTACTATTCCACATCAGGCAATTGAAGCCTTTTGCCGTAAGCATCACATCCGACGGCTTTCACTGTTCGGCTCGGCAGCGCGCGGAGATTTCGGGCCAGAAAGCGACGTGGATGTTCTGGTCGAATTCCAGGCCGAGGCGCGCGTGGGGTTCCTGGAATTCAGCCGTATGCAACGCGAGCTGACCGAGATCTTTCACCGCCCTGTGGACCTGGTGCCACGCACGGGTTTGAAACCCGCTATCCGCGAGCAAATTCTGAAAGAAGAGGTCGTCCTTTATGCGGCCTGAGCAACTCTACTTACAGGACATCCTGGACGCCTGCGATGCCATTGAGCGATTTCTGCGGCGAACCACAGAGACCGCGTTCATGCAGGATGAACTCGTCCAGAGCGCCGTCCTGCAAAAGCTCATCATCGTTGGCGAAGCCGCCGCCCGCCTGCCCCGAAACTTTACCGAACAACATCCAGAGATCGAATGGGCAGACATCGTCGCCTTTCGCAACATTGCCGTCCATGAATATTTTGCCGTGGATTGGAAAATCGTCTGGGTCGCCGCGACGGAGGACGTTCCATTTTTGCGCGATCGGATCAAAGCAATACTAAGCGGACTTGGGGAGGATAACCAACCATGAAGGAAGCTCTCCCTGACGGCTTCCAGATGACCGAACTTGGCCCCCTGCCCAAAGAGTGGCGGGTGGTGAGGTTGGGGGAGGTTCTTTTTGAAGTTGATGTACGAGTTAGAGACCTTGCACCGGATGCTAGTCATTTCCCTGTTCTATCCCTCACAAAAAACGATGGTCTTGTTTTACAGATGGAACGTTTCGGCAAGCGCATTGCAACTTCATTACCTTTGCGTTATCCCGATTGAACTTTCTTTCCCTTTGGTTTATAAGTTATTAAAATTTTCGTACTTATAGGGGGTTTTTCATGTTTTTCCCTTTTACGGCAATCGTGGGGCAGGAAGAGATGAAGCTTGCCTTGCTTTTGAATGTTATCGATCCCACCATTGGGGGGCTATTGATTCGGGGTGAAAAGGGAACGGCCAAGAGTACCGCCGTTCGGTCTCTTGCGGCTCTTCTTCCAGAGATCGAGGTCGTTATGGGTTGTCCCTTTGGTTGTGACCCTGACGGTTTTTTATGCACCCGGTGCCAAGAAAGAAAGCAAAAGGAAGGCACCTTACCCCGGGAGAAAAGAAAGATGGGAGTTGTAGAATTGCCTTTAGGTGTTACCGAAGACCGTCTCGTGGGGAGTCTCGATATCCAGTTAGCCTTACAAACGGGGATGAAGAGTTTCGAGCCAGGGATATTGGCGGCGGCAAACCGCAACTTCCTCTATGTGGATGAGGTGAATCTTCTTGAAGATCACATTGTTGATCTTCTTTTAGATGCGGCCGCCATGGGTGTTAACACAGTGGAGAGGGAAGGTATCTCTTTCAGTCACCCTGCCCGTTTCATTCTTGTGGGGACCATGAATCCCGAGGAGGGAGACTTACGGCCGCAACTGATGGATAGATTCGGTCTTTGTGTTCAGGTAAATTCCCTGAGAGAAAGGGAAAAAAGGCTGGAGATCTTAAGAAGAAAGATAGCCTTTGATCGTGACCCCCAGGGGTTCTATGAAGTCTGGAAACCAAAAGAACAGGAGCTTTTGGGAAAGATAAAGCAGGCAAGGGAAAGGCTGGATGTCCTCAGGGTAGGAGAGGAGGCCCTCAGGCAGGTAGTGGAGATAACGAGCTCCCTTCATTTAGATGGTCACCGGGCGGATATTGTCATGATGAAGGCCGCCTGTGCTCTTGCTGCCTTTAAAGGGAAAGAAAGGCCAGATAGGGAAGAGATCAGGGAAGTAGCGAAACTTGCCCTTCGACATCGCTTGAAGAGGTATCCCTTTGAGGAAAGGGAAGAGATGGAAAGGGAGATTGAATTTGCTCTGGAGGAAGGTAAGAGGTGAATTTCCTCGATTTTACAAACCATGAAGAGGCCAAACTGGCACTCATCTTAAATGTCATCGATCCCTTATGCGGTGGAGTAATTTTTATCGGGGAGAGGGGTTGTGGCAAATCAACGTTAATGCGTCTCTTTGCTGAGGTGCTTCCCCCAGATATACCCTGGGTTGAGCTGCCATTAAATGCTACCCAAGAATCCCTTTTGGGAGGTGTGGATTTCGAGGTCTCCTTAAGGGAAGGAAGAAAAATCTATAGGAAAGGAATCCTGGCGCGGGCCGAAGGGGGATTCCTCTATATGGACAATCTCAATCTCTTGCCTCCGGAAATTTTGAGTGTCGTTTTTTCTACCGTAAGCGCTTCACCTCCACCCTTTGTCCCCTTAGCAACGATGTATCCGGAAGAAGGGGAACTTTCCCCTCATTTCCTCGAGCGATTTGGGATGGGTATTTTCATGGAAGGGTTAAAGGTGGCAAACTTAAGAGCGGAAATTGTGAGGAAGAGGACCATCTGTACTTCCTCGGTAGGACTTACTGGTTTACAGAGACTTATTGAGCAGGCTAAGGGGCGTTTGAGTACCGTTACTTTTCCTTCCCCTATGGAGGAATATATCGTTGATCTGGCTCAAGAATATAACATGGCAAGTCATAGGACCGACCTTTTTCTTTTCTATGCCGCCCGGGCCTATGCCGCTTTTTTGGGTACGAAAGAGGTGCAGAAGGGCCATATTGATAAAATGGCACCGCTTGTTTTTGCTCTTCGTTCGTCCTCTTCTGTAATCATCAAAGCTAAGGAGGAGATAGGCGATAAACCCTGCGGGGTTACCGCCTATCTCGAGGACGAAAGGCAGGGTAACGCCTACGAAATCTCTCTGGACAGGTGGTGCGAAGGCAAGGGGGGAAAGGAATTGGATAATTGGTTTGGGGATACCACAAGAGCAGCCGTTGGTGATTCACCGGAAGAAGTATTTGAGGCAGAGGGCCTCTATGAATTATGGCCTTTTTTTCTGGGGCGGGATGGTAAAGCGCGGCCCTTTTCGGGAAGGAGGGGAAAGTCACGGGGATTGATGGCGCCCGGGCGTTACGTAAAGGGTGTCCTCACGGGAGATAAGGATGTGGCCGTTGATGCTACCATCAGGGCAGCAGCTCCTTACCAGAAAAGGCGGGGGAGAAAAGACCGTCTTCTTATCTGTCCCGAGGACCTCCGATACAAAGAACGGGAGCGGAAGACGGGCAACCTTTTTATTTTTGTCATTGACGCTTCGGGCTCGATGGGCGTACACAGAAAAATGGCGGCGACGAAGGGAGTATTGGAGGCCATGCTCAAGGATTGTTATCGGAGGCGGGATAGGGTGGCTATGGTTGTCTTCAAGAAAGATAAAGCAGAAGTCGTTCTCCCTCCTACAAAAGTGACCCCTCTGGCGATAAAAAAATTGCAAGAAATCCCTACGGGGGGGAAGACACCACTTGCGGCAGGTCTCTGGGAAACCTATAAGCTGATCACAAGGGAGGCGCACAAAAGAGCAAAAAGGAAAAGTGTGGTCGTGCTTTTGACGGATGGTAAGGCAAATCAGGCTATGGGAGAAGGCTACGTCTTTGAGGAGTTGGAAAAAATATGTGAGCTCCTAATAGAACTTACCGAGACAGAGTTTATGGTGGTAGATACGGACCCCGAGGGTCAGGGGGCGGCAAAGCTTGCTTTTCGTCTTAAAGGTCGTTACTGTCCTCTTTCTTCCTTTCCCATGATGAAAAATTCCACATCTCCTGGGGAGTATTTCACCAGTTAGCCCTTGGGGTATCTCTTTCGAGTGAGGAAGTCCTTTAGTATTACCTTTTGGCTGCCCCTTTCCTTTTGGCGCCGATGGTACGTATATTGCTCTTTCATCGGTTGGATGATTGATTTATTTTTGGCAGAGGAGGCGAAGATGGCGCGAGTATTATCAATAGGCGCGTGCATTGTGTTTATTTTTTTCCTTTTTCCTTTGGCCCAAGGTGAACAAAAAGCCCTTCCCACCACCACGCGGGTAACGAAGATGCGGGCAGGGGGTGTAGTTACGGAGCTTACCGAAAAGACCATCAAAATCAAGCGACAGGTGAAAAATAGTGAAGAGATTGTGGAGTTTTCATTGGAAAAACCCGTGGAAAAAATCAAGGTAGGCGACAAGGTAAAGGTGAGCTACATCATCAAAAACGGCGAGAAAGTGGCAATCAAGGTAACCAGAGACATTCCCCCGAAAACGGTAAAAACAACAAAAAAGCCGGAAGTTCCTTTTTCTACTCCCAAGTGAGTTTCCCTTTCTAACGGCGACTCCTTGAATTATAATGTCCCCATGGCAAGACAAATTTTTCGTACCAAAACAGTCCGCTTTCGTCTCATTACGCTCATTGTCGTGGGGCTTATCTTAACCACGG
>Ga0315298_1009083_pt1 | contig 12404 bp, 6 predicted proteins | sample WHS_1_MG_FD_203077 | JGI IMG/M metagenome (GOLD analysis project Ga0315298, IMG submission 203077) | Extremophilic microbial mat communities from Washburn Hot Springs, YNP, Wyoming, USA - WHS_1_MG | ecosystem: Environmental > Aquatic > Thermal springs > Hot (42-90C) | place: USA: Wyoming... | reverse complement strand
TCATCTCTGTATTTTTTATTAACAATTAAATTTTATTATCTTATGAAAAACCACAATCCATTTGTTGTTTATGTCTTAAGATTGCTCGTTTCATTAAGCTATAACCAGAATAGCCATTTGATGATAGTGAATAATAAACCTCCTATGATATTATTCTGAATCCAAAAAGAACAATATTACCTCACAAGGTCTCGATCAATTTCTTTTTTCTTTTCTCAAGAATCAACAGTTTCGTCAAAAAGCGATAAAAAATTAGTCATTAAAATCACAGCAACTAATTACTAAAGAAGCACCTTCAAACTGCGAATATTAATCGATATTATTAACTATTAAATCAAATTGCCTATGTAAAACACTTTATGTAAAATGATTGTACAAGAAACATTTTGAACCCGACCCTTTGAGGCTAACACCTCCGTTAATACCCTGATTCAAAAAAATCAGAAATTGGCTTTATTTGTTAACATATAATTAAAATCAAATTATAAAATGAAATGGATTTTCAGCATGGAGAGACACCTCGATATGCAACCCAAACAATTTTTGAGAATGTTTTTTGCTCTAAGTTTTATGCTTTTAAGCTTTGCAACATTGCATGCACAAGATCAACATGTGAGAGGCGTAGTGACCGATGCCAATACAGGAGATGCATTGATTGGCGCAAATGTTATTATCAAAGGCACAGCAAAAGGAACTATTACCGATGTGAATGGTCGATTTTCAATGGAAGTACCAAATAATGCTTTATTGACTGTTACTTACATGGGATACTTGTCAAAAGACATGAAACCAACCAGCGATTTTATGAACATTAAACTCACCCCTAATGCCCAAAACCTGAATGAAGTAGTTGTAGTAGGGTATGGAACGCAAAAGAAGAGTGACATTACCGGATCAGTCACATCAGTGTCCGCCAACAGACTTTCAAAGATTCCAGTGACAAATGCTTTGAATGCCCTCGAAGGAGCAGTGGCAGGAGTATTAATAACAGAAACATCGGCTGTTCCCGGGAGCACGCCTTCTGTCACGATTAGAGGGACTAATTCTATCAATGCCAACACCAGCCCGTTAATCATCGTGGATGGGATCCCATTTCAAGGGAGTTTGAATTACATCAATCCCAATGACATTGCTTCCATGGAAATATTAAAGGATGCTTCGTCAGTTGCTATTTATGGGACACGAGGATCTAATGGAGTAATCCTTATCACCACGAAAAAAGGCGTTTCAGGAAAGCCTGTAATTTCATATTCTGCTTATGGCGGAATGGAAGACATTGCTCATGTTTTACAACCAAGAAATGGCGCTGAATATGTACAGAAATATGCCGATTACATGTCTGAAACAGGACAAAAACAAACAAGCCCAGTCCCCAACTTATATGAAGTCGCCAACTATAATGCTGGAAAAACTATAGACTGGATTAAAGAGGCAACACAAACCGGCATTATACAAGATCACAATCTATCCATTTCCGGAGGAGCTGAAAATATAAAATATTACATTTCAGGAGACTATACCAACGAGAAAGGGGTAGTTAAAGGATATAATTATAACAGAGCAGGTATTCGTTCGAATCTTGAAGCTAAAGTGACAAGTTATTTAAGAACAGGAATCAACTTATCCTTGATGTCTAACAACTATAATGGAGGAAGGGTAAACTTATTGAACGCATCCGCTATGAGCCCTTATGGACAATTGATGAATTCAACAACCGGTCAATATCAAATTTATCCGATGTATCCTGAATTATTATACACAAACCCTATGATTGGGCTGTATCAATCAAATGTTGATGAACGTGCGGATATAAACGGCAATTTCTTTGCTGAACTTGATATCCCATATATCAAAGGGTTAAAGTACAGATTAAATGCTTCGTATGACTATAATCCCACGCACGCTGCAACTTACACCGGGAGAAATGCAAATAGCACGGTTGGAGGGCAAGCATCAATAAGTGATACGAAAACAACATTATGGATTATCGAAAACATATTGACTTATACAAAGGATTGGGGAAAACATCATATTGATTTTACCGGTTTGTATAGTGCTCAACAAAATAATTATTTTGCAGATGGAGCTAATGCAACCGGATTTATCAATGATCTTTTAACCTATAATAATTTAGGAGCCGGATCTACACCATCTGTAAGCTCATCTGCCAGTCAGTACACTATGGCTTCTCAAATGGGGCGTCTAAACTATTCATATAATAATCGTTACTTATTGACGGCTACAGCACGTCGTGATGGTTATTCCGCTTTTGGGGCCAACACTACCAAATACGGAACCTTCCCTTCGATTGCTTTGGGTTGGAATATAGCAAGTGAAAATTTTATGAGTAATTACAGAAGTTTCCTAGATCAACTTAAATTGCGTGTTTCCTACGGTACAACAGGGAATATGGCTATTGGAGTAAATCAGACAGAAACAAGTGATCGCAGTGTAATCTATCCCTTTAATGGACTCACTCAGATTGGTGTTCTATCTAGCATTTTGGGCAATGAAAATCTTCATTGGGAATCTACTACGGGAGCAAATATAGGGTTGGATTTTTCATTCCTGAATGCACGGATTAATGGGTCGGTTGATGTTTATGATAAACGTACAACTGATTTATTAATGAAACGTAACATTCCAGTAATTACCGGTTATTCATCGGTATGGGACAATTTGGGCAAATTAAGTAACGAAGGAATTGATGTTACATTGAATAGTGTGAATGTTTCCACCAATGATTTTAAATGGTCTATGGGCATTACTTTTAGTACGAATCGGAATAGGATTCTGGATTTATACGGGAACAAAACAAGCGATATTGGGAATCGATGGTTTATCGGATCTCCACTCGGAGTAATCTATGATTACAAGATGCTTGGTGTTTGGCAAACAAGTGAAGCTACCGAAGCTGCCAAATACAATGCAAAACCAGGTGATTTAAAATTTAAGGATGTAAATGGCGATGGAAAGATTGATGCAAATGATAAAGTTATTTTAGGCCAAACTGCTCCAAAATGGACAGGAGGCATCACTAATACCTTTGAATATAAGAGTTTTCACCTGAGTTTCTTTATTCAGACATCACAAGGGTCTCTAAAAAATGATCCTGATTTGAATTATGCCGATGAGCAAGGCAGAAGAAATACACCAGCAGCAGTCGGATACTGGACTCCAGCCAATATGAGTAATACACGCCCTTCACTTGCATATAATAACACATACGGATACGGGTATCCATGTGATAATAGTTTCACACGTATAAAAGATGTGACCTTGAGTTATAGTTTCACTCCGGCACTATTAGAACATACGTTGTTTAAGAACTTAACTTTGTATGTCAGTGGAAGAAACCTTTATACATTTACCAAATGGATTGGATGGGATCCGGAAGATAACTATTCCATGAGGGGATCAGGTAATTGGACTAACAATTACCCGAATGTACGTTCGATGGTATTTGGATTGAATGTTTCCCTTAAATAATGATATTATTAAAATCAGAATAATATGAAAAATATATTTATTTCAGTATTTTGTTTGTTCTTGATGGCGCAAACATTTGTTTCTTGCAACAACTCTTTTCTCAACGAAAAGAATTTCTCAAGTTACGCTCCATCAACATTGACCGATTCATTGGGATTTCAAGCTTCTTTAGTGGGCTTATACACTCAATTAAGTTATTGGTACACTTGGTCTGATCACCAAGGATGGGTTAGTGTTTGGCAAGTCGGCACCGATATTGCATATTCTACCCCTAATCAGGAAGGGATAGAGATTCCATATTATAATTACAATTTGTTAATATCAACCGATGCAGCAGCTTCTGAAGCATGGAGCTTACAGTATCAAATGATTAATAATGCCAATAACATTATTACTTCTATTGAGTCTCCCAATGTCACAGGATTGTCACAAACGGGGAAAAATAAAATTGATGCAGAGGCACGGTTTTTCAGGGCTTATGCCTATAATAAATTAACAACCTTGTTTGGAGGGGTTCCGTTGGTAACCAAGCCGGTAACAGGTCCTCAAACTAATTTTGTACGTGCTCCGCTTGATTCTGTGAATGCATTGATTGTGAAAGATTTGGTTTATGCTTCTACTTATTTACCCGATGTCAATCATGTGGCAAATCAAGAAAGGGTCAATCAAGCTGCAGCACAACAATTGTTAGCAACTGCCTATTTGAGAATGGGAAGATATAGCGATGCAGAAACACAGTGCAAAAACATTATTAATAGTGGGCTCTTTAGTTTAGTGACGAATCGCTATGGAATTAAAGCTACTCAACCCGGGGATGCTTTTCATGATATGTTTATTTATGGCAACGAGCGAAGAAGTCAGGGGAATACTGAAGCAATTTGGGTGCTACAACAAGAAAATCCCAGCACGGTTGTTGGAGGATCGACTGGGTATCCTCAACAACGAAGGGTTTGGGGTGCAGCCTATTATAACATAAAAGGGCTTGCTATTTGTGACTCGTTAGGTGGACGTAGTTTAGCCAGATTGCGATTAAATAACTGGGTATTGTATGGACTATATCCTCCGGGCGATATGCGTAATTCCAAGTACAATATACACCGAAGATATTGGTATAATGATCCTTCTTATCCTGCATTATACGGACAACCTGTCCCTTATGCGGGTGCTGATACCGTTTATAAAATATGTCCTCAAACAATGAAATGGGGTCAATTTGATCCCAATGATGTATTCGGCTATGGCATGTGGAAAGATTTCATCCTGATGCGTTTAGGCGAAACTTATTTGCTTTTAGCAGAAGCCCAGTGTCAAGAAGGGCATTATGCTGATGCAGCAGCTTCCATCAACGTGCTTCGTACAAGAGCAAATGCGCCACTCGTATCCGCATCGCAAATAAACATCAATTTCATTCTTGATGAAAGAGCTCGGGAATTGTTAGCCGAAGAAAATCGACGAATGACTTTATTAAGAGTAGGAGAAGAAATGGGAGTCAACATGCTTGCAAAAAGAGCATTACGATTAAATCAAGATGCTAATTGTCCACATCCTATTGTTGGTTTAGATAGTACTTCGATGAACAAAATGTTATTACCTATACCACAATCTGAAATTGATCTTAACAAAGATGCTACTTTGAGACAAAATCCCGGTTATTAAACCCTAATTTTTCAGATGGAGGATTAAGTCATTAGATGATAAATCCTCCATCTGATTTTTTGTATTTATACGTAAAATAGACAAAATAAATTCGGTTATTAAATCTACGAATTATTCTGTACGAAAAATTGAAGATTTCTCTAACGTGCTTTTAAAGAGAAGAAAATTACCACTGAATCGAAAAACACCTAATTTTGTCATCACAATTCAATTGTCACCACTATTATGAAACAAGCCATGTTCTTATTATCAGTTATATTCTTTTGCTCATTTCCGCCGATCATGTCACAGACAAACCCGGATTCCACAGCAGAAGCGAATCGGCAGATTTGGTTAAGCTATATGGATAAAATTGCAAGGCCGGTTATTTATAATCTTGCAAATGATCAGCTAAAAGAAAAAATGCCGATAATATTGTCTAAAGCAATAGACAACCCACAACAACGAACTAAATCAGCATATTTAGAAGCTTTTGGACGCACTCTTAGCGGGATTGCCCCATGGCTAAACGGAGAAGGTGGATCGAATAAAGAGATAGCCTTGCGGAATCAATACAGAACATGGACATTAAAAGCCATTGCAAATGCAGTAAATCCTCAAGCAAAAGATTATTTATTATGGACAGGAGGACAACCTTTGGTAGATGCATCATTTTTCGCGTTAGCTTTGATTCGTGCGCCATGGTTATGGGAGCATTTAGATCAAAATGTCAAGAATCAAGTGGTAACAGCATTAAAATTAACCAGATCCACTGTGCCTGTATACACGAATTGGCTTCTTTTTAGTGGAATGATTGAAGCGTTTTTTTGTAAATATGGGTTGCCTTTTGATCCTGTCCGAATTGATTACGGGATTAGAGAATTTTCAGAACATTGGTACACAGGAGATGGCATGTTTTCTGACGGCATGCAATTTGATCTCAATTACTATAACAGCTATGTTATTCAGCCATATTTATATACGATTGTTCATATAATAGATTCCAAAACGGAAAGGTATAAGTGGTTTGAGCCAAAATTAGAAGCTATCAATAAACGGTATGCAGAAATTCAAGAGCGAATGATTAATTCAGATGGATCATTTCCTGTTATAGGTAGATCAATAGTTTATCGTGGAGGCGCTTTTCAACTCTTATCAGATATGGCATTACGAGACGATCTTCCTGAATCACTCAAACCAGGACAAGTAAGAGCTGCGCTAACGGCTGTCATCAAAAAAACAATGGAAGCACCGTCAACATTTACCCATGACGGATGGTTAAACATCGGTTTGTATGGTAGTCAACCTGATTTGGCTGAATTTTACATTACAACAGGTAGTTCATATCTGTGTACTGCCATATTTTTACCATTAGGTCTGCCTGCAAACGATCATTTCTGGACAGATCCCCCAGCTCCATGGACTGCTGTCAAAGTTTGGTCGGGACAAGACGTCAAAGCAGATCACGCTTTAGAATTTCATTATATCAATTAAAACGGCATATATATTTAATTTAGATGTTTGAATATCTATCACAAAGAGTAGTAATAGTAAATAAAAACCGATTGGCAAAATAAATCAAACCATAATCTTTAATTAATCCATAATGAAAAAGTTTTTTTATGTTTTCGCAGGAATTTTCTTGGTCATGCCATTAGTTTTAAAAGGCATAAATGAAAACAAAGGTCAAAAATCATATTCGGATTTTGATGCACAAGCCCGCAAAATTGTAGCACAAATGACATTAGATGAAAAAATTGCTCAATTACATGGCATCAGAAATGACACTGCATATAGAATTGTTCCTGGCATTCCCCGATTAGGGATACCGGCACTTACGGTTTGCAATGGGCCTGTCGGTGCGGGACCTGCCGGACCCGGACATGAAGGAAAAGCCACAGCTCTCCCGGCAGCCATATCGCTTGCCGCAGCGTGGGATACTCAGGCTGCTTATTCGTATGGCAAGATTGCCGGTAGTGAGTCTGTTTTATTGGAAAATTTATTACTAGAATCACCCGATGTAAACATAGCACGCACACCCCATGGGGGAAGGACATTTGAAAGCTTTGGCGAAGATCCGTTTTTAACAAGTCGAATAGCTGTCTCTGAAATAAAAGGGATTCAAAGCTGTGGAATTATTGCCAATGTAAAACATTATGCAGCAAATAATCAAGAACAAAATCGGTTTAAAATCAATGAGATCATAGGGGAACGAACACTTCGTGAAATATATTTGCCGGCATTCGAAGCATCAGTCAAAGAAGGACATGTCGGTTCTGTAATGGCTGCTTATAACAAAGTCAACGGGACTTTTTGTTGTCAAAATGATTTTTTGTTGAACCAAGTGCTGAAACACGAATGGAAATTTAATGGTTTTATAACTTCTGACTTTGGAGCCGTACACAGCACCATACCTTCGGCCAAAGCAGGGCTTGATTTAGAAATGCCGACAGGTATTTATTTTGGTGATTCACTCAAACAAGCTGTTGAAGCCGGCAAAATTCCGGTATCGTTATTAGATAATAAGCTAATTCGCAGGTATAGAACCATGATGCGTTTTGGCGTATGGGATAAGTTACATGCAACAGGAAACATTCCTGTCCAAAAAGATGCCGAAATCGCAAGAAAACTTGGTACAGAAGGTGTTGTTTTACTTAAAAACAAAGGCGGCTTACTTCCACTTAATGCTCATACTATTCATTCTATTGCTCTCATTGGACCCTTTGCTGAACAAGCTATGACTGGTGGAGGTGGTAGTTCGTATGTAAATCCAATACTCAGAATTTCACCTAATGACGGCATTCGTACCATAGTTGGGAAAAATGTGGCAATTCAAATAAATGATGGTATGGATTTGGCAAAAGCTGTTGCCATGGTTAAAAATTCTGATGTGACAATTCTGATGTTGGGAGACAGACAAACAGAAGGGAGGGATCATTCCATTTCACTCAGTGGCAATCAGAATGAGTTAGCAGAGGCAGTATTAAGTACAAATCCTCATGCTATTGTCGTATTGAAAACAGGAGGTCCAATTCTTATGCCATGGATTGACAAAGCATCAGCCATTCTTGAGGCGTGGTATCCCGGAGAAGAAGATGGAAACATTGTGGCGGATGTTTTATTTGGGATAGTCAATCCCTCAGGGAAACTTCCAATCACCTTTCCAAAAAAAGATACGGATTTACCTACCCAAACGGTTGAACAATATCCCGGGATAAACGGAACCGTTCATTATTCAGAAGATTTATTAGTCGGATATCGTTGGTATGATGCAAAACACATCGAGCCATTGTTCCCCTTTGGTTTCGGACTGTCATACACTACTTTCGGATACAAAGATCTTAAAATTTCAAAACCTGATCATGCAAAAACAGTTATAGTCGGATTTATCGTAACGAACACAGGAAAACGCGCGGGAGCAGAAGTTGCTCAGCTTTACATTGGAATGCCTTCATCATCAAAAGTTCCGCAACCACCTTTACAATTAAAAGGATTTCAACGTGTAGACCTGGCTCCGGGTCAATCAGCCCATGTTAGCATAACACTTAATGCCCGTGCAGTATCTTATTGGGATAGCCTATCCCATACATGGAAAATATTACCGGGAATTTATACTGTTAATGCGGCTGCGTCATCCCGTGATATTCGGTTAAAAGGCGCTTTCAAACTTCAATAGTACAATTATAAAATCATAAAATTTAAGTCGATTATCGGTCTAATCTCTTTTCATCAAATTTATTATGCTTAGAAAATATTTCTTCGGGCTACTGTTATTATTATATATTCCAATTGGTCATGTCCAGGCCGAATCTTTATTGTCTTTAATTGACCACAATCTGAATTTTGCCATTAAACAAGATTCACTTATGGCAATAACGATGCTTAATCATCCGGGACGATTGCCACAAACCATCGATAAACAAGGAAACTTAGTTACCTGTTTGCCTTCTTGGTGGGTAAGTGGTTTTTTCTCAGGATCACTTTGGTATTTATACGAATATTCAAAAGACAATCAATTGAAATCATACGCAGAAACATTTACACAAAGAGTAGCAAGTCAACAATACACAACTGACACTCACGATGTTGGATTCATTATCAACTGCAGTTTTGGAAATGGATATCGCATCACCGGAAATCCTGCTTACAAAAAAGTATTAGAAAATGCTGCACATTCATTAAGCACCCGCTTCAATCCGGTTGTCGGGTGCATCCGCTCCTGGAATGGAACAAAATGGGAATATCCGGTGATTATTGATAACATGATGAATCTTGAATTGCTGTTTAATGCAGCACATTTATCAAGAGATAAAAGATATCAACAAATTGCTATCTCCCATGCCAATAAGACATTGGAAAATCAATTCAGACCCAATGGGAGTTGTTTTCACCTTGTTTCGTACGACACAATTACAGGTAGGGCCATTGCGCATAAAACGGTACAAGGCTATTCCGATTCATCGTCATGGGCGCGCGGACAGGCATGGGCGTTGTATGCTTATACCATGTGTTATCGCGAAACAGGAAATTCAGAATATTTGCATCAAGCAAGAAAGGTTGCTTCTTTCATATTGAATAATCCTCATTTGCCTAAAGACAAAATTCCATATTGGGATTTTGATGATCCTGCCATTCCTCATACATATCGCGATGCTTCGGCAGGAGCCGTTATGTGTTCCGCTTTTATAGAACTAAGTCAATATGTTCCTAAAAAAGAATCTAAAGAATATTTACACGTTGCAGCAATGCAAATCAGGACTTTATCGTCACCCGCATTTCGGGCACAATTAGGAAGTAATGGCGATTTTATATTAATGCATAGCGTAGGTTCGTTACCTGGTCACACAGAAGTAGATGTTCCATTATCGTATGCTGATTACTATTACATTGAGGCTTTATTGCGCTATCGCAAACTGCTTTTAGGAGAACCATTGTTCCCACATAAACACTGATTTGCATTGAAGATACAGCTATAAATCATCAGCTAAATAATTATCAAAGGCATTATAACATCATTTTGAAATTCTACTATTAAACAATTTGCCAGGATGAGAACAATTCCCAGATCATTTTTTTTATTTCTGTTCGCTTTTATACAGCTAAATGGGGTACAGGCTCAAGAGCAAAAACGACTGCTATCCAGCCTGTGTACTATGGAGTATTTAACAAACCACATTCAATCACAAGCGGATTTTCATCCTTTTCCTGTAGAGACTCAACGAACACAATGGGATAAAATGCTTTCTCCACAATTAAAGGCTGCGTATATTGCCGAAGGAGAAAAATGGTTACATAAACCATGGAAAGTACTGCCTGTAAGCGACTTTCTGTCTTTTTACCGAAATGGGAATCGAACGGAATATGAATCATTGATTTTTGGCAGAAGAGAGCGGCTGGCATCTCTCGTGATGGCAGAAGTAGTTGAAGGCAAAGGTCGTTTTTTAAATGACATCATTAATGGAATTTGGGCTACTAGCGAAGAAACATTTTGGGGTATTCCGGCTCATATCAGTTATAGAAATAGAACAAAAGGGTTTCCCGATGAGAATGATCAGATTGTAGATCTGTTTAATGCCGAAACCGCTAGTTTGTTTGCCTGGACATATTATTTATTGAAAGATGAGTTAGATAGCGTTTCTCCTATCATACGTCAACGCATGTTTGATGAAGTGAATAGAAGAATGCTTGAACCATGTATGAAGACGGATTTTGATTGGATGGGATTTAATAACAGACCGGTAAATAATTGGAATCCATGGATTAACTCTAACTGGCTTGCATGTATCTTGTTAATGGAGAAAAAATCAGAGAAGAGAACTGCATCATTGCATAGATCAATAATGAGTTTAGATCATTTTATCGATTCTTACACGAATGATGGTGGTTGTGAGGAAGGTCCAGATTATTGGAATCGGGCAGCCGGTGATTTATTCCAATGTTTGGATTTGTTATATAGCGCATCCAACGGAGCAATTAATTTGTACCATAATCAGAAAATCAACGAAATGGCACGTTATATTTATCGCATGCATATTTGTGACGACTATTTTGTCAATTTTGCGGATGCGAGTGCCACCGTCTTTCCTGATCCTGGACTTTTATATCATATTGGCAAACAGACAAATGATCCTGATATGCTGGGCTTTGCTTCTTATTTTTCTTCACGATCTCATTACGATCGAAAAGCTATCAAAAGTGATTATGGATCCCTTTATGATTTTCTTGCCTCTTTTTCCGCTATTCAGGGATTACAGAAAACAGCGCCCAAAGCTCCGTTTCTTTCTTATAGTTGGTTACCTGACGTCCAAGTGTGCACGGCCAGAAGTGTACAGAGCTCGTGCGCCGGATTCTTTTTTGCCGCCAAGGGCGGGCGCGATTCCGGGAGTCACAGTCATAATGATGTCGGATCATTTATATTGTACTATAATGGAACCCCATTGTTTATTGATGTTGGTGTAGGCGATTATACAGCGCAAACTTTTAGTTCACGTCGTTATGAAATATGGACTATGCAATCGGCATATCACAATCTACCTACAATTAACGGAGTATTACAAAAGAATGGCCTACAATATGTAGCACAAAATGTAAAGTTTAAAAACAATCCACAAACTGCCAGGTTTTCGTTGGATATAGCGAAAGCTTACCCTGAAAATGCACATGTCAAAACATGGATACGAACCTATACATTGAAAAGATCATCCGGTTTTGAACTTGAAGATTCATATGTTTTAGATTCTTTCGTGAAGCCTTTTGTATTATCATTCATGACATTCCCAAAACCTGCATTGGTGAAGCCGGGTATGATTGATTTTCAAATAAACAATCATGTTCTTCATTTTCATTATCCTGCTGAAAAGTTTGATGTTATTATTGAGAAAAAGACTTATCCTGATGATCGTTTACGTACAGCTTGGGGAAGGAATTATGTATATCGAATATTGTTGACATCGAAGAGCAAGAGCCTGTCAGGCTCTGACAAATTCTCAATCTCACTTCCTCAAAAATAAAATGAATACAGTTAGAGTATCTTAATCTCACAAACACTGTATATTTTTTTATCCATACTATTTCATAATTAGATTCGTGAGTTTGCAATGGAATTCACCTATCTTAAAAATATTAACTATGAAAGTCCGTTCAATATTAATGGTCTTGTTTTTGTTTTTTGTTAGTACTGCTTTTCTCCAAGCACAGCAACCTGTCAAGCATACCTTTGCTTTAGGCGACAGTGACTTCCTTTTGGATGGGAAACCGTTTCAAATGATTTCCGGGGAAAT
>Ga0315298_1009080_pt1 | contig 12408 bp, 12 predicted proteins | sample WHS_1_MG_FD_203077 | JGI IMG/M metagenome (GOLD analysis project Ga0315298, IMG submission 203077) | Extremophilic microbial mat communities from Washburn Hot Springs, YNP, Wyoming, USA - WHS_1_MG | ecosystem: Environmental > Aquatic > Thermal springs > Hot (42-90C) | place: USA: Wyoming... | reverse complement strand
CTGGAGGGCATCGCCGATTCCTTTCTCCTGCACGACAGGGATATTCTGCAGCGCTGCGACGACAGCGTGATGCGCTGGAACGGAGAGGCGCCGCAATTCGTTCGCCGCGCGCGCGGGTTCACGCCCCGAGCCTTGAAGCTGCCGATGTCCGGCCCTTCCGTGCTCGCCTTCGGTTCCGGCTACAAGAACACGGTTTGCGCAACGCGAGGCGGCGAGGCATTCCTCTCCCAGCATATCGGCGATCTGGACAATGCCGCTACATGCCGCGCGCTGGAAGATGCGGCGGTGCACCTCCTGGACGTGCTTCAGATCGAGCCGCAAATCGTGGCGCACGACCTGCATCCCGATTTCTTCAGTTCGCGCCATGCGGCGGAATTCGCCGCGAGGAAGGGTATCCCAGCAGTCGCGGTGCAGCACCACCATGCGCATGTCGCGGCAGTGATGGCCGAACATGGCGTTAATGGGCCGGTTCTCGGGCTCGCGCTGGACGGAACCGGCCTGGGGGAGGATGGCGGAATATGGGGAGGGGAACTCCTTCGGGTGGGTGCGGAAGGCGAATTTTCCCGCTTGGGCCATCTTGCGCATCTCGCGCTTCCCGGAGGAGACAGCGCCGCACGAGAGCCCTGGCGCATGGCTGCAAGCGCCCTGCATGCATTGGGCCGGGACGATGAAATCGTCCGGCGCTACGGCAAACTCCGCGGCAACATGCTGATCGAAATGATCGAGAGGGGCTTGAATGCCCCGCTGACCAGCAGCGCAGGGAGATGGTTCGACGCCGCAGCGGGCATTCTGGGCGTGATCGAAAAAACCAGTTTCGAGGGGCAGGCCGCGATGCTGCTCGAAGGGCTCGCCCGCAGGCACGGTCCCGTGGCTCCGCTCGACGCGGGCTTCATCCTGGCAGGGGGGATTCTGGATTTTCTGCCCCTGATCGAAGCCCTGGCCGACATCCAGGACGCTGCATACGGGGCGGCGCTTTTTCATGCGACCCTTGCCGAAGGGCTGGGGCAATGGCTTCGCGCCGGGGGGCTATCCACCGTTGTCCTTTCCGGGGGCTGCTTCATGAACTCCATTTTGAGCCGGTCTTTGAAGGCGAAGCTGGAAAGCGAAGGCCATGCCGTGCTGGAGGCGCGGTTCGCTCCCCCCAACGACGGCGGCATCAGCCTCGGGCAGGCTTATGTCGCCATGCAAGGGGGAATTGCGGCATGTGCCTAGCCATCCCCGCCAGGGTGATATCCCTGCTCGAAAAAAGCCGCGCCATGATCGATATCGGCGGAGTGCAGAAGGAAATTTCCCTGGAACTGCTGGACGACGTGGCCGTGGGCGATTACGTGGTGGTCCATGTCGGCTATGCGCTGTCACGCCTCAACGAGGAAGAGGCGCAGAATACCCTGGCGCTGTTCGCGGAACTGGACGGAAGCCAGGAATGACGGGCGCAATGCAGTATGTCGACGAATACCGGGACGGAGAACTGGCGCGCCATCTCTCGGGAAAAATCGCAAAGGAAGTGCACGCGGAGCGGCAATACCGCTTCATGGAATTCTGCGGCGGACACACCCATGCCATTTTCCGCTACGGCATAGCGGACCTGCTTCCCCCGGGAGTGAAACTGATCCATGGTCCGGGCTGCCCCGTATGCGTGCTTCCGATCGGACGCATCGACAGCGCGATAGCGCTGGCGAAGAATCCTCGCGTGATTCTGGCGACCTACGCCGACATGATGCGGGTGCCGGGATCGCATTTTGCGAATCTCATCAGGGCCAGGGCGGAAGGTGCCGATGTGCGCATGATCTATTCCGCGGCGGATGCCCTGAATATCGCCCGGGAGAATCCCGCCCGCGAAGTGGTTTTTTTCGCCATCGGATTCGAGACCACCACCCCGCCCACCGCGCTCGCCGTCAGGCAGGCGAAATGCGACGGGCTCGCCAACTTTTCGGTGTTTTGCAATCATGTGCTCACCCCCCCCGCCTTGAGAGGAATACTCGACGAGCCCGATGCGATGCTCGACGGCGTGATAGGCCCTTCCCATGTCAGCGCAGTGATCGGCACCGGAGCCTATGAATTCGTCGCGAAAGACTATGGAAAGCCGGTGGTGATAGCCGGCTTCGAGCCGCTCGACGTGATGCAGGCGGTGCTCATGCTGGTGCGCCAGGTCAATTCTGCCCATGCCGTCATCGAAAACGAATACGTTCGTGCAGTCGGCGCGGAAGGCAATATGAAGGCGCAGGCGCTCATGGATGAAGTGTTCGAGTTGCGCGAATCCTTCGAGTGGCGGGGGCTGGGATGGCTGCCGTGGAGCGCGAGAAAACTCAAGCCGGATTATGCCGAATTCGATGCGGAGGCGCGATTCGGCATGTCGCATCATGCCGTTCCGGAGCCCAAGGCATGCGAATGCGGCGACATTTTGCGCGGAGTCAGGAGCCCGAAGGACTGCAAGGTGTTCGGCACGGCATGCACTCCGGAGCATCCCATCGGCGCCTGCATGGTTTCGAGCGAAGGGGCCTGTGCCGCCTATTTCAGCTATGGCAGGTACAGGGCGGCATGAAGCGGCGGCATTACATCCGTCCGCTCGATATCGAACGGGGCCGCATCGACATGACCCATGGCAGCGGCGGCAAGGCGATGGCGCAGCTCGTCGAGGAGATGTTCGTTGCCGCCTTCGACAATCAATGGTTGCGTCAGATGAACGACCAGGCTGCCTTTGCGGTCCGGCAGGGAAGAATGGTGATGGCGACTGATGCCCATGTGGTGTCTCCGGTTTTTTTTCCGGGAGGAAACATCGGATCCCTTTCGGTGCATGGCACCATCAACGACGTGGCGATGTCCGGGGCGATTCCGCTTTATCTTTCCGCGAGTTTCATCATCGAGGAGGGATTTCCGCTGGCGGATTTGCAGCGCATCATAAAATCGATGGCGGAGGCGGCAAGGGAGGCGGGGGTGCCGATTGTCGCCGGCGACACGAAAGTGGTCGAGCAGGGAAAAGCTGATGGCATATTCATCACCACCACCGGGATCGGCAGGGTGCCGGACGGGATGCTCATTTCGGGAGACAGGGCGCGCCCGGGAGACAGGATAATCGTCTCGGGCACGATCGGGGATCACGGCATCGCGATATTGTCGAAGCGCGAAAACCTGACTTTCGAAACGGCGATCCTCTCCGATACGGCAGCCCTGCATGGACTGGTTGCCGCAATGACAGATCGGGTGCCGGATATCCATTGCCTGCGCGACCCGACTCGCGGGGGGCTTGCCACCACCCTGAACGAGCTTGCCAGCCAGTCCGGGGTGGGCATGAGAATCAGGGAAAGCGCGATTCCGGTTCGAGCCGAAGTGGCGGCGGCATGCGAGCTTTTGGGGATCGATCCCCTTTATGTCGCCAACGAGGGAAAATTGGTTGCCATATGCGCCGATGCCGATGCCGACGCCCTGCTTCGCGCGATGAGCGAGCATCCGCTCGGGCAGAATGCCGCGATCATCGGCGAGGTTTTTGAAGACGAGCATTCCTTCGTGCAAATGGAGACCGCCTTCGGGGGCATGCGCATGGTGGACTGGCTCGCGGGGGAAATTCTGCCGAGAATCTGCTGAGGCTTCCCGGGGCTTGGTGAAGAATTCGCGAGCTGCCGGGGTGCCTGAATGCCGCTCAGGCGCTGATCCTGTTCCGCCCGGCCTGCTTCGCCTGATAAAGGAGGGCGTCCGCTTCCGAAATCAACGCTTCCAGGTTTTCATGGCCGGATTTCTGGGCGACCCCGAAGCTTGCCGAGAGGGCGACTTGTTCGCTTCCGGAAGGAACGCGGATTTGCGAGATGGCTTCCTTCAGGCGCTCTGCCATGGCGATCGCGGCATCGAGTTTCGTTTCGGGAAGCAGGAAAAGGAATTCTTCTCCGCCCCATCTGGCCACGATGTCCCCCTGCCTTGCCGAATGAGCCAGGGCTCTGGCCGTGGCCACCAGCACTGCATCGCCTGCGGCATGTCCATGGCGGTCGTTGATCGATTTGAAATGATCGAGGTCGAGCATGATTACGGAGAGATCTCTCCCGTTGCGCCGTGACGTGCTCCAGATGGCCTGCGCCATTTCCAGGAAAGAGCGGCGATTGTAGAGATCTGTCAGCGGATCTCGCGCGGCGCGCTGTTCGGCGAGCAGCCGCCCCACCTGGATGTAGCGAAGCTGATTGGCGAGGGCCAGGGCGAGCAGGGTGGCATCGATGAGCATGCCGAGTTCGACTGCGCGGAATTTCAGGTCGCTGAACGGGATGAATCCCCAGACGGAAAGGGCTGTCACGATGGTGCCGAGCATGGAAGCGATGGATGCTGCCAGGAAATAGCGGGCTGACTGGTAGCCGGAATGAATCGACATCAGCCCGAGGATGGGCATGGTGATCGAAAAGGCGGTCACGAAAGCGAAGGCTGTCAGGAGCGCGTAAAGCTGGCTGTCGGCAATGAAGGCAGCAACCAGCAGAGCCAGAAACAGGCCGGATACCCGCGTGACGATCTTGTGTGCGCGCGGGAAGTTGGCTCGGGTATCCAGGAATTTTCCGGCGAATGCGAGCCCGCTGATGCCGAAAAACACCATCAGGACAGGAATGATCCAGCGTTGCAATGCCACATTGTCGGGCCAGATCCAGGCGAAACCATGGCCCGTATAGGCGATGTTGGTCAGGATGAACGTTCCCAGGAATGCTGCATACAGCAGCAGGCGCTTGTAGTGCAGCTTCAGGTAAAGCAGCAGGTTGTAGGCCAGCAGGGCCAGGAGATAGCCGTAAATGAAACCGTAGCTGTATCCCTGCATTGTCTCACGGTGCGCGGCCTCTGCCGGGCTCAGCAGATAAATCGGTACGACGATGGGGTCCGGTGTTGCTATGCGCAGATAGATGTCGGTTGTCCCGCTGTCGAATGCGTGATCGAAGGAAAAAAAGCGTCCCGGGATGGGGCGTTCCGTGTGCCGCCTGCTGTCGCCGACTCTGTAACTGTCGAGGAGTTGCCCGTCCTTCAGAAAATAGACGTCAATGTGGTCGAGCCAGGAATTTTCGATCACAAGGCGCCGGTCGATCCGCTCGTTTGCCGGGTTGAGGACTGAAAGATGCAGCCATGCCGGGCGGGAGCCTATGCCGAAGGTGAGGATCGGGCTGCCGCTTGCGGAGAATTTTCCCGATTTCTGCGCCGCAACGGCTTCTTGGAGGGTGAGCTGAGCGCCTGCCTCCTTCATGTAGCTCGCAAAGCGACCAGCGGGATAGTCCGGGGAGATTTCGGACAGAGGAACGGCATGTGACAGGGGATGCCACAGCACCATCATCAGGGCCATGCAAATCGCGAAAAATGTTCTGCTCATAGTGGGTGCGGTTGCAGAAATCCATTCTACCATCATTGATATTATCAGGGACCGGCTGAAATTTCATCGTTGATTTTGTAGATTTCCAGCGTTTTCCTGCGGGCGATGGCATGATCCACGATCGGATCCGGATACTCGATTTTCAAGCGCTCCTCTTCCGGCATCAGCCAGGGCGCGTGAATCCATTTGTCCGGACATGCTGCAAGCTCGGGTAGATAGCGCCTGATGAAAGCCCCCTTCGGGTCGAATCGCCGCGACTGGGTCACGGGGTTGAAGATGCGGAACCAGGGCTGCGCATCGCTTCCTGTGGAAGCAACCCATTGCCATCCTCCGTTGTTGGAAGCGAATTCGAAATCCAGCAGCTTTTCGGCGAAATGGCGTTCTCCCCAGCGCCAGTCCACATGCAGATCCTTCACCAGGAAAGAGGCGGCCACCATGCGCAGGCGGTTGTGCATGCAGCCCGTCAGGTCGAGTTGACGCATGGCTGCATCGACGAGCGGATAGCCAGTCTTGCCCTCCTGCCACGCGCGGAATTTTGCGGGATCGTTCTCGAACGGCAGATTTTCGAATTCCGGTTGATAGGCGCGGCCTGCCGCGAGCTGCGGATGGTGATACAGGATCATCTGGTAGAAATCGCGCCAGACGAGTTCGGACAGAAAGGTCTGCGCTCCCTTTCCTGCCTTGCGATGAGCGGCGGATACCATGCGCCTTATCGAGAGGGTGCCAAAGCGCAAGTGGGGGGAAAGGCGGGATGTGCCCTCTGCGGCAGGGTAGTCGCGCATGGCATGATAATGTTCCATGCGCTCCAGGAAATCGGAGAAAAGCGCTTCTGCCCCGGACATGCCAGCCGGGAAGTCGGGCTGCGAATTTTCAAATCCGAGCGATTCGAGCGATGGCATGGGAGAGGGAGCGCAAGGCGCCAGCGCTGACAAATGCTTTCCGGTCGAGTAAGCGGGAAGCGGGGAGTCCTCCAGCTTCGCCAGCCATGCGTTCTTGTATGCGGTGAATACCGAATAGGGCCGGCCCGTTTTGGCCAGCACCTCGCTGCCTTCGAAGATTACCTGATCCTTGAAATCATGGAATGCGATACCCTTTTCCTTCAATTCCAGGGCGACCGCAGCGTCTCTTTCGATGGCGGCCGGGTCGTAGTCGCGGTTGCAGAAGATCGCCTGCGCGCCCATTTTCTGCGCAATCTTCGGAACTTCAACAGGCGCCCGGCCATGCAAGACCAGCAGCGTGCTTCCCAATTGCTGCAGCTTCTCGGACAGCTCGCGCGCGCATTGCCAGAGAAATGCAACGCGCTTGTCGCTCCTGGCGAGCGGATCCAGGATTTCGCTGTCGAAAAGAAAGATGCAATGCACTTTGCGGCTTCGCTCCAGTGCATTGCAAAGTGCGGCCTGGTCATCCAGACGCAGGTCCCGCCTGAACCAGCAGAGCGAGCTGTCGTATGGCTGTGCGTTCAGGAGCCGATTTTCCTGCAATAGCAATAAACGAACTTTTGGGTCGCCCCGAGCGGGGTGTGGTGTTCTTCCTGCTCGTGTCCGAGCAGGGTGAAAGGTGCGCCGAATTCTGCGTGCAGTGCATTTGCGCTGTAGCGCATGACCGGCAGGCCGCTGCATTGGAGCGGCCCGTCTTCTGCGAAGGTGGCAATGATCACGTGCCCCCCGGGTTTAACCGCTTCGAGTACAGCTTTCACATAGGCATTGCGCTCCTCCGGCGATGTGAGGAAATGAAATACCGCCCGGTCGTGCCAGAGGTCGAATGCATGGCGGGGGAGTTTGGCATCGAGGATATCCGCTTCCAGCCATGCCGCTTTTCCGGATAGCGGCCCCAGCCGCATTTTTGCGGCTGCAAGCGCTGAAGCGGAAAGGTCGAGCACGGTGAGGTCGGAAAAACCGTCATGGAGAAGATCGTCGACGAGGGTTGATGCGCCTCCGCCCACGTCGATGACCGATGCAGAGCGCGGGATACCGGTTCCCCGGATGAGGCGAAGGGACTGCTCGGCATGCGCCTGATACCAGCTGACCAGATCTGTCGCCTTGGCGGTATAAACCTGCTCCCAATGTTCCTTTGTCTGCACGGAGTCAATCCCGGTTGCAAGAATGGCGCGCCCGACTGGATTCGAACCAGTGACCCTTGGCTTCGGAAACCAATACTCTATCCAACTGAGCTACGGGCGCGAGGATACGATTTTATCACAACACCGGCATGTGCTGAATTCTACCTTTACCGGAAGGGATATAGGGTCTAAAATAAACATTGCCTAATATACTCAAACAAGGGGATTAAAATGAAAGCGCTCAAATATCTTCCGGTGGTTGCCTTTGCCATGCTTCCCGCAGTTTCCCATGCCGAAATGAGCGGAGAACAGGTTTTCAAGGGGGTCTGTTCGATGTGCCATGGCACGGGCATGATGGGCGCACCGAAGTTCGGTGACAAGGCGGCCTGGGCTCCCAGGATAGCCCAGGGCGAAGCGACCCTGGTTCAGCACGCGCTCCACGGCATCCGCCAGATGCCCGCCAGGGGCGGGAGAAGCAGCCTGACCGACGGCGAAGTGAAGGCTGCCGTCGAGTACATGGTAGCGCATGCCAAGTAAATCCGGGCGCTGAGCGCCCATGCCGACTTATGCGATTGGCGACGTTCAGGGGTGCAGCCATGAACTCAGGGCGCTCGTCGACCTGATCGGCTTCGATCCGATCTGCGACAGGCTCTGGTTCGTCGGCGATCTCGTCAACCGTGGACCCGATTCGGCGGGGGTGCTGCGCTTCGTCAAATCCCTGGGGAGCTGCGCCGTGACGGTGCTCGGCAACCATGATCTTCATCTGCTCATGGTTGCCGAGCACATGGAAAAGCTGCACAGCAGCGATACGCTCCAGGATGTTCTCGATGCTCCGGATCGGGACGAACTGATCCATTGGCTGCGTCATCGCCCCCTGCTTCACGCGGAAAACGGTCATGTTCTGGTGCATGCCGGACTGCTTCCTGTCTGGAGCGTGGAGAAGGCGTCCTCTCTTGCAAAGGAAGTCGAGGCGGCTCTGCAGGGTCCTGACTACAGGGGCTTCATGGCCAACCTGTACGGCAACAAGCCCGCTTCCTGGGAGGACGGACTGTCAGGCCATGCCAGGCTCAGGGTGGTCGTCAACGCGATGACCAGGATGCGCTTCTGCACCCTTGGTGGAAAAATGGAATTCGCGCACAAGGGCGGCCTGGACAAAATTCCGGAGGGCTGCAAGCCCTGGTTCGATTTGGGAAATCCGGCCTGGGCCGGGGCGAAGATCGTATTCGGACACTGGTCAGCCCTGGGGCTCGTGCTCAGTGAGAGTCTGATGGCGCTGGATACGGGCTGTCTTTGGGGAGGCGCGCTTTCCGCGGTGCGCCTTGAAGATCGTCAGGTGTTTCAGGTGTCGTGCCGGGCGTGGGCAGATTTAGTGCTGCCGCAATGACGGATTCGGCCTGTTTCGCAAGCGTCTTCCTGTTGTGCCCCGCGACTTCGATGGCTTCTGCAAAAATGATTTCGGCGCGAACTTCTTCCTGTCCGAGTATGGCCCACAGCGATTGTCCGAAAGAGGTTTCTCCGGCATAGGCGACCCGGATGTCGATTTCCCCGCTCGACGTGACGTAGCGCAGCGCAACCGGATGAAGGCTCGACTTGCAGGTCAGGGCAGGTTCCAGCAATGGCGCCCTGAAGCTGAGTATGCGCAGGCCGTCGCTTGTGGTCCCTTCCGGAAAAACCGCAACCAGGTCTCCGGAGGCGATCGCTTCCGAAATTGCCCTGCCCACTCTGGAGGCGTCAGAGCGTCGTTCTCTTTCCACGAAAAGCACCCCGGTCCTTTCGCTCAGCCATCCCACCGCAGGCCATTTTCTGATTTCGGATTTTGCGACGAAGCGAGGCGGACAGATGCTGTTGATGAGGTAGATGTCGAGCCAGGACACATGGTTGGCAACGAGCAGGGAGCCGCCTGCCGGCGGATTGCCAGAAACGGAGAGGGAGACGTTCAGTATCCTGAGCAGCTTCGTCGACCAGCGCCGGATCATTTCGTGCCTTCTCGTCTTGCCGCTGCATGGGAAGATCGCCCCCGCGGTCAAGACGCCTCGGACAAGATGGATTGCAAGTCTCGTCAGGCGCAATGCCCTGACTGCATGATGCTTTCTGAAGGCCATGCCCGATTCTAAAGCCAGCGCTCCTCCCAGTCCAGGCAAGTTAATCGACCAGAAGGGGGGCGCTCGATTTTCTCATGAAATGTTTTGCATATCGGGAAGACATCCTCGAGAGCGGCAGCATCATCAAAAGATCGGCGGTATTGAAATCGGGGTCCCATGCCGGATCGCCGCAAACGTAGGCGCCGAGGCGAAGATAGCCCTTCAGAAGCGGAGGAAGTGAGGGGGCGAGATTGCAATTGAGCGCATCCATGGGCAGGGCGCAGCGGGGAAAGACGCGGTATTCGGAAGGGCTGAGGTTGCGCTCGCTGATTCTGTGAAAGATGCTGGCGGCATTGTGTCCGCCGTCGCCCATGCCGATGCTCGCGCATCCGATCAGGTATTGATAATGGTGCGCCTGCATGTATTGGGCAAGCCCGGACCAGAGCAGCGTGATGGTGGCCCCGCTTCTGTAATCGGGGTGCACGCAGGAGCGCCCCACTTCGACCATGTTGTCGCGCAGGTGATTGAGGCGAGTCAGGTCGAATTCGTCGTCGGAATAGAATCCGCCGATCTTCTTCGCCTGCAGGCTGTCGAGAATCCGGTAGGTGCCGACCACTTCGTTGGTGGTCTCGTCGCGCACGAGGAGATGCTGGCAGAAGGGGTCGAATATGTCGCTGTCCACGCCCGCCTCCTTTGAGGGGAGGCGCGCCCCCATTTCTTCGACGAAGACGCGGTGGCGCAGTCGCTGTGCTTCCAGAACTTCCGACATGGATCTGGCAAAATGCAGCGAAAGCATTTTGCCGCCGACTTTTGATTCCTGGAACTGCTGAAGAAGCATGTTTTACCTCCCGTATGGATACGGTAAAACATTAATCTCCTCAGGTGACAGGCAGGTGACGGATCAGTGACATTTCGGTGACAGCCGGAATTTTTATTCCAGAGAGGTGCCGAAAGCGCTGCGGTAGCGGGCCCGGATTTCGTCCATCTCCAGTGCATGGTTCTGCCCCCCTCTGCTGGCGATCTTGATCGAACCCAGCAGGGATGCGAGCCGCCCGGTTTTGTGCCAGTCGAAGCCGTTGGAAATCCCGTAAAGGAGACCTGCGCGATAGGCGTCCCCGCACCCGGTGGGATCCACGACCGCTTTCGGCTCGACGGCGGGGATGCTGATTTCCCTGCCTTCCGAATAGACCAGAGAGCCTTCCGCGCCAAGGGTGACGATGAATGCCGTGACCCGCTTCGCGAGTTCCTCCACCTTCTTCCCGGTTTTTTCCTGGAGCAGTTTTGCTTCGTAGTCGTTGACGGTCACATAATCGGCCATCTCGATGAAGTTCATCAGTTCCTCTCCATCGAACATGGGCATTCCCTGGCCCGGATCGAAAATGAAGGGAATGCCGGCGCAGGAGAATTCCTTCGCATGCTGCAGCATGCCTTCCCGTCCGTCGGGAGAGACGATGCCGAGGCTGACATTTTTTGCGTCGGAAACCCGGTTGAGATGGGAGTGGTTCATCGCGCCCGGGTGGAAGGCGGTGATCTGGTTGTCCCTGATGTCGGTGGTGATGAATGCCTGGGCGCAGAATGAGCCCGCGACATGGCGGACATGGCTGCAATCGAACCCGAGTTTTTCCATCCGGTAGGAGTAGGGCTGATGATCGTCGCCGACGGTTGCCATGATGAGCGGGTTGCCTCCGAGCATCCTCAGGTTGTAGGCGATGTTTCCGGCGCAGCCTCCGAATTCCCGCCTCATGTCCGGGACCAGGAAAGCCACATTCAGTATGTGGATCTGTTCGGGCAGGATATGTTTTCTGAATTCGTCATGGAAGACCATGATGGTGTCGTATGCGATCGATCCGCAAATCAGTGTGTTCATGGATATGCCTATTTCGGGGAGAAAGTGAATGCGTCGGAGAAGAATGCTTCCTGCGGCAGACCCCTCCGGGAAGTGAAGTCCTGGTGGGCAGCCTGCACCACGACCGGGGAACCGCACGCGTAAACCTGGTGCCCCGAGAGATCGCTGAAATCCTCCATCACGGCAAGATGGACGAAACCTGTCCTGCCGGTCCAGCCATCTTCGGGCAATGGCGAAGAAAGAACCGGGATGAAGCTGAAGTTGTCGTGCGTTTCCGCCCATTGCTTCGGAAGATCGGGCATGTAGAGATCGGCAAGCGTGTTGACTCCCCAGTAGAAGGTCATTTTTCGCCGGATGCCGATATGGAAGGCATGTTCGACGATGCCCTTGATCGGTGCGAATCCCGTTCCGCTGGCCACGAAGACAATCGGCTTTTCGGAGTCCTCGTCGAGACAGAATGTTCCGAGCGGCCCTTCGAAGCGGAGAATGTCCCTTTCCTTCATTTCGTTGAAGACATGAAGGCTGAAATTGCCGCCCGCGACTTTCCTGACATGCAGTTCGAGCAGTTCGTCGTCGTGAGGGGCGTTGGCGAGAGAAAAGCTGCGCCGCTTGCCTTCCTTCAGCAGGATATCGATATACTGGCCGGCCAGAAACTGGAGCCGTTCGCTGGCAGGAAGCTTGAGATAGATCACCATGGTGTCTTCCCCGAGGCATTCCATCTTCTGTACCCTGCAGGGCAGGGTTTTCACCTGGATGTCCTTTGCCGCCCTGATTTCCCTGCATTCGATGACGAGATCGGAGAGCGGCCTCGCACAGCAGAAGAGCGCCATGCCCTGGGCAGTCTCCGCTTCGCTGAGTGCCGACTTGTCATGCTTGCCATGCTCCACGCTGCCTTCGGCAACCCTGCCCTTGCATGAGCCGCATGCGCCGTTGCGGCAGCCGTAGGGAATGTCGAAGCCTTCCCTGAGCGCGGCATCCAGGATCGTTTCGCCGTCTTCTGTGGTGAAGGCATGCTGGCTGGATTTGATGGTGATTCTGAAAGACATGGGGATCCCTTGTGTTCGGGTATGGTTCGATAATGATGTAGAATCTTCTTCGA
>Ga0315298_1009078_pt1 | contig 12410 bp, 10 predicted proteins | sample WHS_1_MG_FD_203077 | JGI IMG/M metagenome (GOLD analysis project Ga0315298, IMG submission 203077) | Extremophilic microbial mat communities from Washburn Hot Springs, YNP, Wyoming, USA - WHS_1_MG | ecosystem: Environmental > Aquatic > Thermal springs > Hot (42-90C) | place: USA: Wyoming... | reverse complement strand
CACGTTGAAAGACGAAACGGGCCAGGAGCTCCCGAAAAAGGTGATCGGGGGTAAGTTGACCTACGTGGCGGACTTCAATGCCGGGGATACCAGGACATTCACCTTCGACTGGCACGCGCCAGAAGATCGGGCCGCCACAACATTGTATGGCGACGTCAACAATGATAAGACCGGCATTAACTGGCCGGAGACCAACTATGGGGATAATGAGGTAAGTGTTAAAGTACCCGTAGACCTGCCAACCGACTTAAGCGTCCAGATCCTCGAATACCCGAAGAAGGTCCACGCCGGCAATCCGGTCACGGTCAAAGCAAGGATATGGAACTCCCTGGGCACGCTAATCAAGACGCGCCTGGTCTGGAAGGTTAACGGAAACATTGTCAAGGACGTGCCGAACTTCGACCTGATCTCCGAGTACGACGACGCCATCACCTTTACGATGTGCAAGAGTTGCGAAAACGCCGTGGTCACCGTCGAAGTTAACCCCGACCGGAACGCCCCTCCGGACGAGCCGAACTGGGACAACAATCTTGACACCTGCACGGTGGCGAAGCTGCCGGAATACAACCCGGAAGACCAGTATAACCTCAAAATCAGAATCGAAGCCCCCGACCGGGTGGACTACTGGAAAAACTTCAATTTCCGGGTGGTGGTGGACACCTACGTTCCGCCTCCGCCGCCGCTTGCTTCCTGCAATCCTCCCACGGTGAGGGTGGTTACGGACACCTCCGGCGGCTACATCACGACGAAGTATAGCTATACCGACGGCTCCATGGACAACGTGGAGAGGCCGGTCCATGAAGAGGAATCTTTCAGCGCCCCCTGCGTGGGCTGGAGCACGCACGAGTTCAGTTATACCCAGCCCGGCCTGGGCATAACGCTCAACGAGCACGATGTCGTCATTGAAGCCGCGGCCACCATGAAGGGGAGGACGGCCAGGGCGACCAAGAGGGTGAGGGTCGCGGCGGTGCCGGTGGACCCGTACGAACTGCAGTTGACAAGGTAAGAAGGGGAAGCCCCGCTTTTCGGCGGGGCCATTTTTTTGGGGGTGTGTTTGGTGGGCCGTGATTATTTTTTTAGGGTTGCACGCTAAGGTAGTGGTTGCTTTGCTGGGGTAAGCCAACTTTACCGGGCATGAAAATAACAATATAATCCCATTCTCTTTCTCGTGTTCTGTATAACCTAGCCATTGTGGTAGGAATTGTTGTTTCTGAAAATTTTACTATATATGATTCTAAACCTGTACCTTTGATAATTGGTCTTAAATTTCTGGGAGTGTATCCAAAAAGAATAGTGTCGTGGTTGATTTCTTTTGTACATAAATGGAAATCAGTCATAATTTGTTCTTTTGCTTTACCAACGTTTTTTATGTTGGGTTGGGGGGTAGTTACTCTTTTAAAGTGTACCTGCCAATATTCGTCAGCTATAGGTATAGGTATTCTTTCTTTTGTAAGGTAATAGTCAGTTAAATCGAAAGATGTTCGACAAGAGGGATGTAATGATATTATACTTGTTTTAATTTTTTTCTTGATCGATATTGATCTGTATAAATAGGCAAAGGGTGGTAGTAATATGATAGCTAGAAAAAACGATTTTAGAAGGAGGGTAATTACATGAGAATTACTAATAAAGTTCAGGTAAAACAAAGGGAGTATAACATAAATGAGAATAAAAATACTGGTGATGATTCCAAAAACAACGCCATAAATGAAGGAGATAAGATTTGTCAAAGTCAGAAAAGCAGCCATGAGACCAGCAAGTCCTTTGATGATTTGTGGAACTCCGGCAAATCGAAAAACATGATTTCCAACGACAGGCAAGATTCTCAATGCTTTAACCCTCCGGCAGATAATATAAAATTTGCGTTGCTATACCTAGTTTTTCTGTTTAGCTTCATAGGTTCTGTGTTTTTAGTATCTTACCATTACTGGCTCTTGTCCTTTTTTGTTGCTTTGTCTATAATAATTTTCGTCATATCAGCTATAAAACCTGATAGGCAAGCATGCCTTGATCCTTTAGCCCCTACATTCTGGGTTTGTTTGTATCTTGTAATTTTATGGATCCTAAGCTTTACCGCGGAAACCATATCAAGGAGATTTGGCGCTTTTCTATCCTAAATCGCCCAGAGTACTCCCGCCTCTATAGGCGGGAGAGGCTTCACAGTTTTCCTTCCCCGGCTCCCGCCGGGTTTTTTTATTTTTCAGGAGGTGGTCTTTTTGCAAAAAACCCGCGTCATCGTAGCCGCTCCCGACGACGATTTGGTTCTAACGGAAACCATCGGGAGCGTGAAGGAAATCGAGCACCTGGCTACTTTAGAATACAGGGAGGAGGTGATTCCCGCAGCGCAGCAGCTAAAGCCCGACGTCTGCCTTTTGTCCTGGGACCTGCCCGGCGAAACCGACATTCTGGACATCGCCGACTTTATAGTGAAACAGGGGACCAGGGTGGTCTTCATGGCCGGGAACCTGGACGAGGACAATCCTACAGTTGACATGCTCAAAAGGATGGGCGTGACCGACGTGATCCATGGTTCCCCTACCGCGGGGCTGCTGATCGAAAGGCTGCTCAGTAAGGGACAGCCGTACAACGTGCCCAAAAAGGCGCTGGTCAGGCCAAACGAAAGGCTGATCATCGATAGGGTCGCCGGCGAAAAGGAGACAATCCCGGCGAAGGCCAGGGAGATCGGGAGAAGTATCAAAAGGCTGGCCCGCAGGAAGGAGGAAGGGATACACGAAAATGTTATCGCCGTCTGGTCGCCTGCCCCCACCGGGAAAACCTTCGTGGCCGCGAACCTGGCGGCTTCACTGGCCATGCGCGGTACGGAGACGGTGCTCCTGGATCCCCACGGATCCGCCTGGCCTTTGGTGGGGGCCCCCGAAGGGGAGGACGGCTTGGCCCGCTTCTTAGAGACTGGAACCCTGCGGGGGACGGCCTTCTGCCCCGATCTCATTCCGGGCCTCTGCGTCCTCACGTCCGACCCGGCAGGAGAAGCGCCCGTTGTGGACTTGAATAAGGTCCTGGAAAAGATTGTTGGGGGCAGTCATCAAATTATTATCGACTTGAACGGCGCTCCTCTCGACGCGGCGGGAACCACGGTGATCGTGGCCGACCACGACGTAAACCACCTGTTGAAGATCCAGAAAGCCGTCCAGGAGGGGGACTGGCTCTACAGGGCCGTTCTGGTCTTGAACAGGCACGTGGAGAACCTACCCGTTGAGACGGTGAAACAGGCGGTGGCTATGAACGTGGCCGCCGTAATTCCCGATCTCGGCCCAGGGGCGCTGGAGTGCCAGCGGGCGGGGGTGCCGGCGGTGCTGGTGAACCCGGTGCTGGCGGAGGCTTTCGACAGTCTTGTCGATTTACTGGGGGGATAGCCGGTGTTCGAGAGAACTGTTGAAATCCTGAAAGATCAGAGGGGAGCGGCGGTAATCGTCTGGTGCAGCCTGATGTTGTTGCTCATCTCGATGTTTACGGCCCTTCTGGTGGAAACGGGCGACCTTCTCGTGAGAAAGCACATGGTGCAGGCTGTGGCGGACTCGGCAACCCTCGCCGGAGCTTCGGCGACCAACCTCGTTTTTGACTTCGACCCCGTTACAAAAATGCCGAAGGACGAGGTGACCGTTCTCCAGACGGACGCCTGGGGCGGGGGAATGTCGAAGGTCTACGCCGACCAATTGCTCAACTACAACGCGGCGCAGATGAAGTTCGCCGAAAAGGGGATCGTCATCACGAACGTGGAGATCAACGGCGCTCCCAGGAACGGGGTGGAGTACTGGTCGGGGGACCCCGTGAACGTGACGAATATGGACGGAACTGTTACTACGTACTACCAGAGCTACGGCTTAACCATCAACGGCTACATGAGCGCCCCTTTGTGGGGCTCCGTGTTCGGGCAGAGCAAGGTCAATTTCAGCATTCCCGCCCGGGCGAAACCATTAAAACAGTAAAGGGGGATTATTAATTGAGCACGGTTAGCGCGGTTGCCACAATCACAAAAAAGAGTTCGGCTGTTCTTCTCGTTTTAGCGGTCGCCTTGTCTGCTATAGGGGCCTACGGGATCGTCCGGATGAACCGGGCGATGGTCCAGTCGTTGCCCGTCGTGGTGGCGAAAATGGACATCGAGCCGCACACGAAGATTACGCCCGATATGTTGGAGGTCCAGGAATACGCCCGCGGACTGATCAGAAAAGGGATGTTTGCCAACCCCCAGGCGGTGGTGGGCCGGATCAACAGGAGCTACGTCCCTGCCGGCACCCCCGTTTACAGCCAGCAGCTCTCCCTGCCGGGGGACAACACCCTGACCACGCAGCTGTCCGAAATGAAAAGGCCCGAATATCGGGCGAAGTCCCTCCCGGTTGACGCCATCTTCGGCTTGAACGGCAGGCTGAAGCCCGGCGACCGGGTGGATTTAATCGGGGCGATGCGGGTCCCGTACAAGGGGCAGCAGACGCTAATTGCCCACACCTTTGCAAAAAACGTGGAAGTGATCGAGCTGATGGGCGACCCGGCCAACATGCGGGGGATCATCGTGGCGGTCAACCCCCAGCAGGCTCAGGACATGGACTTCGTGATTAACAACGGGGGAAAAGTAGGGATCGCCCTGCGGCCATACGAAGCGACCGACGTGGTGACGGAACCGACCACTCCGGAGAGCTTCATGGCCAGGCTGATCGAAAACCAGCCGGTCGAGGCGCCGGAACAGGCGCAAAAACGTTAAGGCGGGTGAAAAGATTTGAAAGTAGTTATCTTCGAACCGGACGGGGAAAGGCTGCAAATAATCAGCGAAGAGCTTGTGAGCATGGGATTGGAGCCGGAGCCGGCGGAATCCCTGGACGTTCTTTCCTACGGGGACGTGGGGGCGGTTTTGGTCTCCGGCGAGGTCCCCTGGGAGGATATAGTCACCGCGGCGGCGGGGATGCGCCTGCCCGTTTATCTGGTAGCCAGGCCGGACATCTTCACTTTAACAACGTTAAGAGACCTGGCGAAAGGGGCGCAGTTCGGGGTGATTTCGGCCTTCGACGAAAACCTGATGCGCGGACAGCTAAAAAGGCATTTGGCGAAGCTGGCCGGGCGGGGCCGGAGTTCCCTTCGGCCCGTGCAGGACCGGGAAGCACAATCCCGGAGCCTGCCTCGCTACGGCCCGAGCCCCGAGCTGCAGGCCCGCCGCTTACGGAAACAAAGGGACGCAGGCACCGTCAGGGACCAGATCGTCGTGATCTATTCCCCGAAGGGCGGAGTGGGCAAGTCCACCTACGCGGTGAACCTGGCCTTCTCCTTAGCCACCTGCGCGAACCTAAACGCCCGGGTCATCCTGGTGGACATGGACGTAAGCTTCGGGAACGTCGCTTCCATCCTGGGGTTGCCCCACAAGGCGAACCTTTTGAACTGGATAAGGGGGGACTTCAAGGAGAACCTGGCCGATCTCGTCTACGTCCATCAGGAGAGCGGGCTGCACGTCCTGATGAGCCCCCCGAACCCGGTGGACGCGGGGGACATCAACTACGCGGTGGTCGATAAGATGCTCTCGATCCTTTCCAAGCGGTACGACTTCGTGGTGGTGGACACCAACCCCGCATTAAGGGCTCTTCACAAGGCCTGCTTCGAGTGGGCGGACACCATCGTTCTGGTGAGCACCCCTCAGAAGCCTGCCTTAAGGGATGTAAAGAGTATGGAGAACGTGTTCAAGGCCATGCAGATACCCCTGGACAAAGTGCGGCTGGTGATCAACGAGGTCCCGAAAAAGCAGAGCCTGCGCTTAAAAGACGCTTTATCCGAGATAAATATCAGGCACCTGGGCGACATCCCCGAAGACCCCGGCGTGCGGGTGGTCGAGAACACCGGCGGGGTGGCCTGTTTATCGGGAAGGTGCAAGGACTACGCCCGGGCGCACTACGAGATCTGCAACCGGCTTTTGGGCAAGAACATCCTTGAAAAGCCCGCCGGCGGGCTACTCAAGTTATTTAGGAGATCAAAGCAGGACGTGGCGTTTTAACTAACCGGGGGGAACCCGGTTTTCTTTTTTTCAGGAATGATGTCATTGTTTGACCAGCCAACTGATGTTGTACCAGGTACCGCACAGTATTCTCTTAACCGTTTTCCATGAGAAGGATTTCCTCATAGGGGTGGCCGTCAGGTAGAGTAAGGAGACAGCAATCCTGTTTATCGGATTAGAAATGAATTTCGTGAACCTTTTTTGTTTACACAAAACAACAGGAAGGTGTTTTAAGTGTCTATCGAGAGAGGAAGCGTTTTTCTCCGGGACGAGCCAGGTGGTTATAGTTATCACGTCGCCCGGAACAGTGTACTTCAACAGCCTATCAACAGCGCAGGAAAATTCAACAGCAATGTTACCGGGACCCTTCTTTGCCAAAAATGTAAGGAACCCGATGAATCTCATGTTAATGCTCCATTTTCCACCTGTAAGGTATTCACCAACAAAAAGACCGTTAAGTGGCACGAGATGAAAAAAGGTGTATATGAAAGAGACGGCGAGGAACCAGGCTGCGAGAAAAGCAAAGGCGGTCACATTGGGGATATCCAAAGCGGTTTCCATAAGCATGAAAGAAACAACCCCGGCAATATAAAGCCCGGAAAAGACATGTCTTCTGACTTTGATCAGTCTTCGCATGGTGAGCACCTTACTTCTGGAGAATTTTATTTCAGGATTCTTGCGTTTCTTTTTGTGGTTACAGCAATGCTGCTCAGCATTTTTGCTTTCATAAAGGAACTCGAAATGGTTTCCAATTTCCACGAACTTGTCGAAAAAACCTTTTCGCACCCGAAAGCTATATTCCTTGTGTGGGTCTGGATTGGAATATTGTGGACATTATTTTATTCCTCGTTTGATGAAAAAAATGGCTTTCTATTTCTATTTACTTTAATTATCGCATTTTGGCCAGTAATTGCTTTATTAGCGATAAACCCACCGGTTTTAAAGTTATTTCTGGTTGATTGGACGGTTGTAACGCTTCTGGTTTTTGTTGTTCTTTTTCTTTATCATTGTCCTCCTCGTATAAAATTAAATTAGCCTGGATTGAGAGCTGCCAAGCCTTATAGATTGTAAGGTTTGCGGCCTCTCAAAAAAAGTTTCAAATTCGTTCTTTGGCAATCTTTACAACTCAGGGTTTTTCCAGCATAATGCTTAAGTGGCATAGGGGAAGCACGCATCCTCCTTGTTGCGCCTCTGGTGACTTCATTTTAAGAGTGTGCCCCCTCCCCTGGCAGGTACTTCTAACGCGCAGTTTGTTTCTTTGAATTCTAATTCTGGCGAGGATGTTGAGCTTGCCAGGGATGCTGGGACCCCTATTCCAAATCTTTAAAGGTGGTGATTTAGTGAATAAGCTATTTGCCGGAATCGACGTCAGCCTGGGAAATAATCAGCTCTGCCTCATGGATTTTGAAGGCAACCCGGTCGGTAAATCAATAAGCTTTGCCAACAACCTTCCTGGTGCTTTAGCGATGGTCAGTCACCTTAATTCCGTCATGGAAAAAGGTAATTTCGAAAAGTTAACCATCGGCATGGAAGCGACAGCTCTTTACTGGTTTCCTTTGTTCAACTTCCTAAACTCGGAGCCGGCGCTTGAGGCTCAGGTGTTGCCTCTTAATCCCAAGGTGGTCAGCAACTTCCGCAGCGCTTACACGGATATGGATAAGACGGATGTCAAGGACTCCTTTGTGATTGCTGACCGGCTGCGTTTCGGCCGGATCCCCCAGGGTTATGTTCCTGATGTCGGTTTCCTGGCCCTGCAAAGGCTCACCAGGTTCCGTTACCATTTGGTGCAATGCGCGTCAGAACTGAAGAATTACACTAAATCTTTTTTGTTCCTGACGTTTAGCGAATGGAACCGGACCGGGCCCTTTTCCGACCTGTTCGGGGCAACCTCCACCAAACTTATGAAGAAGTACGCTTCAGCCCAGGAACTGGCCGAGGTTTCCCCGGAAGAGCTTGAAGAGCTGCTCCGGGAGTTCAGCAAAGGCCACTTCCGGAATGTCGAGGCGAAGGCCGCGCTGGTCAACCAAAAAGCCAGGGATTCCTTTCCCGTGCCAAAAGAGCTTGCTGATCAGGTGCATCTTCTGTTAAAGCAGACTTTACAGCAACTTGGGCTATTGGATAAACATATTGCCCGCCTGGACAAGAAAATCGCCAAGAAGATGCGCAAATTCAGCAACGTCTTAGAATCCATTCCGGGCATCGGACCGGTGTTGGCCGCCGGTATCCTGGCGGAGATTGGTGATGTTACCCGTTTCTCCGGGCAGGCCAAGCTGGCCAAATATGCCGGACTCACCTGGAGGAAAAACCAGTCCGGGAACTTTAACGGTGATGTTACTCCCTTAACGAAAACGGGGAACGTTTATCTCCGTTACTACTTGATCCAGGCTGCCCAAAGTCTAACGCAACACAATGACGAGTACCGGGAGTACTTTCACCGCAAGCTTGACGAAGTTACTCGCCATCCTTACAAACGAGCGCTGTCGCTCACAGCCCGCAAGTTTGTGCGCTTGGTTTATGCTCTGTTATCGCGGAACCAGTTGTACATGGCTCCCGAAGAGCGGAAGCGCCGCGAGCTTACCCCAAAGGAGGTGAACCAGGTTCCCGAACATGATTCCATGATGCAGACAGAGGTTTCTGAGGCGCCAAAACCATACAAAAAAGTGAAGACGCTAACGGTTGCCGCACGCCCTAAGAACTCTGCCTTGCCAGCAGGAACATGTTAGGGACGAAAAGCAGTCAACGCGTAGGTCTTCACTTGCCCCCACTTTAGCAGTTTGGAGGGTCATAGTCAAGACCTACGGGGATCAATTTGTTGAATAATTTCCAGTTGCTTACATACGTTTTCACTCCTCATGTAGGCTTAGTTTGCTATACCCTTTTTGCCGGAAATTAACAGGTTCTACCATAAACAACTAAAAATTTTTTTCATCAAGGTACTTGACTTTTACCGCAGTCTTAAAAATAGGAATTTGGAATTGGGAATTAGGAATTAAATTCCCAATTCCTGTTCTTAGTCGCCCAGGCTGATGCCCAACTGGCGGGCGGAGCGGATTAAATCGCTGTCCAGCGGCACCTGGCGCATCTTCCCCGCCCCTTCCCGCAAAGAAACGGAAGCGATGTTTGTCCCGTTCAAGCAAACCATTTCCCCAAAACGGCCTTCCATTACCAGGTTAACGGCCATTGTCCCGTAGCGGGTGGCTAAGATCCGGTCAAAGGCGGTGGGTGACCCTCCCCGCTGCAGATGACCCAGGATGGTTACCCGCGTTTCTTTGCCGGTTAATTCCTCTACCTGTTGGGCGATAACGTGTCCGACTCCGCCTAACCGGATGGGATCGAAACTGTCTTCGACGGTCTTTTGAACGGTCATTTCTCCGCCCAGCGGCTTCGCCCCTTCCGCGGCGACAACAATGCTGAACTTTTTCTCCTGCTGGCCCCGGGCGTTGATTTTTTCCACCACCTTTTCGATCTGGTAGGGAATTTCGGGAATCAAAATGACGTCCGCTCCGCCGGCGATCCCGGCGGTTAAAGCAATCCACCCCGCATAGCGGCCCATTACCTCCAGCACCATCACGCGGTGGTGGGATTCGGCGGTGGTGTGCAGCTTGTCCAGGGCTTCCGTGGCAGTGGTCAGCGCGGTGTCAAAGCCGAAAGTCTGGTCGGTGGCCGCCAAATCATTGTCAATGGTTTTGGGCACCCCCACCACCGGCAGACCTTTTTCGTACAGCTCCCGGGCAATGGCCAGACTGCCGTCGCCGCCGATGACAATTAAAGCCTCTACTTCCTGGATGCTGATGTTTTCAAAGACGCGGTCGGAAACATCTTTAAAAACTTTCTTTCCTTCGATTACGACCGGGTAAAAAAAGGGATTGTCGCGGTTCGTCGTCCCTAAAATGGTTCCTCCCCGCGGCAAAATTCCTACGACGTCCTTTTCCGTTAACTCCCGGGCCTGGTTTTTTATGAGTCCGCCAAAACCGTTGAGAAAACCGACCACGCCCAATCCATACTCTTTGATGGCGGTTTTCACCACCGCCCGGATTACCGCGTTTAAACCGGGGGCGTCCCCGCCGCCGGTCAAGACCCCGATCCGTCTGATTCTGGTCATTACACGCCTCCTCCCCAGGCCGGGCGCCGGGTTCCCCGCCCCTTAATGATGGTGGCCGTCGTCGTGGCAAACGGTCTTTTTTTCCGGCGTCTCTTCGTATTTCTTCCACATGACGGTGAAAGCGTGGGCGATGACGAGCATTGCCACGGTAGTAAAGAAGCCGAAAACAATCCCCTGCCACCAGCTTTCAAAAAACATCCTGCTCTCTCCCCTTCCTCAAAGTTCAGGTATTCAGAATTTACCTCAATTATAGCACATCATCCCAGGGAACAGAAGATGGAGCTGTCCAAAGGCAGTTTACCCGTTTCTTCCGTTTCCCGTTTTTTCATTCCCTGATTCCTGTTCGCGATCCTTATCGCGTTGCTTCCGCTGCCAGTTTTTCCAGGGTGGCTTTTAACTTTTCCAGGGTGCTGCCATAACCCGCCCAGTCCCCCTGCTTGAGCTTGTTTTGGGCTTCGTCGTATAAACGGTTGGCTTCCTTCGCCAGTTCGGCGACGGTTGCCGGCGTCTGGGCGCGCTCCGGCCCCGGCCCCGGCCCTTGCTCCGGCGCGGCCGGTGACGGCGGCGGGGCGGCTTCCGGTCCCCCAAAGATTTTTTGCAGGGCCAGTTCCAAAGTAGGCTCCATGACCACCTTATCCCCGTGCGCGACAATCACTCGGCGCAATTCGGGCATCTTGCTCTGCTCCGCCTGCAGGTACAGCGGCTCGACGTAAAGGAGCGCGTCTTTGACGGGAACTACCAGGAGGTTGCCCCGGATGACCTGGGAGCCCCGCTGGTCCCAAAGCGAGATTTGCTGCGAAATCAGGGTATCCTGGTTGATCCGCGCCTCGATTTGCATCGGCCCGTAGACCAGTTCCTGCTTCGGAAATTCGTACACCAGCAGCTTGCCGTAGTTTTCGCCGTCGGAGCGGCCCGCCAGCCAGGCAATCATATTCTTTTTGTTTTGGGGCGTAAAAGGCATGATTTGAATAAACTCCGGCTTCTCGTCCCCCGGCAGCCGGACGATGGTGTAGTAGGGTTCCATGGCCTCTTCCTTGGTGCCGAAAAGCTCCGTCGGCAGGTTCCATTTATCTTCTTTATTGTAAAATACCCGGTAATTCTCCATGTGGTAAATGGTATATTTTTTGGCCTGGATGGCGAAAAGATCTTCCGGGTAGCGGATGTGGCTTTTTAAATCGGCGGGCATTTCGGCCATGGACACAAACATTCCGGGGAAAATCTTCGCGTACGTTTTCAGGACCGGTTCGTCCGGTTCCGCGGCGTAAAAGGTAACCTCCCCCGTATAGGCGTCTATGACTACCTTGACCGCGTTCCGGATATAGTTATAGCGGCCCTGGAAAGTAGGGGAACATGTCGCTGACCGTATAGGCGTCCCAAAGCCAGTATAACTTGCCGTTGCTTAAGACAATGTAAGGATCCCGGTCGTAGAAAAGGAAGGGAGCAATTTTGCGCACCCGCTCCTTGATGTTGCGGTAATAAAGGATCTGGCTTTCGTTGGTGATGTTTCCTGCCAAAAGGAGCTTGTAGTCCCGGAAGTTAAGCGCGAACAGCAGGCGGCGCAGGAAAAAACTGACCGGCACGCCGTTTTTCCCCTGGTAGGTGCACCAGGCGTTTTCGTCGCCGACGGGGTAATCAAACTCCTGGCTGCGGGTGTTGACAATAATATATTTATCGGTCGCCTCCCCGAAGTAGATTTCCGGCCGTTCTACTTTCAGGCCGGTCTGCGAAGCCGGCGGAATGTCCTTGATGAAGAACTGTGGCAGACCTTCTGCGGTGACCTCGTTCACCGGGCTCATGGCGATTCCGTAGCCGTGGGTGTAAATCAGGTGCTGGTTCACCCAGGTCTTGGTCTGTTCCGGCAGGGAATCCACGTTTAATTCCCGCGCCGCCAGCATCACCTGGCGGTAGCGCCCGTTGATTACGTACCGGTCGACGTCAATATCCTTAAACTCGTAGTAGGTGCGCATTTCCTGGAGCTGGCTGTAGGTTTGCTGCAGGGGGCGGTAGTCCCACAGCCGGATATTCTTGATTGTGTCCTGGTTCTCCTGGACTTCTTTGGCGCTGACTGTCCGCCCGGCGGGGAAATCCTTTTTTTCCACCTTGTCCAGATTATAGGCCAGGCGCGTCATTTTAATGCTGTTTTCGATGTATGGCTTTTCCCGTTCCATTTCGTTAGGAAGCACAATTAGTTTTTGAATTAAAGCCGGGTAAATACCATTTAAAACTACGGAAGCAAGAATTAGAAATCCGATCGCGTAAATAACCAGCCGGAAACGCTTCAAAACCGCGTTGACGAGAATCACCGCAGAGACAAGC
>Ga0315298_1009074_pt1 | contig 12413 bp, 10 predicted proteins | sample WHS_1_MG_FD_203077 | JGI IMG/M metagenome (GOLD analysis project Ga0315298, IMG submission 203077) | Extremophilic microbial mat communities from Washburn Hot Springs, YNP, Wyoming, USA - WHS_1_MG | ecosystem: Environmental > Aquatic > Thermal springs > Hot (42-90C) | place: USA: Wyoming... | reverse complement strand
GCTCGATCGCACAGCCGCATTGCGACCCGGTGCACAAGGCCACGATCATTCCGCGCGGTCGTGCGCTCGGCATGGTGATGAGCCTGCCGGAAGGTGATCGATATTCGATGAGCAAGGCCAAACTGCTCGCCGAGTTGGTCAAGGCGATGGGCGGTCGCGCGGCCGAGGAGATCATCTTCGGGCCGGAGAACGTCTCGAACGGTGCCTCGGGCGATATCAAGCAGGCGACCGACATCACGCGCCGGATGATCACCGAATGGGGCATGAGCGATAAGCTCGGCATGATTGCCTACGGCGGCAATGATCAGGAAGTGTTCCTCGGCCACTCGGTGACCCAGCACAAGAACGTGTCGGAATCGACGGCGCAGGAGATCGACAACGAGATCCGCGCGGTGATCGACCACGCCTATAGCGAGGCGCGGCGGATTTTGACCGAGCGGATCGACGACCTGCACAGGTTGGCGAACGGATTGCTCGAATACGAGACGCTGTCGGGCGACGAGATCAAGATTGTGCTGCGCGGCGAACCGGTGATCCGCAAGGTGGTCGACGAACCGGCGCCGGATAACCGCCGTTCGTCCGTGCCGACGGCGCAGAAGCCTGATATGCCGAAATCGGGCGGATTGGGGCCACTGCCGGCACCGGGCTGACCGATCATTTCAGAGCCATGAACAAAGCCGGGGGCAGCAACCTCCGGCTTTTTTCATGGGCGCGCACAACCATATTCCGACTCTCACGGATAACAGGAGAGAACGATGGCATTGCGGATCGGCGTGGTTGGGTTGGGGCGGATGGGAACGGCGATGGCCGAACGGCTGATCGAGCGGGGCCATCAGGTGAGCGGCTGGAACCGAACACAATCCCGCGCCGAGTCGATCGAGGGGCTGATAGTCAAGGACAGCCCCGCCGCCGTCGTGGCGTCATCCGATACGGTCATTGTGATGCTGCTCGACGAGGCGGCGGCGCGGCCGGTATATCGTGGCGAATCGGGTCTGCTCGCGGCCGATTTGAAATCGCGCCTGATCATCGACATGAGCACGCTCAAACCCGGTGACATGCTCGCGAATGCCGAGGCGGTGCGCGCCTCGGGCGGCTCGTTCGTCGCCTGTCCGGTGGGCGGGACGATCGGGCCGGCGCGGTCGGGCAAGCTGCTGGGGCTTGCCGGCGGCGACACCGCCTCGATCGATTATGCGATGCCGGTGCTCGACGAGTTGTGCGACCGGATCGAGCGATTTGAATCGCCCGAAGCTGCGGCCGCGATGAAGCTTGCGATCAACCTGCCACTTCTGGCCGCGTTCCAGGCGCTCGGCGAATCGGCGCTGATGGCGCGCGGCTACGGGATCACGGCGGACCGGGTGGTGTCGATCATCGGCAAAAGCCCCGGCGGGGCGCCGGCGATCGGGCTGCGCAGTGCGGCGATCCTGTCCGAAATCGGTGGCAATCGTTCGGATATTGTCGGGTTTTCGCTCGATGCGGCGGAGAAGGATCTGCGGTTGATCGATGAGGTCGGTCGCGAAGCCGGATTCGACATGCCGCTGACCGAGGCGGTGCGTGGCCAGGCGCATGACGCGGTGCGCGAAGGCTGGGGTGAGCGCGATCTGGCGGCGCTCGCGGCGTTCAGCCTGCGGGCGTGATACGAACCTGCCTGGTCGATGAAGCGGTTGATCGGTCGGGCCGATGGTGTGAAGGAAGCGCTTCTTTTTTGAAAAAAAGAAGCAAAAAACTTTTTTGAGCTGCGGCATGGGCGTTGAAGCCGGTGCGGACACAGATAACCGACGTTGCTTTGTTCGCGAGGAAGAAGAGTTTTGCTTTTTTACCGGATTACCAGGACGGTCCGTCGATCTGCGGATCTGTGCTGCTGTTCGGACTGATCAGAACACCGCGTGGTCGCCGCGTTCCGGCACGGTTTCACCCGCGATGATCGAGCGGTAGTAGTCGAACAGCGTGTCGCTTCCGGTCGATGGGGTGGCCGCCTCGTCGTAGCTTCCGGTGGCGGGGTCGAGCACAAGCATGGACTCGGTAGCGTAGTAGCGCCCGATCCGGGCGAGTTCGGCCTTTGCCGCCAGTGACGGGCGAACCCGGCCAGCCAGACCCAGGCCGGCGATGATTGTGTCGAGCAGGCGGACCGGCACGTGGCGGAACCGGGCGGGGCGTTGCAGCAGGTCGAACAGCGCCAGCCCCTGCGCATGCGGCGTGATCGCCGGGCCTGGCCCACCGATCGGCAGGATGCGGTTCCAGCGGGTGGGATCATCGAGGCAATCGGCCATGAAACGCGCCAGATCCCTGTCGCTGATCGGCTTGCAGGACGTCAGCTCACCATTGCCGAAGACGAGGAACGGTTTGCCGGCGCGGACCCGGGCGATCTGGCCGGACAGGGATTTGAAGAAGGCGGTGGGCCGGATGATCGAATAGTTCATGCCGGACTCGATCAGTGCCGCCTCGAAGGCGAGTTTGGCATGCTGGAAGGCAAGACGCGGCTTCTGCACGCAGATTGCGGACAGCAGGATGAACTGGCCGACCCCGGCCGCGCGCGCCGCGGCGAGCACGGTTTCATGGGCGCGGTAATCGATCGCCCAGGCATCGTCCGGCGCGCCGGTGCGTGAGGCCATGCAGGAGACCACGACCTCGAAAGACTCGTCCCGGTATCCGTCCCGCGCGAGGCTGGCTTGATCCGTGACGTCGACCGTGCGGATCGTGCCACCCTCGAACACAGCGGTATCGGTCGACGCACGGCGCACGAAACAGACCACATCGTGCCCGCGGGCGGCGAGTTCCTGTCGCACGGCGCGGCCGATCGTGCCGGTCGCGCCGAGCAGGCAGATCCTCATGCCAATGATTTCCCCTTCATCAGGCGTGCAGTCCCGGCGCTTCGTGGCCGGTGCGGGCGACGTATTCGGTATAGCCGCCGCCGTATTGGTGGATACCCTCCGGCGTGAGCTCCAGCACCCGGTTGGACAGGGCGGCGAGGAAATGCCGGTCGTGCGAGACGAACAGCATGGTGCCTTCGTATTGGGCGAGCGCGGCGATCAGCATTTCCTTGGTCGCCATGTCGAGGTGGTTGGTCGGTTCGTCGAGCACCAGAAAATTCGGCGGATCGAACAGCATCAGCGCCATGACCAGCCGGGCCTTTTCGCCGCCGGAGAGGACGCGGCAGGGTTTGTCCACCTCGTCGCCCGAAAAGCCGAACGCGCCGGCGAGGCTGCGGAGCGCGCCCTGATTGGCGCGGGGAAAGGCATCGTCGAGGGTTTCGAACACGGTGCGCGAACCGTCCAGCAGATCCATCGCGTGCTGGGCGAAATAGCCGAGTTTCACGCTGCCGCCGATTGTGACGGAGCCTTGATCGGGCGTGGTGGTGCCGGTGACGAGTTTGAGCAGGGTGGATTTGCCAGCGCCGTTGACGCCGAGCACGCAGCAGCGCTCGCGGCGGCGGACCAGCAGATCGAGTCCCTCATAGATCACCCGGCTGCCGTAGCGCTTGTGCACCCCGCGCAGATTGGCCACATCGTCGCCGGAACGCGGCGCGGGGGCGAAGTCGAACACCACGGGCTGGCGGCGCTTGGGCGGCTCGACGCGGTCGATCTTGTCCAGCTTCTTCACCCGGCTCTGCACCTGGGCGGCGTGGGAGGCGCGGGCCTTGAACCGCTCGATGAAGGCGATCTCCTTGGCAAGCATCGCTTTCTGGCGGTCGAACTGGGCCTGTTGCTGTTTTTCGTTCAACGCGCGCTGCTGCTCGTAGAATTCGTAATCCCCGGTGAATTCGGTGAGGCTGCCGCCGTCGATCTCGATGATCTTGTTGACCACGCGGTTCATGAATTCGCGGTCGTGCGAGGTCATCAGCAGGGCACCGTCGTAGCCCGCGAGGAATTGTTCGAGCCAGATCAGGCTTTCGAGGTCGAGATGGTTGCTCGGCTCGTCGAGCAGCATGACATCGGGGCGCATCAGCAGGATGCGCGCGAGGGCGACGCGCATCTTCCACCCTCCTGATAGCTGGCCGACATCGCCCTCCATCATCTCCTGATTGAAGCCGAGCCCGTCGAGCACTTCGCGGGCGCGGCCATCGAGCGCGTAGCCGCCGAGTTCCTCGAAGCGGGCCTGAACATCGCCGAACCGTTCGATGATCTCATCCAGCCGATCGGCCTGATCGGGATCGGCCATCGCGATTTCGAGACTGGCGAGTTCGGCGGCGATGACGCTGACCGCGCCCGCGCCATCCATCACCTCGGCCACAGCACTGCGCCCGGCCATCTCGCCGACATCCTGGCTGAACAGGCCGATGCTGACGCCGCGATCGACCAGGATATTGCCCTCATCGGCCTCCTCCTGGCCGGTGATCAGGCGGAACAGCGTGGTCTTGCCCGCCCCGTTCGGCCCGACCAGGCCGATCTTCTCGCCGCGTTGCAGGGCGGCGGAGGCCTCGATGAAGACGAGGCGCTGGCCGTTCTGCTTGCTGATATTGTCCAGTCGTATCATCGGTTCCCAAAAGCTCTGCGTCGATGGTCTGTGTGCGGCTTGCGATTAGACCAGATCGGGCGGGGCGTGAACCGGCTGGAAATTCCCTCGCCCGGTGGATTAGCCTAAACGCGTGGTCATGGGGCTCGACACGATCCTGATCCTGACCGCGCTGGCCTTCGCCTGGAGCATGGGGGCGCATTACACCGGTGCGTGCATGGGCATGCCCTACGCGACAGGGAGCATCCGCCTGCGCCCGGCACTGGGGTTGATGGCCGCGATGACCCTGATCGGCGCGGTCGGGTTGAGCCGGCACGTGCTCGTCCATGTCGGGCATGGGATCGTGATCGGGCGGTTGACGGCGGGGGCGGCCCTTATCGTCATCGGTATCGCATTTCTCCTGACCACGCTGTTCACCCGGCTGAAAATTCCGACCTCGACCATCCAGATCCTGATTTTTGCACTGGTCGGCATGGCGATGGCGTCCGGGCTCGGCGTGGCGTGGCGGACGATTGCGCATCTGGCGCTGCTCTGGGTGCTCGCACCGTTCATCGCTGCCGCGGCGGGGTATGGGCTGACCCGGCTGTTCGACCGGTTTTCCCTGTTCGCTCATGCGGATCATGCCGCACGGGTGGGGCAGGCACTGGTCGCGGCGGGGGCGATCGCGTCGTTGAGCATGGGGGCGAACGACGTATCGAACGCGACGGCGGTTCTGCTCGGCGTTCATCTGACCGGGCCGCTGCTGGCCGGGGCGATCGGCGGGGTGGGGCTCGCCGCCGGGGTGCTGAGCTGGGGCCGGCCGCTGTTGCAACGCGTGGCGTTCGACATCGTGCGGATGGACCGGACGATGGCGACCGCCGCGCAATTCGTGCAGGCGCTGGTGGTGCTGATCGCGGTATCCTTCGGCTATTTCACGTCGATGAACCAGGCGCTGATCGGTGCCATGGCCGGCACCGGTCTCGCGCGGGGGCGGCGGACGATCGAGGCGCCGGTGCTGTTCGGCATCGTCCGGGGCTGGGTGATCGGGCCGGGCGCGGCGTTCATCCTCGCGTATGGGGTGACACGGCTCGAAACCATCATCCGGGGTGCAACATAATGGCGGCACTCGTGATCATCCTGCTCACAACCGCCGTCCTGATCGCGCTTTCCGCCGTCCTGCTGGGCGGGGCGGTGCGGATTGCGGTGCGGGCGATGGACCCTGCGCTCGCCTGGGCCGCCACACGACAGGACGGATTGGCCCCGAGGTTGCGGCGCTGGCTTGATCCAGCGCGTGGCGAACTGCCCGGGCTCGCTGTGCTCGGTGCGACGTTGATCGGCAGTGCGTGGCTGATGTTCGGCGTGATGCAGGACCTGATCGCCGGCGATCCGCTGGTCCATGCCGACCACGCGGTGTTGCACCTGCTGCTCTCGCTTCAGGTGGCGTGGGTCGTGCGGCTCGCGATGTGGTGGCGATGGCTCGGCAGCGGCGTGGTGGTGGTCGCACTCGGGACCGGCGCCGTGTTGTGGCTGGATCGTCAGCGGGCGTGGCGGGCGATGGCCTATGTCGTCGCCGCATTGTTTGGCTCCCTGCTGTTCGCGGCGGGACTCGACGTCGCCCTCGCGCGCCCGGCGCCGTTCATCCGTGCAGGGGCGCTCGATCTTCTGCCGTTTCCGGGCACGCATCTCGCGGCACTGACCGCTCTGCTGGGGTTTCTGACCGTGGTGATCTGCCGGGAACGCGGTGCCGTGGCGCGATTCGCCGTGGGCACCGCGACAATGGTGTTTCTGCTCGGTTCGCTGGCGGCACGGCTCTATCTCGGTGACGATTACCTTTCGACCGCGCTGGAAGTTATGGCGTTCGGCCTGACCTGGGCGGTGATGCTGGGGTTCGCCTATCTGACCCGCCCGGCCGAGGCGGTAGGGTCGGGCGGGCTCGGCATCGTCGTGATGGTCGCGGTGCTGGGGTTCGGCGGCCTCGCCGGGCTGATCGGTCAGGCCGGCGCGCAGCGGGAGCCGGCGATGACCGGCGGCACCCTGACGATGTCGCGGGCGACGTGGCTGGCCGGTGGATGGCGAAGCCTGCCCCGCCGCCCTTTGTCATTGTTCGGCACGTTCAGCCATCCGTTCGCCCTGCAGTTTCTCGGCCCGCCGCAGGTTCTGCGTGAAACCCTGGCGGCGCACGGCTGGCACACGCCGCCGGCCTGGCGGGAGGCGACGCTGGCGGCCATGCTGACCGGCCGCGCCGACCCTGCCAACAGCCCGGTGCCGCCGCGCCTCGATGACGGGCGCTGGCCGGAACTGGTGATGACACGCAGCGGCGGCACCCTGCCCGATGACGAGCGGATCGTGTTTCGCCTCTGGCGCTCGCATGTGGTGATCCCCAGCGCAGCCGGGGGCTCACGCGCGGTCTGGCTGGGCGCGGTCGCGGTCGAGCGGATCGGCACGGTCGCGTGGCTGTTCGCGGTTCCCCAGGATATCGGCCGCTATCGCATGGCACGGCGATGGTTGAGCACCGGGCTTGGCGGCTCGCTCGGCGTCACCGCGCGTCCCGGCCCGATCCTGCTCGCTTCCGCGCCACAGGGGTCGCGCCGATGAAACTGCTGATCGTCGAGGACGAACCGAAGACGGCTGGGTTTCTCAAGCAGGGGCTGGAGGAGAACGGGTTCAGCGTAGATGCCGTGCGGGACGGCCTGACCGGTGCCGAGATGATCCGTCAGGGCGGTTATGATCTGGTCATTCTCGATGCGATGCTGCCCGGCCAGGATGGCTGGACCCTGCTACGGGAGATGCGCCGGCGGCGCGATCAGACCCCGGCGCTGTTCCTGACCGCGCGCGACGCGGTGGCCGACCGGGTGCACGGGCTGGAGCTGGGGGCCGATGATTATCTGGTCAAACCCTTCGCCTTTTCCGAGTTGCTTGCGCGGATTCGCACCATTCTGCGGCGCGGTCCGCTACGCCAGGCGGCGACGCTGGTGGTGGCCGATCTGGAGATCGACGTGCAGCGTCATCGAGCCACCCGCGCCGGGAAGCTGCTCGACCTTACCCCCAAGGAGTTCCTGTTGCTCTCCCTGCTCGCCCGCCGCGCCGGCGACGTGATCACCCGCACCCTGATCGCCGAGCAGGTCTGGGACATCAATGTCGACAGCGGCGGCAATGTCGTCGATGTGCACATGCACCGGCTGCGCGCGAAGGTGGATGATCCGTTTGCGAACCGGCTGATCCATACCGTGCGCGGCATCGGCTATGTGCTTGAAGACCGCTCCGGTGCCTGAACCGGCGGCGTCCCGGCCCCGATCGACCGGTTCGATCGTCATTCGCCTGACCGCCTGGTACGCGGGCAGCAGTTTCCTGCTGATCCTGATCGCGACCGGCGTGCTCTACGGCACGGTCGCCGGCAATCTGCGCGCGCAGGACCGGCGGATCCTGATCGATACCGCCGCCAATCTCCGACTTTTGCTGCGCCGGATGCCGGACGCGCCGACGATGCAGGCGCGCATCGGGCGGCCGCTGATCTGGTTCCGGCTGATCGCGCCGGACGGCCGGGTGCTGGTGCAGACCCCCGGGATGGATCGGCTGGTGCCGCTGGCGGGTCTCGCCGCCGTGCGGCAGGGGCCACAAGGTGGCACGGTGATCGGGAGTGTGCAGACAAGGGGTGGCATTCCGTTCACAATTCTCAGCGAGCTTGTGCCGGAGGGTTCGCATGGTCGGCACGCTGACGCTCCCGTGTTGCAGGTGGCAATCGATCAGGCGCGGGACCAGTACGTGCTGGTCAGGGATCGTGAGCGGCTGCTGTTCGTGCTGATCGTCTCGCTCGGTCTGTGCGCAGCCCTCGGGTATGCGATCGCGCGCGGCGGGGTTCGGCCGGTCGAGCGGATCACCGCCGCGGCGCGCGGGATCAAAGCGGCGACGCTGCACGAACGCCTCGCGATCGATGACCTGCCGGATGAGTTGCACGCGCTCGCGGAAAATTTCAACGACATGCTGGACCGGCTGGAAGCCTCGTTCGCGCGGATCTCGCAATTCTCCGCCGATGTTGCGCATGAGCTGCGCACGCCGGTGAACAATCTGCGCGGCGAGCTGGAAGTCGCTCTGGGGCGGGCGCGCACGCCGGTTGAATATCGCGACGTCCTCGGCTCGGCGCTGGAGGAATGCGGCCGGATCAACCAGATCATCCAGAGCCTGCTGTTTCTCGCCCGTGCCGAGGCCGAGGGGGGTAATCTGCGGCGCGAAACGCTCGATCTCGGCGCGGAACTCGGGGCGATCGTGGAATTCTACGAACCGGCGGCGCTCGAGGCTGGCATTGCGCTCGAACGCGACGGCGGCACCGGGCTCACCGGCGGGTTCGACCGTATTCTGCTGCAACAGGCGATCGGCAATCTGATCGCCAACGGCCTCGCCCATACCCCGCGCGGCGGCCGGGTCATCGTGACCGCGCGCGCCGATGACGGGGCGGCGGTGATCGAGGTGGCGGATACCGGCTGCGGCATCGCACCGGCGCATCTGCCCCATGTGTTCGATCGGTTCTATCGGGCCGATCCATCCCGTTCGAGCCGGGGCGGCAATTTCGGCCTAGGCCTGTCGGTCGTGCGCAGCATCGCGACGCTGCATGGCGGTACGGTTGCGATCTCCAGCGCCATCGGAGCCGGCACGGTGGTGACGATGCGGCTGCCGCTGAGGGCGGGCTGATCCTTTTCGGCGGTTTCTGACGAAATCGTCAGTCTGGCGTTCGGGAAATGTCAGATTGGCGGGGGAATCATCTGGTCCTGATGATATCGTGCCAAAATGCACTGTGCGGCTCGCCCTCGTCCTGGGCTTGCGAGACGACGACATCGACGGCCCGCGTTTTCTTGCCATCCCTTGCGGCAAGGCCGCCCCCACCACACTGACACTTGTTTTGCCGCGCCGACCGGCCGCCGGCTATCTGTCACTCGTTGCACAGGTCGGTGAAAGCCTCGATCGCCCCGCGATCCGCGTCACCGACCAGCCAGATCACTGAAAGGACCCGACCATGCGTAGATTGTTCCAGACCGCCGCCCTTCTCGCGCCCTTCGCTTTGACCATCGCAACAGCGCATGCTGCGAGGCAAAAGCCGGTCTATGTCCACATGAACGGGGCCAACATGTTCCTGGAAAACCCCGTCGCGGTCCGGCCGGGCCAGCCCGTGGTGTTCGTCAATGAGGATACCGGCGGCCACACGATCATCGGCTACAGCGCGAAGACCGGCAAAACCAGCACGCGGTTCGACGGCGCGGTCGCCGGCACGCCCGGCCCCGGCCATACGGTGCATACCTACACCGTCACGTTCAAGCATCAGGGCATCGTGCATTATTATTGCTCGGTCCACGCGATTCTCGCCAAGGAACCTGGGGGACGGACGGTCGCGAAAGTGCGCCCCGGCGTGCACGGTTTCGGCGACCCGATGGCCGGCACCATCATCGTGACGACCGACCCGAAACTTCTGTCGGACAATCCCAAAACCTCGTCGGAGAAGATCCTGCCGGGTTATTTCGGCGGCTGAGGCGCTGAGCCGCACGGGGCCGAGCCTGCCACAGTCACACTGTGCAGTTCGCGGCCACCGCGTCGGCCGAGATCAGTTCGGCGGCGCGCTTGACCTCGGGTGCGAGCGATGCGAGGCGCGGCGCATCCATCCGCATCGCCGGCGCCGTCACGCTCAGGCTGGCGACCGGATAATTGTTCCGATCGAAAATCGGTGCCGCGACGCAGATAATCCCGGCCTCATGCTCCTCCCGGTCGAACGCCAGCCCCTGCGCACGGATTTCATCGAACGCCGCGCGCAGCAGGTGGCGCGAGGTGATCGTGTGAGTAGTGTGGCCGGTCAGCGAAATCGCATCGATAATGGCATCCCGCTCCGCCTGCGGCAGATGCGCCAGAATCGCCTTGCCCACGCCGGTACAATGCAGCGGCCCGCGCCGGCCGACCGAGGAGAACAGCCGCAGCGTCTTCTGGCTCTCCCGCTTGTCGATATAGATGATCTCATGCCCGTCCCGCACGGCGAGATGCACGGTCTCGTCGGTGCTGCGCCAGAGCGTGTCGACATGGCGGGATGCGATCGCCTTGAGGTCGATCGATTCCCACGCCCGGTAGGCCAGTTCGAGCAGACCCAGCGCGGGTCGATAGGTTCGGTCGGGCGCGGTGCGGATCAGGCCGGACATCACCAGTTCCTGCAACAGGCGGTGCAGCGTCGCCTTCGGCAGGCCGGTGCGGTCGAGCAGAATCGAAAAACTCGCGGGCGGCTCGCTCACGCTGACCATGCGCAGCAACGCGAGCGCTTTGGCGATGCTGGTCGGCAGATCGGTCATGGCCGTTGTGGACGACAGGGTCATGCTGCCAGACTAGGGACGGGGCGATGTTTGTCAATTCGGAAACGGGTTCCGAACTGTGAAATCAATCCCGCTTCCGATCGGCCGGGCGGTCCGTTATAACCCGGTGATGGACGAACTGGTCGATCGGTTGCAAGCACATCTCGGCGGGCGCAGCGTGCTCGACGCGGCAGAGGACATCGCCCCTTATGGCACGGACTGGCGCGGCCTGTTCAACCACCCGCCCCGTGCCGTGGTGCGCCCGGCCGATACCGCAGGCGTCGCCGCGACCATGCGGATGTGCGCCGACGCCGGAGTCCCTATCGTGCCGCAAGGTGGCAATACCTCGCTGGTCGGCGGCGCGGTGCCGGATCGCGCCGCGAGCGCGATCGTTCTCAGCCTCTCGCGGATGAACCGCATCCGCAGCGTAGATCGCGCCGGATTGATGATGGAAACCGAAGCCGGCGTAACCCTGCGCGCCGCTCAGATCGCGGCGGAGGACGCCGGCGCGTTTCTGCCGCTGTCGATCAGCGCCGAAGGCTCCGCCCAGATCGGCGGCGTGCTCTCGACCAATGCGGGCGGCAACAACACCCTGCGCTTCGGCAATGCCCGCGATCTGCTGCTCGGCCTCGAGATCGTGCTGCCGGATGGCACGATCTGGAACGGGCTGCGCCGCCTGCGCAAGGACAACACCGGCTACGCGCTTCGCCACCTGTTCGCCGGCGCGGAAGGCACGCTCGGCATCATTACCGCCGCCGTGCTCAAACTCGCCCCCCTGCCCCGCGAACGGATCGCCTGCCTCTGCGGCCTGCCGGATGTCGATGCCGTGCTCGACCTGTTCCGCCGCCTCCGCGACGAGGACGACACCGCACTCTACGCCTTCGAATACATCTCCGGCGCGGCCATGGCGATCAACCTGCGCCACCTGCCCGACCGCCGGTTGCCCCTCGCCGCTCCGGCCGCGCACTACGCCCTGATCGAGTTCGCCACCACCCGCCGCCGGGGCGACCTGCGCGCCACACTCGAGACCATCCTTGCCGAAGCGCTCGAAAGCGGCGTGATCGCCGACGCCGCCATCAGTGAATCCGAAGCCCAGCGCCTCGCCTTCTGGGCGATGCGCGAGCACCTGGCGGAATCGCAGAAACGCGAAGGCGCCTCGATCAAGAACGACGTCTCGGTCCCGATCGCCGCCGTCCCGCTTCTGCTCGATCGCGCCGCCGCCATGCTCGCCCGCCACTTCCCCGGCGCGCGCATGGCGGCATTCGGCCATATCGGCGACGGCAATATCCATCTCAACGTCATCCAGCCCGAAACCGCCGTGGCCGCCGACTTCATCGCCCGGAGCGACAGCCTGATGGAACACGTCAATGCCATCGTCGGCGATCTCGACGGCAGCTTTTCCGCGGAGCACGGCGTCGGCATGCTCAAACTCACCGCCTTCGAAGTCTTCCGCAGCCCGGTCGAACGCGCCATCATGCGACGGGTCAAGAACGCGCTCGATCCACATGGGCTGATGAATCCGGGGACGATATTTTCGGGGGCTTCGGAGGACGGTTGATCGTAAGGGAGGGGGTTCTTTTTTGTAAAAAAGAACCAAAAAAATTTTTTATACGGGTCCACTTGTGGAAAGCTGATTTTCCTAGAAACGGACTTTGGCGGTGGCGC
>Ga0315298_1009073_pt1 | contig 12417 bp, 10 predicted proteins | sample WHS_1_MG_FD_203077 | JGI IMG/M metagenome (GOLD analysis project Ga0315298, IMG submission 203077) | Extremophilic microbial mat communities from Washburn Hot Springs, YNP, Wyoming, USA - WHS_1_MG | ecosystem: Environmental > Aquatic > Thermal springs > Hot (42-90C) | place: USA: Wyoming... | reverse complement strand
GCGATGTTGAGCAAAGAGGAACTGTTGGCTCGTGCCAAGAAACCGTCGGACGATGCGATGCGCCTGCACCCCTTCTACAAAGGCAAGGTGCAGACAGCGCCCAAGTGTGCGATCCGCGATCTCAACGATTTCTCTATCTGGTACACGCCAGGAGTGGCAGCCCCCTGCAAGGCCATCCAGGGCAACCCCGACCTCTCCTACGAGTACACCAACCGTGCCAACGTGGTAGCCATCGTCTCCGATGGCACGCGTGTGCTCGGCCTGGGCAATATCGGGCCGCGCGCGGGCATGCCGGTGATGGAGGGGAAAGCGCTCCTTTTCAAGTACCTGGGTGGTGTCGACGCAGTGCCCATCTGCCTGGATACCCGCGATGCCCAGGAGATCATCCGCACCGTCAAGCTGATCCAGCCCTCCTTCGGCGGCATCAACCTGGAGGATATCGAGCAGCCCAAGTGCTTCACCGTGCTCGACACCCTGCGGGCCGATCCCTCCGTGGAAATCCCGGTGTGGCACGACGACCAACAGGGCACCGCCACCGTGCTCCTGGCTGGCCTGATCAACGCCCTCAAGATCGTCGGCAAGCGCATGGACAACATCCGTGTGGCGATGATTGGCATGGGCGCCGCCAATGTGGCCACCGTGCGCCTGCTCAGGGCGAGTGGCGTGCGGCTGGGGCAGATCGTCGCCGCCGATTCCAAGGGCGTGCTCAACCGCAAGCGCAAGGACATCGAGGCCGCACAAGACGAGTATCCCGACAAGTGGCTTCTCTGCACCGAGGGGAATGAGGACCAGGTGGAGGGCGATGCCGGGGCGGCCATGCGCGGCGCCGACGTGATGATCGGCTTCTCCAAGCCCGGCCCCGATACCATCAAGAAGGAATGGGTAGCTGGCATGGCCAAAGACGCCATCGTCTTCCCCTGCGCCAACCCCATCCCAGAAATCTGGCCCTGGGATGCCAAGGAGGCAGGCGCACGCATCGTGGGCACCGGCCGCTCGGACTTTCCCAACCAGCTCAACAACTCGTTGGGCTTCCCGGCCATTTTCCGCGGCGCCCTCGACGTGCGGGCCCGCACCATCACCGACGAGATGTGCCTGGCCGCCGCGCAGGAACTGGCCAAGTGCGCCCAAGACCGTGGCATCGATGACGACAACATCGTGCCTACGATGGACGAGTGGGAGGTCTTCCCGCGCGAGGCCGTGGCGGTGGCCATGAAGGCCCAGGAGCAAGGCATCGCCCGCCTCAAGCTGTCGCGCGAAGAGCTGTACAAGAAGGCCGAGGCCACCATCCGCCAGTCGCGCGAGATGGCCCATCTCCTGATGCGCGAGGGCGTCATCGCCCCAGCGCCGGAAGAGTAGTCCTTCCACTGTCACCGATCGTTATGTCGCCGGAGGCGGCGGGGCATGCCCCGCCGCCTCCGGCGCTCAAGCAACGGCGCCTGCGCCGCCGTGGACCAACCCCCCCAGGAAGCCCTGCACCATCTCGGCCACAGCCGCCGGTGCTTCCATGGGCAGCATGTGCCCGGCGCCAGGCACCACCTCAAAGCGGGCGTTGGCCAGCCCTTCGGCCAGCGCCCGCACGTATTTCGGCGGCGTGAGCCGGTCATCGGCCCCGCAGGCGACCAGCGCCGGCGCACGGATTTCTCTGAGTCTGGCACGCACGTCAAAGAGGCTGCAGGCGACGAAATCGCCATGGAGCACCCCGGGCTCGACGTGGGCCAGTTGGGCCAAGCCAAGGTCGCGGGTGCGCAGGGTGGTTCGTGGACCGTACCCGGTCTCCACAATCCAGCGCCGGGCGGCAGCCGGGTCGTCGGTCAGCTGCCGCAAGAGCTCTGGGGCCACGAAGAGGCGCGCCGTGGTCGAAAGGAGCACCAGGCCACGCACGCGTGTGGGGTGGCTCAGCGCCAGGTGGAGGGCAATGCCGCCTCCCATGGAGTGGCCCGCCACCACAACCTCGCCCAAGCCCAGAGCATCGGCCAGTGCGCCGACGGTGCTGGCGTAGGCAGCGATGCTTGTCTGCCCAGGCCCCGGCGAGCGGCCGTGCCCCGGCAGGTCAAGGGCGATGCTCACAGCGCCCACCAGCCGGCTCATGACGGCACCCCACAGGAGGGCATTGCCCCCTGCTCCGTGGATCAAGAGGAGCGGCGCGGCGCTGGGTGGCGCCGCGCCACGCCGCACGTAGAACACACGACCGCAAGAGGTCTCCGCATAGGGCACAGCGGGCTTCCTCCGACGCTGCCTCCGCGCCAGCTGCCCACTGGAGCGTCGGTCGTGGGCCTGGCCCGAGGGCGCCGAGGCGAGGTCAGGGCGCTTGCTGCTCGGCCGGTTCCTCGCTGACAGCGGCATTGAGATCTTTCATCAGAGCGTCGACGTCGATGCCATGGGCGATGGCGCCCTGCTCGATGCTCTCAAAGCGCGCGATAGCGCAGCCAAAGCACATCAGGCCGTGGGCCAGAAACACAGGGATCGTCTGTGGATACTTTTCGACCACTTCGGCGATGGGCATATCGCGGGTGATCTTTTCTGCCATTGAGTTGTTCTCTCCTTACCTAGGCCGGCGCGCCGGTCTCAAGCGGCGTCGCTCCGCCCCCCTCGTGCACGATCTCCTCGTAGGGGCGCACGCTCAGCTCCGCGAGAAAGTGCTCCACCGCCATCCCCGCCGCAGCGCCCGAGCCAACCGCCGTGGCCACCTGGTGGAGCAGCGGGTCCTGCACATCGCCCGCGGCGAAGACGCCTGGCACGCTGGTGCGACCGTGCCTGTCGGCCACGATGTAGCCGGCCGAGTCGAGCTTGACCTGGCCACCCAGGAAGGCTGTATTCGGATCGGTGCCGATGTATACAAAGATGCCCGCGATGGGCTGCACCGACTCTTCGTTGGTGCGGACGTTGCGCAAGCGTGCACCAGTTACCGCATCTTGACCGATCACCTCGGTAACCACCGTGTTCCAGATTGGCTTGATCTTGGGGTTGGAGAGCAGGCGCTTCTGCACGATCGGTTCGGCCCGTAGCTGCTCGCGGCGGTGCACCAGGTAGACCTCGCTGGCAAAACGGGTGAGGAATTCGGCCTCGGCTGCCGCGGCGTTGCCCCCGCCCACAACCATCACCGCCTTGCCACGATAGAAGAAACCATCACAGGTGGCGCAGTACGAGACTCCGCGCCCCATGAGCTCACGCTCGCCAGGCACGCCCAGGCGCCGGGGCGTGGTGCCGGTCGCGACGATGATCGATTGCGCCTCGATCGGGCCGCTGTTCGTCATGACGATGAACGGGTGCCGCTTCAGATCGACGCTGGTGGCCTCGTCCATCTGCAGACGCGCGCCAAAGCGTTCCGCTTGCTCGAGCATGAGCTGCATGAGCTGCGGGCCATCCACCCCCCGGGGAAAGCCCGGATAGTTCTCTATCTCAGCGGTCAGCGTGGGTTGGCCGCCCAGCAGGCTTCCGGCAATCAAGAGCGGCTCCAGAAGAGCACGCCCCGCATAGATCGCCGCAGTGTAGGCGGCAGGGCCACTGCCGATGATGACAACCTTTTCCACGCCTCTCCTCCCCGTGGGGAATTCAGACGATACCGGGATATTCTACGCTTATCAGCGCCCATTGGCAAGCGTGGCCCGCCACGGCCTCAAAGCCATTTGGCATTTTCCCCAAGACCGTGTACTATCCCTGCGAGGGATAGGACCATGACGAAAGCCGACAAGTCCATCGACCTGGGGCATCCCAGCTACGTGTGGCGCTTTGGGCAGGACCGTCGCTTCGAGCTTATCCGCCGCTATGCGCGCCTCGAGGGAGCCCGCATCCTGGATGTGGGCTGCGGTGTTGGACTGTACGTGCGCCAGTTCCGGGCCTACAGCTCCGACGTCTGGGGCGTGGATATCGACGCCGACAAGGTGGCCGAGGCCTCGCAGACCCTGCCCAACATCGCCCAGGCACCCGCGGAAGACCTCCCCTTCGCCAGCGGCACCTTCGACGTGGTGCTGTCGCACGAGGTGCTGGAGCACGTCGTCGATGACCGCCGGGCGGTGCGCGAAGCCTACCGTGTGCTGCGGAGCGGCGGGCGTCTGATCGTGTTCGTGCCCAACCGCTGGTACCCCTTTGAGACCCACGGCGCCTTCTGGGGCGGCCGCTACCATTATGGCAACATCCCTCTGGTGAACTATCTTCCCAGCCCCTTGCGAGCACACTTCTGCCCGCACGTGCGTGCATACCGGTCGGGCGAGCTGCGCCAGCTCTTCGCAGGCCTGTTGGGCAAGGTGGTGGTGCACACGCAAATCTACCCCGGCTACGACAAGATCGCCGGCCGCCACCAGGCCCTCGCCAGCGCTTTCCGCAGGGTCACCTATGCCCTGGAGCACACGCCCCTGCGGCGGCTGGGCCTATCGCATTTTCTGGTGTTTGAGAAGGCATAGCGCTCTCCGCCTTTGACAGCATGGGGGTTTTCCAGTAGAATTGTGCCGGTTTGCACAAAGTCCTGGAGCGCGACGCAAGGCGCTCCACAGGTGCGATCAGTTTGCCGGCAAGCAAGCTGATCGTTTCTTGTGCCCGGCGGTGGTTGGGAAGGACAACGGGAACGTGGAAAACGAGGTGCGCGTCTTCTTCCGGCCCGCGGGCCGCTCGGTACGGGTGCCAGAGGGTACGACGGTTGCTGCAGCCGCCAACCTCGCGGGGATCGCTCTCGAACAGGTCTGTGGGGGCAAGGGCACGTGCGGCAAGTGCAAAGTGCGCCTGCTCGCAGGCTCCCTCGGCCCCCTCACCGATGCCGAACGCCGCCATCTCTCGCAGGCCGAGGCGACCGAAGGAGTTCGGCTGGCATGCCAGGCCCCTGTGCTACAGGATTCGACCGTTGAGGTGGGCTGGGCAGCCGTGGCCAGCACCGTCTCGATCCTGGTGGATGGCACTCGCGAAGCGGTCGCCATCGACCCGCCGGTGCGCAAAGACGTGCTGCAGGTGCCGCCGGCCACCCTGCAGGATCCCGCTGCCCATTATACAGCACTGAGACGCGCCCTGCCCGGCGCTGAGGACCTCTCGCCCACCGTGGAGGCCCTGCGGGCGCTTCCCAGCGCCCTGCGCGCCGCCAAGGGCCTGGTCACAGCGGTGCGCTGGGGGAACCTGCTCCTGGCCGTGGAGCCAGGCGACACCAGCCAGGCTCTCTTCGGCTTTGCTTGCGACATCGGCACGACGACGGTCGTCGGCTACCTGCTCGACCTGCGTACCGGCGAGCGGCTGGGAGTGGCCTCCACGCTCAACCCGCAGACCCGTTTCGGCGACGACGTGGTCTCGCGGATAGAGACGGCCGGGCGCGATGCAGCCGGCCTCGAGGCCCTCCGCACGGCCATCATCGACGCCATCAACGAGCTGATCGAGCAGGCGGCCAACCAGGCGGGCGCAGCGCGCGAGCAGGTGTATGCCCTGGCCGTGGTGGGCAACACGGCTATGCACCACCTGTTCCTCGGCCTGAACCCCGCGGCCCTTGGGCACTCGCCCTACGTGCCGGTAATGGCCGACCCTCTCGAGCTCGAGGCCTGCGCCGTGGGGCTGCGCGCCCACCCGGCAGCCCGGCTGCTCGTCTTGCCCAACATCGCTGGCTTTGTCGGCGCGGATACCGTCGGCGTGCTCCTGGCCACGCGCCTGCTCGAGAGCGACGAGGTACGCCTGGCCATCGACATCGGCACCAACGGCGAGATGGCCCTTGGCTCGCGGGCGCGCATGCTGGCCTGTTCCACGGCGGCGGGGCCGGCTTTCGAAGGAGCGCAGCTCAGCCATGGCATGCGCGCTGCCGAGGGTGCCATCGACCACGTCGACCTGAGGGGTGGCGAGCTCGTGCTCCATTCCATCGGGCAGGGCAAGCCGCGGGGCATCTGCGGCTCGGGCGTGGTCGACGCCATCGCTACCCTGCGCCAACTCGAGGTTATCGACGCGACGGGGCGGCTGCTGGGCCCCGATGAGCTCGCCCCGGATGTGCGCCAGCATCTGGGCCATCGACTGGTGCCCCACGCCCAGGGTGGCGCCTTTGTGCTAGCGCCTGCCGAAGAGACCGCCACCGGCGCGCCTGTGCTCCTCACCCAGCGCGACATCCGGCAGATCCAGTTGGCCAAGGGGGCCATCCGCGCTGGCATCGAAATCCTGATGAAGGAGCTGGCAGTAGCGCCCGAGCAGGTGGCCGGGGTAGCCCTGGCAGGGGCCTTTGGGAACTATATTCGCCCCGAGAGTGCCCTGACCATCGGCCTCATGCCGCGCTTCCCAGCGGCCAAGGTCACGCCCGTCGGCAACGCCGCGGGGGCCGGCGCACAGATGGCTATCCTCAGCCGCCAGGCATGGCGCGATGCTGCAGCCATTGCCAGGCAGGTGGAATACCTGGAGCTTTCGCTGCGCGAGGATTTCCAACAGGTGTTCATGGATGCGCTGATGTTCCGATAGTGGGTTCCCCCGAGCAGTGGGGCCGGCGCGCAGACCCTGGCTGGCCACCTCGCGCCACCATCGGAGTGCCAGAAAGGAGTATAACCGTGCTCATCGTCGGCGAGAAACTGAACAGCTCGATCAAACGTGTAGCCGAGGCCATCGAGGCCCGCGATGCGGCTACGATCCAGGACCTGGCCCGGCGCCAGGCTGAGGCCGGTGCCGACTATCTGGATGCCAACGCCGCCATCCGCGTGAGTCAGGAACTCGACGACCTGGCCTGGCTCATCGAGAACATCCAGGCGGTGACCGACGTGCCCCTGTGTATCGACAGCCCCAACCCAGCGGCCATCGCACGCGGGCTCGAATTGGTGAGGGCGAGTGGGCGGCCGGGCCGCCCACTGATCAACTCGATCACTGCCGAGCCCGACCGGCTCCATGGCATTCTGCCCCTGGCGGCCCAGTACCGCTGCCCGGTGGTTGCCCTGACTTCCGACGAGCAAGGCATCCCAACCACCGTCGACGACCGGCTGCGCATCGCTGGCCGCATCGTAGCCGAAGCCGAGAAGTATGGCGTGCCACGCGACGACCTCTATTTCGACCCGCTGGTCCTCCCAGTTTCCACTGACGTGCGCAATGCCGTGATCTTTATGGACGCCCTTGCCGCCATCAAAGCCGAGTACCCGGGCGTGAAGACGATCTCGGGCCTCAGCAACGTATCCTACGGTCTGCCCAAGCGAAAGCTCATCAACCGCGCTTTCTTGATCATGGCCATGCACGCCGGCATGGACGCAGCCATCCTCGACCCATTGGACGCGGACCTGATGGCGCTGCTCAAAGCGGGCGAGATGCTTCTTGGCCACGACGAGTTCTGCATGAACTATCTCATGGCCTACCGCTCGGGCAAGCTCGGGCCCACGCCATGAGCAGCCGCCCGTGCCCGCTTGGCAGGGCAGGGCGTGCAAGCAGGGGCTAGGCGGCGCCTCGCCCCCCCTCGAATGCCGCCAGAGCGCGCAGGAGCGGGGGCGTCACGAAGGAGGCCGAGGCTCCCGGCGCCCGAGCCTGCTGACGGGGGCAGCGGGCTCTGCCATGCCAACGCCGCGGGCGCCTGGAACCTGCCAAGGGCTTTGACGCGCCCGAACGCTGAACCTATAATCGCCTGCAACAGCGCGTACGCAGACAGGGGAGTGAGGGGATGCGTCGCTGGCGTGATCTGCTCGGGTCGAAATGGCTCTACCCCGGCATGGGGGTCAAACGCTGGCTGTTGTTGCTCATGGCCGGCGTGACCTCGCTGAGCCTGGGCGTGGCCTACGTCCTGGTCGAGATCTACCGGGAGATGCGGCTGCCGGCGGCGTTCTACTACCTGACGCTGCAATTCATCCCGCGCGAGGTCCGCGCTCTGCTCTTTGGGGCTGTCGGTATGGCCATGGTGGCCTATGCGGTGTACCACCTGAACCGCTCGCTGCTGGCCGTCTTTATGCGGCCGGGGCAGGATAACCTGGCGGACCTAGTGTACCAGCATCGGCAGAGGGGCCGCGGCCCGCGGGTGGTGGCCATCGGTGGAGGCACAGGGCTGTCGTCGCTCCTGCGTGGCATGAAGGAGTACACGGCCAACCTCACCGCCATCGTCACCGTAGCCGACGACGGCGGCAGTTCGGGCCGCCTGCGGCGCGAGCTGGGAGTGCTGCCGCCGGGCGACTTTCGCAACTGCATCGCCGCCATGGCCGAAGCCGAGCCGCTGATGACGGAGCTGTTCCAGTACCGCTTCCCTGGTGGGCAGGGGCTCGATGGTCACTCTTTCGGAAACCTGTTCATCGCTGCCATGGCCGGGGTGACGGGCAACTTTGAGCGGGCCATTGCCGAATCGAGCCGAGTGCTCGCTGTGCGAGGGCGCATCCTGCCCTCGACGTTGGAGCGTGTGACCCTTTGCGCCGAGCTACTCGACCAGGGCCAGGAGGCCCAGCACGTGAAGGGCGAGTCGCAGATTCCGCTCAGCGGCCACCCCATCGAGCGCGTCTACCTCGAGCCGAGCGGTGTGCGCGCCGATGCGCAGGCCCTGCGGGCCATCCTCCAGGCCGAGATGATCGTGCTGGGGCCTGGCAGCCTGTATACCAGCGTGTTGCCCAACCTGCTGGTCGAGGAGGTGGCCGAAGCCATACGCACCGCGGCGGCGCTCAAGGTGTACGTGTGCAACGTGGCGATCCAGCCAGGCGAGACGGATGGCTACACCGTGGAGGACCACGTGCGGGCCATAGAGAACCACGTGGGCCCCGGGCTGATCGACGTGGTGGTGGCCAACAACAACATGGAGGTGCCCAGCGGGAACTGGAAGATGGAACTAGTGCAACCCACTTATACTTGGCAGGACCGCATCCCGATCATCTATGCCGACCTAACCGACGCCAAGAGCCCTTGGCGCCACGACCCCGACAAGTTGGCACGATGCTTGCTCGCCCTTCTGGCCCGGTTCAGGGCCCAATGATCGCCGGGCACAGCGGCAGCGGCGATGAGGTCGGCGCGACTGCCTGGGACATCGTCATCCAATCATGCACGTCACGCATGTTAAGGGAGGACAAACCATGACAACCCGCATCGGAATCAACGGTTTTGGCCGCATCGGCCGGCAGAGCTTTAAGGCGATGCTCGACTACTACGCCAACGACCTCGAAGTCGTGGCAATCAACGACCTATTCGATGCGCAGACCAACGCCCACCTGCTCAAGTACGATTCGAACTATGGCCGCTTCCCCGGCACGGTCGAGGTGCAGGGCGACAACCTGGTGGTCAATGGCAAGCCCATCCGCGTCTTTGCCATGAAGGACCCGGCCCAGCTCCCGTGGAAGGACCTGGGGGTCGACCTGGTTATCGAGTCGACCGGCGTTTTCACCGATGCCGAGAAGGCAGCAGCGCACCTGCGGGCCGGCGCCAAGAAGGTGATCATCTCGGCCCCGGCCAAGGGTGAGGATATCACCATCGTGCTCGGCGTCAACGAAGACAAGTACGATCCTCAAAAGCACCACATCGTCTCCAACGCCTCGTGCACCACCAACTGCCTGGCGCCGGCAGCCAAGGTCATCTTCGACAAGTTTGGCATCAAGCGCGCTCTGATGACGACCGTTCACTCCTACACCAACGACCAGCGCATCCTCGACCTGCCCCATCGCGACCTGCGCCGAGCACGCGCAGCAGCTCTCAACATCATCCCGACGACCACCGGCGCAGCCAAGGCAGTGGCGCTGGTGATCCCCGAGCTGAAGGGCAAGTTCGACGGCTTTTCGCTGCGGGTGCCCACGCCCACCGTCTCGGTCGTCGACTTTGTGGCCGACGTGGAAAAGCCCACCACCGTTGCAGAGGTCAATGCGGCCTTTAAGGAGGCGGCCGAGGGCCGCATGAAAGGGATCCTCGGCTATACCGAGGAGCCCCTCGTCTCCATGGACTTTAAGGGCGACCCTCGCTCGTCGATCATCGATGGTGCCTCCACCATGGTCATGGAGGGGACGATGGTCAAGGTGGTGTCGTGGTACGACAACGAGTGGGGCTACTCGGTGCGCGTTGCCGACCTGGCCCACTTCATGGCCCAGAAGGGTCTCTAACAATCCGCGCCGAGGCTAACGGTCGGGGTTCGGCTCGCCTCTTCTGCAGCTGATTCCTGACCAGTGGCCACAGGCCTCTCTCAGCTGGCAGCGCGTTCGCTGCAGCGACGTCGTGGCCGCGCTACGTAGCACGCAGGTTCCCTTGCCTGTACCCACGGGCGCCCGGCGAGAAAGGGGAGCTCCCTGAGGGGGGCTCCCCGTCGCTGCTGAGCCCCGGGCTCGCATGCGCCGACTCTGCGCCCCGTCGAGCTACGCTGGCGCCTGTGGGGCAGAGGACTCTGCGGCGCAGGCACGACGACCGCGTAAGCGCCATCACCAAAGGTTGGCCCCACCATGCGCATCGGTATGCTGAGCGTCCACACGTGCCCCTTGGCCGCCCTGGGCGGCAAGGACACGGGGGGCATGAACGTCTACGTCCGCGAGCTCAGCCGCGAGCTGGGCCGGCGCGGCCTTGCCGTCGACGTCTTCACCCGCTCGCAGAATCCAGAGATCGCTCGCGTGTGCGAGCCATGGCCGGGCGTGCGCGTGGTACACGTGCCAGCCGGGCCCGAAGCACCCTGCGACCGCAGGCTACTCTTCCCACGCCTGCCCCAGTTTGTGGAGGGCGTGCGTGCATTTGCTGAGGCCGACGGCCTGAAGTACGACCTGCTGCACGGCCACTACTGGCTCTCGGGTTGGGTAGCGTTGGCCCTGCAACAGGGGTGGCGGGTGCCGGTGGTGCAGATGTTCCACACCCTTGGCTACTTGAAGGAGAATGCACCGTCGGGAGGGCCCGGCAGCGAGGCCGCCGAACGCATCTGCGTCGAACGAGAGGTGATGGCTGCCGTCGACCGCATTGTCGCCCCAACCCCTGCCGAGCGCGAGCAGATGGTCGCCCACTACGGGGCCGACCCGGCCAAGATCACGGTGCTCCCTCCCGGAGTCGACTTGGAGCTCTTCCGCCCCATTCCCAAGGAGGAGGCACGCCGGTATGTGGGGCTGGCTGACCAGAGGCAGCGCCTTCTGCTCTTTGTGGGGCGGCTCGACCCGGTCAAGGGCCTCAACGTGCTCCTCGAGGCACTCTGCATCCTGGTGCGCCAGCTCGTTACGCAGGAGCCGCCCAACATTTGTCTGGCCGTTATCGGCGGCGATGCCGAGAGCGCCGAGGCGCTGCGCGAGAATGCCTTCTGCCTCGACGAGGTCAAGGAACGCTACGGCTTGAAAGAGCTGGTGGCCTTCCTGGGCTCCCGCGCCCAGGATACCCTGCCCTACTACTATTCAGCAGCCGACGTGTGCGTCATGCCATCGCTCTACGAGTCTTTCGGCCTGGTAGCGCTCGAGGCCATGGCCTGCGGCACGCCCGTCGTGGCCTCGCGGGTGGGCGGCCTGCCCTACCTGGTGCAGGATGGGGTGACGGGCCTGCTCGTGCCCGACAACGACCCGCCGGCCCTCGCCGACAGGCTACAGAGGATCCTGCACGAACCTGGCCTGGCGGCGAGCCTCGGAGAGCAGGCGCGCCAGGTAGCCCAAGGCTACAGCTGGCAACGCGTGGCCGACCGCCACATTGAGCTCTATGGAGAGCTGCTCAGGGCCAAGGACGCCAAGTTCGCGGTGAGCGCGGCGGCGCCCTGAGGCGGTGCTTCACGCCTCCTCTGCGTCGCTGGGGGCGGGCTGCCCGCGCCGGGCTGCCGCCCGACGGCGGCTCCATACCCAATTGAACCCACGGTAGACGAGCGGCGAGTACACATAGTCAAAGGCGCCCGCGTAGCGCACCGCCTGGCCGCCAAAGCCGGCCTTGAACCGCTCTACCCCACCCAGGGCCACGCTCGGCGAGTCGGGCGCCAGGTCGGGGATGCCCCACAAGTCGTAGCGGGTGCAGCCGCGCGCCTTGGCCCAGCGCATGGCCTCCCACTGCAAGAGGTGATTGGGCATGCGATGGCGCTCGCGGTTGCTCGAGGCCCCATACATATAGATCGCTTGTTGCCCAAAGGCGAAAGCCATCAGCCCCCCCAGCACCTGCCCCTGGTACTCGGCCACGAAGAGGGCCACGCGGCCAGCGGGGCTGAAAAGCCTGTACGCCTCCTCATAGTAGGCGGGCGAGTGCACGGCAAACCCGTCCCGTTCGCCCGTCTCTTGAAGGAGGGCGTAGAACGCTGGCAGGTCGGCAGCCGTGCCCTGGCGGACGGTCACATCTTTCCGGGCGGCCAGGCGCACGTTGTAGCGCCATTTGGGCTTCATCTGCGCCAGGATCGCCTCCTCGTCGGGCCGCAGATCCACAACGATTGTGCGCCGTGGCTGGATCGTCTGCGATGTGGGGCGGAAGCGCCGGGCCGTCCACCAGGCGATTGCCTCGGTGCTGTCGAGCCAGGGCGGTTCTACCTTGAGGGCGATGGCACCACTCCTGCGAGCCGCCCTGTGCAGCGCCTCGAGCAGCACGTCGCCCGCGGGCCCCGCCGGG
>Ga0315298_1009072_pt1 | contig 12418 bp, 9 predicted proteins | sample WHS_1_MG_FD_203077 | JGI IMG/M metagenome (GOLD analysis project Ga0315298, IMG submission 203077) | Extremophilic microbial mat communities from Washburn Hot Springs, YNP, Wyoming, USA - WHS_1_MG | ecosystem: Environmental > Aquatic > Thermal springs > Hot (42-90C) | place: USA: Wyoming... | reverse complement strand
CTGCAGGGGAAAAAGGACCTCGGCGTGCACACCGAAATGTTCTCCGACGGCCTGATTGATCTCATCGAATCGGGCGTGGTGAACAACTCGAAAAAGACCTTCCACCCCGGCAAAGTGCTCGCCACGTTCTGCATCGGCACGCGCCGCCTGTACGATTACATCGATAACAACCCGATGTTCGAGTTCCGCCCGGTGGATTACAACTCGTCTCCCATCAACATCGCGCGGAACTACAAGATGGTGGCCATCAACACGGCCTTGCAGGTAGATCTCACGGGCCAAGTGTGCGCGGATTCTTTGGGCTACCAAATCTATAGCGGCATCGGCGGCCAGGCGGATTTTATGCGGGGCGCGGCCCTGGCCCCCGGCGGCAAACCGATCATCGCCCTGCCCTCCACGGCCAAAAACGGCACCGTCTCGCGCATCGTGCCCACCTTGAGCGAGGGAGCCGGGGTCGTAACCACGCGCGGCGATGTGCACTATGTGGTAACCGAGTTCGGCGTGGCCTATCTCCACGGCAAGACGTTGCGCGAGCGCGCCACGGCGCTCATCCAAGTGGCCCATCCCAAGTTCCGCGAGGAGTTGACCCGCCGCGCCAAAGAAATGCACTATCTGTTCGAAGATCAGGTCATCCCCGCAGGGGGGGTTTATCCGGTGGCCCTCGAGCATACGGCCACTTTCGGCGGCGAGACGTTCTTCTTCCGCCCCGTGAAGGCGAGCGACGAACGGCTCTTCCAAGAATATCTTTACCGCCTCTCGGAGCGCTCCGTCTACTTGCGATTCTTCCAGGTGCGCAAAGCCTTCCCGCGCGAACTTGCCGAACGGCTGGTCGCCGTGGATTACGAGACGAACCTCGGCATCGTGGCGACTTTGGATAGTTCCGATACGTCGCCCATCATTGCCGCCGCACACTGGATGCTGGACCCCAATACGAATATGGCCGAGGTGGCCTTTTCAGTGGCGGACGAATACCAGCGCCGGGGCATCGGCACCTACTTGTTCGAGTTCCTCGTGCGCGTGGCGCGGGAACGGGGCATTCGCGGGTTCACCGCGAGCGTCCTTGCGCAGAATCGAGGGATGATGCGCATCTTCCAGAAATCGGGCTTTACGTTGCACACGCGTTATGAAGAGGGCATCATCTCGGTGATGTTCGAGTTCGACGAGCGGCGGCCCTCCACGGGTTAGGCGCTCCGTTGGGCCGAAAAGCCACTCGAGGGGGAGGGGAAGGACTTCCGATGACCAGCACTCAATACCCACCCACCATCTTTGTGCTCGGCACCCAGCAGCACGTGGGGAAGACGGTAACGTGCATCGGCGTCATTGCCAAACTCCTCTCCCCCGAATACGGCTACCGCGTGGACCAGATCGGCTACATCAAGCCCGTGGGCCAACAAACCGTCATCGTAAAAAATGCCGAGGGCAAGCCCCTCTATGTGGATAAAGACGCGGTGCTCGTAACCTCCCTTCTCGAGATCCCCATCCCGCGCTATGAGGTAACCAGCCCCGTGCTCTGGCTGGGTGGGCTGACCGCCTCCTACATTGATGACCAGGTGAGCGACTCGCCACAAATGCCGCCGGATGTGTTCGCCCAACGGGTGCGCGAAGCATATGAAGAGGTGGCGCAGGGCAAAGAGATCGTCATCGTGGAGGGGACGGGCCAACCCGGCGTGGGGTCGGTGGGCGGCATATGCAATGGGGATGTCATCCGCATGCTGCGGGAGATGGGCGTCCCCCTTTACGTCCTCCTCGTGGTAGAGGCCGGCATCGGCAGCACCATTGACCGCCTTTTCCCCTACCTCATCGCCATGGATCGCCTCGGCGCCCATGTGGATGGCATCATCGTCAACCGCGTCTTCCCTGAAAGGCTCGACAAAATCGTCCACTATCTGACGGCGTATTACCAAAAGATCTTTCCCCGCCAGTATGGGCACCTTCTCTCCCATCCACCGCCCCCCATCGTCGGGTTCGTGCCTATGGTGCCCCAATTGCGTCGCTACAGCATGCGGCTCATTGCCCAGATGTTCACCGAGGAAGATGGCGCTACCGTCGAGATTCTGGCACCGGCCCGTTTTGAAGAAGTGGGCGGTCGGTTGATTCGCAACATCAAGACGATCAACCTCCGCTTTGGCTACGATCGCTTCGTGGAAGCCGGCGATGCCATCATCGTCGGCATCAACGCGAACGATATCATCCTTTCGGCGCTCCTTCTTCACGAGCGCCTCAAGCGCCTTGAAGGGACGGGGCTTTCGGGCTTGATCCTTTCCTCAAGCCAGATCGGTGGCCTTTCGAGCCACGTTCTCAAACTCATCGAGGATGAGGGCTTGCCCACCATCGCCCTGCCGTATGACTCGGCGGAGATCATCCAAAAGATCGATAGTTGGACGGTCAAAATCCAACCGTACGATACCGAAAAGCGCGCCCTGATCGCCGAGACCTATTGTGAACATCTCGACCTGGCGCAGATCTTTAGCCCGAACCGCACTGCCTCGTAGCCCAGAAAGGAGAACGATATGGCCGAAACGGCCACTTGGCATTGGGTGTGCAACGCCGATGACCTCGCCGAAGACGGCCGTTTGGCCGCAAGGGTCGGGGGCAAGCCCATCCTTTTCATCAAACATTTGGATCAGGTCTATGCCCTAGAGAATCACTGCCCCCATTTGGGCTGCGCGCTCACGCGTGGCGCGTTGGAAGGGTTTTTCTTGCGCTGCCCTTGCCATGATTGGCGATTTGACATCCGCACGGGAGCCTTTGAATACGCCCGCGAGATCGCCCTGCAGACATACCCCGTGAAAATCGAGGAAGGCGCGATTTTCGTCCACATCAAGGAGTAAAAGGGAATGCCCATCACACGCTGTTACACATTGAGTTACTGCCCCTGGTGCAAGCGCACCAAACGCTTTTTCACCGAGCACAACATCCCCTTCGAATGTATAGATTACGACTTGGCCGGCCCCGACGAGCAGGCCCGCATCGAGCAGGAGATCAGCGCCTATTCGGGCGGTCACGTCTCCTTTCCCTATGTCGTCATCGGCGATGAGGTCGTGATGGGGTATGACCCCGATCGTTACCGTGCCCTGCTGGGTCTCAAGGAAGAGTGAGCATGTCCGCATCGCGCAAAGAGGTACTCCGCGCCTACTTTGGGAGGATTGTCGCCCTCTTGGGGTACAAGTTCTCGCCGGATGCCGAACTCGTCGAGGAACTCCTCGACGCCGAAGTGGAATTGGAACGTCAGTTCGGAGCGCCTTATTGCCCTTGCCAAGCACGCACGGGCGATCGCGTGCGCGACCGAGAAATCATCTGCCCGTGCATCCCCTATCACCGCGCCCATTTCGATGCGATGAAGCGTTGTTGGTGCGGGCTGTTCGTCCATCAAGACGTAACGGACCCCTCTCGGCTCAAGCAAATCCCCCTGAGCGAGTTGAAAGCCCAGGGAAAGTTATAAGGAGGCACGCATGGCAGAGGACGCGTACGATCGCCAACCCGGCAAGCGGATCAAGGCATGGGGGGTAGAAGGAGACATCAAGCGGTTGATCGAAGGCACAGGGGAATATCCCATCATGTACCGCGCTTTGGGCACCCAACCGCGCACGGAGCACCCCTTCAACCTCTATGGAGATATTAAAAGCCAAGGGGCCGCCTTGCGGGGCACCTTTGCGTTGAACCGCGAGGTCATCCCTTCTATCGCACGGCACCTGGTAGAAAAAGGCTTCACCGGGATGGTGGGCCACGGCCTGGGCACCTCGCAATTCGTCGCCCAGACGGCTTCCGGCGCTTTTTGGGATTATGCCGGCTGGCAGGCTTGGGACCTCGACTCCCTCGAATATGCCACCTACGGCCATCCCCTTGATTTCACACGCTCCGTCTTTTTCTCGTATTCGGGGAGTGGCAGCACGGTAGATAGCAACCGCGCCGCCGCCCGCGCCAAGGCGCTTGGCGCTTACCAGGTGGCCTTTACCAGCGTTGCGAATAGCCCCATCACGCAAAAGTGCGACGAAGTCGTGCTCTGCGCTGGGGGGTTCGATACGGGCGGCTCCGACACGTTCCACTATACCACGCGTTTGGCCGCCTCTATCTGGCTGGCCCTCGAGATCGGCGCGTTGACCCGCCCCCAAGCGCGCGATTGGAACGCCCTCCGCGAGCGCCTGTTTTCCACCGCCGATCAATTCGATGCGATGTTCGACTGGGTCAGCCGCCGCGCCGAGATCCTTGGGCGGCGTTACCGGAATATCCGCAGCGTCATCATCGTAGGGAGCGGCGCCAACGAGGGAACCGCCGAAGAGATCGCCCTCAAATACGACGAAATGGCGCATATTCCCGCCAAGGCGATGTGCGCCGGCCGGCATATTCACGGCGCCCTGGGCCTCACCCAACACGATATTTTGACGATCATCGTCGCCCCGCTGGAGGATCCCAACTATGAGGCCCTGCGCGATATTGCCCAAGTAACGGCCATGCTCAAATCTCCCTCGATCGCCCTCATCAGCGAGGCCGATGAGCGCGTCGCTGAGCAGGTGGATGACGTCTTTCGCCTAAATGAGACGGATCCGCACCTTTTTGCCATCTTGGCCATTCTGCCGGGGCAACTTTTGCCCTATTGGGCCTCGGTAGCCCAAGGGTTCAACCCAGATTGCCAGCGTTCTGACATAGCCCGCCACGCCAAAGTATGGAACTGGCTCTTCCCACCCCATACGCATTAGGGAGAAAGGCCCGCTTATGCCTTATGACGTCTCGGTGGTTGGCCCACTCAATATAGACCTGCTCATCGTCGGAGAAGGCCCCAAAGATTGGTCCTCCCTCCCCACGTGGGATGGCCCCGCCCAGATGGAGATGGTCGCCGCCGGCTCGGTGGGTTACCTGGTGAGCGACTTGGCAAAACTCGGCCTCCGCGTGCGGGTTTCTTCCTGCGTGCCAGATGATGCGTTGGGCACCTTTATCGTGGATGTCCTCCAACGAGATGGCGTGGATACGCGCGCCGTGCGCTTGGTTCCCGGCACGGTGTGCGGCATTGGTGTGTATATGCTCCTTTTTGGCAGCCGCAAGCGCCCGCTCATCTACCGCTTGCCCACCCACGAACCCTGGCCGCAACACAGCGCCGATCTCGAGGAGGCGGGCCTGCTCGAGGCTCGCCTCCTCCACAATGGGGGGTATCTGCACTTTCAAAGCGCTTGGCATGGGGCCACGGTGTCCCTTTTCCGCAAAGCGCGCCAACGGGGCCTGCTCACTTCGATGGATTCACAATTCCCCCTCTTTACCATGGCGCCCCCGTGGATGCGCGCGATGGAGGATATCTTGCCCTATGTAGCGATCCTCTTTTGCGATGAGACCGAGGCGCGCCACCTGACGGCGGAGCAAGACCTCGAAACCTGCGCCCGGATACTCCTCGAGGCGGGGCCGGAACTCGTCGTCATCAAACAGGGGGCAGAAGGCGCCACGGTCTTTGGGCGCGGTTGGGCCTACCACCAAAAGGCCATCTCTCTCGGGGAGGTGGTGGATACGATCGGCGCAGGAGACGCTTTCGATGCAGGATTTCTCTACGGTACGCTCCAAGGGTGGCCCATCGAAGAGCGCGCCCTATTTGCCGCCATCGCGGCGGGCTATACCGTCACCGGCGTAGGGGGGAGCAAGACCTTCCCCTCCTGTGAGCACATTCGGCGGGTCATGGCGGAATTCGGGCGTTAGGGAATCCCCCTTATCGGCTATAGGACCTCCCGTGCCCAGTGGGCACTATGGGGTGAGCGTTTTGGCCCACTCAGCAGCACGCGCCAATTCCCCTTCGAGGAGCGGCCCCTCGGAGCCTTTGACAAAAAATCCTTCCGGGCTGCCGACGAGCGTCCCACCTTTTTTGACGAGACTTGCGGCGATGGGCTGAGCCGCATACCCAAAGATACGCGCCATAAAGCGCAAAATGCCCGGCACGGTCTCATCCATCGCGGTACGCGTATCGAACGCGGCCACTTTGACCCCTTGGAGCGCCCCAGCGGGGATGGCGGCCAGAAAGGCCTTCGTAGCCGGGCATGGCCGAAAGGCCCGCGTGGGCGACCCCACGATCAGGAGATCTACGCCGCTGATCTGCTCCGCTTTAGCCTCTGCGGCGCGCATCACCCGTACGTCGCCCTGCCCCTTGAGCGCCTCGGCGATGGCTTGCGCCACCTTTTCCGTATTCCCATAGAACGTCTCATAAACGATGAGGATGTTCATAACGCCCTCCTCTCATGACGCGCTTCATCCGATGACCGCAAACCCACAATACGCCGAGGGAATCAAGATGTCAATACAAAAAAGGCCCGCCTTAGAATGAAGGCGGGCCTTGATGGCGACGACTAGATTCGAACTAGTGACCAAGGGCTTATGAGTCCCCTGCTCTACCGCTGAGCTACGTCGCCAAAAGTAGCGGGGCCAGGATTCGAACCTGGGACCTTTGGGTTATGAGCCCAACGAGCTGCCACTGCTCCACCCCGCATCGTGCGTCTTTTAGTATAGGGAGGAAGGCAGGCTTTGTCAAATCATCGCCCTTTGAAAGGATAAGACTTTAGCAAAAGCGGCCCGCTCTGCGCTGGCTACGTTGCCCCCTTACGAACCTGCGAGCACACGCGCGACCGCGCGATGACGCTCCTTTACGCCCCGGCAACGAGCCAAGCAAGGGCTGCCATCCCCAGCGCGCCCAAAGCGGCAAACTCCAAGGCGACTCGCCGTGTGAGCCGCCCCCACAAGTGCTGGCGCACCAAGCCTGTGATCATATAAAAGGCGAGGAGCAAAAAGGCCCCTCCTAAACGCCCATTGAGCCGCGTATAGTTCAACCCCCAGGTCAGTTCGCCCATCATAAGGCCGCTCAACAGGCCATAGAGCCACACCCGCCCAAGAGGCGCCGCCGTATGGCGATACAATTCCAGGCTCAAGATCGCACTCACGGCGAGGATCCCCGTCGCCGAGACGAGGCTGCGCAACCGCGCCCCATAAAGGGCCACATAAAGGCCCAAGGCGGCCAGATAGACCACCCACGTCAAAAAAAGGGTGGCCAAGTGGTGCGGACGGGCTTCGAGCGTGCGCAACTGCGCCAGAACGATCCCCACGAGCAGGGCGCCCGTCAGCCCCGCCACGAAGATTTGGTACCCCCACCAGGCAAGGCTGTGCACGGCAAGTAGCCCGCCAATGGCCGTGAAGGCGGGCAGCCCCCAGAACGTCGCGCGAAACAAGAAGCCGGCGGGTTCCGCTCGTGCGCGGAGTAAACCATCCACCCCCGAAGAGACGAGCGCCGTCAAGATAATCACCAATTGCACCGCGCCCGAAAAATCGAAGGCAAGATCCGAGCCAAAGACGGTGAGCGCGATATGGCGCGAAGGCAAAGGGAGCAGGATGGAAGCCATCAGCCCGATCAACACGAGGCTGACTAGCATCCCCAGGCGCTCCCCCACAAGAGGGGATTCCACGACAAAACGCCGTGCTGCAAACGGTTTTGATGTGCTCACGCAAGGCATTGTAAAGGCACCAGGGCATACCGTCAAACGAGGGGCGTTCTTGGAGGGGCGCCTTGGGCATGCTATAATCCCCTCGGCCTCACCATGAGGTTCCTCCGCAAGCGCCCATGAGGTGAATGGTGCCGCACCGAATTCGATGGGTTGATCTGATCCCTTGGGTGGCCTTCTTGTTCCTGGCGTTCGCCTTCTTTGGGAAGGTTACCCTCGGGGGGGAGACGCTCCTCCCGGCCGATAATGTCTTCGCGTGGGCGCCTTGGCGTGCCTATGCCACTCAGGCCGGCGTCCAGGGGCCGCATAATGCCCTCTTGAGCGACCTCTATTTGGAGAACTATGCCTGGAAGCGGTTCATCCTCCAGGCCTTGCGCGCTCGGCAACTCCCCCTGTGGAATCCTTATATCCTGACGGGCGTGCCCTTTCTAGCCGCCGGCCAACATTCGGCGCTCTACCCGCTGAGCCTGCTCTTTTACATCGTGCCGTTGAGCGCGGCCTACGGTTGGTTCGCTGCGCTGCATCTGTTCTTGGCAGGGGCCTTTACCTACCTTTTGGCGCGCACCTTGGGCCTGCGCCGTGGCGCGGCAACCCTCGCTGGCCTCACTTTCGAAGGCTGCGGGTTTCTCGTCATCTCAAACGTCTTTCCGATGATCGTGGCGGCGGCGATATGGCTCCCGGTCATCCTGATGGCCATCGAACGCATGGCCCAACGGGAGGCCCACGGGGCGCCCTTTTGGGGCCATATCGGAGACCTCCTGTATGGATCAGCAGCCATCGGTATGGTCATGCTCGCCGGCCACCCCGAGATGTACTACTACGTCGGCATCACGGCGGCCCTGTATGGCTTTTGGCGCATGGCCACCCTGGCCAAACATCGAAAATCCGCGCTAAAGATGGCCGGCCTCCTTTTGGCCATGGCTGCCATCGGCATCGGCCTGGGGGCGGCGCAATGGCTGCCCCTTTTGGACCTCGTACGCTACAATGTGCGCCAGGGAGGGGCCTCTTTTCGCGAGGTATTGGGGTGGGCCTACCCCAAACGGCACCTCCTCGCCCTCATCCTTCCCGATTTTTACGGCAACCCCTCACACCACCGCTACCTAGACCTCTTCACCGGACGCCTAACCCCCGTTACGGTGAACGCTTTGGGTCAGGCCATCCGCAGTACGGAGTGGGGCATCAAGAATTACGTCGAGGGCGCTGCCTATGTGGGGATACTCCCTTTGGTGCTCACCGGGGTCGCCCTCTTACGGCGCAAGGCGCGCGAGACGGGGTTCTTTATCGGCCTCGCCATCCTCTCGCTCCTCTTTGCCTTTGGCTCGCCGATCTATTACCTCGTCTACAAACTGCCGGGCTTTAGCCAGGTGCATACGCCCTTCCGCTGGGTTTACCCCTATAGCCTGTGCATCGCGCTCCTTGCGGGGATGGGCGCCGACGCCCTTTGGCACGCCGAAACCGGCCTGCCCCAAGATGCGTGGGCTAGGGCACGTCGCTGGCTTGCGGAATGGCTCATCCCTTGGGGCACCCTCGCCCTCGGCCTAGCCCTGTGGGCTGGCTTGGGCCTCAGCCTCCTGTTCAAGGAACGCGCGGCGGCGCTTGCCGAACGCATGATGGGGCGCCTCGCCTTGGCGCCCTCGGCCTTTGCCGATGGCCGGATGTTCTATTCATACGAAGCGCGCAATCTCGCCATCTTGGCCGGAGCGCTCCTCTTGGGTGGGGTTGTCCTCACCCTGCGGCGGAGCCTGCGCCCCGCCTGGTGGTGCACCCTTTTGGGCGTTATCATCGCCGGCGAGTTGTGGATCATCGGCCACGGCTTCTTCCCCGCCGTAGATGCCTCCCTCGTGGGCTACCGCACGCCGGGCATCGACTTTCTCACGGCCGACCCAGAACTTTATCGCATCACCTCCTACGTCGGCGGAGATGAAAAGACCTTCAACGCCAACGCCGGCATGTTCTATGACATCGCCGACGTGCGCGGATACGACTCCATCATCCCGCGCGGATATGCCGAGTTCATGGCGCTCCTTCACCCCCAAGGGGAACTCCCCTACAACCGCATCGCCCCGATCGACGAGGCCCACGCCGAGGCGCTCGACTCGCCCCTCCTCGATCTTCTCAATGTAAAATATGTCCTTGCCGACCCCGCTCGGCCCATCGAGCGGCCGGGGTATACGCTGGTTTACTCTGGCGAGATGCTCATCTACCGCAATGAGGGGTATTTGCCACGGGCCTTTTTCGTCTCCCGCGCCGTAACGATCCCTGACGAAGCCGCGCGCCGCGAGGCCCTCAAAAGCCTGGATCCCCGCCGCGAGGTCATCCTCGAGGAGCCGATTGCAGCCCCCTACACCGAGGCCGAACCGCGATTCCAAGAGGTCCGCGAGGTTCAATACGGCCTAAACGAGGTGCTCCTCACCGTGGAAGCGCCCTCGGCGGGGTTTATCGTCTTGGGCGATAGTTATTTCGAGGGCTGGAGAGCCTTCATCCGCCCGGCCGAGGCCCCCGCCGATGCTGAGCAAAGCGTGCCCATCTACCGTGCCAATGGGAATTTCCGCGCGGTGGAGGTGCCCGCTGGCCGCTATGTAGTGCGCTTCAAATACTCGCCGGATGCCGTGAAATTCGGGCTATACGCCAGTTTCTTGAGCGGGATGATCTTGGCGCTGCTGGCGGGGTACGGCGTTTGGCGGCGATATTACCGCGCGCCCGAAGGCGAGGGGCAAGTAGTCGAGCGGGTGGCCAAGAATACCATCGCGCCCATCGTCTTGAATCTGGTCAATAAAATGATCGACATGGCCTTTGCCATGTTGATGCTCCGCATCTTGGGGCCAGAAGATGCGGGGCAATACTATCTGGCCGTGGTGGTCATCGGCTGGTTCGATATCCTCATCAACTTTGGCCTCAACACCCTCGTGACGCGCGAGGTCGCCAAAGATCGCTCCATGGCCGACCGCCACTTGACCAACTCGATCATCCTGCGGTTGGGGATATGGGGCTTCACGCTCCCCGTGATGGCGATCTTTTTCCTCTTTCGCCGCTTCACCAAACCCCTCGAGGGGGCCACGATGTGGGCCATTGGCCTCTTTCTCATCGGCCTTTTGCCCAGCAATATCTCCGCTTCGCTCACGGCCCTGTTCAACGCCTTCGAACGGATGGAAACGCCCGCCGCCATCACCACCCTCACCACGCTTCTCAAAGTCTGCTTGGGAACAGTGGTCCTCTTTGTGGGGGCTGGCTACGTGGGGTTAGCGGCCGTCTCCATCGTGGTGAACTTGATCACCCTGGGCGTGTTGTACATCCTTTTGCGGCACATCTATACACCCCATTGGGCGCCCGATAAGCCCCTCCAACGGCAGATGCTCGAGGATGCCTGGCCGCTCATGGTCAACCTCCTATTGGCTTCGCTCTTTTTCAGGGTATCGGTCTTTCTTTTGGAGTGGCTCGTGCCCGACCCGCGCGCCCTAGGATGGTACAGCACGGCGTATAAATATATTGACGCCGTAGGCGTCATCCCCGCTTACTTTACGCTGGCGATCTTTCCCCTGATGGCGCGCTATGCCGCCACCGACCGCGAGGCGCTCCTGCGCGCCTACCAGTTGGCGATCAAACTCCTTACGGCGGCAGCCGTCTCACTGGGGTTCATCTTTTCGCTTGGCGCGCGCGAGTGGATCGGCCTTCTGGGCGGATCGCAGTACCTCCCCCAAGCGGCGAACGTGCTCCGCGTGATGATCTGGTATATGCCCATCGGATTCATCAACTCGGTCACGCAATACGTGCTCATCGCGTTGAATCAACAACGCTTCCTCACGCGTGCCTTTGCCATCGGGCTGGGGTTCAACGTCTTGGCGAACGTCCTCCTCATCCCGCGCTTTGGCTATATGGCAGCAGCCTACGTCGCCATTGCCTCCGAACTGGCCCTTCTCATCCCCTTTTATGTGGGCATTCGCAAGCATCTGGCGCCCATCCCCTGGCCCCGCCTGGTCTGGAAGCAGTGGATCAGCGCCCTACCCATGGCGCTCCTCGCCTGGGTGCTGCCTCACCGAGGCTTGCCCATCGCCCTGTTGGGGGGGCTTATCCTCTTTGGGGTAGGGCTGTATGCCTTGCAATTGTTCGATGGTCCCGAACGTCAGGCCTTGCGGCGCGCCTTCCCGTTAGGCGCCCTACCACGGCGATGGAAACCCCACCCGGTTGACGCACCGCCCCCCAAGGCCTAGAATGCCCATAACTAAATAGGCCTCAATGCAAGGAGAATCGCGATGGCGGAGATCATACGACTGGCCGATATTGCACGCTACGAGGGCCGCGAGGTAACCGTTCGCGGTTGGCTCTACAACAAGACGGATAAGGGGCGCCTGCAATTCCTCCTCGTCCGCGATGGGACGGGCCTCATCCAGGCGGTCGCCTTTCAACGGGAGATCGCGCCAGAGGCTTTTGAGGCGGCCCTGCGCGTTACGCAGGAATCTTCGATCATCGTAACGGGCATGGTCCGCCGAGATGCCCGCGCTCCGGGCGGCTATGAGTTGGGCCTTACCGATATCCAGATCGTCCAACTTGCCGAGGAGTATCCCATCACGCCCAAAGAGCACGGCATCGAATTCTTGATGGATCGCCGGCACCTATGGCTGCGCTCTACCAAGGAATGGGCCACCATGCGCCTGCGCGCCACGGTCATCCGCGCCATCCGCGATTGGCTCGATGACCACGGCTTCCTCCTGGTGGATACGCCCATCCTGACGCCCAGTTCTTGTGAGGGCACGACCACCCTCTTTGAGACGGAATATTTCGGCGAAAAGGCCTACTTGAGCCAGAGCGGCCAACTGTACAACGAGGCCACCATCATGGCCTTTGGCCGCACCTATTGTTTTGGCCCAACCTTCCGCGCCGAAAAGAGCAAGACGCGCCGCCACCTCATCGAATTCTGGATGGTAGAACCCGAAATGGCCTACGCCGACTTGGACGAG
>Ga0315298_1009071_pt1 | contig 12418 bp, 9 predicted proteins | sample WHS_1_MG_FD_203077 | JGI IMG/M metagenome (GOLD analysis project Ga0315298, IMG submission 203077) | Extremophilic microbial mat communities from Washburn Hot Springs, YNP, Wyoming, USA - WHS_1_MG | ecosystem: Environmental > Aquatic > Thermal springs > Hot (42-90C) | place: USA: Wyoming... | reverse complement strand
TGAAACAAAAATTCACCCTGAATATAAAAAACAAATTGAACAGAAACTAGCCTTAAAAGTAAAAGAATTGGAAGAACATGAAAAAATAAAACCTCAAGAAATAATTAACCCTGAAATAGATAAAAACTTATCTGAAGAATTGAGAACAAAACAAGGTTATTTGCAAACATATTATAATCAATTAAATGATATAGAGAAACAAATAGGGGAAGCACATATCGAACTAAAGGAAATTAATATAAAAGTTGAAGATTTAAAGAGAGTTAGGGAAGAAATTTTAAGGTTTAAAGAAGAAATTAATAATTATATTAATAATAATATTACAAAATTAAAAATATACGGTTTAGATTTAAAAGAGATTTTAAGTATAAATATTGATTTAAATAAAATAAATAGCAAAATAAAAGAGATAGAAAACAAACAAAAAGAATTGGAGAATATATTAATGCCAGAAGAACAAATGGAAAATACAGATAAAAGTTTACAATCAGAAATAATAGAAATTAGTCTGAAGGTTAGGCAAAAAAAAATTATAGATGAAATTGAGAAATTAAAGAATCAACTTTCGGAACCACAAAAGAAATATCAATCTTATTTGGAAGAGTTAAAAAAATGGGAAAATAAGAATATAGAAATTGAAGGGAATGAAAATACTATAGGTTCGATTAAATGGTTAAAAAAAGAGTTAGATTTTATCAACAGACAATTAAAGGATGAAATTGTAGATTTACGAAATAAAAGACTTGGTTTAGCAATTAAAATTTATAATATAAAAAAACAAATTATGGAAATTTTTAAAGATTTTAAAGATACAGTAGATAAGAAGATTTTAGAGTTACAAGATATTCTGAGTGAATTTAAAATAACTATAGATGTCTCTTTAAAAATTAAACCAGATTTTTATGATGAATTTTTAAAATTTATCAATCAAAATGTGCGTGGAAGTTTTTATGGAAAAAAAGAAGGTCGAGATATGCTGTATAAAATTTTATCTGAAAAAGATATTAATAATGAAGCTGATATTAAATCATTTTTATCAGAACTTATTGATTATCTAGAAATAGATAAAAGAGAAGATTTTAAAGATAGAGAAGAAAAACGTTACATAGAAGACCAAATAATTAAAAATGATAAATGGTTGGATTTCTATGACTATGTTTTTTCTTTGAATTATATTGAAACAGTTTATAAATTGAAACTTGGTAATAAAGAACTTATCCAATTATCTCCAGGCGAAAAAGGAGCATTGTTGATTGTTTTCTATTTATTATTAGACAAAGACGATATCCCATTAATTATAGACCAACCAGAAGAAAACCTTGATAATGAAAGTATTTATAAGATATTAAGACACATTATAAAATACGCAAAAAAAAGAAGACAAGTTCTAATAGTTACTCATAACCCAAATCTTGCAATTGTTGGTGATGCCGAACAGATTATTTTTGTCAAAATTGATAAAGAAAAACGGAATGAATTTAGTTTTAGATCAGGATCAATTGAGAATCCAAAAATTAATAAATATGCTTCTGATATATTAGAGGGTACGCTAAAAGCTTTTGATATTAGAAGATTTAAATATTTGAGAATAAAATCATAAATTAAAATATAGAAAAACAGTTTCTTGAAAATTATAAAAAATGTTTTTGAAAAACTCATATGAAATTGATTTTTTTAAAAACAAAATGATAGAAAATAAAAGATTTTATGATTAAAAAATATAAAAACACATTCATAAAGAATCATGAAGAATATCTTAAAAACACAGGTATAGTAATTTACCAAAGTAAAGACGGAAACATTTTCCTAGAAGTTAAACTAGATAGAGAAAACATATGGTTAACTCAGTCCCAAATTGCTTTGCTTTTTGAAACTCAAAGATCAGCTATTACAAAACACTTAAATAATATCTTCAAAAGTGGAGAATTGGATAAAAATTCAGTATGTTCCATTTTGGAACATACTGCTACAGATGGAAAGACTTATAAAACCAAATTTTATAATTTAGATGCCATTATCTCAGTAGGTTATCGTGTTAATTCCAAAAGTGCGACTCAATTCCGTATCTGGGCAACCAAAGTTCTAAAAGATTATCTTATACAAGGTTATGCTATAAATCAAAAAAGGCTTCTAGAGCAAAATAAAAAATTAGAGTTGTTACAAAATACTATAAATTTTTTAAAAAATAAATCTGGATATCCTGAATTACATGGGAGAACAGAAGAACTTTTAAGTTTTCTTGAAGATTATTCAAAATCACTTACTATACTTAATCAATATGATAGTGGTGAAATTTCTTCAATCAAAGGATCTAAACCAGCTTATAAAATAACTTATGAAGAGTGCAAGCAATTGATAAAACAGGTTAAAGCAAGTCTCATTCAAAAAAATGAGGCTACTGATTTGTTCGGTAAAGAAATAAATAACAAATTTAAAAGCATAATTGGAGTAATTTATCAAACATTTAACAAAGAAGAGTTGTATCCAAGTATTGAAGAAAAAGCGGCAAATTTATTATATCTAATAATAAAAGATCATCCATTTATTGATGGAAATAAAAGAATTGGTTCTTTGTTATTTTTACATTTCCTTAAAAAGAATAATTATTTATTAAAAAGCAATGGTGAAAGAAAAATTAATGATAATACCATTATTGCACTTGCTTTATTAATTGCTATAAGTCTACCAGCTGAAAAAGATATTATGATTAAAATTATTACAAATTTACTAATATAATAACTATGAATCTTAATGAAGCAACATCAACTGATTTAAAAATAATAAATGAACTTCAGAAAATTGGCTGGAAACCAGAAGACACTTTACATTATCAGCCAGAGTATAAATTGACTGAAGAGCAGCAAAAAGAATTTCCTGGACATAAAAGTATTAAACCAGATATCGTTCTTCAGGATTTACATAATAATATTTTGGCTGTTTTTGAAAATAAACTTGAAGATGAGAAAAAAGCACTAGCAAAATTAAGAAATTTATATTGGCGTGTCTTAAAACCCCGTTTTTTATATGCTTGTTCATCTGAAAGAATATTATTTTATGATACTTGTTGGCGCGGGCTTGAAGCAGGTAATTTCAGAAGAGTTGATAGTTTCATGACTCTAGAAGAAATGCTTTTAAAAATAGAGCAAGAAAAACAAAAGAATTTACTAAGAGAAATTATTATTGATAAGACAATAGTTGGTGGCTATGATCCAGCAGTTGGTAAGGAAAGATATTTCCAGATGGAATGTGTTCAAATTTTAATTGAAAAATATAAACAAGGAAAACAAAAAATGCTTGTGCATATGGCAACAGGTCTTGGAAAAACAAGAATAGCTGTTGCTTTTGTAAAAGCTTTATTACAGTATGGGTTTGCAAAAAGAGTTTTATTTGTAGTTGATAGAATTTTGCTTGCAAAACAGGCTCGAGATGAAGGATTTAGTTTAATTAATAAAGATTTTCCTTGTGCTTGGATTAAAAGTTCAAATTATAAACAATATAGGAATTATAATGTTCATATTGTTGTTATTGATACTTTAGAAAATATTTTTCAGAAAATCCCCAATACTTTTTATGATGTGATTATTGTTGACGAATGTCATCGTTCAATAAATATTAACCGTAAGTTGATTTTTGACCATTTTTTATGCCCAAGAGTAGGTTTAACTGCTACACCAAAAAGAGCAATTTTAGCAAAAGATGCTAAAAATATTTCAGAAGAAGATTTAGAGATTTTAGATACTTATAAACTTTTTGGCTGTGAAGCAGATGAGCCAGACTATCAATTTGATTTATCTCGAGGTATTGATGAAGGGTTTTTAGCTCCTTATAAAGTTTTAGAAATTAAAACCCACCTTACTAAACAAGCAGAAGAAAAAGGTGTTGAATTTGACTATGTTTTTGACCCTGATACAAGAAAAAAGATTGAATTAGATAAAACAAAAAAGATTTGGCTTGAACAACTTGAAAAGAAATTTCTGTCAGAAGAAAGAGCTTTAAGAATTGCTGAAGAAATTAAGAAAAATACTGATTATGGTGAAAAGATGATTTTGTTTGGTGCAAGTCAAGCACACTGTATTACTCTTGCAAATGCTATCAATAAAGTATTTGGAGACAGTGACGAAATTGCACCAGGATATGCTGAAGCAATAATTTCGGATAATATTGATATAAATGATGTTTTAAGGGAATGGTTTAAAAATCCAAACAGGAAACCATATATTGTAGTTTCAGTTGATATTATGAGTACAGGAGTGGATATACCTTGTGTAAGATTTATTGGTTTTATTGCTTTAACAAAATCTGTGGGTAAATTTATTCAAATGCTTGGCAGAGGAACACGTCTGGATCCCAAATCAGGTAAGTTTAGCTTTACAATATTAGATTTTGTAGGACTTTGTAAAAAGATGGAGGATAATGGTAGGGGCACATTAAAACCAAATTTAAAAGTAGTTAAACAAGCAGAAGATATCTCAAGAGGGTGGGCTGAGAGAGTAAAAGATCCTCATGCTCAGTGGTTTTTTATACCTAACCCTGACCCTGCAAATATGATTCAAAGAATTTGGGTTCATGGGAAGAATGTTAAAGTTATTGATAATATTCCTATAGTAGAAGCAAAAATGTTGTTTGAAAATGAGGCTAAGAAAATCTCAAGAGATGACTTATTATTATTACAAAAGAAACTTAAAAAAAATCCAGAGTATGAACCTTCTGATAATGATTTAGAAATTATTCGAGAGTGGGCCAAAAATCCAGAAATATATCTTAATGAAGAACAACTTAAAAAGATATACAATTATCCTCAAGGAAATATTTGGGATTTCTTTTTACATGCCACAGGAGTTAAAAGTATACCACCACTTGAAGAAAGAATAGAAAAAGGGTTTGAAGAATTTATTAAATCTTATAATTTTATTAATGACGAACAAATAAAAATTCTTAAAAGAATAAAAAATATTCTAGCTAAAAATTATATAAATAACAAAAAATTATCTTTTGATGACATTTTTTCTTCACCTATTTATGAGCAAATTATTGGTAGAAAAACAGATTTGGATAAGATATTCCAAAATAAATTGTATGAAATACTAAGAGAACTAGAAAAAGCAGTTAAAGTTTGAACTATAATGTGAAAATTTTAATTAAGATTTTTGATTAATTATGTTACTTTTTATATAATTACAAGCTATGACAAAATTTGATTTAAATAAAACTCACTTGGATAGAAAGCAAGAGCATTTAAAACTAAGTTTAAATCAAGAAAATAATAATGGAATTATTTCAGGGTTTGAAGATTATTATTTTATACATAATGCTCTTCCTGAAATTTCACTAGAAGAAATAAATACTAAAATAACTTTATTTAACAAAGAACTAAATCTTCCAATAATGATATCTCCAATGGTTGGAGGTATTAAAGAAGCTGAAAAAATAAATAAAGATTTAGCAAAAGTTGCTTCTATTGCTAAAATTGCCATGGGTGTTGGTTCGCAAAGAATTGCTATAGACAATAATAACTTAAAATCAACTTATAAGGTAAGAGATATTGCACCAGATATAGTTCTTTTTGCAAATTTAGGGGCAGTACAATTAAATTATGGATTTGGGTTAAAAGAATGTCAAAGTGCTGTAGATATGATTGGCGCAGACGCATTATTTTTACATTTAAATCCACTTCAAGAAGCTCTTCAAATAGAAGGTAATTATAATTTTAAAAATCTTCTTAGTAAAATAAAAAATATTTGTGAAAAATTAGATAAACCTGTATTTGTAAGAGAAATTGGTTTTGGTATATCTTCTGAGGTTGCTCTTAAATTAAAAACTGCAGGAGTTAAAGGTATAGATGTTGGAGGTTCTGGCGGCACTTCTTGGCTAGAAATTGAAAAAGCTAGACTTGAAAAAAGTAATTTAAAAGAGGCAGCTCAATTTTTTAAAAATTGGGGCATTCCAACTGCAAAATCATTGCTAATGGTAAAGGAAAGTTGTCCTGATTTATTTATAATAGCTTCAGGAGGAATAAGAACAGGTATAGATGTTGCAAAAGCTATTGCTTTAGGAGCAGATATGGTTGGGGTTGCCTTACCAATGTTAAAATATATAAAAATTTCGATAGAAGCGTGCTTGAATTATATAAAAGAAATTGAAACTGGACTTAGAATTGCAATGTTTTGTATTGGAGCTGCAAATATTAAACAATTAAAAAATAATATTAGTTTAAAAAAATATTAAAAATATAATCATAATATTCTTAATATAGTTAATCTGTAAAATTTAATAGAAGGTATTTTTAAAAATAGATATGCTAATAAGTGAAATTGCACCTGCAAAAATTAATCTTACTCTTGAGATTATTGGTGAGAGAAATGATGGGTATCATGAAATATTATCTTTAATGCAAACAATAGATTTATGTGATTATTTAACTTTTCATAAGAATCCATGGCTTCAAATAATTCCAGAATATCATAATTTGCCAATTGGAGATAATTTACCAGGATTTGATAGGAATAATTATCTTGCTAAAAACCTTGTTTATAAAACAGCAGAAGCATTAAAAAAGCGAACTGGATATAAATTAGGTGCCGTAATTGAATTAAAAAAAAGCATACCATCATCTGCAGGCTTAGGTGGGGGCTCTAGTGATGCTGCAGCAACTTTAAGAGGTTTAAATAAATTATGGAACTTAAAATTATCTATTGATGAACTTGCCCAAGTTGGAGCCGAAGTTGGCAGCGATGTTCCTTTTTTTGTTTATGGTGGAACATGTGTAGTAAGTGGTAGAGGAGAAATAGTAAAGCCAATTAAACCATTAAAACCTAAATGGATTTTATTAATCTTACTTCCATATAATATTAAAGATAAAACAAAAAAGCTTTATTCAAGTGTTAACGAAAATGATTTTACAAATGGAAGTTTTACTAAAAAGTTTATTGAATGTATAAATAACGATGAAAAAAACTGCATTATAAATTCATTTATATTTAATTCATTTGAAAAAGTTTTTTCTAGCTTATATGAAGATTATAAAAAATGGATTAAAGATTTTGAAGATATTGGAGTTTCTCCATTACACCTTGCAGGTAGTGGCCCTTCAATTTATTTCATCTCTGATGACGAATCTAAAATATTAGAAGCTGCAGAAAAAGTTTCTAGCATTACTGATTTAAAAATTTATATTACAAGAACAGTCCCCTAAATTTTAATTGACCATTATTTAATCATTATTTAGATGAAACATATTTTTAGAAAATCAGTCTAAAATTTAAATAAATAGAGTGAAATAATAAAGTAGCAAAATAAGAGAGTGTATGAATTTTATTAATTATTTAAATAATTTTAAAAGTAATTTATGTAAAAAGTAAGTTCAAATTAATAATTTTAAAATGAAAATTTAAAAATATAATTTAGATTTTCATCAAAAGGAGATTAAAAGTGCCAAAGAAAATAGAAAAAGTAGTATTAATTGAAACAAAATCACCAGGACTTCATGTTTTTAGTGCAGCAAAATTACCAAGGATTGGAATTGCATTAATTGCGACAATTTTAAATAAAAATGGTTATCATGTTAAAGCATATTGTGAAGATTTTAGTACAATAAATATGGAGGAAATTAAGGATGCGGATCTTGTGGGAATTTCAGCAATTACTTCAACTTCAACAAGATCTTATAAAATTATTTCAGAAATAAGAAAAATAAATCCAACTATACCTATTGTAATGGGTGGACCTCACCCAACGTTTTTACCAGATGAAGTTTTAGAAAATGGAGCTGATTTTGCTGTTAGAGGCGAGGGTGAAAAAACTATTTTAGAGCTTATAGATGCACTTGAAGGTAAAATTAACTTTTTTGATGTAGATGGACTTTCTTTTAAAAATAATGGAAACATTGTTCATAATAAAGATAGGGAATTAATAAATAATTTAGATGAGATACCTTTTCCTGATTGGTCCTTAATTGAAAATAGCAATCAAATTAATTATATTCCGATTCAAACATCAAGAGGTTGTCCTTATAATTGTAAATTTTGTACAGTTGTTAAAGTTTTTGGCAGAAAATATAGGTTTAGAAGTGTAGATAGCGTTATTGCTGAAATAAAATATCTTTTAAAAACTTTTGAAGGAACAAAAGCAAAAAGAATTTTCTTTTATGATGATAATTTCTCAGCAAATAAAAAAAGAACAAAGAGTCTTTTAAGAAAAATTATTGAACAAAAGATAAATATGCCAACTTGGTTTTCGCAAGAAAGGCTAGAAATTGCAAAAGATGAAGAATTATTAAACTTAATGGTAAAAACTGGTTGCAAAAGAATTATGGCTGGTATTGAATCAGTTAATCCCGAGACTCTTAAAGAATATAATAAACAACAAGAAGTTGATGAAATTAAAAATTCAATAAATATATTACATAAACATGGGATTGGAGTTCATGGTATGTTTGTTTTAGGTGGCGAACATGATGATATTGACTCTATCAAAAAGACCATGAGCTTTATTATTGAAAATAAAATAGATACTGTGCAAATAATGATGTTAATTCCTTTCCCAGGGACTGAAATTTATGATGAATATAAAAAGCAGGGAAGAATTATTTTTGATGGTCCAAAAAATTGGTATCTTTATGATGGACATCATGTTGTATTTCAACCAAATTTAATTGCACCTTGGGATTTACAAGCAAAAGTTTCTATTGATGTTTTATCAAGTATTTATTCTTATTATAGAGCTTTATCTTTTATATTCCAAAGACAAATTGTTGATGGTTTGTTAGTAATTTATTCAAATAAAATTCAAAAACAATGGACTAAATTAAATAAAGATTTTCTTGATAATATTAAAAATATCCACATAGGACCATATTGTTTAGCAAAAAATAATTAGACCTATAAAAATTATTTATTAGATATTTAATAGATTCTTTAAGGATAAGCTAATATAATTCCTATAGTAAAATAGATAGCTTAGTCTTAATTAAAGCTAGCTTTGACTTGATGGGGTAGAGATAGAGTATCTTTTAAATATCTAATATATATAACAAATATCTAATAGGTAAGATAAGCAATAAAAAAAATTAATCTATCACCCTATAACAAAATCTTAGATGCTAATAAAGATATAAAAATAGAAATTTTTTCTTTTAACCACTATATTTATTATTTATTAATTATTATTATCATTATTTATAGTTAAAATATTTAGAATTTATTAATTATTGCTAGCGTAAATAAAATGTTTTAAATAAAATAATAATAAGATTTTAAAAATAATTATAAAAGTAATAAAAATTAAGCTTAAAATTATGAAAATTAAAGAAGAAAATTTTAATTTTAGTGCAGATTTATATGATAGGCAAATTAATTGGGAAAAAAGATTTGAAGTTGAAAAAGATTTTTTTTACAAAATATTTAAAGAATATAATGTAAAAAAAGTTTTAGATATTGGCTGTGGCACAGGTAGGCATGCTCAATTATTTAGCTCTATTGTTGAAAATGTGTTTGCAATGGATCCTGATGAAAAAATGTTAAATTATGCAAAAGAAAATGTAATAACTTCTAAAAATGTAAAACTAATACACGGTGGTTTTAATGAGCTTTCTAAATTAAGTGAGAATAATTTTGACGCAATTACTTGCGTTGGTAATACTTTACCTATACTTGAAACAAGAAGAAAAGTAAAGAATGCTCTAAAAGTTACAAGAAAAAAATTAAAAAAAGACGGTATAGCTATTTTTCAATTTTTAAATTTTGAAAAAAGTATGATTGAAAAAAATAGATATTATCAACCTAAAGTAATACATGATATTGATAAAACTTATATTTTTAATAAACATTTTGAATATGACAAATTAAAAACAAGAACTGATTTTATAACCACAGTTTTAAATGACAAAAACGAAATTGAAATTTTTAATGTTGATACTACTATGCTATGTACATTAAAAGTTAGAATATTTAACAAAATGGCTTTAAATAGTGGATTTAAAAAAATTAAATATTTTGGTAATAATACAAATGAAATTTTTAATAAAAATAAGCATATAAGCTTATATGCCTTGCTTAAAGCTTGAAATTATGTCACAGGGACGTATAATTTGACATATGTCAAATTATACGTCCCTGTGACAACGTCCCTGTGACAATTTAAAATACAAACAGAAAAATAAAAATGGAAAAAGTAAAGCGATTTGGGGTTTCAATAGAACAAAATTTATTAAATAAGTTTGATAATTATATCAAAGAAAACAAGTATAAAAACCGTTCTGAAGCTATCAGGGATTTAATTAGAGAAAATTTTGTTAATAATGCATGGGAAGATTTAAACAAACTTGTAGCAGGAGCTATAGTCATTGTTTACGACCATCACAAAAGAGCTTTGCTTGATAAAATTGTAGATATACAACACTCTTATCAAGACTTTATTATATCTAGCCAACATATTCATCTTGACCATCATAATTGTATGGAAATAATAGTAGTAAAAGGCGTAATGCATAAACTGCTAGAACTTGAATCTTTGCTTAAAGCAACAAAAGGGATAAAACACACAACTTTTGCAAAATCAACATTAGGTGAAGAAATATGAAAAAATTTTTAAAATATTTTTTAATTTTCTTAGCGGCTTTATTAATAATTTCATATTCTTTTACTAATGGTAAAATTTCAAAAGATGATGATATTGATAAGTTTGATAAATTAACTTTTTAATGAATTAGATAAATCATTATAGTATCTACAATATTGAGATATTGGACAAATTTCACACTTTGGTCTATTAGCAATACAAATATTTCTACCGTGCTCTACAATTTTATGAGAAAAATTAGTCCATTGAGAATTAGGAATAATTTTTTGTAAGTCATATTCAACCTTAGTGGCATCTTTATTAGTTGTAAGTCCAATTAAATTTGATACTCTTAACATATGAGTATCAACAATTATACCTTGTTTTCCAAAAGCATTTGCAATAACAACGTTTGCGGTTTTTCTACCAACTCCATGAAGTTTTATTAAATCATCAATATTATTTGGAACTTCACCATTAAATTGCTGGATTAGATCTTTGCAGCATTGTATTATAGAAATAGACTTATTTCTATAAAATCCTGTTGGTTTTATGTATGTTTGTAATTCTTCCAAATTTGCATTTGCAAAATCATAAGGAGTTTTATATTTCTTAAATAATTCTGTTGTTACTTTATTTACCATCTTATCAGTACTTTGTGCAGCAAGGATTGTAGCTATTAAAAGTTCAAATGGGTTGTTATATCTTAATGATGTAGTATTTGCTTCAGGATAAGTTTCATTTAATAAATCAATAATTTTATTTATGTTTTTTATAGCTTTTTCGTATGGTTCATTATAATTTTTTCCATAAATTTTTTTCATCTTTTTAATTTTTTAATTTATTAATTTTATTATTTATTTAATCTTAATTTTTATAATAAAATTATTTACAAATTTAATTATTATATTACCTGCAAATTTAATTTTGTTTTTTAATATTTTTAATATTTTGTAAAAAAGATTGTATTTCTTCTTTGGTCATGGTATTAACTATATCTTCTTTTTCAAGCCAACCTTTTCTTGCTATGTTAATTCCATACTTATAATTATCTATATCTTCAATTTTATGTGCATCCGGGTTAATAAATATTTTAACTTTTTTTTCTTTTGCATATTTACAAAGTCTCCAATCAAGATCTAACCTATATGGGTTAGAATTGATTTCAATAGCAACTTTATTTTCACTAGCAGCATTGATAATTCTTATCATATCTACTTTATACGGTTCTCTTGTAAGCAAAATCCTTCCTGTTGGATGCCCAAGTATTGTTGTATATTTGTTTTCAATAGCTTTAATAATTCTATTTGTCATATCTTCTTCACTCAAATTAAAACTTGAATGAACAGATGCAATTATAAAATCAAATTTTTTTAAATATTTTTCTGAATAATCAAGATTACCATCAGGTAAAATATCTGATTCTATGCCTATAAATATTTTTAAATTTTTAAAATTACTGCAAATATTATTAATTTCTTTAAAATAACTGTCAATGTTTTCTTCTTTTATTCCACCTGCATAATAAGCAGATTTGCTATGATCGCTAATACCAGCATATTTAAATCCATCTGAGTTAAGTTTATTACATAAAGATTTTAAAGTTATGCTTCCATCACTAAAATTAGTATGTATATGAAAAATTCCTTTTAAATCTTTTTCTTCAACAAGTCTTGGGAGACTATTATTTAAAGCTGCTTCAATTTCTCCATTATTTTCTCTTAATTCAGGAGGAATATAAGCCATTTTAAATACCTTATAAATTTCTTCTTCGCTATTACATTTTATAAGCGTTTCATTTTTAAATATCCCATATTCATTAATTTTTATTCCCATTTCTTTTGCCATTCCTCTAAGTGCCGTG
>Ga0315298_1009070_pt1 | contig 12418 bp, 15 predicted proteins | sample WHS_1_MG_FD_203077 | JGI IMG/M metagenome (GOLD analysis project Ga0315298, IMG submission 203077) | Extremophilic microbial mat communities from Washburn Hot Springs, YNP, Wyoming, USA - WHS_1_MG | ecosystem: Environmental > Aquatic > Thermal springs > Hot (42-90C) | place: USA: Wyoming... | reverse complement strand
AGGGTGTCGATATCGTGGTAATGCCCGGGATTTACGCCCTCAACCGCGCTGTGCAGAAGGCATCGGCGCCGCAGGCGTTACGCTCCGTGAGCCATTTCTCCTGACGCTCTTCCACGGCCTTGAGCGATTGGGTGTAGTTGCCCGCCTGTTCCATCAGCAGGGTAAGGGTCCTGTAGTGCTTGTTGAGCCGCTCGTCCAGGAAGCTAAGCCGGGGATCGGCGCAGATGGTCTTTTCGGGGACCGTGCCGGCCCTGCGGCAGTCGAAGGAAGCGGCGTCCGCCGGGACCGTGCCGGCGGCCAGGACCATGATGCAGAGGATGGACAGGGATGGGGTGTCGAGATGGGAAGGGGCCTTTGCGGACCTTTGAAATATCCCGATTGGCATGTTGCGCTCCCTTCCTTGCTGCCTTTATTCAAGCACAGCCATTAGGGTGGCACAATATGGCCGAAAATCACTCTATAGAATTCCAACAGCATGAAAATAATGATAAAAAAATTAGGTCTAAAAGTGCCATAAAAATGACGGCGGTGGCGCACCCGAATACGTCGGGCTGGGGGATTAAGCCGTTTGCTGGACAGCGGGCTCCGGCGCCGAGCTGCCCGGAGGAGGAATCCGTCCGGGCATGCCAAGGCGCCTTCCTGCATCGATTTTTATCGTCCGTTCGGACACCATCGATCCGTCCGCAGATCAATGGAGGGGAAATGCGTAGGTCAGCAGGGCCTCGTTCTCTCCCGGGTTCCGGGCGTAGAGATCGCCATTGGACAGATGGGCTATTTCCAGCCCTACCCGGCTGCCGTTATCCAGTTGGTAGGCAAGGTCTAGTTCCAGGCGAAAGAGGAAGGTGCTCCCCATATCCTTGCTGTTACCCTGGCGATAGCCGCTGAGCGCCGCCAGGGGGGTCAGTATCCAGTGGTGAGTCAGGGCGATGTTGGAATAAAGACCACCGTAGCCATCGACGCCGCCATCACTGTTGGCCAGAAGACCCCAGGCGAAGCCGATACCATACAGCTTGTGGCCCGTCTGGTATTCGACATTGATTTCCGCCGGGCTGTGGTTGTATCCGTAATTGTTTACGGCCCCGACCAGATTGAATACGCCTGCTCCGACACGCAAATAGGGAGCGCTATTCCCCATGATCTGAACGGCCTGGGCTGCCGGGGCCAATAATAACAAGGCGATGAGCGATCCCGATCGCAGCATGGGTCGGCGCAGGGAAAGGAACGGATGTCGCATGGGGTTCTCCTTTTTCTTGTTGGAACGAACAATTATCGCAAACTTGGGATTGCTGCCGACATCGCCAAGGCGGATAGGCCATAACCCCTTTTTATTAGTGTACCCAAGGGAGGCGGTTTTGTCCCGGTAGGCACGAAGGCGCGAAAACGGCTTCGCCCGGCCATGGCGATGCCCGTCGTCATCATCCCGGTTCCCGTGAGCGCGTAACCGGGTCGGCATGGGCTGTACTTTGGGTGGGGACCAAAGTGGACTATAGTTTCAATGACATAATGCGGTTTCAACATGCATAGATGCCAAATCGCCGGCGGCCTGGCCGGCCCGATGTTTTTACAGAGATCTTGAGGAGAATCTCGCATGCCTTATATCGATTTTGCGCAGAGCGAGGCCATGGATGCCGAGCTATTCCAGAAACGCCGCCCCTTCCCGTGGATCAGCGTGGAGCACTTCCTCACCGATGAGGGATACGGGCGGTTGCGCCAATCCTTGCCGGATGTCGCCCTCTGCGCGCAGGAGTTTGGCCGTAAGCGGGGCCACCGGCAAGCCAGCCACGACCGTTATGCCTTGCAGTATCGCCCCGGGTTGCCCATTTCCGCTGCCTGGAGAGACTTCATCGCCGAGCTGCAAGGGGAGGCTTATGGGTCTTTTCTGCACCGCTTGTATGGATTGTCCCGGCGCGAGCGCGTGGTATTGACCATGCATTGGCATTACGCTCCCCAAGGGGCATCGGTTTCTCCCCATACGGATGCCCGCCGCAAGATCGGCTCCCATATCTTCTACTTCAACACGGCGGAGGATTGGGATCCGGCCTGGGGCGGCCAGACCCTGGTGCTGGATGATGGCGGGCAATTTACCGCCCATTCCGCCCATGACTTTGACGAATTCCGCGAGGCGGCCGCCTCTCCGGTCATCGGGAACAATAGCTTTCTTTTTCAGCGCACGGAGCATTCCTGGCACGCCGTGCGGCCGGTGGCCTGTCCTCCGGGGCGGTTGCGCAAGGTATTCATCGTGGTCATCAACCGGATGAGTTGGCAGGTGCGCTGGCGACGCCTGCGGGGAAAGGATGCCGACGGTTATCCGTTGGCGGGGTAGACAGCCCTTCATCCCCACTGCCTCGATAGCGATCATCCGGACCCCCGTGCTTTGCACCGATTTGGCGACGGGATGGCTTCTGTTGCTTTGCGTCGACGGCGTGTATGCTCAATACGCTGGGAAACGGTGGGTTCGGGAGGTTGTTTTTTTGCTCCCGGGCACTTTGGCCGTGGTTCTGCGGCGCATCCTGCCGGGGGCGGGATTTCGCCTGGAACAACGATGTCATGGGCCGGATCCGGGATGAAATGCGGCCACCAGATGGCGAGCACGATGTCCAGCGACGGGCGGCGTAGTCTGCGTAGCGGGGATCCGGAAAGCCCGTCCGTTTGGGCGGCCGCCGCTTCCTTCGGTGGGGTGAGGGGTCTGATGGAGGCGGTATGGATCGGCGGATTTTTGAGCAGTTGCGGAAAACGGGACGTCTACCTTCCCCCAAAGGCGTGTCCCTGGAGGTAGCGCGCCTCATCGATGCGCAAAACACGACCAGCCGCGATCTGGCCCAGGTCATTCAGTCCGATCCCGCTCTCACGGGCAAACTCCTGCGTCTTGCCAACATCGCGATTCATTTCGAACGGCGGCCGGTGGTGGCCGTTGGCGAGGCGATCCTGATCCTCGGCTTTGCGCAGGTCAAACGCCTGGTCCTGGCCCTGTCGCTGATGAGCGATCCGGGGCGGCCATGTCCTACCTTTCCTTATGCAGCATTTTGGACGCGCTCATTACTGGCGGGCCTGGTGGCCCAACGCCTGGTGAAACGGTTGGGGATGGCTCCCGTGGACGAAATGTTTACGGTGGGCCTGTTGAGCCAGGTGGGGCGTCTGGCCCTCGCTTCCCTCTACCCGCAGGACTATGCGGCCTTGCTTGCCGCGCCGGAGGCGATCGATCCCCACTGGCTGCGCCAGCAAGAGCATGAGCAGCTTGGCGCGGATCATGATGAATTGACGGCGGTTATGCTGGAGGATTGGGGCTTGCCGCAGGTCTATGTGGAGGCCGCTTATTTTCAGGAGAGCAATATTGCCCTTGATGGCGGCCTGCCCGCCGAGCGCCATGTGCTGATGGCGCAAATGCTCCATCTGGCGGATTTGGTGAGTAGCCTGTGCCTGTCATCCCCCGCCGCTGGCCGCGAAGGGCGGGAGGAGGCCCTGGCCTTGGCGGGGCGCTTGGGGGTGAGCAGAGAGTCGCTGTTCGCCCTGGGAGAGGACTTGCTGCAGCATTGGGGGGAATGGAGCGGTCTTTTGCAGGAGGTGGTGCCCATCGTTGCCCCTTTTGCGCCCATGGCGCCCGCGGCGGCTGGCGCCGATACCGCTGGTCCGGCGAAAAGCGTCTTTGGCAATATGGCGATCCTGCTGGTGGCTGCGCCCGGGGAGGGCGGGGATGGTTTCCCGGAGGGCTTGATCCGGCATGGCCATGAGGTGCTGGTGGTCGAATCGCCCCTGGGCGCTACGACTTTCGATCCGCTGCGGCCGGCCCAGATGGTCATCGTGGATTGGCGCCTCCCGGATACGCTGTCGCGCAACGACTGCGCAGCGCTGCGCGCGGCGCCCTGGGCGGAGCCGCCCTATGTCCTTGGCGTTGGTCCTGCCCTGGACGAAGGGCAATTGCTGGCCGCCTTCCAGGCCGGCCTGGATGCCTATGAGGTGGCGCCCCTCTCCAGCCAGGTCCTCGATGCCCATCTCCAGGTAGTGTTGCGTCTGCAGGAAGGCCATCGCACCCATCAGCGGAAATGGCAGAAGCTGCACCGCTTCGCCGCTAGCCTGGCCCACAGCAATCGCGAATTGCGCCAGGCCGCCCTGACCGATCCCTTGACCGGCCTGCGCAATCGCCGTTACGCGGTGGAGCGTTTGCAGCAGGAGTGGGCCGTGGCGGAGCGTCATGGAGGGGATTTGGCGGTAATGTTGCTGGATCTGGACCAATTCAAGGAAATCAACGATGACCATGGCCACGAGCTGGGTGACGAGGTCCTGCGCCAGTTCAGCATGGCCCTGCGCGGGCTGGCGCGGCAGCAGGATGTATTATGCCGCATCGGCGGAGATGAATTTCTGGTAATCTGCCCGGAGACGCAGCCGGCCGGGGCGCGGGCCCTGGGAGAGCGGATTTGCCGGGGCATGGAGACGGTGCCGTTGCCTGTCGGCGCGCAAGGACGCCTGCATGTCAGTGTGGGGATCGCCAGCCTGCAGGACGGCGTGCGCGATGCCGAAGCCCTGCTGCGCGCCGCCGACCATGCCCTCTATGCCGCCAAGCAGGGAGGGCGCAACCAGGTGGTGGTCTATGCGCAGGCCGGCGCCCAAGGCTAGGATTCACCCCCATATTCCCAGGTCCCCGCAGCCGGATCTTGCCAACGGCTAGGGTTGCCGCAGGCGTTCGAGCAGCTCCACGGCCAGGGCCGCACCGGCCAGGTCCAGTTCCAGATCGCGGATCAGACGCCGGCTGAGGCGGGCCCGATAGAGATCCAGGGCGCGAAAACGCCAGTGTTGCGGGCCGCTGCCGCTGGGATGGATGACGCCGTAGCGAACGAGTTGGACCGCCTCGCCCTCGGGACACTGCAGGACGGCGCAAAAATGGGAAAAGTCCAGAGAAAAGCCTCCCTCCTCCAGTAATTCCGCTTCAAAAACAGGAATGGGTGTCGGTGCCATGCGCTTTGCTCCTCAACGGTCATCGCTCAACGGCGCGGGTGGAAGGTGGAAACCTCGGCGAGCTGGGTAAACAAGGCCGTTTCTTTTTCGCTCAGGGTTTTGGGCACGACGATCTGGAGGATGGCGTAAAGATCTCCGCCGGATTTCCCGCCCGGGCCCGGCAAGCCCTTTCCTCCCAGGCGCAGTTTCTTGCCGCAGGAACTGCCCGCCGGAATTTTCATGCGCACCGCGCCCTCCAGGGTCGGCACCTCGACGCTGGCGCCCAGGGCCGCTTCCCAAGGCGTGACGTGCAGATCGTGGTAGAGATCCCGGCCCTCCACGCGGAACTTCGGGTGGGGCAGGAAGCGGATGTGCAGGTAAAGGTCCCCATTGGGGCCGCCGCCCATGCCCGGCCCGCCCTGACCGGCAATGCGCAGGCGCTGCCCTTCGGTGACGCCCTTGGGGATCCGCACCTGGAGGTTCCTGGGCTGGCGGTGCATGCGCCCATCGGGCCCCAGGGCCGGGATCTCCAGGGTGATGTTCTTTTGCGCGCCTTGGGCAGCGTCTTCCAGGCTGATGCTGATGGCCGCCTCGCTGTCTTCCCCATGGGCCTGAAAGCCCGACGAGCGGAATCCGCCCCGGCCCTGTGCGCCAAAGAGGGAGTCGAAAAAATCACTGAAGCCGCCCAGGTCCGGGCCGCCGTGGGAGGCTCCCGACGGATTCCAGCCGGGTGGCGGGCGGAAATCCTGGCCCGGTCGCCAATTGGCGCCCAACTGATCGTAGGCGGCCCGCTTTTCCGGGTCCTTGAGGACCTCATAGGCCTCCTGCAGATCCTTGAAGCGCTCCTCGGCGTCCTTTTCCTTGCTGACGTCGGGATGATATTTGCGCGCCATCTTGCGGTACGCGGCCTTGATCGCGCTGGCATCGGCGCCGCGCTCAACGCCCAGAATCCGATAATAGTCTTTGTATTCCACCCGGTCCCCCTTATCATTGCTTATAGCAGGCGGTCGCCCGACTGCAAGGCGATGCCCCAACAATGGGGCCGCTCGCCCTTATTTTCAAGGGTGGCGCGGGTGGGCGCCAGGAGGAGTCGGTGTGCAAGAGATGAATGGTTTGAACCCGCGCCAATGGGAGGCGGTGACTGCCCCGGCCGGTCCGGCGTTGGTTTTGGCGGGCGCCGGTTCCGGCAAGACGCGGGTATTGACCAGCCGCATCGCCCATCTCTTGGAGGGCGGCGTGTGGCCGGGGGAGATCCTGGCGGTGACCTTCACCAACAAGGCGGCGCGGGAGATGCGCGAGCGTTTGGGCAGGATGGTCAGCCTGGATCTGCGGCCCTTGTGGATGGGGACTTTCCACGGCGTGGCCCATCGCCTGTTGCGCCTGCACCACGCTGCCCTGGACTTGCCCGAGGGCTTTCAGGTGCTGGATGCCGAGGATAGCCTGCGTCTCATCCGCCGGGTGATGCGCGAGGCGCAGTTGGACGAGAAACAATGGCCGCCGCGGGCCATGGCCGCGCGTATCTCGCGCTGGAAGGACGAGGGTTGGGGGCCGGAACAGGTGCGTACCCAGGAAGGACGCGGTGCCGTGATTTATGCCCAGGTCTATGGGGCCTATGAAAGCGCCAAGGCACGCTCCGGCCTGGTGGATTTTGGCGACCTCCTGCTCTATGCCCTGCGCCTGTGGCAGGTACCGGAGATCCTCGCCCAGTACCAGCGCCGCATCCAGCATGTCCTCGTGGATGAGTTCCAGGACACCAACGCCGTGCAATATGCCTGGCTCAAGGCCCTGGCCCAGCATCAGAACCTCTTCGTGGTGGGGGATGACGACCAGGCCATCTATGCGTGGCGCGGTGCGCGGGTGGAGAATCTTCTGCGCTTCGGCGAAGATTTTCCGGCCACGCGGGTGGTGCGCCTGGAGCAGAATTATCGCTCGACGGAGGCCATTCTGCAGGCTGCCAACGCCGTGATCGCCCACAATCCCGACCGCCTGGGCAAGACCCTGTGGACCGAGCACGGGGCTGGTGAGGCGGTGCAGGTCTATACCGCCTATAACGAGGTGGACGAGGCGCGCTATGTGGTGGGTCGCGTCCAGCAATGGCTGGCGGCGGGGGGGAAGCGGGCGGAATGCGCCGTCCTCTATCGTTCCAACGCCCAGTCGCGGGCCTTTGAAGAGGCGCTGGTGCGGGAGGGGGTCCCCTATCGGGTGTACGGGGGGCTGCGCTTTTTCGAGCGCGCCGAGGTCAAGGATGCCCTGGCCTATCTGCGCCTGTTGGCCAATCGTCATGACGATACGGCCTTTGAGCGGGTAGTGAATGTGCCGGCGCGGGGGATCGGGACGGTGACCCTGGATCGCCTGCGGGCGGCGGCACGGGCGCAGGGCTTGTCCCTATGGCAGGCGGCGGGAACCCTGGGGCAAGGAAAGGTCAATGAATTCTTGAATCTGGTGGATCGCCTGGCCGGGGAGCTGGCTGCGGTCACCCTCGCCGGCAAGATGGAGGGGGTCATCGTCGGCACGGAGTTGCGCGCCTGGCATGCCCGCGAAGGCGAGCGCGCCGAAGGGCGGCTGGAGAACCTCGATGAACTGGTCACGGCGGCGCGGAGCTATGAGCAGCAGTGGTCGGCCGAAGGGCCGGGTAGCGATCTGGCGGCGCAACCCGGCAATCTCTTGTCGGAGTTCCTCACCCATGCCGCTCTGGAGGCGGGCGAGGGCGCGGGGGACGCCTGGGAGGACTGCGTCCAGCTCATGAGCTTGCACAGTGCCAAGGGCCTGGAGTTTCCCCTGGTCTTCCTCACCGGCCTGGAGGAAGGACTCTTCCCCCACCAGCGCGCGCTGGAAGATGCCCAGGGCCTGTCCGAGGAACGGCGGCTCTGTTATGTGGGGATGACCCGGGCCATGCGGGTGCTGGTCCTCAGTCATGCCGAGTCGCGGCGCCTGCACGGCAGCGAGCGGCAGGCCATCCCTTCGCGTTTTTTGCGCGAAGTGCCCGGCGAATTCCTGCAGGATCTGCGGCCGCGGGCGAAGATCAGCCGCCCGGCGGCGCCTGCCCGCACGGCCGGCGCGGATATCCCCTATCCCTTGGGCTGCCGGATCCGGCATCCGGTATTCGGCGAAGGGGTGGTGCTGGATTATGAGGCCGATGGCCGGCAGGGGCGTATCCAGGTCCGCTTTCCGAGCGGCGTGAAATGGCTGGCCCTGGGCATTGCGCGGCTGGAGCGCTTGGCCTGAGGCGTTTCGGGACGGAGGGTGGTGGTATGGCGGGGACTCGATGGCAAACGCTTCTGCTGTGGCTGGCCTTGACCTTTTCGCCCTGGGCAAGTGCCGCGGTCGACATCAACACTGCCGATGGTGGAGCCCTGGATAGCCTGCCGGGCATTGGGCCCGCCAAGGCGCAGGCCATCATTGCCTATCGCCAGGCCCATGGCCCCTTCGCGCAGGTGGAGGATCTGCGGCAGGTGCCGGGGATTGGTCCCAAGCTCCTGGAGCGGCTGCGCGGGCAGGTGACGGTGGAGCCGGCCGCTGGCGGAAGAGCGCCGCTGGCGGCTACCCGCAGCGCGGCGCAGCGCTGTGCGGCGAAGGAAGACAAGCCCCGTCTGGCCGGGGTGATCCGCGACAGCGCCGGCCACGTGCGTCGGGTAGACCAGCATGGACATCCTTTCCCTGGGCCATAAGCCGGTCGCTGGGCCGCGCGGCCGGGGAGGCTACTCCCAGAGGCGAAAGATACCCCAGATCTGGTCACGGCGCAGGACATGGAGGGCCACCATGCCCACATGCCCTATCCAGTAAGCCCAGACGACATTGGCCAGGAGCGTGTGCAGGGGAACCAGGCTGTGCAAGGTGGCTCCGGGCGGGGTGCCCCCCTGGGGCAGGAAGAAAAAAATGGCGGCGCCCGTCAGCCCCATCCAGGTCACCGCCAGCAGACCGAGGCCGTGGACCAAGCCTACCAGCCCGCCACGGGGCCCGGTGGGAGGCAGGCGGCCACGAAGCAGCCCTCTGGTATCGGCAAGGACCGGGGCCCAGGGTCCGCGCCAGGGAAAGAGCTGGCGCCGCGCTGTTCCATCGCTGGCCAGCCATAGCCAGTGCCAAAGAATGAACAAAGCGGTCAGCAAGCCGATCCAGGCATGCAGACTGAAGAGGATGCCGCCCAGGGTGTTGTACTCGGCCTTTGCCCAGCTCGGTGTCATCCATAAGGAGGAAAAAAGTTGCCAGGTGACACCAAAGGCGATGCCGGCATGGAGCCAGCGGCTCTCCCGTGACCAGGAACCCGTTTCCGTCATGGCGTCCGCTCCTCTGCGCAGGGGGTAAAATGCGAAAAATCGGATTGACTACGACCCTGGCACCGTCCTGAAGCCGTTGCAGCGGTGCCAGGCCCGCACTCTAACCCAGACCGCTATCTTCGCCAAGCCTGGCGGATTTCCGGCATAGGGCGTATAAAAATCAGACAAGGCGCACCGCAGAAAATCCGGCGGGACCAGCCGCGGAAATGGGATGGGCCGCCCGGGCCTGGGCCGCATTGGACGACGCCATCCCGGGAAAGACCGCGCTGGTATCCGTCTTGGGGCAAATGGCTGAGGGGCGTTCCTGCTGGGGGTTCATCAATGCTGGTTTTGTATTTCCTGAATACGGTCCTGGTGGTGTGCATTGTCCTGGCCGCCGTTTTCCCCAAGGGGGCGCGGCGGGTCCTGGAGGGCTTGGGCTTGTGGCCGCTGGTGGCGGCCATCGATCGGCGGCGTTTTCAGAAGATGCTGGAGATCCTCGGCACCTTTCTGGTGGTCATGGCCTTGGCCCTGATCGCTTCCATCCTCCTTGGCGGCCATGGCAGCGACTGGGCCTTGCCGGCGGGGGAGGCGATCTTTTTCGGGGCGGCGCTGATCCTCGTGGCACGCTGGTCGGGCAAGGCCCCGCCGGACTCCTGAGTTCGTTCAGCAGGTCGTCCGCCGGGCCAGGAGGATGCGCCGGTATTCTTCGGGGTCCTTGCACTGGGTGAGGTCGCCGGCGCGGGGGAAGTGCCGGGCGTCGAGGCGCAGGAGCCAGAAGCGCAGGGCGGCGGCGCGCAGGAGGGGGAACCAGCACGCTTCCTCCCCGGCGGCCAGGGGACGCTCGCTGGTGTAAGCCTCCCAGAGGATCTGGCTGAGGGCGCTGTCGAGAGGCCCGTCGGGCCGGGAGCACCAGGCATTGGCGACAATGGCCAGGTCATAGAGCCAGAGGTCGTCGCAGGCGTAATAAAAGTCGATGACGCCGGTGATCCGGCCGGCGCTGAACAGGACATTGTCGGGGAAAAGATCGGCGTGGATCACCCCCCGGGGCAGATGTTGGCAAGCGTTCTGACCTTGCTCCCGCAATTCGTCCTGCATGAGTTCTACATCGTCCCGGCATAAATGGGCGCGCAGGCGCCGGGCGGTTTCCTGCCACCACCGGGGCCCGGCGGGATTGGGGCGGTGAATGGGGAAGTCCTGCCCGGCGCGATGCATGCGCGCCAGCAGTCGGCCCAACAGGGTGATTTCCTCCGCTGTCGGACTCCGCCCCTCCACCGAGCGCCCGGGCAGGCGCTGGACAATGGCGGCGGGCTTGCCGCAGAGGGTCTTGAGGGTGCGGCCGTCGCGGGCCGGGATGGGGCGGGGGCAGGGGATGTCGGCGCGCCCCAGCCAGTCGGTCAGATCGAGGAAATAAGGGATTTCGTGGGTGGGCAGGCGTTCGAAGATGGTGAGGACGGCGCTGCCCTTTTCGGTATCGAGGAAAAAATTGCTGTTCTCCACGCCAGCCGAGATGCCGGTGAGCCGCAGGGGCCGGCCGAGGTCATAGCCGGCCAGAAAGGCAGCCAGTGCGGCATCGCTGACGGGGGTGTAGACGGACATGATGCGCTACCTGATGCCTTACCAGCGGAAGATGACCCAGCTCGGCACGCTGAGATGTTCGGCATCGGTTTGCGGTACTTCGGTGAAACGGCCGGTGCCGCCCTTGTCCACGAGATAATAGGGCGGGAAGGGTTTGGGCGGGATGACCTTGACCATGTAGACGCGGCCATTGACCTTGTATTCCTCGATGCGCGAACCCTCCGGGGCCTTGATTTGGGCCTTGGGGCCGATCTTGCTCTCCGGTGCCAGGCTGGGCAGATGGAGTTTCTGCAGGTCTTCGGCACGGGCCAGGGAGAAAAAGGATAGGGCCAGCAGGCTGGCGCCCATGACGATGCAGATGCTGCGTACCATGGTAATGCTCCCTTGGGGCCTCATAGATTGAGAAGGGCCTCTGTCTCTGCGGCCGATGGGGCAAAGCCGCGCTTTTCATAATGGTTGAAGATGGCGTTGACCACCTCCTCCGCTTCGTCAATGACGGTAATCAGGTCGAGGTCCTCGGCGTGAACGGTGCCTGCCGGGAGCATGGTGGAGCGGATCCAGTCGAGGAGGCCGCTCCAGAAAGCGGATTCGACGAGGATGATGGGCATTTTGCGGGTCTTGCCCGTCTGCACCAGGGTGAGGCATTCCACCAGTTCATCGAGGGTGCCGAAGCCGCCGGGCATGACCACATAGGCGGCCGCGTATTTCATGAACATGACCTTGCGCGAGTAAAAATGCTCGAAGGACAGGGAAATATCCTGATAGGGGTTGGTATGCTGTTCATGGGGCAGTTCGATGTTGAGACCGATACTGTAGCCGGTGCCGTGGAAGGCGCCCTTGTTGGCGGCCTCCATGATGCCGGGGCCGCCGCCGCTGATGACGGAAAAGCCGGCGTTGGACAGCATCTCGGCGATGCGCTGGGCCTTCTGATACCAGGGATGATCCGCGGCAACCCGCGCCGAGCCGAAGATGCTCACGCAGGGCTCCACGGCAGCCAGCTTCTCGTAACCGTGGACGAATTCGGCAATGATTTGGAAGATCTTCCAGGCCTCGCGGGTGAGGCGGGCCTCGCCGCCATCGCCGGGCTGCTGGTGTTGGAGTTGTGGACGCATGGGAATCCCGTGTTTTGTGGGGTGCTTTTGCGTATTATGGCGGAAAATCACTGCAAAGTCCTAGCCCGTCATGAATGACTCACCCCTCATACTGGTGGATGCCTCCAGTTTCCTCTATCGCGCCTTTCACGCCCTGCCCGATCTGCGCGCCCCCGACGGGTTGCCCACCAGCGCCATCTATGGCGTGGCCAACATGCTGCGCCGCCTGCTCAAGGACCACGAGGCCCGGGAAATCGCCGTGGTCTTCGACGCGCCCGGGGGCTCCTTCCGCGATGCCCTCTATGCGCAATACAAGGCCCAGCGTCCCGCCATGCCCGAGGAACTGCGGGTGCAGATACCCTTGCTGCACGAATGGGTCCAGGCCATGGGCCTGCCCCTCCTCGTGGAACCGGGCGTGGAGGCGGATGACGTCATCGGTACCCTGGCGCGGCAGACACCCGTGGATCAGCCTGTGCTCATCATCACCGGCGACAAGGACATGGCCCAACTGGTGAATGACAAGGTGCACCTCCTCGACACCATGAAGGGAGTGGAAACCGATCGGGG
>Ga0315298_1009069_pt1 | contig 12419 bp, 9 predicted proteins | sample WHS_1_MG_FD_203077 | JGI IMG/M metagenome (GOLD analysis project Ga0315298, IMG submission 203077) | Extremophilic microbial mat communities from Washburn Hot Springs, YNP, Wyoming, USA - WHS_1_MG | ecosystem: Environmental > Aquatic > Thermal springs > Hot (42-90C) | place: USA: Wyoming... | reverse complement strand
AAAAGCTGTTTGCAGGGAAAAATGATGCCGCGCTTTCTTGCCAAAAGCATTCTGTATACTGACTTCAACCAAGGCATAGGTAAGCACCGACAACAACAGGATAATCAACACAGAAAGTATCACTAAAACGTAATCAGTCGCGCCATGATAAAAATAATAGAGGAAAGAAATAACTGGAACATTCCATAAATACAAGGAGTATGACATCTCTCCCAAAGCCCCACCCAACTGCCATTTCATCTGTGCAAAGACAGTAGATCGTTCCGCAGCATAAATATAAATTGCAGTAAGCAATAATACTGGTAAAGAATATATGACATAATTCTGATAAGGAGCCAGCAGTAACAGGACAATAATACCCAGCACTGCCATGACTACCAATAAATCAAAAACGACGGGAATTTTTTTAGCCTCACGACCACTCAGAACCATGAAACCCAGAATCCCGGCAATATAGGAAAAACCATGCCAAGGTAAAACATAAGCAGCATTAAGCTGATGATGTACACCCAACCAGCATGCTCCCCCGGCCGTAACCATCAGCAATAGCAACATCAGCACAAAATAAAAATACTGGTTGCGAATTATTTTACGCAGCAAAAAATGCAAAACATACAACTGCACCAATAATGAAATAAACCACATTCCAATAAAGGGGTGCGGCATCGCAAAGGTCTGAAAATAAGGTATATGATGAAATATCAGATAAAAGTTATAGACAAAAAGCGATGAATAAACAGCTGGTTGCCAACTGGTCAGATGAAAGTAATAACCAAACAGAGTAACTACCCAGGTTACCACCAGCATGGGAATGACAATACGAGAAAGGCGTCTTCTGAAGAAAGTGCGCACACTGTTCAGAAAGCCAGCATCCGGCGCATGGCGCATGGATCTCTCTATTAAGTATCCGGAAACAAAGAGAAATACATCAACACCCAGATAACCACCAGAAAACCATGCGCTGCCAAAAGTAATGGTTTCATGCACATGAAACCCAATGACGCCGACCATGGCGAGAAATTTCAGATAATCCAGATAGAGCATACCGTCATCCCGCAAAATTTTATGAATTAGTTTTTGTCTTCAGTTTTTTTAATATCACGAGCAATGGCATGTACCATGACCTGAATTCCCTGCCAATTGGGATGAACCAGGTCCGTCCAGAAATATTGCGGATGATTTTTGCTGAGCAGATCCCAACGTACCAGATGCACATTCGGGTGTGTGGCGGCGGTTTGCAGATAAAGCTGTTGTACTTCATGTTCCCAAGATCGGGGCATTTCCGGCATCACCAGAAATACCTGGCGGTGGCCAAGCATTTTGAGTAGTTGCTGCATGTCCTCAGGATACACTTCACCATTCGTACCCAATTCGATGACGACATCACCAACCCCTTGGGTCATCCCGGTTTGTTGCATGGTCTTCCAAATGGGCAGCGCGCTGGAAAACTGTCTACCCACCCGCCCACTGATAAGCGCATTGGGAAACACATGCGCAAAATATCCCGACCAGCCGGTCAAAATACTGTCACCAATGATAATGACGCCGACTGGATAAGTTTTAGGAAAACGCAGCACCGAACGAGCATCCAATACATAGCCCGGATCGGGTGATTCGGAAAAGTCCTTATGCGCATCAATAATCGCCATCTGATCCAGATAACGTTCGGATTTCTGCGGGGCGGGTGCCTTACGCGCCACAACGGGGGCAGGCAGAGTCTCGTGGATGGGCTTCACCGCATAGGAAGTGTTTTCATCCATGCAGGCCGCGAGGCCCAGACAGACCCCGATCATCAAACTGAAGCGCGCCAGACGGATAGGTTTTACTCCCGTAAAACGACTGGAAAGGTTGCGAAACACCTGATGCGACATGACTATCCTTGATGTCTTTATTTTTTGCTGGACGACTTTAACAATAAAACGAATTACATGCCACGCTCAATTTTATAAACCCAGGCCAACACCTCGGCTACAGCCTGATAGAGCTGAGGTGGTATTTGTTGATCCAGGTCCAGCTGCATGAGCAGACTAACCAGCTCCTTGGACTCATGGACAAATATACCGGCCTCTCGCGCTCTGGCAATAATTTGCTCAGCTACCAGACCCTGCCCCTTGGCAATCAGAGTAGGTGCTGCATCTTCTGCCTGATAACGCAGAGCCACTGCACTTTTAGGTTTATCCATGTACGGAATCATCCACCTGACGAATCTGCTGCGTCGAAACCTGTAGACCCAAATTCTGCAAGGATTGGGTCAGCTCGCCTCCGTGCGCCCGTAGTAAAGCGGCCTGATCTGCAGTGAGAACTAGATGCAAGGTAGATTTGTCTAGTTGCAGACGGGCTTCCACGTGCCCAAGCTTGGGCAGATCCAGAATCAGGGTACTATCCCAGCGCCGGGAGGGAACATCTTCACCCGCTTGAGAAGGCTCTTCACCATCTCCATCACGACGCCTCACCAACCAGCTCACGTTCTGACCCGGCCAAAGAGGCCCCGCCCAGACAAATTGCTGCTGATTCAACACCTGGATTTGTTGACCCAAAATCTGCATGGAAGCGGCATTTGCGTTGCTGGATAAAAATAACGCGCCCGATTTATTCAAGTCGGCAATTTGTGCATAAGTTGCAGCCCCTTGATTTGGGGCCTTGCTGGTGTCACCTGCAGAAAAAGGAAGAGATGACAATGTGGCTCGCGACGCATTTTCATTCGCTGGTGCTAATTCGGTTGCGCCCTTTTGAGTGGAAGTCAGGACAGGATTATGGATGGAATGGGCTGCGGTGTCAGTCATGGGTCTGCCCGCATTTTGTGGTTCGGCCAACAAGTTTTGTGTAGTCCATTGACCCTGATTCCACGCGGCCAGATGGCTTTCGTAAAAAATACCACTCTGCTGCAAGCTGCTCTGTAAAAAATTCGCAATATTGGCCGGAGACGTCTCATTCGGCGCCAACATAGCCGCAGTATGAACGATTTGCGCAGCCGGTTTCCCGGTCTGGACCAGATCGCGTAAGGACTGCGCAGTATCCGATAAAGCCACCTGGTCACTACGCACTGCTGCCAAATGACTCATCAGCAAAAACTTGGGATTATTACTGCCACCCAGGTAGGTCAACTGTACTTCCTGCCCTGCTGACCAGTGGCCCGGCAATTCAAAGGCCAGCGTCTTTCCGGCTACCGCAAGCATGGTTTGCTGATCGCCCGATTGTAAGACTTTTGCACTCAGCGTATTTCCCGGCAGCAGGCTATGAGATAGCGATATTGCCGTGGCATGATTCAGAGCTGTTTCCACCACTCTGATCGTGTATGCCGTTTCCAGAGTCGTGGAATTCATGCGCGCATTTCTTCAGGCATCTCAACCGTCAGCTTTTCCACCAGCTTTTTATTTTACCGCCCCAAGAAGAAGGTTGCTGTTTTCCTGAACTGCGCAGTCCAATACCCAGCATCCTCAATATTTCCCGATCACGGGTTTGCACATATTGGGCCACTTTTTCCTGATCAGCGGCTGGTGGATTTTGAAACTCCACACCCAGAATGACGCCGGTAGCACCCGCAACATGATTGTCCACGAAACGAATAACTGCCGGCATGTGCAAAGGATCACTATCGCGAATTTTAAATACCAACTGAGATAAAATTTCGCTGGGCTGAAAAGGCAGATCCTTGGGACAGCGACTCATAATCCGGATTCCTCCGGCACTGATATCCTGCATACGTCCAGAAACCATCAAGGCACCCTGACGATAAATTTCCACCTCATCGGGATCCTGTACGGTGGGAGGTACCCGAAAAAGCTGACGACGCTGTAACTGATAAATCGCATCGGGATAATGCAGAACAATGTCAGATTCTTCTTGACGCAATATTTGGCTCCGAAAACCACTGATCACCCCATCTACCCGGGAAAGTACCGTGACTTGCAAGCCAGCTTCAATCTGTTTCGGAAAATTCAAAGGCACATCAATGTGTAATTCACTTTCCGACTTTATGTTCAGCAACAGTGTGTTATAACTCTGAGACTGGTCATCCAGCCACAAGGTACAGAAAATATGTTCCCGCCATACATTTTCCAGGATACCTGACGCTTTTACCGAGGCGGTAACACGAAAACGTTCGGAAAACAGATGGCGACGCATGTCATGAATTTGTTCCGTCATAAAAACCCGCTCTGATCCAGAATATGCATTATCTTATCAGCACCCATGATAGCTGTCGTCAGTTCTGAGCTATGCATGAATTTCCTGCCAGAGACCAGCCATATCCTGAAGACCTACCGTTCGTACCGAACGGAGCACCGGCGGAATCAGGCAATCTCGCCAGGTAAAAAAGGCATTTTCCGGCAGCGGAGGAGAAAGAAGGTATCCCTGAATATAGCGACCACCAAGTTGTAGCCACAAATGAAGCTCATCTGGAGTGGATATACCCTCTGCAACCAAATCGCAGTCCGTCAGCTGGCTGAGCAGGTGACTGGCTCCCGCCACACCAAAACTGGCGATATCCTCACGGAATGCCCGAATAAAACTCTGATCCAGCTTCAACTCATCGAAGCGTAAACGGGCAACAGAAAGCAGTGAAGAGTATCCGGTCCCAAAATCATCCATGGATAACTTGAATCCGCGCATTTGGCACCATTCCATAACTGGACGCGCAGATTTACGCCCGATAACAGAAGCTGTTTCGGTAATTTCCAAGGTAAAACCCTTACCATCAGGACACAACTGTTCAATATCCTGCATAAATGCGGGATCAAGAAAATGTTTGGCCCCTATATTCAGCGAAATCTGCAACTCCAGACCTTCTGAGCGCATGCGCTTGCCTAAGCGCGCGGCTTCTTCCAGGGCCCAACAGCCTAACATTCTAACCAGGTGGGCATTTTCTTCGACATAAGGCATAAATTTGCCGGGTCCAATCCAGTGAGCATGTGCTGGACACCAGCGCGCCAGCATTTCCACGCCGGTCAAACAGCCTTTCAGCATATCGGCTTTGGGCTGCAGGAAAAAATGTACATCCCCCTTCTGCAAAGCACATGGAAAATCCCGTCGTACCCACAGTCTTTGCTTCGCACGGCGAGAGACTTCTCCTGCAAAAAACTTAAAAGCATTTCCGCCCTGGCGCTTGGCTTCGGCCAGCGCTTCATCGGCCTGGGCTATCAGCGTATAAACATCTTGTCCATCTGCCGGAAACATCGCCCAGCCAATAGACGTAGATAAAGTCGAGTCCAATATTTTGCGTGCCGAATTCTGAACAGCTTTCAGAATCTCTTCTCCGATTGAAATAGCGTGATCTGCATCGTTTAATTTAATGAAAAGCCCGAACTCATCACCACCGACACGCGCCAGGATATCATCAGTTTGGGGCAGCACTCCCTGTAATTGACAGGCAATTTCCTGTAAACATTGATCCGCTTCCAGTGAACTGAAAGAAGTATTGATCTCATTAAACATATCCATATCCAGCAAGGCCAAACCAAATAATGACTGAGCTTCACTGACAGTGTTCAGACTATTTGTAACGAGCGTGGTAAAATGGGACCGGTTCGGTAATCCGGTTAATGCATCCGTCTGCAGCAGGCGCTCCTTCTCTTTTATCGCTTGTATTTTTTCCTTATAGCTTTCGAGATCGTGCAACAAGGATTCCCAATGCACAATTAAACTTCGGCCAAAAAGCCAGCGGGTCAGACGGGTTATTTCCAGCACAAAAATGGCTACTGGAAAAGGCGATCTTGCCGCCATGACCGGCCAGGCGATAACCTCCCGAAAACCCCGCAATTGTGGATAAGCAACCATCGCCTTGGTCATCATGCCGGAAATATGAGGGGTTCGCGGAGTCACCCGGCATTGTAGACGATACGCCAGAGAGGGCAGGAGTTGCCCCCAAGGTAAATTCTCCGGATCGAGACTCAGGGGAAGATGCCGGAGCGTCCCAGCAAGCCCTGGTTTACGGGCCGAAGCCGCCACCACGGATAAAATGCCCTGTTTTTCATCAGGCACAGCCACATAGGCGGCTAACGCCCCTGTACCTAACACACTAAGCTGCACCAGGCCCTGATAGATTTCATCAACATCTTGCGCCTCATTTACCATTTCATGTAAGGCTTGATGCGCCCGCTGATAACGGCTTTCCACAAAACGCCGATACATCCAGATCAAGGCGACCAAAGCCAGTCCAGATTCAGCAGCTAGTAGCAATACTGTCCAGATATCCAGACGATCCAGTAAATGCTGAAGATCAGGGAGTGGTTGAGAATCCCAGCGCACCTGCATCGTCCACGGTGTACTGCGAACCGGGAACTCCAGATGGGTGGCCCAGGCCTCAGGAATATCGCCTGCCTGTTGCCAGTGTCCATTCATCCATTGAGCGAGGACATGGTGTTGACCGTCCAGAAGCAGCAGCATGTGCGCATGCTCCGGGCTGGCACTGGCATGCTGGTTGCCAAAAAACAAGTCCGCCTGACAAATTCTATAAAAATGCTTGCCGGTTGGCTGGACAGATAACGCAAAAATACGCAGAGGAATATGCAGCAGCCCCTTCTTGTCCACAAAGGAGCGGTCTACTCCGCCTTTCCAGGTATTGACGCCATCTGATAGCAACATATTGAAATCCAGCGGATAATCTACCGCCAGCGGGGATTTATGCGAAGCATCAGCCGAACGGCAGGCCACTCCCGAAAGCCAGGGGTGCATATTGTTAAAACGACGCAGCAGATCGGGGCTTAGCTCCCCGGTCGGCAAACTCGTCATAAACTGTAAGTCACGCATATGCATCTGAATCATGGCAGCGAGATTGCTGGAAAAGCTTTCGGCCAGGCGCATGGCTGCTTCCTGAGTGCGCAGCCGGGAACGATCCAGCAAGTGCTGTTGCCAGCTCTCTATGCTGAAAACCGTCAGGCCAACCAGACTCGAAAAAACCAGCAAAATTGACAGGATAAAAATATGCTGCCGTTTTTGAATGCGCCGCGACATCAGTATGAGCTTTTTCAACGGTTCCGGCATGACGGAATTTTCATCAGCCAAGCCCTGAGAAGTTGTTATCATCAGCGCGCCTCTTCTATGGATCGCGGCAAGCGGCTGGCAATATGGGTCAGGGCTACCACTTCATCAACCCCACCGAGTTTTATCGCTTCCTTGGGCATCCCGAAAACCACGCAACTGGATTCATTCTGGGCAATGGTGCGCGCTCCCGCCTGATGCATCTCCAGCAATCCCTGGGCACCGTCATCTCCCATTCCGGTCATGATCACGCCCCAGGCATTCCGGCCAGCTACCTGAGCCACCGAACGAAACAGCACATCCACTGAAGGCCGATGATGTTTGACTAAAGGTCCACCAAAAACCTGAACGGCAAATTGTGCACCACTTCGGATCAGGCGCATGTGATTTTTCACAACTGATAATTCAAAACTTGAACAGCCCGTCCAAAGGCATTAACAAGAGCTTTCGATACCATTTATTTATCCATCCTGGAGCGTTGTATCAAATTTAAAGCAGTCAAAGTTCTTACGGCACGAAGTAGATAAAACTTTAGGACTTCTTGATTCTGCTCGTGCAGCTATCGGTATTGCGCCATAATGATTATCCACAGGGTTGCTAGATTCCAGAAAATTGCCTAATTGCCGTAACATTAAAGTGTCGAGGATGTGTTAACAAAATGAGCCTAAACTCCCAAAACTCAATTTCCCCTGAAGAAAGTCAAGAACTGGTGGCCCGGCAAGCCATCCTCGGACGCCAAGATGAAATCATCGGCTATGAGCTTTTTGCGCGCAATGAAAGTAGCGGCCCAATGGAAGATCCCTTTCTTTGCTCTGCCCGAGTTCTGATCAAAACTTTCAGCGTTTACAATCTTGAAAGCCTGCTCGGCGGAAAGCCGGCCTTCATCAATTTCACCAACAGCAATTTTGACGAGAAAAGCCTGGAATTGTTTCCCGCCCGACAAGTCATACCCGAGTTCACCATTACCGAAGCACCCAGCCGTGAGTTCCTCAGCCACCTGCTGCAGTTACAAAAACTGGGTTTTCGCCTGGCCCTGGATCGTTTCGAAGGCTCCCCTTGGCATCTGGCATTACTCAAAATTGTGGACTTCATCAAAATCGACTGTTTGAACAACACGCCGGAACAATGGGAAGCTTGGATCAGGCAAATCAAAAACTCCAAGCTCCCTCGACATCCTGCAATAGTTGCCACGCGCGTGGAAACGGCCGTTTTGGCTCGACGCTGCTTTGAGGCAGGCGTCGATTACAGTCAGGGCTTCTACTACATGGAGCCGGAAATCGTTAAAGGGAAAACCCTGACCTCCAATCAACATACCATTTTCAATTTGCTCAATCTGCTCCTCGAAGAAAACCCCGTCAGTGACATAGAAGAAGCTTTCCGTCGTGATCCCGGCCTTTCTTATCAACTTTTACGCTATTTGAACTCTGCTGGAATGACACGTGGTCAAGAAATAGAAAGCATTCGCCAGGCCCTTATTTTGCTTGGACGTCACCCCCTGCAACGCTGGCTGACTTTGCTGCTGTTTGCCAGTCGGGGTACACAAAAATCATCCATTCTCACTATGGCCGCAACCCGCGCCAAATTTGCTGAAATTCTCAGAGAAAAATCTCCAGTCCTCGATGATCAGCCAGCCACTATCCATCGCAGCTTTCTCGCGGGTATGTTGTCGCTGCTGGATGTCTATCTAAAGCAGCCACTGCCAGATCTGTTGAATGAATTAAAAATTTCCGATGAAATGCGCAAGGCGCTTATTTATCATGAGGGCGAAGACGGTGCCGTACTTGGACTTATTGAAGCAGCAGAGCATGGAGATCTTGACACTGTTAAAGAAATGGGAAAAAAACTGGGACTTCCACTTGCAGAAATCACGACCGCTTCACTGGATGCAATGAACTGGGCATCCAGTTTAAAATAAGCCAATTTAGACCATGGAAAGGGACGCATCATAATGCTTATTGAAGCTTTTTTGCCGCAGCTAGAAAAAGGTAATTGTCCTTCTCCTTCGCAAAGCACGTTAGCGCTCATGGACTTGCTGCAAAAAGAAGATGCAAGCCTGGACGAAGCTGCGCGGCTCATTCGGCTTGATCCGATTTTGGTAGCCAAAACCATCAAGCTCGCCAATTCCCCCATATATCGTCCTTCGCGCCCGATTGTATCTTTAGATGAAGCTTTGATGCGAATCGGTCTGCAGGTGGTAGTTCGCATGGCGCTGGGCCTTACCCTGATCACTGAAAAACTTCCTGACGCTCCTGATTTTGATTTGAATCGTTTCTGGTCAGCCAGCTTGTTACGGGCGATTGCTATGCAGGCCCTGGCAAAAGAAATCGGGAACTGGCCCGCCGGTGAGATTTTTATTTTTGGCTTATTAAGTGAAATCGGCAGTTTGATGATGGTCTGTACTGCTCCAGAAAAAAGCATCATATTTAACAATAAAGGCCTAAGTTTTGCTGAGCAGAAAATTCTGGAAAAAAATGAATTCGGATTTAGTCGTCATGATTTGACTGCCGCTCTGATGCGGCAGTGGCGACTCCCGGAAACCATGGTTATGGCTATTGAAAACTGCAGTTCCGGCACTGATTTCGAACTTGAGCACGCATCCAATAGCGCGCCAGATCGACTGCAAACCCTTATTCGCATTCTCGGTGCCGGACGTAGTATCACTGAATGGGCCATGTCTCCAGCGTCTGATCGCAGCCTGGAAGTCCTGCAGGAAAACATCCAAAGCTGGTGGATGAATACGCCGCACTTCGTAACCATGATTCACCATATACTCGCTGAGTGGAGAGATATCGCCGAAATTTTTGAATTGCCGCATTCTCCCCCGGGACTTGAAAACCTGGAGTCCATACGTAATACGTTGATGCGTTTACGAGAGGATCACCAAGATATTCGCAACAAACCACTACTTCTAGTAGATGACCAGGCCGGAGACCGGGCATTGTTACAGCGCACTCTCGAGCCTGCCGGTTATCAAACCCTTCAGGCTTCCACTGCAGACGAAGCCTTCACCATTATTTATAAAAATTCTCCTCGGATTATTCTGTTGGATTGGGTGATGCCCGAAATCGACGGTCTGGATTTATGTCGTCGGCTGCGCCGCGAGTTTGGCCCCCGACTGTACATTATTATTTTGACGGCTCATTACGATCAGAGCTATGCCGTGGAAGCTTTGCAAGCCGGTGCCAACGATTATTTGAGCAAGACTATATCCCGGAGTGTTCTATTAGCTAAACTTGCTGTAGCCCAACAGATAGTAGAATTCATTTCTTCACTTGAAAGTAACTGCGAAAAACTCATTCATCAAAATAACTCGTTACAATCCATGGCTATGAAAGATGCATTAACCGGTCTTGCCAATCGTCGCGGAGCGGATGAGTTTCTGAAGCAGCACTGGTCGAATGCCCTGCGCAGTCAAAGCATTTTAAGCTGTATCATGATAGATATTGATTATTTCAAACAAATCAATGATCAACATGGCCATGATCAAGGAGACCTGGTACTGGAAGCCATGGGAAAACTACTTCTGGAAACGTCACGAGTGGGTGATCTTACGGCACGGGTGGGAGGAGAAGAATTCATGATTGTCTGCCTCCAATGCCAATTGACAGACGCAGCCGCCTTGGCCGAACGTATCCGTCGCAAAGCCATGAGTCTGTCTGACAAGCTGCCGCCCATTACCATTAGTGCCGGTGTTGCCGAATTAACTGAAGACATAACTGACAGCGAGACATTAATGCGTGCTGCGGATCAGGCTTTGCTTGAAGCCAAGCGAAATGGTCGAAATCAGGTGATTTGTGTGCCCAAAGCTACTGGGAGTGCTGCATAATGATCGGCCTGATTCAAAAACTGGTTTTGCAGAGGGTCGAGGGACCATAGCCCTATTGGCAGGTCTTCAAGTTGCGGATCATTGGCAATTAGGTGGTTTTCACCCAGGGCTTTTAGCGGGCGCGGCCAATGGCAATGGAAGCACTCCTGGAGTGGCTGCGGGCATACTCCCGGCAATAGTTGGCTTTTCGGCGGCGGCCCCACCGATGATTTGTTGAGCAGCACTGCTATTATCCACACTTTTTTCCATTTTCTGATTATTAACAATCCGCAATGCCGCTTTTTGACTTAATACTACGATGCTTACCCGTCTATTCAAGGGAGAGTCCGGCTCTTTAGGCACGTACAACACCGCCGATCCCATGCCGACTACTCTCAGTATTTTACTTTCATCCAGACCATTCTGAACCAGCACCTGGCGAACAGCGTTAGCACGTCCCGCCGACAGATTGAAATTACTGTAGCCTTTGCCGCCATTCGCATAACGTACGGCATCCGTATGCCCGGTAATACTGATCTGATTGGGTAATTGATTCAAGGTTGGTGCAATAGCCTTGAAAATCGTCTGAGCATAAGGCTCCAGAACAGTGCTGCCATTCGGGAACATGGAACGTTTGGCGCTATCCACCACCTGGATTCGCAATCCTTCCGGAGTAATATTGATCAATAACTGGTGACGAAAAGCCGCCAGCGCAGGGTTGCTGGCAATTTGTGCTTCCAGGGCTTTTTTCAAATGGTCCAGATTCTTACGATCCACTGCTTCTACAGCCGCAGTGAGGGTCGGATTACTGGCAAGATTTTGCCGCTTTTCGCCGCGCTGAATTTCGCCAACAGTTTTCGTCAGATTCTTGCCACCGCCGGGCAAAATGGAATTGGAAGATCCACTACCGGGTCCCCCCATCAATGAAACCCTCTCAGGATTTTTAAACCACTGGGCAATCCCTTGTAATTGTGCTTTGGTAGTGGACCCCAGTAACCACATCAACAAAAAGAAGGCCATCATGGCGGTGATGAAATCCGCATAAGCGATTTTCCAGGCACCACCGTGGCCTCCGCCGCCTCCTTTTTTGATGCGTTTTATGACAATAGGCTTATTTTTTCCCTCTTCAGCCATGATCTGTCATTTCCCCTTGAGCTCCCGCAAATGATTGTCCAACTCTTGAAAGCTTGGACGTTCTGTCGAATATAAAACCTTACGGCCAAATTCCACAGCCACCTGGGGCGGATAAGCATTCATAGTCGCCAGTAACGCCACTTTGATACATTCAAAAATTTTACTTCCTTCTGCTGCCCGATCTTCCATTCGCGAAGCCAAGGGCGACAAAACGGCATAACCCAGAAGAATACCCAGAAAAGTCCCTACCAAGGCTGCAGCAATCAACTCACCCAGCACGGAAGGCGGCTTATCTACGGAACCCATGGTATTTACCACGCCCATTACCGCAGCAACAATACCGAAGGCAGGCATTCCGTCGGCGGTACGAACCAGGGCATGAATGGGAATTTCCATCTCCCGATGATGGGTATCAATATCCACATCCATGAGATTTTCCATTTCGAATGCGCCAAGATTTCCGCCAATCATCAGGCGTAAGTAGTCGGTCAAGAACTCCATC
>Ga0315298_1009065_pt1 | contig 12420 bp, 12 predicted proteins | sample WHS_1_MG_FD_203077 | JGI IMG/M metagenome (GOLD analysis project Ga0315298, IMG submission 203077) | Extremophilic microbial mat communities from Washburn Hot Springs, YNP, Wyoming, USA - WHS_1_MG | ecosystem: Environmental > Aquatic > Thermal springs > Hot (42-90C) | place: USA: Wyoming... | reverse complement strand
AAGACACTCCTTGTATACCTCTTCTGTAACTTCTTGCGAGCTAACAAATTCATGAAGACTATAGAGGTTACAAAGGTAAGGTCTTCCAGGATCACTTCGTCGTTTTCGTTCTGTATCGGTAACAGCTACTCGTAATTTTTCCCAAATTACTTCTGGACTATCATCAAGATTAATTGTATTTCCCTCGCTTTTCCCCATTTTATCTGTACCATCGAGACCAGGAACACGAATAGCTTTTTCTTTTAAGGCTTCAGGTATTTTAAAGGTATTACCATAACGATCATTAAACCGCCGTGCAATAGATCTGGTAATTTCTATGTGTGGAAGTTGATCCTCGCCTACCGGAACCAAATCTGCTTTCGGTCCAAGTATATCTGCAGCCATTAATACCGGATAACTAAGTAATCCATGGTTTACATTATCAGGTTGTTTACGCGCTTTTTCTTTAAATGTTGGACACCGCAAAAGTTCACCGAGAGGTGTAACCATCCCTATGAGTAAACAAAGTTCGGTAAGCTCAGGGACACTCGATTGGGCATACAAAACCGATACTTCAGGATTGATTCCAGCAGCTAAATAATCTAAAACAATTTCAGGAAGATTGGACCGTAAATCATTAGGATTAGGATTAGTAGTTAGGGTATGGTAATCAGCAACAAAATAGAAACATTTATAGTCCGGATTATTTTGTAATTCAACAAAATTCCGCATAGCACCTAAATAATTACCAAGGTGCATCTTTCCTGTAGCTCTAATTCCAGACAAAACTACCTTTTTCATCTTACTCATCTCCTTTCTATTTTCTTTTTTACTTACTAAAGACGGTTAGGGGCATATTTAATTTTCAATGTACAAATTAATTATTTGGACATAAAGATAGCCCGGCTGCCTACTGGAAGATGCCAGACACCTTCCGTCAGTAGATAGCCGGGCTATCTTAAGAATTATTTAATTGTGATTCTATTGTATAGATATTAAATTTTATTTGTCAAGACTTTTTCACCAATTTGTATTTTATTTCTGTCTGAAGCTCCAATTTTGTCTGACACTTATTACAAATGATTGACCCGACTACAATTTCTCCTGCTGCTTTAATATCCTTTAAAACTTCATTTTGACAAACGGGACAGTGCAAACTTAGAATTTTTTTCTTATTTTCACTTAAAATCGAATTCTGCATTAACATTAATTTTATTTATGGTGTCGAATAATTTTATATTTCTTTTTTCGCTTCCCTATTTTAATGATAATTTCTTCGCCTTTTTTGATAATGTGTTCATTTTTAATTAATTTGGCCATGGTTTTAAATTTAAAGAAAATTTAATATTGCGTTTAGGCATCAAACCTTACCCTTGTCCATCTCCTCAATAATAATGAATTAATTATCTTACCTTAATCACCTTACATTTTACCTTTCTTTCATCAGGCAGCTTGACCTCCACCGTAGAGTTTTCACATTGACCCAAAAGACAAGAACCAATCGGCGACTCGATAGAAATCTTTCCCGATAAAGGATCAGTCTCTTCAGGATAAACCAAAACATACTCTTCTTTTCGGCCTTCAATTTGTAAGATCACCTTGGAACCTACGGTGACGATTTTGGGCATGAATTTCCTCCTTTTTAAAAACTCTTGACTTTTAAAAATTAGTTTATATATAATAGTTATTGTCTTGAGAAAAGAGATAAGGCTCTTTTCTAAGACGAACACTTTGCGATAAAGAATAGCTGGCCGGACTCATTTATTGGCGCGAGGAAGGCTGGCTATTCTTTTTTATATTAATTTTTAATTTTCACTACAGTAAGTAGTTAAATACTTTTCTATTTTTAATCTAAAACGATCTTTCCCTTGTGTCAATTAACTCGGTTAAGTAAAAATAAGCATATTTAAAAATGGCTTTATATCAATTAAAAAGCGCCAATAGCGCTTTTTATTCACTCTAGCAAGTAAAATGGTTATCGAAATAGTCCCTATTTTATCCCCACTCTATCCACACCTTTTCCACAAAATTAAATATATTTTTCTTCGTCTTCAGAAATATCTCTTTTTTCTTGCCATTTGCGAACCCAATCTTTCATCTCTCGAGAAAATAATTTCCCATTTTCATCATTACCCACAAATCTTTCAATACCAGCATTAATAATCATTTTTTTACAGATTAAACAAGGAAAGGCCTTAATTGGAAATATTTCTCCATCTTCTTTCCTTTTCGCTCCGTATAAATACATAGTTCCTCCCAATAACGATACACCAGTTCGGGCAGCATTAATAATTGCATTTTGTTCGGCATGGACGGAACGACATTCCTCATAACCCCTTCCAGATTCTATATGTTTTTTCTTTTTCAAACAATAACCTATCTCTAAACAATCAACAACCTTTCGAGGAGCACCTACATAACCAGTAGAAATAATTTGATCTTCTTTAACAATAATACAACCAAATAAAGAAGTCCTGCAGGTACTTTTAGAAGCTACTGATTTAGCAATTTGATGATAATACTCATCTTTAGATAATTTTTTGTTAATGGAATTATCCTTCATCGTATTTTTTCTCCTTTTTGCCAATAATAATTAAAAAGTTCAATCATTTTTTTAATTAAATAAGGGGAATTAGTAAATAATGAAGTGTAATCCTTCTCTACATCTGGAAAGGTAAAATAAAGATATTTTTTATCATGGATAGAAAACCTTGTAATGTTATCTAAAATATCAATAATTTTTACTTGTGCCCCTAAATTTTTATATTCTTTGGCTGTTTTTTCTTTTCCTGGAGGCCCTATCACCTTTGCCTCCAATCCTTCTCTAATTTTCCTTTTTAATACCGGAATTAAAGGATTGGGGTAAGTGGTAAAAGTAATTACCGCCCAATAGGAGTAAGAAGTACCATCAACGGTTTTGGCAATATTTTCAATAACTTGTTGTTTTCCCTGCATTAAATTAAACCGATAAGATGGTTTTTCCTTAATTTTTTTAAAAAATTCCAATAATTTTTTATTTTCTTTTTTTAATTTAACTAATTCTTTTTCTCGGGATTTTATAATATTTTCAAAGAAATCGGTAGAATGAACGACTTTATATTTTTTGGGTCTAATCTCTGAAAGCTCAACCAAACCATCATGCATCAAATCATTAATCACCTCATAAATTTTTGATAATGGAACTTTAGATAATTTATTAATTTCAATAACGGTCGCTTCTTTTAAAGTCAATAGGGCCCAATAAATTTTTCTTTTATATTGATTAAAACCGAAATCTTTAAGTAAATCTTCTAATTCTTGATTGTTTAACTTCTTAGCCATGATTTTGATTTTTTATAGAACTTATAATTTTCTAAAGAATCAATTATCGAAATTTATTTCTTGAATTTAATATTCTATTTGCTACTTTAAACTCAAAGCAATTATTTTTAGCTGTAATAATGATCGTCTCTCCTTCTTTGAATCGTCCTTCTAAAATTCCTTCAGCTAAGGGATCTTCGATCATATTTTGGATAACCCGGCGTAAAGGACGGGCACCATTTTCAGGATCGAATCCTAATTCAGCCAAAGCCTCTTTGGCACTTTTTTGGAATTTTAAAGTAATTTTCTTCTCTTTCAAACGCTCAACCAGATCATTAATTTGTAAATCCACAATAGCCCGAATAGATTTTTTGTCTAAAGGCTTAAAAATAACTACCTTATCTACACGATTTAAAAATTCTGGCTTAAAATAATCCTTTAATCTTTCACTAATTCTTTCTTTTATTTCTTGATATTCTCTTTCAGCTTTTTCTTTTTCGTTTTTGGTCTCCGCCTGAAAACCAATTCTGGCCTGACGATTAAGATCAGCCACTCCAATATTAGAAGTCATAATGATAATTGTATTACGAAAGTCGACCTTTTTACCCTTAGCATCGGTCAAATAACCATCTTCCATAATTTGTAAAAGCATATTAAAAACATCAGGATGGGCTTTTTCGATTTCATCCAAAAGAATGACACTATAAGGTTTTCTTCGAACTGCCTCGGTTAACTTACCACTTTCTTCATAACCCACATAACCCGGGGGGGCGCCCACCAGTCGTGAAACATTATGTTTTTCCATAAACTCGCTCATATCAATCTTGATCAAATTTTCTTCTGCTTCGAACACCTTTTCCGCTAAAACCTTGGCTAATTCTGTTTTCCCAACACCGGTCGGTCCTAAAAAGATAAATGAACCAATAGGCCGATTAGGATTAGAAATGCCTACGCGTGAACGCTTAAGAGAATTGGCTACTGCTTCCACCGCCTCGTCTTGACCAACAATTCTCGTTTTTAACAATTTATCTAAATTGAGAAAGACTTTACTTTCGGCCTCGACTAATTTGGTCACCGGAATACCAGTTTGTAAAGAAACTACCTCGGCTATATCTGAAGCATAAATCTTGGGACGTTTTTCTGTGCCTTCTCCTTTACTTTTCATAATCTCTTCTTTGAGACTTAATTCTTGATCCCTTAATAATGCTGCCTGTTCAAACATCTGGGCCTCAACAGCTTTTTCTTTTTCTTTGATAATCTCTTTTAATTTCGCTTGTAAAGATTTTATCTGTGGTGAAGAAACACTCTTTTTTAGTTTTATACGCGAGGAAGCCTCGTCGATTAAGTCAATAGCCTTATCTGGTAAAAAGCGATCAGGAATATAACGTTTAGAAAGTTTGGCCGCAGCAATTATTGCCTCATCAGTTAATTCCACCTTATGGAAATCTTCATAATTTTTCTTAAGACCCTTTAAGATTTCTATTGTTTCTTCTACAGTATTTTCTCGAACCAAAATAGGCTGGAAACGTCGTTCTAAAGCACTATCTTTCTCGATGTATTTTCTATATTCATCAGCGGTAGTGGCACCGATACACCTTATTTCGCCTCGGGATAAGGCTGGTTTTAGAATATTAGCAGCATCCATCGCCCCTTCAGCCGCTCCTGCTCCCACCACAGTATGCAGCTCATCAATAAATAAGATAATATTTTTATCTTTTTTTACCTCTTCGATTACCTTTTTAATTCTTTCTTCGAATTCCCCACGGTATTTGGTACCGGCGATCATCCCCGCTAAATCCAAAGCTAAAATTCTTTTATTCAAAAGATTATCAGGCACCTCGCTATTGACAATCCTTAAAGCCAAACCCTCAACAATAGCAGTTTTACCTACACCGGGATCGCCAATTAAAACGGGGTTATTTTTGGTCCGACGGTTTAAAATCTGAATAAGACGTTCAATTTCTTTTTCTCGTCCAATAACCGGATCAAGTTTTCCTTCGGCCGCCATTTTGGTCAAATCAGTACTAAAATAATTCAAAGCCGGCGTCTTGGTGCCAAATCGAGTTTTTAATCCGCCAAGGACAGGTTCTGATCCACCGAATATGGGTTCCCCGGGCGCAGATAAAGGTTCTTCTCCTAAATTTTCTCCACTTCCTGATTGAGAAAGAAGGTTTTCTAATTGTTCTTTGATGATTTTTGGATCTATTTTGAGGGTTCTAATAAGGAACGAAGCAGAAGAATCCTTTTGGGAAAGAAGAGCCAAAAGCAAATGTTCAGTGCCAATATAGGAATAATTATAACGTCGAGCCAAATCTACGGCCATCTCGATACTTTTTTGGGCCGCCTCCGAAAGGCCAGCCTTAGTTTTTATTTCTTTTAAATTGCGCATAGCAATCTCTAAAACTAAATATAACTTTTCCAGACGAACGCCAAAATTATTAAGCACCTCCGCGGCTATACTTTCTTTCTGCATTAAAATTCCCAAAAGAAGGTGTTCGGTACCAATGTAAGCCGAACCCATACGTCGTGCTTCCTTTTGGGCGGAAACCAACGCTTTTTTGGCTTCGTTATTAAATTTATCAAACTGATTAAGCATTTTTATTACCTCCTTAAATCTTTATTTATCCCTCCTCTTTTTTCTTCTCTACATTATTGACTTCTGGTTTTAAATCAACCACCTCTCCCTCTTTGATTTCTTTCTTTTCTTCGGTTTTCTCAACCTTTTCTTCAGTTTTCTCCTCTTTTTCTTTCACCTCCTCTGCTCCTTCGATATCAATTTTCCACCCGGTTAATTTAACTGCTAAGCGAACATTCTGACCACCCTTTCCAATAGCCAAAGAAAGCTGGTCGGGCAATACCTTAACTTTAGCCTCTTTATTTTTTTTGTCGACCTTAATCTCTTTTACCTTAGCGGGAGATAAAGCGTTAGTAATATAGGTGGCTGGATCAGAATCCCATAAAACAATATCAACCTTTTCTTTTCCTAATTCTGAAAGGACGGCTTGAATACGCGTGCCTCTTTGTCCTACACATGAGCCAATTGGATCAATATTTTTATCAGTTGAAGAAACGGCAATTTTTGAGCGAAAACCTGCTTCTCGGGCAATTGATTTTATTTCAACTTGGCCAGTAGAAATCTCCGGAACCTCTAGTTCAAAAAGTTTCCTTAAAAAGTCAGGGTGGGCACGCGAGACAATAATCTGCGGTCCTTTGCTAGTCTCTTCAACCTTCAATATATAAACTCTTATTTTTTGTCCGGGATAGTATTTCTCTCCAGCAATCTGTTCCCCAGGAAACATCACCGCACTCGCCCTATTCAAATCAATAAAAACGTTACCATTTTTTACTTGTTGGACAATCCCGCTTTGTAAGGTTTTTTCCTTTTTCTTAAACTCATTAACCAAGACCTCCCTTTCTGCCTCCTTAATCCTTTGGATAATTACCTGTTTGGCGGTTTGCGCCGCAATACGGCCATAATCAGAGGGCGTAACATTAAAACTTACTTTATCGCCAATTTTTGCATCCTCTTTTATTTTCTTAGCCTCATCTAAACTGATTTGCATTGCTGGATCTTCTACTTCTTCTACAACCTCTTTATATAAAAAAACCTTTGCTTTGCCTGTTTCTTCATCGAAATCAACCTTGATCTCTTGACCCCTTTTACCATAATCTTTTCGATAAGCAGCCGCTAAAGCATTCTCAATAATTTCTAGAACCACTTCCTTGCTAAGACCTTTCTCCTCACAAATTTGGGCAATGACTGGCGAAAGCTTAGAAATAACCATAAATTTTATCCTCCTTAATTTATTGATGGTGTCTTAAAAAAGTGGGAAGGACCCACTTTTAAATAATTACATCTTAATTCTATCATAAATAAATAAAAAGTCAAGATAAATTATAAACAAATACAATTGAGGACTTTTCTAATTATTTTCTTTTGGTTTTTCTACGTTTTCTGCCTGTTTTTCTACAAAAGGAACATCTTGATTTTCATAAATCACATTTTCTTTATCATCCTTTATTGAGTATACAGCATAACGCTCGCCTCGATCATTTATCCGATCTATATCAATCAAATGAAAATCTAGTCCATCTTTACTCCCAAGATAAAAAGATTTACCTGAAGAGACCACCTTTTTTAAAATACCAGTTTCAATAAGATGCTTAGAACCAGCAATATATTTTACGGTAACTTCCTTCCCTATTTGATCTTTTAATCTTCTTAAATATTCTGGTTCTTCCTCTATAGATTTATTTTTCTTTGTTTTTTCTGGTTTTCTTCTAAAGATTTCCATAATTAATTATTTATTTCGGGTTCTATTATAACCAAAATTTAAAATTTTTAAAATTTTTTTAAACAAAAACCTAAATTTCTTCCACAGTATTTTTAAAAACCTGAATATCTAATCCGCCATAGGCATCTTTAATAATGGCTACTACATCAATGCGCCACGGGCAATCATTTAGTTCTTTTTCTTGCAAATAGAATTGGCCCAGTTTGATTAATTTTTTCTGTTTTCTTTTATTAACCATCTCTTCTGGCGTTCCTAAAAGATTACCTGATTTAGTTTTTACTTCCACAAAAACAATGTCATCCTTATCTTTAGCCACAATATCAATTTCTCCCAATGGGCAACGGAAATTACGTTCCAAAATCTCGTAACCTTTTGATTTTAAGTGCTCGGCGGCTACGTTTTCGCCTTCTTGACCGATTTTCTTACTTCGAAAAGACATAATTATTTACTCAGTAATTTTTTAATGGGAGCAAAACTGCGACGATGGATTACACAAGGACCATATCGTTTTAACATCTTTTGGTGTAAGGATGTCCCATAACCTTTGTGTTGATCAAAATGATATTGCGGATATTTTCGATGCCAAAAAAGCATTAATCGATCTCTTTCCACCTTAGCAATAATCGAAGCAGCGGCGATCGAAAGACAAAGCTGGTCACCTTTAATTAAGGCTTTTTGAGGTAAATCAAAAGCAAGCAACCACGCATCAACTAAAATAAAGTCAGGTTTAATCTTTAGTTTTTTAACCGCGAGTTCCATGGCTTTTTTAGAAGCCCGACGAATACCTATCTTATCTATTTCTTCTACTTCTACCGAAGCTACGCTTACAGCTAAAGCTTCCTTTTTAATCTTTTGATAAAGAGTCTCTCTTTTTTGAAAACTTAAATATTTTGAATCTCTAATTTTGTTGATTCTTTTATCGGGTGGCAAAATTACAGCCGCAGCTACTACTGGACCTGCCCAAGGACCACAACCTGATTCATCTACCCCCGCAATTATCTTATAGCCTTTTTCCCACAAATTTTTTTCGTATTTTAAAGAAGGACAAATTGGCATGGTTATAAATTATAAAAATAAGGCACCTATCTATATTGTACCTCATTTTTTCTAGAATTAAGATGAAAATTATTCCTTCTTTTCCTCTTCTGATTTTTTAACTTCCTTTTCTTTTGAAAAAGCTTTGGTTTTTTCTTCTGTTTTTGACTTTTCTTCTTCCTCTTTCTTTTCTTCTTTTTCTTCAACCTTTTCTTCTTTTTTAACCTCTTCCCATTCCTTTATTCCTTGATATTCTTTTCGCTCTTTTAGTTTTAGCGAGCGAAGGTGGCGGTGGCGTAGATAGTAAAGTTGGGCTCGACGCACTTTACCCTTTTTAAGAATTTGAATTTTGGTAATAAAAGGGAAATGTAAAAAGAAGGTTCTTTCTACGCCAATACCATCAGCAGCAATTTTCCTGACCGTAAAAGTACCTGATAAGCCACTTCCTCCACGTCTTTTAATCACAATGCCTTCGAAAACCTGGATTCTTTCTTTGTCCTTTTCTTTAATTTTAAGATGAATCCGCACTGTATCTCCTGAGCGAATCTCGGGCAAATTCTTTTTAATATATTCTTTTTCTAATTCTTTAATTACAGACATTTTAAACTTTAAATTTAAACTTAGAAAGATTATAACAAATTAAGTATAACAAAACAATAATTTGTAGACAAGAAAAGCGTCCTTTTAATTAATATAAATATACAAAGGTATTAAAATATAAAAGCAAAAGGACGCTTTTTCTTCTGCCTTGATTTAATAAATAAAATTATCAAGGCAGAAAAGTAAAACGCTTTCCATCACCTCCTTCCCCTCAGTCAAAACCTTCGAAGAATTAAAGTACCTGAAAATAACATCTTTGTCGAAAATAGCAAATCGTGTTAAATCTATGGAAGGGAACCAGCCTAGCACTCCACCTCCTTTTATGTACCGAATCTTTATCAAACTGTTGATACACTCCATCTCTCCTTCTTTACCAGTACCTTTTATAAATATTCCAGGGCGGACTCTACCGCCTCCTTCATTCAACAGAACCACACCTCCTTCTTTCGTTTCTATAATTATACTCATCTCACCATCATTGATTTCTTCAATCATTAATTCTTTACTATGCTTAACTTTCCAACACATTGTGCCATCTCCTTTCTTTACATCCCCCTACTCCAACTTTTCAAATAGCAGCCCCTTTAAAAATCTAACTTTTCACCTCCTTTCTTTATTCTATTGTTAAAAAACAAACATCAAGGAACTTCCTTGATGTTTAAATTTTATATAAATAAATTTATTTGTCAATAATTTTTACTGAACCTATCCCTAATATTTTTTCTATTTCCTTTTTTAATTCTTTTGAATAATTAATCCTAAAAGGCAACCTTATTTTTCTCTCCGAACCAGGTTGCCCTACTAAAATTAAGACTTCTCTCTCGCCTTTATTTTTCAATAAAAAAGTATAAATTCTTTCTAATAATTCTTTATTGCTATTTGGGGGCAATTTAATTATAACCGTATAACTCTTTTCTTCCTTATTCATTATTTTCTTTAATTCTTTGATATTCTTTACGGCTGGCATTTTTAAATCATCGCTCGTTACTTCTCTAAATTCTTCGCAAAGAAGTTTAAAATCTCCATCTTTAAAACTTAATACACCTTCCACCAATACAATTTTATCTTTTTGCCAAAATAAAGGATCTTTTTGTAATAATTTCGGAAAAACTAACCCTTCGATTTTACCGCCCGTATCTTCAATAGTCACGAAAAGCATACTTTGTGAATCTCGAGTTGTAACCCTTTGTAGATTACTAATTATCCCTCCGATTTTTATTTTTTGTCCGACCAAATCTAGAGATAGCTGATTACAAGGAACAGCTCTATCTTTAAAATAATCAACAAATTCGGCCACTGGATGCATAGACACATAAAGACCTAAAAGTTCTCTTTCCCAGGAAAGTTTTTGGCGTAAAGATAAAGACGGCACATCGGGTAACTTCAAGGGCGGAATCGTCTCTATTCCGATCAAACCAAAAATATCTATTTGACCAGCAGAATTATTTTTTTGTACCTGCAAAGCATATTTCAACATCGTTTCAATGCCAGCCAACATTTTCCCCCGTTCTCCTAATTCATCCAAAGCACCAGATTTAATCAAACTTTCTAAAACTTTTTTATTAATTTCTTTAGCGGGCACTCGCGATAAAAAATCCTCTAAAGATTTGAACTTTCCTTCTTTCCTGGCCTGAATAATTGCCTGAATTGCTCCTTTGCCTACATTTTTAATTGCTTCCAAACCAAAACGAATTTCTTTCTCGCCGGAAACAGTAAAATTTCCAAAACTTTCATTCACAGAAGGTGGTAAAACTTTTATTCCCATTCTTTTACATTCGGCTACCTCTATTGCCACCTTGTCGGTATCGCCATGATCGGCTGTTAATAAGGCAGCCATAAATTCAACCGGGAAATGGGCTTTTAAATAAGCCGTCTGGTAAGCAATTAAAGCATAGCATGTGGCGTGGGATTTATTGAAAGCATAAGACGAAAATTCTTCAATCGATTTAAAAATTTCTTCCGCTTTATCTTTATCCACTCCTTTAGCCATGGCTCCTTGAATAAACTTATTCCGCATTTTTTTCATTAAACTAGCAATTTTTTTACCTATAGCCTTGCGTAGAATATCGGCCTCTGGCCCTGAAAAGCCCGCTAAATCTTTAGCTATTTGAATAATTTGCTCTTGATAAATAGGAATTCCGTAGGTAGACTTTAAAGCATTTTTAAGTAAGAGATGTAAATAAGTAACTTTTTCTTGACCATGTTTGCGGTTAATAAATTTATCTAACCATTGCATCGGTCCCGGTCGATAAAGAGCCACCACAGCAATAATATCCTCGAAATTATTAGGCTTAAGTTTCAATAAGCATCTTTTAAATCCTTCGCTTTCTAATTGAAACACACCAGTCGTCTCGCCTTTAGCCAAGAGTTCAAAAGTTTTTTTATCGTCCAAAGGAATTTTTTCCAAATCAATTTTTTTACCTTTTACTTTTTCGATAATTTTTGTAGCATTATCTAAAATAGTCAAATTGGCTAACCCCAAAAAATCAATTTTCAACAAACCAATCGCTTCTAAATCGTACATTGAATACTGGGTAGTAACTTCTGTTCCTGAACGAGTTGATTTTTGTAAAGGAGTATAACGGGTAAGAGGTTCAGGAGTAATTACTACGCCGGCAGCATGGGTAGAAGCGTGTCGGACTACCCCTTCTAACCTCTGAGCCATATCGATAAGATTTTTCACTCGTGAATCATTTTGGTAATACTCTTTTAATTCAGGGATAACTTCTACTGCTTCTTTTAGAGACATCCTCATCGGCACCAGTTTAGCAATCTTATCTACCTCGTTATAAGACATTCCTAAGGCTCGTCCAGTATCGCGAACAGCATTGCGCGCCAGCATCGTCCCAAAGGTAATAATCTGTGCAACGCGATCTCGACCATATTTAGAAGAAACATAATCAATTACTTCATCGCGACGGTTATCAGCAAAATCTAAATCGATATCAGGAGGAGCAATTCTTTCTAAATTTAAAAATCTTTCAAAAAGTAAACCATACTTTAAAGGATCGATATTGGTAATTCCTAAAAGATAAGAAACCAAACTACCTGCGGCCGAACCACGACCTGGACCTACTAAAATACCCTGGTCCCGGGCATAATTAACGAAATCAGCCACAATCAAAAAGTAAGAAGCAAATTTTGCTTTCTTAATCACTTCTAATTCGTCATCTAATCGTTTTAAAATCTTTTTATCGATCTTTTTTAAAAT
>Ga0315298_1009061_pt1 | contig 12432 bp, 11 predicted proteins | sample WHS_1_MG_FD_203077 | JGI IMG/M metagenome (GOLD analysis project Ga0315298, IMG submission 203077) | Extremophilic microbial mat communities from Washburn Hot Springs, YNP, Wyoming, USA - WHS_1_MG | ecosystem: Environmental > Aquatic > Thermal springs > Hot (42-90C) | place: USA: Wyoming... | reverse complement strand
CAGCCGCGAAGCGGTGGCCGCCGCCAACGAAAAGGACGGACACCTCTTCAAGATCCAGCGGGATCCGAGAGTCACCGCCGTGGGCCGGGTGTTGCGGCGCTATAGCCTGGACGAACTTCCCCAGATTATTAACGTCCTGCGTGGAGAGATGAGCCTGGTCGGACCCCGTCCCCTGCCCGCGCAGGACCTGGATCCGGATGGCATGAGCAGGAAATTCGCCGCCTGGTCCGAGCAGCGTTCGCGGGTCCCTCCAGGTATTACCGGCCTTTGGCAGATCCGCGGGCGCAGCGCTCTGGCCTTCGAAGACATGATTCGCTACGACATTGAATACATCCGCAACTGGTCCCTGGCGATGGACCTCAGGATTCTGCTGGAGACTCCCGGATTTGTGATTAGCGGCGTGGGTGCCTATTGATGCCTCTAACGACTCTGAGCTCGCGGCAAGCCGTGGACATGCGAATCGACGGGACCAGTTACGCCGATGCCACCGGGCGGGTGATGGACTGGGCGCGGCGCGGCGAGTCGCGCTCGATTTGCGTGGCAACCGTCCACATGGTGATGGAGTCTCACGACAATCCGGAGTTTCGCGAGGTGGTCAACGGGGCGGATCTGGTGACTCCGGACGGCATGCCGCTCGTGTGGGCGCTGCGGCTTCAAGGCGTCGGCGGCGCGACCCGCGTGTATGGACCGCATCTGACCCTGCATGTGCTGGAGGCCGCCCAACGGGAAGGGATTCCGGTTGGATTCTACGGAGGCTCGCCGGCCGTGCTGCGGGCGTTGCTTGACGAGGTTGCGCGGCGTTTTCCCGCGGTGAAAGTCGCCTACGCATTCGCCCCGCCGTTCCGGCCGCTCAACGCCGAGGAAGATTCCCGGATCGTGGATGAGATGGAGCGATCCGGAGCCCGGATCCTGTTTGTGGGCATCGGATGTCCGAAGCAGGAGCGCTGGATGTCCGAGCACCGGGGCAGGGTGCGGGCGGTGATGCTGGGGGTCGGCGCCGCCTTCGATTTCATCGCCGGGGCGAAGCCCCAGGCGCCGCTGTGGATGCAGAATCATGGCCTCGAGTGGCTCTTCCGCCTGATCTGCGAACCGCGCCGCCTGGGCTGGCGTTACCTGAAGCATAATCCCCGGTTTGTTGGGCTGATGATCGTCCAGTTGTTGCGCGACCGGACCGCAATGGCCAGACGCGGGTTGGCCCGCGGCCAGGCAAGGCGGCAGTCGTCATGAGCGGCGGAGTGAGAGGTTTCTTTTCGCACCGGGTGGCCCGCAACGCCATGATTCTCTATGGCGTGCAGGGCTGCAACTACATGCTCCCGATCCTCGTGCTCCCGTACCTGGCCAGGGTGCTGGGGCCGGCCCGCTGGGGGATGGTCGTTTTGGCCCAAGCCCTGGCCGGGTATGTCGGCCTGGTGGTGGAGTACGGTTTCGATTTGTCGGCTACCCGCGAGGCTTCCTGTGCGGTGGGCGATCGCGCGCGCCTGCGCGAACTGATCGCCGCGGTGACCGGGGCCAAGCTGGTTTTGGCCGGGGCGGCCGTTGCGGTTGCCGCCGTTGCCTGGAGCTTTCTCGGCCAGTTGCACCACAGCCCCGAACTCTTCTGGTGCGCCATTCTCATCGGGCTTGCTCAAGGGGGCAACATGCTGTGGTACTACCAGGGCCTGCAACGCATGGGCCTCGCCGGCGGTCTGGAGGTGGGCGGAAAGGTCCTGGCTGCGGCGGGTGTGTTTCTCCTGGTGCGCTCTCCGGAAGACGGTTGGAAAGTGCTGGCTGCCCAGGCGGCGGCCGTCACCCTCTCCACGGCTGCCGGCTCCTTGTTGGCGGTCCGAGAGGTTGGCGTGAGCATGCCCACTCCGGCATCGACCCGCAGGGTGCTTCGGAGCAGTTGGTCGATGTTCATCTTTCGTGGCTCCAGCAGCCTGCTGACGACCGCCAATATTTTCGTGCTGGGGCTGCTGGCCACCCCCGTGGCGGTCGGAATCTTCGCTGCCGCCGAGAAGGTCAACCGGGCGGTCAGCGCAATGTTGTGGCCCGTGAATCAGGCTTTGTTCCCCTACCTGAGCCAGAACGCCAGGTCGGCGCGCGGCGAGACGGCCCGTACCGTCCGGTGGAGCCTCGGACTGATGGGCGCTGCCGGCGTCCTGACCGGAGCCGCAATCTTCGCCGCAGCGCCGGCGATTGTCCGGATCGCCTTCGGCCAGCAGTTCCTGCCGGCCATCGGCACGCTGCGAATCTTCGCTGTGATGGTGCCACTCGCGACTGTGAACTGGGTCCTGACCTTTCAGTGGGCTCTGCCGCTGGGAGAGGACAAGCTGGTGGGCCGGTTGGTTCTGATTACGGGCATATTCAACATCGCCCTGGCTGCTGCGCTCGCTCCGGCCTTCACCCACCTGGGTGTCGCTGCGGCGATTGTTTGTGCCCAACTGGTTTTCCTCGCCGCTCTGCTGGAAATCCTGCGGAGGAAGGCCCTGCTCCCATGGCATCGTACGGCGCCTGTGGTTTTGGCCCAGGGGCAGGAATTGCTGGTGGTCGACTGAGTATGGCTAACCCGCACACGCCGGCTTTAGGTCCGATTCCGTTGTCGCCTTTGCCCGACAAGCCGTTGGTTTCCGTACTCATGTCCAACCATAACTACGGACACTACGTCACCCAGGCAATCGAGAGTGTGCTGGCGCAGACCTACCCGCACTTTGAACTGGTGATCTGCGACGATGGCTCGACCGACAATTCGCGCCGGATCATCCGCAAATACACCCAGCGTGATCCCAGAGTGACTCTCGTCGTAAAGCCCAACGGCGGGCAGGCTTCCGGATTCAACGCGGCATTTCGCCGCTCGAAAGGCGCAATCATCTGTTTTCTCGATGCCGACGACACTGCCGTGCTGCGGCGTCTGGAGGTGTTGGTCGATGCGTTCCGGTCGAACCCGGACGCGGGTTTGGTGTTGAGTCCGACCCTGTACGTGGACGAGAAGCGCCGGCAACGGGGTGTTTCACCGCTGCTTGCCTCCATGCCTACGGGCTGGACCGCGGAGGCCGCGATTGCGGGAGGCGGAGTCCTGCCTTACATGCCCGGCACCTCCGGCTTGAACTTGCGCAGTGAGACCGCCCGGCGGGTTTTTCCCTTGCCGGAGAGCCAGCCACTGTCCATGTGCCCCGACATGTTGCTCGGCCGCCTTGCCCCCTTGGTTACCAGTATCGCCACGGTTGCTGAGCCGCTGGTCGCCGCGCGCCTCCATGGCGACAACACCTACATGCGCGGCCGCATTTCCGTTCGTTCGCTGGACCGGGAACTGGAGCTGTGCCGCCATCTCTGGCAAGCCCAACGAAAGTTTCTGGCCGGAATCGATCCCGAACTCGCTCGCAAACTGAAGCCGTGGGAGCACAACGGCTACGCCCTGGTGATGCGCTATATGCGCGCGCGCCTGGCCGGCGACCCGGCCTCCCCCATCTGGCACAAGATGCTGCTCGACGCCATCGCCTCCCGTCCCGACGAACACCGTCTGGCCGGATTCTGGAAGGCGTCCATTCACCTTCCCAGGCCGTTGTTCTGGGTTGCGATCAACCTGTTGATGACTCATAACGCTCTCAAAGCCGTCGTCGCCCGCTGGAAGGGCGCCAAAACCGTTCCCTACCCCATGCGAGGTTAGAGGTCAAATGCCGAACCGCAAGCCAAGAGTTAGTATTGGATTTCCCATCTACAACGCCGAGCGATTCCTGGAGGAGGGGCTCAACTCGCTTCTGGGCCAGACCTTTGAAGACTTCGAGTTGATTATCTCGGACAACGGTTCGACGGATCGGACCGAGGAGATCTGCCGGGACTACCTGGCCGCTGACAGGCGTATCCGCTTCTACCGGAATCCCTGCAACATGGGAGCCGGCTGGAACCATAACCGGGTGCTCGAACTCGCCGAGGGCGAGTATTTCAAGTGGGCCAGTTACGACGACCTGCTCGAGCCGCAGTTCCTGGAGCGCTGTATCGATGTGCTGGACCGCGATTCTTCCGTGGTTCTAGCCCATTCGAAAACTCGAATCCTGGACACCGAGAACAACACGCTCAAGGATTACTGGTATTCACTTCGCACCGACTCGCCCAAGGCCTGGGTGCGATTCGCCGACCTGCTGCTCACCAACCACCACTGCTACCACGTCTACGGATTGATTCGGGCCGGCGTGATCAAGCGCAACCCGCTGGGCAACTTCGTGGGCGGGGATAACGTGCTGCTGGCCAGGCTGGCGCTGTTCGGCCGCTTCTACGATGTTCCGGAGTGCCTGTTCATCAGCAGGAAACACCGGGCGCAATCTTCGCAGACGCTGCCAACCCGGCTGAAGACCAGGCGCTGGAGACTCACCAATCGCTGCGGCAGCCTGCCCTGCGCGGAGTGGTGGGACCCGGCCTGCAAGCGCGCCATTGTGTTCCCTGAGTTCCGGCAGCTTCGCGAGTATGCGCGCTGCCTCGAAGGCGTTTCCTTGAGCCCCCTGGATCGCCTGGCCTGCTCCTGGGTGCTTGCCAGGTGGGTGCCTCTGCATGCACGCCGCATGGCGAAAGATGTGCTGGTCGCTGCGGATCAGGTTGTCGACAACCTGCTCGCAGCGCGGGTTCAAGTTCCACAACTCGAAAAGAGCGAGAGGTAATCACCGATGAAAGTCGCGATACTTGCAGGCGGGGTCGGTTCTCGTCTGGCGGAGGAGACCGAAACAAAACCTAAACCGATGGTGGAGATCGGCGGAAAGCCGATCCTGTGGCACATCATGATGCACTACGCCCACTACGGATACAAAGACTTCGTCATCGCGCTGGGCTATAAGGGCGCGGTGATCAAGAAGTACATGATCGACTATTGTTCCCTGAACCGCAACCTGACCGTGAATCTGGCGACAGGCGAAATTCGGATGAACGGCGGTTACACCGCCGACTGGCGGGTGGATCTGATCGACACCGGAATCAACACCCAGACCGGGGGCAGGATTAAGCGCCTGGCTCCCTATCTTGGGAACAGCACCTTCATGCTGACCTGGGGGGACGGCGTTTCGGACATCGATCTAAACGAACTGCTGAGATTCCACCGCTCCCACGGCAAGCTGGCCACGCTGACCGCGGTGCGTCCCACCGCGCGCTTCGGCCATCTGGAACTCGACGGCGACCAGATTGTCGAATTCTCCGAGAAACCGCAGACCAAAGAGGGCTGGATCAACGGAGCGTTCTTTGTGCTGGAACCCGCCGTATTCGACTACATCGACGGCGATGCGACGCAGTGGGAGCGCGAACCGCTTGATCGCCTGGCCCGGGACGGGCAGTTGATGGCCTACCGCCATCATTCGTTCTGGCAATGCATGGACACACTGCGGGAGAAGTACTACCTGGAAAACCTTTGGCAGAGTGGCAAAGCACCTTGGAAGACCTGGGAGGAAGACGATGCGTATATTGTTGACGGGGCACGCGGGCTACATCGGAACGCGAATGGCGCCCCTGCTCTTGAACGCCGGACATCAGTTGCTGGGATATGACAGCGGACTCTTCGAGCGGTGCACGTTCGGAGACGGCGTTCCCTCGATTCCCGCTATCCGCAAGGATATCCGGGATGTGCAACTGGAGGACCTGGAGGGGATCGATGCGGTCATTCATCTGGCCGGGCTTTCGAACGACCCGCTGGGAGATCTGAATCCGAGACTCACCTTCGCCATTAATCACCAAGCGTCGGTCAGGCTCGCAAAGCTGGCGCGGAAAGCGGGAGTCAAGCGGTTCATTTTCTCCTCTTCGTGCAGCAACTATGGCGCCGGGGGAGACGCTCTGCTGGACGAGAACGCAAGCTTCAACCCCGTGACCCCTTACGGAGAGTCGAAGGTGCTGGTTGAGCGGGATGTGGCAAAGCTGGCGAACGACCATTTCTCGCCCGTTTTCCTGCGCAACGCGACCGCCTATGGCGTCTCGCCGCGCCTGCGCTTCGACCTGGTTCTCAACAACCTGGTGGCGTGGGCGGTGACCACCAGGCGCGTGTTCATCAAGAGCGATGGAACACCCTGGCGGCCGGTGGTCCATATCGAAGACATCTCCCGCGCCTTTCTGGCGGTTCTGGAAGCGCCCCGGGAACTGGTGCACAACCAGGCGTTTAACGTCGGCCGGACCGAAGACAACTACCGGATTCGGGATCTCGCCGAGATCGTCCGGGAGACCGTGCCGGGTTGCACGGTCGAGTACGCCGCCGATGCCGGACCTGACAAACGGTGCTACCGCGTAGATTGCGGGAAGATCACCCGGACCTTGCCGGGCTTCCGCCCGCAATGGGATGCCCGGAAAGGCGCGCTGGAACTCTACAACGCCTACCGGCGCACCGGGCTGACTCTGGAGGATTTCGAGGGTGACCGGTACAAGCGCATCGCCCATGTCAAGTATCTGATGGGGCTCGGGTTGCTGGACAACGCCCTGCGCTGGAAAACGGCCAAAGTCGCAGTCGCGGGAGGAGACTGACGCATGCAGACCGGAGTCACTTGCCGCTCCTGCGGTTCCAGCCGCCTGGAGCCCATTCTTTCGTTCGGGCGAACGCCTCTGGCCGATGCGTTGCTCACCCGGGACCAGTTGCAGGAATCCGAGGTTACGGCGGACCTGGATCTGGTGTTCTGCGCCGATTGCACCCTGGTGCAGATTACCGAGACTGTTCCGCCCGAGATCCTCTTCGGCCGGGATTATCCGTACTTCTCTTCGGTTTCCAAGAGTCTGCTGGAGCATTTCTCCGCCAGCGCGAAGGAACTGATCGAGACCCGGGCCCTGGGCCCTGGCAGCCTGGTGGTCGAGGCGGCCTCCAACGACGGTTACATGCTCCGGAATTTCGTCGAGCGCGGCATTCCCGTGCTGGGAATCGACCCTGCCGAGCAACCCGTAAAGGCCGCCCGCGCACGCGGAGTCAACACACTCTGTACATTCTTCACCCATGAACTCGCTGTCCGGTTGCGCGAAGAGCAGGGCGTGGCGGCCGACGTCTTTCTGGCCAACAACGTTTTGGCCCACGTCATGGACCTGAACGGCTTCGTCGAGGGTGTCCGCAGCATCCTCAAGCCGGAGGGAGTGGCCGTCATCGAGGCGCCCTACCTGGTGGACCTGGTCGAGAAATGCGAGTTCGACACCATCTACCACCAGCACCTGTGCTACTTTTCGGTGACCGCGCTGGACCATCTTTTCCGCCGTCACGGCCTGTTCCTGAACCGGGTCCGGCGCGTGCCCATTCACGGCGGCTCGCTGCGTCTGTTCGTTGAGCCCCGGGAAGCCGTGGACGAATCGGTGCGCCGTCTTCTTGACGACGAGGCTGCGGCAGGTTTGGGCCGGATTGAGTACTACAAGCGGTTCGCCGAGCGCACCCGGGCGATTCGCGAGTCGCTCCGGTCGTTGCTGGCTGGTCTTAAGAGCAACGGCAAGATGATCGCCGGCTACGCGGCTGCGGCCAAGGCGACCACCCTGCTTTCCTACTGCGACATTGACCGGCGCACACTCGATTACGTTGTTGACCTCAACCAGTTCAAGCAGGGCCGTTTCATGCCCGGCAACCATTTACCGATCTATCCGCCTTCGAAGCTCCTGGAGGACAAGCCCGATTATGTGCTCCTGCTGGCCTGGAACTTCGCCGGCGAGATCATGAGCCAGCAGGCCGCCTATCGCGAGGCCGGCGGCAAGTTCATCATCCCGATTCCGGAACCGAAAATTGTCTGAACCGGGCGCCGGGAGCCCGAAGAGGGGCGGATTCCCCGGCGATGCCGATCTAAGGAAAGGTGTTCTGAATGCACACTGTCTATTTCGACTCCAACGCAAGCGATGCCCTGAGGCGGCAGCAACTTTACGGCGGCCAACTCTTCGTGTTTTCACCGCGCCCCAGCACCCGCGCGCTTTGTGAACTGGCTCGCCAGATGATCGAGGAAGCCTTCGGTTCGATCGATCCGCTGAAGGCCCAATACCACATGAGCGTGGAGGAATACGTTGCCATCGTAGCCCCGCTCAAACCGAAATTCATCCACCATCCCGAGACCAAACGCCTCATCCGCAACGTGCTGGCGGACCTCGGATGCGACCTTGAGAAGACCTATCAGGATGTCCCCCGCCTGCGGATGGTCACCTCTCATGGCTATCTGACCAGCGGCGTGGGGTATGCGCATCATCCCCATCGGGATACCTGGTACTCGGCCCCGATGTGCCAGCTCAACTGGTGGATCCCGGTCTACGGCATCGAATCGGAATGCTCCATGGCTTTCCATCCCCGCTACTGGAGCCGGCCGGTCCGGAATTCGTCGGACAAGTTTAACTACTACCGTTGGAACAGCGAGGGCCGGGCGCAGGCGGCACAGCACATCAAGTCGGATACGCGCCAACAGCCGAAACCGCTCGAGGAGGTCGAACTGGAACCGCAGATCCGTTTGATCACGGAGCCGGGCGGTATTGTGCTCTTCTCCGCGGCGCAGTTGCACTCCACCGTCCCGAACACGTCGGGGTTCGCACGGTACAGTATGGATTTCCGCACGGTTCACTACGACGACGTCGTGGCTAAAGGCGGGGCGGCGAACATCGACTCCGCCTGTACGGGCACCTCGCTGCGGGACTTCGTGCGGAGCAGCGACCTCGCCCAGTTACCGGAGGAGATCGTGAGCCTGTACGATCAAGGCGCCCCGGTCGAAGGCGCACTGGTCTTCCGTCCGGAGAACGCAGTGGTCGCGGGCCGGACCACCGGCTCTTGAGACGGAGTCCCTTTGCACACCATGGAATCCACCACCTGTCCGAATTGCGGCGCTCCCGGAATGAGCGTCTTCTGGGAAGTTAAGGATGTTCCCGTGCACAGCGTGCTGCTGATGCCTACCCGTGAGGTCGCCCTGTCCTATCCGAAGGGCGACATCCGGCTGGCATTCTGCCGGACGTGCGGGTTTATCTCCAACGCCGCCTTTGACCCCCGCGTGCACGAGTACTCGACGCGCTACGAGGAGACCCAGGGGTTTTCACCCACCTTCAACGCTTTTCACCACCGGCTGGCTGCCAGCCTGATCGAACGATACGGCCTTCGAGGCAAAGATATCATTGAAATCGGTTGCGGCAAGGGCGAATTTCTCAGCCTGTTGTGCAAGCTGGGCGGAAACCGGGGCGTCGGGTTTGACCCCGCCTTTGTGGCGGAACGCAGCCCCGATCGCAACGGGACGCAGATCACCTTCATTCAGGATTTCTACTCAGAGAAGTACACCCATTACCGCGGTGACTTTGTCTGCTGCAAGATGACCCTGGAGCACATCCCCGACACGGCCCGATTTCTGGGCACGGTGCGCCGCGCCGTCGGCGAAGATCCTAAGACAGTGGTCTTCTTTCAGGTGCCCGACGCCACGCGTGTTCTCCGGGATACGGCTTTCTGGGACGTATACTACGAACACTGCTCGTATTTCACATCCGGATCGCTCGCCCGCCTGTTTCGCAACTCCGGCTTTGAGGTCATCGACGTGGCAACCGATTACGACGATCAGTACCTGATGATCGCCGCGCGTCCGCGCCAGGGGCAGTCATCGTCTTCAGCGGACAAGGAGATCGACCCGGAGACGACCGGCCGCGACATCGGCCATTTCGTCGAAAACGCGGGCGCGGCTATTACCCGTTGGAAGAAGGAACTGGCCGGTCTCCGGCAAGACGGGCGGCGAGCCGTCATCTGGGGGTCGGGTTCCAAGGGGGTTGCCTTTCTGACCGCTCTGGGAATTACCGACGAGATCGGCTACGCAGTAGACATTAATCCCTACCGGCAGGGCTGTTTCATGCCGGGCACGGGTCACCGGATCGTGGGCCCCGAATTCCTCCGCGAATACAAGCCGGACGTGGCGATAGCCATGAATCCGGTTTACCGGGAGGAGATCCAGCGCGATCTGGATCGCATGCAATTGAACACCAGACTGTTAACGGTCTGAACTGAGGCGGCAAGAGTTCTTGAAATCATGAAAGTACTCATCGTGGGACATGCTTGCGGGCCAGGTGCAGGCTCCGAGCCGGGTGTCACCTGGAACCTTGCCTGGCGCCTGTCGGGCTGGCATCAGGTTTGGGTCATTGCCCATCCGGAGCGCAAGGAGAGCGTGGAGCGCTTTCTGGCCAGGAACCCGAACCAGAATCTCCATTTCGTATGGGTCAAACCCAGAGTGTTCGACCCATGGGACCCGAAGCAAGGCCAGAAATGGGTCCGGCTGCATTACTGGCTTTGGCAGCGCGAGGCCTTTCGAGTTGCTCGCAGCTTGCACCGCCAGGTGGGTTTTGACGTAACGCACCACGTCAGCTTGATGACCGTAAGCGCACCCCCGAAGTTGTGGAAATTGCCGGTACCCTTCGTCTGGGGGCCGATCGGGGGCGGGCAGACGGCGCCGCCCGCCTTTCGTGCCTATTTCGGCAAGGCCTGGCCCGCCGAGGCCGTCCGCGCCTTGCGTGTCCGTGTGCTGCCTTTCCACCCCGGCTTGCGGCGCGCCGTCCGCTCCGCGGCGATCACTTTGGCCGCGAATCGGGAAACCTTACGGCTGCTCGAATCCGCGGGCGCTGTCCGGGCCCGGTTGTTTATGGATTCGGGTATCCCGGCGGACTCTGTTTCGCCCACGCCGCCTGTGCGCGTGCCGAATGATGAGCTGGTTCTGCTTTGGGCAGGGCGCCTGGAGCCTATTAAGGGCTTGCCGCTCGCTCTGCATGCTCTGGCCGCGGTCACGGGCATTCGGGTGCAACTCCTGGTCGCCGGAGCGGGGCCTTTGCGCGGTGAATGGGAACGGCTCACCGCTGTACTCGGTCTGCGGCGGCGCGTTCATTTCCTCGGACAGGTTCCTTACGCCGCCATGCGCGAGCTGTTTCAGCGGGCGGATGCCTTTGTGTTCACCAGCCTCCGAGACTCTTTCGGTTCTGTGGTCCTGGAAGCTATGGCCAGCGGCTTGCCGATTCTGGCCCTCGACCACCAGGGGGCGGGTACGTTTGTTCCGGCGGAAGCCGCCATCAAGGTGCCGGTGACCGAACCTGACGCTACCATCGCCGCTCTGGCCGAAGGCATCCGGCGCCTGGCCGAGTCGCCCGAAGAGCGCCGGCGGATGGGCCGGGCCGCCTGGGCCTGCGCCCTGGACCAGACCTGGGATCGGCGCGCGGAACAGTTTCACCAACTCTATACGCAACTCACCGGCGGCGTGGCCGAGCCCGCCCTGGCGGGAGGTGTGAGGTAGTGCGCATCGCCATTTTCGACTACCGGGTGGCCGCTCACAACCCTGTCGGGGGATGTCATCTCCGTCTGCTGCGCGAGCTTGCCGGCGAACACCAGTTCACGGTCTTCGCCGTCGAGTTCGAGAATCCCGCGCCGGACGCCATCGAATGGGTGCGCGTGCCGGCGCCCACGCGTCCTCTGGCGTTGTTGTTTGTGGTCTACCATTTGCTCGCGCCCGTCTGCTACCTGCTCTACCGCTGGCGTCGCCGCGTGGAGTTCGACCGCGTCCAGATGGTCGAGAGCAAACTTTCATTCGGCGACATTGCCTACGTCCACTTCTGCCACAGGGCCTATTTGAAGCATCACTGGAGGCAGTCGAAAGGCACTGGACTGCGGAGCTGGTTGCGCTGGCTGGACTACCGCCTCCACGCCTTGCTGGAGCCCGTAGTCTACCGGCGAGTTTCCCGGATCGTGACGCCCTCCGAGGGTCTGGCGGCTGAGTTGAAGGGCCAATACCCGTTCACGAGCGGCCGGATTCAGGTGATCCGGAACCCGGTGGACATCGAGAGACTGCGGCTCCCCGCTGGTTTCGACCGCGATGCTGTCCGGCGTGGTTGGGGAGTGGCGCCCTCGGATGTAGTGCTGCTGTTCATGGCCCTGGGACATTTTGAACGCAAGGGGCTTCCCGTCCTGATGGACGCTGTTGCAAGGGTAGCCGACCCGCGAGTCAGACTGGTTGTGGCCGGCGGAGAGCGGGACCTGATTAGTGTGTATCGGGCCCGCTGCGCCAGACTCGGCATTGCGGAGCGGACTTTCTTTGCGGGCATGCAGCGCGACGTGCGCCCGTACCTCTGGGGCGCGGATGCGTTCGCCCTGCCCTCCGCCTACGAAACGTTTTCACTGGTTGCCTATGAGGCGGCCGCCGCCGGGCTCCCGTTGCTGGCGGGCCGCCTCCACGGTGTCGAGGATATCTTGCGCGACGGCGAGAACGGCTTTCTGGTCGAGAGAAACCCGGCGCAGTGGGCCGCGGCAATCCGGAAGTTGCTGGCGCTGTCGCCGGAACAGAGGAGCGCAATGGGGGGACAGGCCCGCCGGTCTGTCCAGACGTTCGGGCCCGAGCATTTCATCGAATCATGGAGGGATTTTTACCGGAATGAGTGTTCTCTACAGCGCGCTCAATTCGCTGCCTGAGCCGCGCGCGGGCACAAGGCCGTTGCTCGAAGCACGGCGTCTGGGTTCGATGGAGCCGTGGGCGATCGCCGTCGGTT
>Ga0315298_1009058_pt1 | contig 12436 bp, 11 predicted proteins | sample WHS_1_MG_FD_203077 | JGI IMG/M metagenome (GOLD analysis project Ga0315298, IMG submission 203077) | Extremophilic microbial mat communities from Washburn Hot Springs, YNP, Wyoming, USA - WHS_1_MG | ecosystem: Environmental > Aquatic > Thermal springs > Hot (42-90C) | place: USA: Wyoming... | reverse complement strand
TAGCTTTGCCCCAGCGAGTCAAAGCTAGCTCTGATGAAGGCTAAGCTACCTCTCTTACGAGAGGAACCATGCTAGCTTAGCCTTCATAAGGTCTTTTAAATATCTAATAGGTAATGTCTAATAGGTAATATGGGTGATAGGTGATAAAATGATTTTTAAACTATAGTTAATTTTAAAGATATAAATCTATCGCAAAATTTTAAATAGTTACGTAAAAGATTATTTATTTGAATTTGTATATTTTTTTGTATATGATTTTAAAATTAAGTTTTTTAAAAAAATAATTAACAATCTTTTTAATATTTAGTTAAATTAAATAATTTAAAAATATTTAGTTATAAAAAAATGTTTATAAATAATAAAATTGAAGAAAAACTTCCTGAAGGTTTTAGAGATATTTTCCCAGTTGAGGCTGAGGAAAGAAATGTTATTAAGAATATAATAAAAGAAGAATTTGATCTTTGGGGATATGGAGAAATAAAAACTCCAGTTGTTGAGTTTACTAAAAATATTGCTATTGGTGTTGGAAAAAATTGGAAAGATAAATTAATAAGTTTTTTTGATTCAGATGGAAATCTAGTTTCATTAAGAACAGATATGACTATTCCAATCGCAAGGTTTACTGGAATGCGAATTAAAAGAAATCAGCTTCCGGTAAAATTTTATTATTTTGCTAATTCTTTTAGACAATCAAACAGACAAAAAGGGTTAAAAAGAGAATACAACCAGGCTGGCTTAGAATTTATTGGCTCAGATTCATATATGTGTGATGTAGAAGTTTTAATAATTATTATAAATATTTTAAATAAAATTGTTTCAAATAATTTTTTAATTGGTTTAGGAGATGTTAATTTATCTGAAGCATTATATGATTGGCTTAATTTAAATAAAGATGATAAAGAGTTTATAAAAAATAATTTAATACTTAAAAATTATGTTGCAATAAGAGAATATTTATATAAATTTAATAAAAACAAAGCTGAGATATTTTTAAATTTAATAAAGCCTATAAAGGATATAACAAAATTAGAAAAGATTTTGAAAGATATCAATGATGAAAAAGTTATAAATAGTTTTAGTAATTTAAAAATTATTTATGGAATATTAAATGAATTGGATTTTAATAAATATTTTATATTTGATTTAGGTATTCTAAGAGACTTTGAATATTATACAGGCTTAATATTTGAGATTTATTCTTCTAATATTAATAGTATTCTTGGAAGTGGAGGAAGATACAATAAATTAATTAAAAAATTTGGTCTTGATGCACCTGCAACAGGTTTTGCATTAGATATAGACATGTTGCATAAATCAATAAAGGAATCTAATATTTCTTTTTTTAAACCTAAATTAAAAGTTTTAATTTTTTGTGATAATGACAGTGAGAAGAATAATTTAAATTTATTAAAATTTGCAAATAAATTAAGAAAATTAGGAATAAATACTGAAATACTTTATGAAAAAAATAAAAACATATTCTTTATTGCCAAAGAAAATAAATTTAATTTTGTTGGTATAATTAATGATAATTTTGAAAAAATTGAAATAACTAATCTTGATAATAATAAAATTATTAATTTAAATTTAAACGATTCTTTAAATTATTTTAAAAATGAAGGATTTAATTAAAATAGCTATTCCAAAAGGTTATTTACTTAATAGTACAATAGAGTTATTAAAAAAAGCTGGTTATGATACTTCTTGTTTTGAAGAAGATAGTAGGAAGCTTTTTTTAAATTCTAAGATAGATAATATTAAATATATAATAACTAGGCCAATGGATGTTCCTGTTTATGTAGAAAGTGGAGCTTGTGATTTAGGTTTTGTTGGAAAAGACGTTTTACTTGAAATTGAAAGTAATGTTTTTGAATTATTAGATTTAGGTATTGGTAAATGTAGAATCATAATTGCTACAAAAAATGATTGTATCGAGAAAGTTAAAGAGCATTATGAACATTTTGGTTTAATAAAAGTTGCAACAAAGTATACCAACATAACAAAAAAATATTTTGAGAAAAAAGGAATGCAAGTTGAAATTATAAAACTTTATGGTTCAGTTGAACTAGCTCCAATTTTAGGAATTGCTGATGAAATCCTTGATATTACAGCAACTGGTAAAACTATAAAAGAAAATAATTTAGTAGAGATGGAAACAGTTGGGGAGTCCACAACCAGACTTATTGCAAATGAAGTTAGTTTTAGAGTAAAAAATGAATTAATAGAAAATTTTATTAATAAATTAAAGAAAGCAATAAATTAATTATGTCTAGAATTAGCAAAATAATAAGAAAAACAAAAGAAACAAATATTGAAGTTGAATTAAATATTGATGGTTCTGGAATTGCACAAATTAATACTCCTGCACATTTTTTTAATCACTTACTTGAAAGTTTTACTAAGCATAGTAATTTTGATTTAAAAGTGACAGCTCAAGGAGATATAGAAACTGGACTACATCATTTAATTGAAGATGTGGGCATATGCATAGGTAAAGCAATAAATGAAGCGCTATCAGATAAGAAATCAATTGAACGATATGGATTTTGCATATTACCTATGGATGAAACACAGGTTTCGGTTGCCTTAGATTTATCGGGTAGGGCATATCTTATATATGATGTAGATATAGTTTATGAAATGATTGAAAATATGGAAACGATAATTATTGAAGATTTTTTTAGAGCTTTAATTACCAATGCTTTTATAACTTTACATATTACAAAAAATTATGGATTAAATTCTCATCATATATTAGAAGCAATATTTAAAGCATTTGCTCGAGCGATTAAAAATGCATGTTTAATTACAAATTCAAAGTCCATACCTTCAACAAAAGGTTTACTTTAATTAACCTTTAAGTATAATCTTTACGTAAATAATAAGAAAAATATTTAAAAATATTTAAACATAAAAATTATTTAATTATAAGGTAAATTATAAGGTATTATTATGAAAAATAAATATATTGCAATTATTGATTATAATGCAGGTAATATTAAAAGTGTTGAAAATGCATTTAAAAGAGAAGGCGCAATAGTTAAGGTAACAAATGATAAAAATACCATAAGAAATTCGGCTGCGATTGTTCTTCCTGGTGTTGGAGCATTTGGAGATGCTATGAAAAATTTAATTTTTTTTAATTTAGCTGATTTATTAAAAAAAGAAATTAAAATAAAGCCATTTTTAGGTATTTGTTTAGGGCTACAATTATTATTTGAATATAGTAATGAAATAAAGCAAAATGAAGGTTTAGGTATATTAAAAGGTTATGTAGATAAAATACCTGATGGAGTTAAAATTCCTCACATAGGTTGGAATCAAATAAATATTTTAAAAAAAGATAGTATTATTTTAAAAGATGTAGAAAATAATGATAATTTTTATTTTGATCATTCTTTTTATGCTATTTCTAAAGATAAATCTATCATTAGTAGTACTACAAATTATGGGACAGATTTGACAGCAAGTATTGAAGTTAACAACATATTTGCGCTTCAATTTCATCCAGAAAAAAGTAGTTTAAAAGGTTTAAATATAATAAAAAATTTTATAAATTATGTTAATAAAAATTAAAAAGCAATTATCATAGATTTATTATAAAAATATGGAAATAATACCTGCAATAGATTTAATTAATGGTGAATGTGTAAGATTATTTAAAGGTGACTATAATCAAAAAATTAAATATTTTGATGACCCTGTAGAAGTTGCAAAAAAGTGGGTTAAATATGGAGCCAGTTGGCTTCATATTATAGATTTAGATGGAGCTAAAAATGGTTACCCTGTTAATTTAGATATAGTAAAAAAGATAAAAAGTAGCACTGATGTTTTAATTGAGTTTGGTGGAGGAATAAGAAATACCAATTCATTAATTAAAGCTTTGGAATTTGGAGTAGATAAAGTAATAATTGGTACAAAAGCTATAGAAGATTTAAATTCATTAAAAGAATTTTATTTAAAAGCTAAGCCAAATCAAATAATTATAAGTATTGATTTTGGTCAAAATAACATTATTTTTAAAGAAGGTTGGCTAGCAAGCTCCAATCTAAATTTAATTGAATTTGGAGAAAAAATTAAAAAATTTGGAATAGATGAGGTTATAATAACTGATATAAATAAAGATGGCACATTAGAAGGGGTTAATATATCTTTAATAAAAGAATTTTTAATTAAGACCAAGCTTAAAGTTTTTGTTGCTGGTGGAATATCTAGTATTAATGATATAAAGAAACTTATAGAAATAAAAAATTATGGCATTAATGGGATAATAATAGGTAAAGCCTTATATGAAGGAAAAATAAATTTACAAGATGCTATTAAATTAGTAAAAGAGTGAAATAAAATTAATAAAATATGATTACAAAAAGAATAATTCCTTGTTTAGATGTAAATAAGGGCAGAGTAGTTAAAGGCATTAGCTTTATAAATTTAAAAGATGCTGGTGATCCTGTTGAACTTGCTGCGTTTTATGATCAACAAGGAGCTGACGAAATTGTTTTTTTAGATATAACAGCATCTCATGAGAGAAGAAAAACTGTTATTGAACTTGCTAGTAAAGCAGCGGAAAAAGTATTTATTCCTTATACCATAGGTGGTGGAATTAATAATTGCGATGATATAAGAGAAATATTGAAAAAAGGTGCAGATAAGATATCTATAAATACTGCAGCTGTTAATAATCCTAATTTAATAAAAGAAGCTGCAAATTTATTTGGAAGTCAATGTATAGTAGTTGCAATAGATGCTAAAAAGATTTCAGATTCTTATTGGGAAGTATATACTCATGGCGGTAGAACACCTACAGGATTAAATGCTATTGAATGGGCAAAAATGGTTGAAAAATTAGGCGCAGGTGAAATTTTACTTACAAGTATGGATAAAGATGGTACAAAAGATGGCTATGATATTGAGTTAACAAAAATGGTTTCATCAAATGTTAATATCCCTGTTATAGCATCTGGAGGTGCAGGTAAGCTTGAACATTTAAGAGATGTTTTAAAATTTGGAGGTGCTGATGCAGCTCTTGTTGCATCTATTTTTCATTATGGAGAATTTACTATAAGACAAGCTAAAGAATATTTAAAAAAAGAAGGCATAAATGTAAGGTTGTAATTTTTTTTGGTTAAAAAATGCTAATTAAAGTATGTTTATTAAATTTTAATTAGGAAATTTTATATTTTTATAATTGCAATTAAATAATTTCAAAAATTAAAGTAATTTAAAAAGTAAAAAATAAGAAAGAAAAATAAAGATGAATAATAAGGAAACAAATTTTAAAAAAGAAAATAATAAAAATGAAGATATTTTAAATATTGAAGATAATAATAAAAACGAGAATGAAAAGCTAATACCTGCCATTATCCAAGATTATAAAACAGGGCAAGTACTAACTCTTGCTTTTATGAATAAAGAATCATTGTTAAAAAGCCTACAAACAGGCTTTACTTGGTTTTGGAGCCGAGAAAGAAAAAAATTATGGAATAAAGGAGAAACTTCGGGGAATAAACAAGAAATAAAAGAAATTTATTATGATTGTGATAAGGATGCATTATTAATAAAAGTTAATCAAACTGGCGTAGCATGTCATACAGGAAATAAAACTTGTTTTTTTGAAAAGTTAAAGTTTGATAAAGATAATGAAAATTTAATAGATTTTTTAAAAAAAATTAATCTTGGTTTTGGAAATTATAGCGGTACTTATTTGAGTCATGAAGTAAATGAATATAATGAAGAAAATAAAACAAATTATAGATTTTTAGATAAACTTTATGAAGTAATAAAAGAAAGAATTAATAATAAAACAAAAGATTCATATACATATAAGTTGCACTTAAAAGGCTTGGATGAAATTATTAAAAAATTTGGTGAAGAAAGTATAGAAGTTATTTTAGCAGCTAAATATCAAAAAGAAGAGAATTTAATATATGAAATAGCAGATTTATTTTACCACCTTACAGTTTTAATGGTTGAAAAGAAAATAACTTATGAAGATATATTAATTGAATTAAAATCTAGGGCTAAATAATCTTAAAAATATACAAATAATTTTTATTAATAAAACAATTAAAAAAGATATTATAAAAATTTTTTTAGAATTATAAAATTATATATTGAATAAGTGACTTAAAATATTGTTATATAATTTTTAATTTTAAAAAATTAATTCTTAAAGTTAGGTTAAATTTAAAAGGAAGTGTAGGAATATGGCAAATCAAATAAAAAGAATTGGAGTATTAACAAGTGGCGGAGATGCTAGTGGCATGAACGCAGTTATTCGTTCAATTGTTAGATATTCAATTTATAAAAAAATAGAAGTTTATGGATATTATGAAGGCTTTAGGGGGTTAATTTCAAATAATTGTAAAATATTAACTAATAATTGTGTTGGAGGTATTATAGATAGAGGTGGAACTTTTCTCTTTACTGCAAGATCTGAAGAATTTAAAACAAAAGAAGGATTACTTGCTGCTAAAAAAAATCTTGAATCTAATAATATAGATGCTTTGGTTATAATAGGTGGCGATGGATCATTTAGAGGAGCTAGAGATTTAAATGATTTAGGAATAAAAACTGTCGGTATACCTGCAACCATTGATAATGATATATATGGGACAGATTATAGTATTGGATTTGATACTGCACTTAATGTAATCATTAGTTTAATTTCGAAAATTAGAGATACTGCTTCATCACATGAAAGAATTTTTGTTATTGAAGTTATGGGTAGAAATTCTGGAGAACTTGCGATAAAAGCTGGAGTTGCCTCAGGTGCTGATTATATTCTTATCCCTGAAATTAAAGTTGATTTAGTAAAAATTTCAAATAAAATTAAAAATTATCGAGAGGGTAAAAGGCATACTTTAGTGATTGTTGCTGAAGGTGCTGCAAAGGCAACTGATGTTGCTGCCTCTATAAAGCTTCTAGTTGAACATGAAGTAAGGATATCTGTTTTAGGCCATATTCAAAGAGGAGGTTCTCCATCTGCTTTAGACAGAATTTTAGCAGCACAATTTGCTGAAAAAGCCATTGATTTTTTGCTTGAAGGTAAATCTAATGCTATGGTTGGAATACAAAATAATGTTATAAAGACAATTCCTTTTGATGAAGTATTTTCTGGTAAAAAAGAAATTGATAAAAATTTATATGAGTTAGCTCATATACTTGCTTTATAAAAAAATAAAAATTATTGAAAAATATTATATTGGTGCCGAAGGCCGGGGTCGAACCGGCACGAACCTCACGGCTCACCGGATTTTGAGTCCGGCGCGTCTGCCAATTCCGCCACTTCGGCAATTTAATGTTAAAAATAATACAATTAATAAAAATTATAATCAATAGTAATTAATAGTTATGTAATATAATTAATATAAAAATTATTAAAAAAATTATTAATTTTATTTATTATTTTATGTAGATATATAGATTATTTAGTTTTTTATTTGAATTTATTATAATAAAAAAATAAATTAAAAATTAGTTAGAATCAATAATTGACATATATTTATTAATTTAATATATTAAAAATCAGCGCCATTAGATTTTATTAATTTGATGGCGCTGTTTAAGTTTTTATTTTTATAAAAGCTAAAAGATTTTTAAGATAAATTAAAAAAACTATTTAAATATTACGTTTAATATTATAAAATAAACAAAAATTCTTATATTGTAAAAGGAGTAATTAATGGAAAATAAGGCATTAGGACTAATTGAAACAAAAGGGCTGGTTGCATGTATTGAAGCAGGAGATGCAATGGTTAAAGCTGCCAATGTTCAAATGATTGGAATTGAACAGATTGGTGGAGGTTATGTAACAGTAATGGTTGAAGGAGATGTAGGTGCAGTAAAAGCAGCTGTTGATGCTGGGGCTGCAGCAGCAAAAAGAGTTGGAGAATTAGTTTCAGTTCATGTAATTCCTAGACCTGATCCATCAACAGAAAAATTAGTTAAAAAATAAAAAAATATTAATAAATAAAATTTTAATATAAATTTATTAAGATATTTTTCAAAATTAATTATTAAATTTATTAATAATATTTATTATTTATTATTAACTTTTTAACTAATATTAAAATATTAAATTTTTAAAATTTTATATATATTCTTAAAAAAAGAAAGGAAAAATTAAATTCATTCCTTTCTTTTTTTATTTAAATCAATTTATTTATCTTAATAGTTGTAAACACAACTTTTAAATAGTGCACATAAATCTTAAAATTAATTTTATTAAAGTTATATTTGTAACATTTTATTAAATGAACTTTTTATCAATTTACATTTTATATAAACAATTAAATATAAGTTATAAACGCACTTTTTAGATAGTATAAATAATGCTTTGGCAAATAAAATTAAAGGTACTATATAATTAAATTTTATTAGCTACTATATATTTAAAAGACACGCTAGCTTTGCCCCAGCGAGTCAAAGCTAGCTCTGATGAAGGCTAAGCTACCTCTCTTACGAGAGGAACCATGCTAGCTTAGCCTTCATAAGGTCTTTTAAATATATAGTAGCTAATTTATGTATATTAGGTAGCTAATTTATAAAATTTATAAATTTGTAAATATGATAAAATCTTAGTTACTGGCTTATTAATTATAATTATTAAAAATTATACATAATTATGATAAAATTAATTTATACATTTATGTATTTATAAGTTTTAATTATTTAAATAAAAAAAATAAAAAAATTATAAAAAATTATGGAAGAAAAAAAGGATTATGATAATAAATCTGCAGCTGAAAATTTTGGTGAAATGTTAAAAGAATTTGGAAGCGCTATTGCTGAAATTTTAAATGATCCAAATTTAAAAAACAAAGCAAAAGAATTTGGAGATAGCGCAAAAGAATCAGCAAAAATTTTTATTTCTAGATTTAAAGATGAAGAAGTAAAAGAAAAATTTAAAGACGTAGGTAAAGCTGCTCAAAATTTTGGTAAAAGCATAGCAGAATATTTTAAAAGTGAAAAAGATGAGTAAAAAAATTATTTTAATTGATGGCAATAATATTGCTTATAGAGCATTTTATGCATTACCTCAAACAATTTCAACATCTGATGGAACTATCACAAATGCTGTTTATGGATTTACAACAATGGTATTAAAGCTAATAGATGAATATAAACCTGATAATATAATCGCTGCTTTTGATAGTAAAACACCAACATTTAGACACGAACTATTTAAAGAATACAAGGCTCAAAGATTAAAAATGCCTGATGATCTTATTTCGCAAATTCCATTAATAAAAGAAGTTCTTAAATCTTTAAATATAAATTGTTTAGAAATAGAAGGATATGAAGCTGATGATATTATTGCTTCGCTTGCTAATAAATTAAAAGATTATTTTGATGAAATAATAATAGTTTCAAGCGATAAAGATATTTTACAACTTGTTAATGATAAAATAAAAGTTTTATCATTAAAAAAAGGAATAACAGATACAATCATTTATGATTCAAATGGTGTTGTAAGCAAGTTTGGAGTACCCCCTGATAAAATTAAGGATTTACTAGCATTAATGGGCGATAGTTCTGATAATATTCCAGGAGTTAAAGGAATAGGCCCAAAATCAGCACTAGAATTAATAAAACAATATGGCAATATAATAGAAATTTATAATAATATTGATGCTATAAAAAATGAAAAAACTAAAAATTTACTTAAAGATAATCAAGAACTTGTTAAGAATAGTATAAAATTAACTGAACTTGTAACAAATTTAGAATTAAACATAAATGAGCTACTTAATAAAAAATTAAATGAATTTGATTTTAAAAAGATTGAAGATATTTTTAATAGTTTAGAATTTAAAACTTTAAAAGAAAGAATAAAAAAAATTTCAGTTTATAGTAATGTTTTAAATTCAAATTTAAATAACAAAGATAATAGTTTTAATAATGAAAATTTAAAGGAAGAAAAAATAAATATTAGTTTTAATATTATAGATTTAAATTTTGATATACAAAAATTTATAGAAAATTCAAATAATAAAGTTTTTTTAGAATTATTTAATAATATTGAAGATAATCATAATGAAAATAATAGAAATAAAAAAGATTTAATTATATATAATAATTTTGAACCACCATATGTATTCCAACATAATTTTTTTCATGATAAAAAATATATTAGTTTAATTAAACTTATTCTTGAAAATGAGAACATAGTTAAAGTTGGATTTAATTTAAAAGAAATTTATAAATATTTAAAAGATTTTGATATTGAAATTAAAGGCAAGTTTAATGATTTTTTTATTTTTTATTTGCTTTTAAATCCAGAAAAAACTTTTATTAGTATTAATGAATTATTTCAAATTTATTTTCCTGACATAAATTTCAATATCATAAATTTACAATTTTCAAATTTTAATAAAGATATTAAAAAAAATTTAACTGCTAGTAATAATCAAAACCAGCTTTCATTTTACTCTCAAGAAGATGATAAAAGCAGCATTATTAATGAAAAATCAAATGCCGATTTAATAGAAAGTAATTATAATTTTTATAATAATTTTAATGAAAATAATGATTTTAAAAATGCAATAAATTATTTATTAAATTATAAAAAACTTGAAGAATTTTTGTTAGAAGATATAAAAAAGAATAAATTAGAAGATCTTTACGAAAAAATAGAGGGTCCTCTTATTAAAGTTTTGGCTGAAATGGAATATAAGGGAATAGCAATTGATAAAGATTATTTAAAGTTATTAATTAAGCAATATGATAAGGAAATTAATCAATTAATAAATGAAATTTATGAATTAAGTGGAGAAAAGTTTAATATTAATTCTCCTCAACAACTTGCTAATATTTTGTTTAATAAATTAAAGTTAGAATATTCAAAAAAGACAAAAACTGGTTATTCAACTGATATAAATACTCTTATTACTTTAATAGATAAACATCCTATTATTTCTAAAATTATTGACTATAGAGAAAAAGTTAAGCTTAAAAATACTTATATTGATGTTTTACCAAACCTAATAGATCCTAAAGATGGAAGAGTACACACAACATATAATCAACTAGGAACAACTACTGGAAGAATAAGCTCTAGTGAACCTAATCTACAAAATATTCCAGTTAGAACTGAGTTGGGAAGACAGATTAGAAAAGCTTTTATACCTGGTGAAGGTTATGATTTTTTATTATCTGCTGATTATTCGCAAATAGAATTAAGGATATTAGCACATTTATCAGAAGACGAAAAATTAATAGATATTTTTAATAAAAATGGGGATATACATTCTTTTACTGCGTCAGAGATATTTGGAGTAGATATAAAAGATGTTACTGAAGAATTAAGAAGAAAGGCAAAAGCTATAAATTTTGGAATAATATATGGAATGACAGAATATGGTTTAAAATCAAGATTATCAATAAATGAAGATGAAGCAAGACAATATATAGAATTGTATTTTAATCGATATCCTAAAGTTAAATCTTATATTAATTTTTTAATAAAAGAAGCATATAAAAATGGCTATACAACTACTTTATTTGGAAGGAGGAGATATATAAAAGAATTAGGAAGTTCAAATGCAAGGTTAAGAAGTTTAGGGGAAAGACTTGCTGTTAATACCCCTATTCAAGGAACTGCCGCTGATATAATGAAACTTGCAACTGTAAATTTATATAATGAACTAAAAAATAATAAAATAGATGCAAATATTTTATTGCAAGTTCATGATGAATTAGTACTAGAGATAAAAAACAAAGATGTTGAAATTTCTAAATTAATTATAAAAAATGCAATGGAAAATTGTGTAAACCTTAAAGTTGCTATTAAAGTTGATATAAAGATAGCAAAGAATTGGTATAATTAGGTTTTAAATGACAATACAATATTTAATAAAAAATTAATTTATTAAATTATAAACAAAAAATATAAAAAAATAATTTAAAAATAATTTATAAAAAAAATATAAGATATTGATTTAAATTTTAAGCCGTGTTATATTTTACGCACAAATTTAAAATTGGAGGGATTTTTTACGCATGACTAAAAATATTATGTATACTCAAGTTACTGATGACAACTGTATGATTAAAAATGAAAAAGGGGAAATGGTTCCAAACTATGATATAACTATCATAGATTTTGACGAGGGCGATATTTTAAAAGGAAAAGTGGTGAAAATCGATAAGGACGAAGTTTTAGTTGATGTAGGATTTAAATCTGAGGGTGTAATTCCTTTAAATGAGCTTTCAATAAGAAATGGGGTAAAACCTGAAGACGTTTTATCTTTAGAAGAAGAAATTGAGATTATGGTTCTTCAAAAAGAAGATCAAGATGGTAGATTGATTTTATCAAGGAAAAGAGCAGAAATAGAGAAAAGCTTTGATAGAATTGAAAGTATTTATCAAAATGATGAAGTTGTTGAAGGTCAAGTTATTGAATATGTTAAAGGTGGACTTATTTTAGACATTG
>Ga0315298_1009057_pt1 | contig 12437 bp, 9 predicted proteins | sample WHS_1_MG_FD_203077 | JGI IMG/M metagenome (GOLD analysis project Ga0315298, IMG submission 203077) | Extremophilic microbial mat communities from Washburn Hot Springs, YNP, Wyoming, USA - WHS_1_MG | ecosystem: Environmental > Aquatic > Thermal springs > Hot (42-90C) | place: USA: Wyoming... | reverse complement strand
AGACCTGGATCCTTCACCCCAACTACACGGGCGCCATGGGTGGGATCGGCCTGAAGCCCGGCGGGAGGCGGATCTGGCTGACAGGAGCGCTCTATGGCAAGGAAGAGCGGGAGCCGGTCAACCTGCTGGTCCTGTGGGAAGTGGCCTTCAAAGAACCTTGGCTCATCGCCAGTGACTTGGAGGACCCTAAGCTGGTGGAGCGGCTGTATCGCAAGCGGATGAAGATCGAACATGGTTACCAGGATTGGAAGCACCATCTGCGGCTGAAAGGGACAGCCAAGGTGAAATCTGCCCAGCATCTGGCAGGGTTGATCACCGCTGTGGTGGTCCTGTACTGGTATCTGTGTCTGCTGGGCATCCGCTCTGCCCGATCCCATCTCCAAGGCGAACTCCGCTCCTGGGGCAGCCTGGGCGATTTCAAGGCCGGCATGGAGCTGCTGGCTCTCGGCCCCCAATTGTTCAGCCCCATACGCTGTCGGCTCCTACGCTGGCTCACAGACAAGCTCTGGCCCTATGCCCCGCCCACTCCATCCTACAAGCTCCGATACCGCTACAACCGCCTTATACCTTGAACTGGGTATCGGCAAGCTCCTGAAGCGTGTGATGAACATTGGGCTGGATCGGGTAGAATCAGAGTTTGGAAACAACACGCAAACCCTATCCGAGCGACGTGAGCGGCGAGGAATGGGCCTTCGTCGCCCCTTACCTGACCCTGATGAGCCTGCATGCCCCCAGCGCCAGCGCGATCTACTCGAGGTGTTCAACGCCCTGCGCTACTTGGTATGATCGGGCTGTCCTTGGCGGATACTGCCCAACGATCTCAACGATCTGCCGCCCTGGTACGCGATTTACCAGCAGGCCCAACGATGGTGGCCTGCCGGCTCTTTCGAGGCCATCGTCCACGACCTGCGCATGATGCTCCGGCTGGCTGAGGGGAGAGCTGCCTAGCCTTCGGCGGCCATCTTTGACGGCAGGACGATGCAGTCTACCACCGAGGGCGGGGCCACAGCCCGCTACGGTGGGTTAGGTTCCATTCTTGCTTGCCCACTCCAGGGCGACTCCGAGCAGACCGGGAGGCTTGAGTAGACCGTATTGATTAAGGACATCGACACCAGCTAGTTCAGCACGCCGGACAGGAGGGTGCCGGCCAGCACCACCGGCTTGCCCGCGATCTCTTCAACCGCCGACTTCATAGGCGGGTCCATGCCGACGCAGGTCATCCATATCAGGTCCACTTCCCTGGAACGCAGGTAGGATGCAGCTTCCCGAACGGTATCAAAGCGGGCGGGGTCGGGAACAGGTGGTGCCGAGGTCACCACAGCCTCGACCCCGAGATCGGCGTAGCGCTTTCGCTCCTTCTCGACGTGATTGGGCGAGGGCTTGATAATTCCCAGCCTGCGACCCCACACAAGGGCGGAGATGGCCGACGGGAGCAACCTGCCCGGATTGACGACCAGTCTGGCCGAGCGGGTGGTGCTCCACTCGGCCCCGCACAGAATCACCACGTTCTGGGCGCCCTCCTCGACGAGGCGGTGCACGACACCCTGGAGAACCGGGGCGATCTTGCGCTGGGCCAGCAACGGCAGGGAACCGTCTCGCAGCTTGGTGACGACGCCGGGTTCACCTGGGTCTGGTCTGAGAGCGGCGATGGCCTCCCGATCCAGATCGTCCTGGATTGCTCTCTCGATGACCTCGACCGGTCTGCAAAAGCTGTTTCGGAGAAAAGGGCTCAGATCTTCCTCGGGACTCTGCCCGGCGCTGACCAGCCCGATCCGATGACATAGGCACCTCCCGCAAGACACGCAGCCGAGGCCGATGATGAACTCTCTTATGCCCGGGCGGCAATGATCCCGCCTGGCCCCGACGTCAGCAACTCGTTGCCGGTTCGGGTAATCAGAACGATGTCGCACTGCCCGTAACCGCCAAACCCGGAAACGGTCAGGGCAGGCTCCAGGGCAACCACCATGTTTTCGGCCAGCACAGACCGGGACGCGCCCGCGATCCTGGGCGACTCGTGAATGGTGAGGCCGAGCCCATGGCCGATGCTGTTCCTCCAGTAGCCCATCAGGCCCCGCTTCTCGTAGACGGCGCGCACCTTGGCGATCATTTCCGGCACCGCCACACCTGCCTGGACTATGCCCAGCAGGACGCCCAGAGCCTCGAGAAAACCGTCCTGGAGCCTTACCAACTCGGCAGGCGGCTGGCCGACGCAGAAGGTGCGAACCACATCGCCGCAGTAGCCCTCGTACTTCGGGCCGAAGGCGACGCGGAGCGGTTTGCCGGGTTCCACCGGTCTGTGCAGCGCGGGCGAGTGGACGGCCCCCATCTTGGCTCCACTGGACACCAGGGTCGGATATCCGAAGCCATCCGCCCCGGCCAGCCTCGCCTCGGCCTCGAGCTGGACTGCAATCTCCAACTCGGTGGTCGGACCAGCCTCCAACATCCCCCGAGCGTGCTCCATTCCTTGCATGGCTAACTTGTTGGCCTGCCGCAGGTGCTCGATCTCCTGCTCGCTCTTGATCTGCCTCACGCCGTCGATCAGGTCGAAGACCTGCACTACATCGGCCTCGGGCGCCGCACGCCGGACCTCCTCGAGGTCGGATAGGCTGATGGAGTCCAAGCCTAGGCGCTGCACGCCCCTCATGTAGGGGGCCAGCGCTGCCGCTGGCGTCGGCGCAACGTCGGCCGTCGAGTCCGGACCGTGGTAGGCGATGTCGCTCACCCAGGGTGGAGACCAGACTCGGTCCTCGATTAGCCGCCGATCCACCGTGGCGACCACCAGCACGGGCGACTCCGGCCGGTCCATCCTCACCAGCACCGCGTTGAAGCGGGTATATAGCATGGTACGGAAGCCCGTGAAGTAGTAGATGTTCTCGGGAGCCATGCACAGCACGGCATCCACCTTCGACTGTGCCTGCGATGCCAGGGCCAGCGCGCGCCGCCGGCCCTCCGTTGCCTGTAGCACCTTGTCCTCCTCTTTGCTCTAGAACATCCAGTGTCCGCCGTCGACCGAGATGGTCTGTCCCACGATGTAACTCGCCTCCTCGGAAGCGATGAAGGCAATGGCATTGGCGATGTCTGCTGGGTCTCCCAAGCGGTTGGCCGGGATGCTGCTCAGCGTCTCGCGCCTCTCCTCGTCAGTTCTGCGGGCCCATCCGTCGAGGCCAAGCGGACTCATGATGAGCCCGGGAGCGATCACATTGCAGGTGACACCGTAGGGGGCAAGCTCGACCGCAAGCTGCCGCATCAGGCCGTGGACGCCGGCCTTGGAGGCGGTGTAGGGCAGCACCCGAGTCCGGCTGTGGCTGCGGCCGGCGCCGGATCCCACAGTGATGATCCTGCCCCAGCGCTGCTCTCGCATGATGGGCGCAACCGCAAGGCTCAGGTAGAAGGGAGCATGGAGGTTGGCAGCGATCACCCGGTGCCAATCCTCCACCGTCAGCCTGTCTATCCCGGCGGGTGCGTCCAGCATCCCGCCGGCCGCGTTCACCAGGATGTCGATCCGTCCGAAGCGCTGGTGGATCTCTCGCACGGCGCGCTTGTCCGCCTCCGCGTCGGTCACGTCCAGGGTCCAGGCGAGTCCCCCGGGCAGGCTCGCCATCACCTTCTCCAGCGATTCTGTCTTGAGGTCTAGCCCGACCACCATAGCTCCCAGCGCGGCCAGTTTGCGCGCCGTGGCCTCGCCGATCCCCTGGGCCGCGCCGGTGACCATCGCCACCCGTCCGGTCAACTCCAGGCTCATTCACCGACCTCCATACGCGAAATTAGACCGTGAATCCGTGCATCCACAGTCCTACTTGGTCTGATACGGGCTGGAGGCGTCCCGAGCCGCATCGCCTACGAAGTTGAAGCTGAGCACCGTCAGCAGGATCATCACGCCGGGCCACATTGCCAGCATGGGAGCAGGGAAGAAGTAGCTCTGGGCATTACTGAGCATGTTGCCCCATGATGCCATGGGCGGCTGGACGCCCACCCCTAGGTAGCTCAGAGCCGACTCCGTCAGGATGGCCTGGCCCACGCCGATGGTCGAGGCGACCAGCATTGACGGGATCGCCGTTGGCACGAGGTAGCGGAGGATAACCCGCCGGTTGCGCGCACCGAGGGCACGCGCGGCAGTGACGTAGTCCAGATTAAGTGCCCGGAGCACTTCGCTGCGGACAACTCTGGCTGCCGTCATCCAACTGGAGAGACCGATGGCGATAATGATGGTAGGCACCGAGGATCCGAAGACCGCCAGCACCGTCAGCAGCAAGAAGAAGATGGGCACCGACAGCATGGCGTCGGTGAGCCGCATGGCCAGTGCGTCGACGGCCCCGCCGAAGAATCCGGCCAGGGCGCCGACGATGGTGCCGAGGGTCACCGACAGCAGCATTGCCACCACACCGATGGTCAGGGAGATGCGGGCACCGTACAGGATACGAGTGAATTCGTCCCGCCCGCTCTCGTCGGTGCCCATCCAATGGGTCGGCGAAGGCCCCTGCAGTTGCTGCCCCAGGATGATCCGATCGGGAGAGTAAGGACTGATCACCTGCGCGAGTGTGGCCGCCAGGATGATCACCACCAGGTAGACCAGTGAAGCCACGGCGAAGGGGTTCCGACAGAATCGCCGGAACACCCCGGGGCGTTTGCGGAAGGCCGGAGCGGCGTCGAGGGTTTGAGTTCTCGAAACGGCTTGCACTGCCTCCACGGTCACCTCCGCCTCACCTCAATTTCACTCGCGGATCGAGGAACATGTAGCTGAGGTCCGTGAGGAAGTTGGTGATGACCACCAGGATCGAGACCAGCAGCGTGATGCCCATCACCACCGGATAATCGCGCTGAATCGCGGAGTCCACAGCCAGTTGGCCCATGCCTGGCCAGGCAAAGACGCTCTCGGTAATGGCGACACCGCTCACCAGGCGAGGAACCATCAGCGCCACAACGGTAACTATGGGAATGAGGGCGTTTCTAAGGGCGTGGCGGCTCATCACAACCCGCTCGTGGAGGCCCTTGGCCCTGGCAGTCCGGAGATAGTCAGCATCGAGCACCTCCAGCATGCTCGAGCGGGTATACCGAGCGATCTGGGCGAGATTCGCTGTGGCAAGAACGATCGCCGGCATGACCAGATGCGAGAGGCGGTCCAGGAGGCTCGGAGGAGCCCCCAGGGTGTAGGCCCCGGAAGCGGGTAGAAGGTGCAGATTGATAGAGAAGAAGATGATCAGCATCAGGCCCAGCCAGAAGACCGGCACCGACATGCCGAAGAAGGAGAAGCCGGTGGCCAGGTGGTCGACGATGGAGTACTGCTTCATCGCCGAGACGATGCCGACGATGATGCCCAGAATCACGGCGATGGCCAGACCGCTGAACACCAGCTCGATAGTCTCAGGCAGACGCTTGCCGACCAGTTGCACCACCGGCAACCCCTGGGTGTAGGAGTTCCCCAGGTTGCCTCGCAGGGTGTTTCCAAGCCAGCGAGCGTACTGGACCGGAATCGGCTGGTCCAGGCCAAGAGTCTTCTCGGCCTCCTTTATCTGGGCGGCGGTCATCTCCGGGGCAAGAAGGATCGCGGGGCCGCCCGGAGCCGAGTGAATGAGACCGAAGGTCAGCATGCTGACGAACAGCACGAGGACCACCGACTGCGCCAGCCGGACGAAAATGTAGCTTCCCATGGTCGTCTATTCCGCCAGGCCCTTCGGCACCAGCTTCTCTGAGAGGAGCCGCATGTCTTCCAACCTCTCGAACTTCCGGATCAATTCCAGCGTCTCTCCCGCTTGCTTCTCTCCAAGGGCCAGGGCAGCGCACTCCAGGAACTTGGTCTCTAGCTCCTCGTCACCCAGGGGATTGGAGCAGTCTCCCCTTGGGACCGTGGTCTCACCCCGCCGGACCGTGCCGTCTTTCAACCGGACCTCGACGCGAGCGTGGCCCAGCTTCCACGGGCCCGCACCCTTCTGCCAGTCGTCCGGTGTGCGGTACTCCACCCACCGCAGGACCGACTGAACGTCGGCCCGGCGGACTGCCTCCTCGGTAAAGTGGCCCAGTCCGACCTCTCCATCCAGCAGCGCTACTGCGACGCAGTACTCCAGGCTGAATTTGCCCGCCAGCGGTGTCGTCGGCCGGTGGTGGATCAGCACCAGAGGGGCCGTGTAGGGCACATCCACCATGACGGTCTCGATGTTGCCCTCCAACAGCCCGTCCGCAACCTGAAGGGCTGCATCGATGGCCGCGTGGGTAGAGGCGCAGCAGGGATAGGCTTTGAAGTTTATCCCAGGCGACACCACGTCGAAAGGGTTCCCGAGCGCTGCGGCCATCGCGTCGCCGTCGCGGCTCACCGCTCCGCCGAACATGTCCCAGTACCCCTGGCTGCCCTCGATGCCATTCTCGCTGGCGGTGAAACCTCGAGAGGCCAATTCGGCGGCGAGGATCGCCGACTGAGCGGCTCTCCCGACGTGGAAGGACTTGGTCATGGTGCCGAAGTTCTGCCGTACGCCGCTGGCCTGAGCTACGGCCATCCCCAACGCGCGACGCATCCGCGGTTCGTCCAGCCCCAGCAACCGGCCGGCACCGGCGGTCGCGCCGATCACACCGAGGGTAGTAGTGGCGTGCCATCCCCTGTCGAAGGACTCCTGGCCGGTGAACCGGCCGAGTTTGCATTCCACCTCGAAGCCTGCGACAAAGGCTGCCAGGACTTCGGTGCCGGAGGCCCCGGTCCGCTCCGCCACGGCCATCACAGCCGGCAGCACCGGAACGCTTGGGTGGCCAGGCATGGAATGGCTGGTATCGTCGTAATCCAGTACGTGGGCGGAGGTCCCATTGGCCAGGGCGGCGTTCTGTGCGCCGACCCGACCTCCGTTTCCCCAGATGGTGCTCTCCGGACTACCGCCCTGGCTTCGGGCCTGCTCGGCCATGATGCGAGAGGCTGGCTCGGTTGAACCCGCCAGGGCTACGCCCAGACAGTCGAGGATGGCCCGCCTGGCCGCGTGAACGGCCTCGGGGGGCAGGGAATCGCTTTTCATTCGTACGGCGAAGCTCGCCAGGGCCTCAGTGGGGCCCATTGCTACATACCTCCTGGACTACGTTGGCGCGCCATCTCCCTTGGCATCGCGGCGAACTGCTGGATCACCGAGGCGCTGCAGCGAATACCGTCGAAGAAGCCTTCAATTGTGATGCTCTCATTTGGCGAGTGGTTGTTCTCATCGGACGGCGCGTAGGCGCTCCATATGGCCGGCACGTTCAGCACGTTGGTGAAAAGGTAGTTCGGGCTCGACCCGCCCAGCACCGGCAGCACCACCGGCTCAACGCCCGTGGCCGACGCCACGGCCTGGACAACCATTCGGGCAACCGGCAGGTCCAGGGGGGTCTTGGAGGGCCACGTGCCGCCCAGCTTCCGGATCGAGACGTCCGGCGCATAGCGTCCCACATGCCGCCGGATCTTGGCGACGATGTCGTCGGGGTCCTGATCCACCACCGTCCGGCACTCCAGCTTTAGGATCGCCTTAGAGGGAATGGCGGATTTGGCGCCCTTGCCACAGTATCCGCCGGCGATCCCGGTGGGGTTGAGGGTCGGCTGGAACATGAGCTTCTCGTAGTAGGACAGTTCACGAGGACCGTCGAACTCCGCGATTCCCAGGTCTTCCTTCACGGCCTGCTCGTCAAAGGGGATGTGCGCCACCAACTCTCTCTCGTACTCCGACGGCGCTCGCACGCCATCGTAGAACCCCTCCACGGTCACCCGGCCGTCGGGGAAGCGCATGGTTCCTAGCAGGTTGACCAGCTTCCAGATCGGGTTTGGAACCGGCCCGCCGAAGTTCCCGGAGTGCACGTCCCGGTTCGGCCCCGTCGCCTCCAGCTCCATCTTCAGGTTGCCGCGCATTCCAAAAAAAATGGTGGGGCGCTCCGACGGATGCTTCGGCCCGTCGGCGGCGTACAGGAGGTCGGCCTTCAGCAAGTCCAGGTTGCTTTCGACATAAGGCCGCAGGTTTGGGGACGAGGACTCCTCCTCGCCCTCCAGCAGGAACTTCAGGTTCACCCTGGGAAGCCGACCAAGGTCGGACAGCAGCTTAACCGCGAGGATGTGAGCCAGGAACTGCCCCTTGTTGTCGCCTGCCCCCCTCGCGTAGACACGGCCGTCACGGATAGTCGGCTCGAAGGGCGGGCTGATCCACGCCTCATAGGGCTCGGGGGGTTGGACGTCGTAGTGGCCGTAGATCAGCATGGTGTTGGCATCGTCTCCCACCAGCCGCTCGCCGTACACCACGGGCAATCCCGCCGTCGGCATGATGCGGCCGGTGATGCCGTTCTCCTCCAGGACCGCCCTCACCAGCTCAGCACACTCGTCGACGCCGACTCCTTGAGTACTTATGGATGGCTGCCGCAGCAGCTTGAACAGCGTGTCCAGATACTCCTGCTTCCGACGAGCTATTGCTTGTTCGATCTCGGGGTCCAGAGCCATGAGCGACTGTCCTCCACTTAACCAGGATGTTCGACCACGAGATTGCAGGAGGACGACGGCCGATCCTGCCGTCGTCCTCTCCCGGGCATCAGGATCCGCAGGGCGCCTCTATCCTTCCAGCCAAACCTTGTTGAGATAAAGCAGGGCATCCCGATAGTGAGTCTCGGCGAATCCCTTGACCCGCTTGTTGATCGCCTGTAGCTCGTTGGGATGGTACAGGAAAATCATGGGCTGCTCCTCGGCGATGATGCCGTAGGCCTTCTTGTAGATCTCGCGCCGCTTGGCTTCGTCGAACTCCTTGAGACCATCGGCCATCAGTCTGTCGACCTCAGGGTTCGAGTAGCCCCACTCGTTGGTGGATCCTCCAGTCGTCACGTAGGAGTTGAGCGCTGGGGTCGTCGGCATCATGTAGTAGAAGCAGACGGCGGTGAACTCCTTGGTGACTCGCTCGCGCCGCATGAACTCGTTGAACTCCAGCGCTTCCAGCTTGGCGTCGATGCCGACGTCCTTCAAGTTCTGCTGAATGATCAACGACGTCTGCTGGCGTTCTGGCTGGCCCTGGTCCACGTAGAACGTGAAGGAGAACTTCTGCCCGTCCTTGGCCAGGATGCCGTCGGAGTCCGGCTTGAATCCCAGGTCGGCGAGCATCTTCTTGGCCTCCTCCGGATCGTAGTCCCAGAACTTGGCGTCTTTGTTGTACCAGCTCTTAAAGGCCGGAGCGATGGGGCCGTTGCTGAGCTGGGCGTGGCCCTTGGCGACCTGCTCCATAATCCCTTTGGCGTTGATCGCCGTGGCGAACGCCTGCCGGACGGGCACCTGGCTGAACCACTTGCCGAACGTAGGATCCTTGTAGTTGAATCCGAAGAAGCGGAACTCCGGCACGCCTCGCTCGACAACGTTGAGGTTTGGTGACCCCTGCAGGGCCGACAACTGCGCGATAGTGGGAAAGCACATGTCTAGCTCACCCGTCTTGACCTGAGCGACGTGGGAGTTGAGGTCTCGGACAATCTTGAAGATCACCGAGTCGAGGTATGGCTTACCCTCGTGGTAGTTATCGTTGCGCGCCACGGTCACATGGTCGCCGGGGATGTTCTCCACGAACTTGAAGGGTCCGGTCCCGATGGGCTTCTTGATGAAGTCCTGGGGGAAGGTGCTAGGGTCGAACTTCTGGCCCTCCAGCAGGTGCTTGGGCAGCATGAAGGTCAGATAGCCGAGCAGCTCAATGAGGCCAGCGTTGGGGTCCTTTGTGGTCACCTTGACCGTCGTCGGGTCGGGCGCCTCGATCCTGGTGATGGATGAGAGGTTGCCGCGGAGGATGCTGTTCACTTTCGGGTCAGCATACATCTCCAAGGACCACTTGACGTCGTCCGCAGTGAAGGGCTTGCCGTCATGCCAGGTGACTCCCTTACGCAGGAAGAACGTCCAGGTGAGACCATCCTTGGATACCTCCCACTTCTCGGCCAGGTCCGGCTGTGGGCTCCAATCGACCGGACTGTAGCGGACCAGGCCGTTGAAGATCGACTTGTTGACCATCAGGTTCTGGATCAACCCGATGGGCGGCCAGGGATTCACATCGGCAGTCACAGGAATCTTCAGCGTTCCGCCCACCTTAGGGGTGATAGCGGCCGGTGCAGCGGCCGCGGTGGGAGCCGCAGCAGCAGGAGTAGCTCCCGCAGCGGGCTGGCCGGCCGGAGCGCTGGTGGCCGGCGGGGTGGTAGGCGTCGACTGGCAGCCGGCCAGTATTCCGCCCGCGCCCAGCGAAAGTCCCAGGGCAGACGCTAGTTTCAGAAAGTCCCTCCGGTCCATGGGCGCTTCCAGTCTCTTCAGCAGCTCGTCACGTTCCCTGGTAGTCACTGCAGTCCCCTTTCACTGTGGTATAGGATCCTGAGGAAACTACAATCGTGGAGGGATTTGTCTCCCTTGACTTTCGAGGGCCAGGAGGGTTGACCCGACCGCTCGGGCGGCCTCGAGTATCCCCGCCACCACGCGGTTTCGTTCCCTGGTCAGTCTCGTCCGCAGGAACTGGTACTCATCGCTGTCCGCGCGCATGGCCGCCAGGGCGGAGGCAGACTGCAGCCCGGGCAGAGGCTTAGTGGGAATGGCAAGATCCTGGTCGAACGGGCCGCTGCGTGTGTAGTTGACCGGTATCAGCGCCCTCCCCAACCGCATCAGACATCGGTTGATCAGCCGAACGGTCTCTTCGTTACTCCCCTTTCGTGCCTCCGCTACGCGGGCCTCTAGCTCGCCTAGCAGCTCGCCCAGCTTCCCCAACTCCTCGGCCACCGGGGAGAAGTCGAAACTGCCACCGCACGTGGCTCGGATCGCATCCAGCTCTGATGTCAACTCTGCCACGACAGCGGTGTAGTCCAGGGGCAGGACGGCGCTGGTGCAAAGACGGTACACCATCACCGCATAGATGCTGGTATCCCGCCGGAGGAACTCGGGATCGATTTTGTCGACGGTGTCCTCCGGCGTATGCCACCACCAGCCGAGTCCGCCGCCCGCGCTCTGGCCCCCGCCGATCTGGTGGTGCAGGGCCAGCAGTACGGGGTCGGCTCCCTCGGGACCCTGCTCTGATAGGGACATCAGCATCGCGGGGATGCCATGGCCCCAGAAGGACTGGTCGCCGGAGCGGCCGTACCGGTGCCTGCTAAGCCTCTGGCCAGCGATCTGCTCGATGACATCGCTGGCAAAGGGGCGTAGCTCCTCCATGCTGTTGCCCTCGGAGAGCACGGTCGCTCCCCTGGCGCCGGTGGAGTCGACATTGACGTGGGCGACGCAGTGATCGTGGAGGTCCTGCCAAGCATGGTCGCCGTAGGCGGCCGAGCCGGCGTATCTACCGTGAGAGTGACCCGACCAGAAGGCGACCCGCAGTCCCCGTCGCAGGGACAGGTGGCGAAGAGCCAGGAGCCGCGCCACCTCCAGCATGGTGGCGTTGGCGCTGCCGTTGTCCATGGCTCCGTAGTACCAGGAGTCCACGTGGCCGCTGAGCATGACGAAGGTGTCGGCCTCGCCCCCCTGGATCGACGGCCGAAGGTCGCCGATGAGAACCGGAATCTCCTTCCAGCCCTTGAAAACCTTCGTGTGGAGCTTGACCCGCACCGGCCCCTTCTCCATGGCAGCCTTGATGCGAGCGCCGTCTACGCCCTTGACTGACACAGACGGGGTCCTCGGGATCAGATGAGCGGTCTCGGGAGTAGGCATGCCCCAGGTGGGGAGGAGTAGCCGCTCGTGAAGCTGGCTGCCCGCAATCCAGATGGAGCCGGCAACCCCCGCCTGCTCGGCCACCATGTTGCGGTTCTGCGCCACGATTCCGTCCACCAGCACGATCCTGCCTGCGGCCCCGGCCTCTCGCAACTCCTCCTCGCTGCCCTTACCCACGTATAGCAGCTGCCCCTCGAGTCCCTCGGGTGGCGTTGGGGCAGAAAAGGCGTGGGCTCTGCAAGGGACCTCGTGCTCCCCGCCGTCGGCGGTAGTGACGGTGAGAGCGGCATCGAGAGGCCACGACACCAGCGCTGGGAACTTGTAGCGGGTAACTTCGAGTCCGTAGTTTCTCAATTGGCCCTCGATCCAGTCGAAGGCCCGGGCCTCCTCGGGAGTGCCGGAGAGCCGTACCCATTGGGATATAGTAGTAGTGGACGCCATGAGCTTGTCGGTCGACACGGAGTCAACCAGGGACCGCTCCTGCTCAGTCAGAGGGGTGCTAGCCATCGCGCATTCACCTTTCGCCTCAGGAACGCTCTGGGTGGATCCTGGGATCAGCAAATCGTGACTGGGACAGCCAAGAATCAGACAGTGTTGGCGCTATTCCGGTGATTGGTGGGCCCACAACGGGAAGTGGAACGCTGCAGAGCAGGTTGGGTTACACGGGTTCGCCAATTGGTGCGCGGCAACTCCGCCCACGAGACGGCATCATTGCTGTGCAGGAGCGTCGAGAGAAAACGATCGTTGCCGTGAATGTAAACGGATGTAGGTTCCCTGTCGATGGTTTGACCCCTGGTTGACGCGA
>Ga0315298_1009055_pt1 | contig 12437 bp, 7 predicted proteins | sample WHS_1_MG_FD_203077 | JGI IMG/M metagenome (GOLD analysis project Ga0315298, IMG submission 203077) | Extremophilic microbial mat communities from Washburn Hot Springs, YNP, Wyoming, USA - WHS_1_MG | ecosystem: Environmental > Aquatic > Thermal springs > Hot (42-90C) | place: USA: Wyoming... | reverse complement strand
GGAAAAACACTACCCGAGCAAAGCGAGGAGTGGAGGTTTTTTTTGGCTGCTTGTTATACCCTTGCAGCTATGTTTTTTTGCGAACAAAACGAGAGATTGACGAGCACCGCTTTACCTGCGTTGGTTTGTGGGTGAATTTGATTTCCTCTATTTACTACAAATCCCCATTTCCTATGAAGTAAAAAATGTGGAATTTGTTTTATATTTGTCAAGTTTTACAAGGTTATAGATTTGAGTTGAGAACTTGATGTTGCAAATAACTGTTCAGCAAGCAGAGATAAAAAAAAAGAATAACTGTCCAACCCTTCCGTCATAGTTTTGCAACACATTTACTTGAAAATGGAACTGATAGTAGATACATACAATCGTTACTTGGACATTCGAGTAGTAAGACGACTGAAATAGATACACATATTACAACAAACGATTTTGATCAGATCAAAAACCCGTTAGATAAATTAGATATATAAAGCAAATACAGCATACTAATAAGGCAACTTGCACCATACTATGGCGTATATACAAATTGAGTGGCGTATACACAGATGTTATGCCTCACCCTAAAAGACGACACGACCGACAATAAAAGAACAGAAAAATGAAAGACAAAATGCCAACGCTTCTGCAAAATCAAAAGAGCTGCATCCCAACGCTCAAAGCCTACCCAGTGCAGCACATTTGCTTTTGCCCTAACTCACACAATGACCTGAAGGTATGAATGGACGATTAAAACTCATTGAGCAACAACTCTTAGGAATTGAAAGTGCTGCGTTTCAAAATCTTTGCGACATTTATTTAGCTCTTAGAGAACAAGAGTTAGCAAGTATCAACAGGACAGGAAGCCAATTTGGGAAACAGAAAACTGTAAAAGGCACACCCGACACTTTCTTTCGACTTGCTGATGGAAGTTTACGATACGTTGAATTTACGACTAAAGCTGACGGACTTGCTGATAAGATAATAGAAGACATTGATAAATGTTTAGACCCAACGAAGACAGGAGTTCCAGCAAATCAAGTCCATAAAATCATTATCTGCTTTAACTCACGACTTGATGTTGCCGAAGAAACAGCAATTACACAACATGCCATTTCAAAAAACATTCGTATTGAATTGATAGGACTTGATTGGCTAGCGTTAGAGATTTACTCCAAATATTTAATCCTTGCTAAAGATATTTTAGGAATTCCACTTGACACTGGTCAACTTCTTCCGCTTCAAAATTTCATTGACGAATACAACAACAAAGCGGGGAAACTTTCAACACCATTAGATAATAACTTTTTACATCGCAAGACTGAGTTAGCTGACATTGAAAACATTTTAGCAACAAACGATTTACTCATTATTTCAGGCTTTCCTGGCGTTGGCAAAACGAAGATTGCACTTAAAGCACTTGATATATATTTATCAGCCCACAAAGATTATTCAGCTTTCGCAGTTTCTAAGAAGGACCAAGATATTTCAGAAGATTTAAAAATTCATTTGCAGCAAAAAAAAAACTATATACTATTAGTTGACGATGCGAATCGTCAACTTCCAAACTTCAAACAAATTTTGGGGGTATTTCGTGAAAATCGAAAAGGAAACATCAAACTATTAATTACAGTTAGAGACTATGCTTTAAGCGATATAGAGAATGAGTGCATGGACTTTATGCATCAAACTATCACTTTAAAAAAGTTTACTGATGAGGAGATAACACAGTTAATCAGCAGTGACTCATTTGAAATAAAAAACCCGAAATACCAAAAGAGAATTGTAGAAATCGCTGATGGAAATGCAAGACTGGCAATCATGGCTTCAAGATTAGCAAATCAAGAGCAAGTTGGATTCTTGTATGGAGACGGAGACAGAATTTTTGAGCTATACGATTATTACTTTAGGACATTCATAAAAGATTTTGATATACTCGGTAACAATGTTCTCCTAAAAACACTTGGCATAATTTCATTCTTTTTCACAGTTGACAGAAGCAATAAGGAGTTTATAGAAAATATTCTAAAAACATTTGAACTTGACTATTATGAATTCAATGAGGCTATTGAAGTTTTACATGAGAAAGAACTTTTAGAAGTAAAATACAATCATGCAAGGGTTTCAGAGCAGGTAATGGCAACGTATTTCTTCTACAAAGTATTTATTAAAGATGAAATACTATCATTCAAAACATTATTGTTTACATTTTTCCCCGTTTGGAAAAAAAGATTCACAGACACGATTATCCCCTCCAATAATTCTTTTGGTTATGACAATGTGCTTAAAAAAATAAATGGCTCATTGGATGAGTATCTGTATTCAATCAATTCAGAGGAAGAAAAAGTGTTAGAATTCTTTTCGCTTTTTTGGTTTTATAAAAGAGAGGAAACGCTTAGCTATTTCCATCAAAAAATCCAGCAATTTCCAGAATCCGAAAACCCTGTCTATGATTCAAAATATGAAACGAATGACTTTGTTTGGGACAGAGACAAAACCTTAGACTTTCTTGCCGACCTTTTTAATCACTTTACAGAAAGCTTTATTCCAGCTTTGGAATTAGCGTTTGAATATTGTCGAAAAAAGCCTGAATCACTTCCTGAACTTATCAGGAGAATCAGAGAGAAGTTGCTATTTGATGATGACGACCACAGATTTGACTTTCAAAGACAAGTAGAATTGTTCAACCTTTTAATTGCAAAATTTAAAGCCAAACAACCGCACTATGTTGAAGCATTTTTTGCTTTAGCTGGAACATTCCTTTCACACCATTATCAAATTACAAAAGGAGGAAGAAATCACTCTATTACTTTTTACCAATACCCCTTACCATTCTATGAAGTGACAAAAGATTTTAGAAAATCTATTTGGACAACTCTGTTTGAAAATTTTAAAACTTACCCGAAAGAAGTTTTAGCCATACTTAAAAACTTCCGACCTGGATACAAAGAGGCAATTCCCGAAATACTTGAATTTGATTTATCTCTTTTACTTCCTTTCATTGAAAACAATCTCGACCCAGCAAGTTTTGAGCACATTCATTTCATTCATGATTTTGTTTCAATGCTAAATAGAGAAAAACTTGCTGACAAAAGTTATCAAAACTTGAAAGCAAAATTCAATAGCAAGGAGTATGAGTATTTTCGAAAATTAGATTGGTACACACTAAGAGGGAAACAAGATTATGAATTTGAACAGTATGATGATTTCCAAAAGTTAAAAGAACAAGATGTTCGAACTTCTTTTCTCTTTAAAAGCGAAACAGAGTTTGCAGCTCTTCACACAGCAATAAAAAACACGCTTTCACTTGAAGGCAATAACAGCTGGGGAATTGACCAATCTTTAAACATCATTACGGAGGAGAATTTTCTGCGAAACGATGAATTAGGATTTAAACTCCTAATTAGTATTTTGGAAAACTACCCAACAGGAGTAAAACCGCTTCATAAAGTGGTTAAGGTGATTGTCAACAAATCACCCCAATGGGCATTACGTCTTTGGAATCTAATTAACAAATGGAAGCACGAGTACAAGTTGTATTGGCAACTTTCATTCTTTGATTATTTGCCTCTTGAGCTTGCAAATAATTTTTACAAAACTGCGTTACTTGAAACCATCAAATCAATTGACAAAGAATGTTATTTGCAGTTTGAAAACTTTGAAAAATTTATCCCGATTAAGTCAGACAAATTTAAAGCCAAAGTCGGTAGGTTTCTTATGACAATTCCATTTATTAGGAATCTTATTAATCACAAGGAAAAAAACATCATAGAAGAAATACTTTTAATAGTTTATAATAAAATCGAAGTTCAAAACTTAAGAATCAATTTGTCTTTTCATTTCTTTGAAAAGTATTCAGGAATACTTGCAGACAATTTTGAGCTACTAAAAAAGTCATATATACAGCAAGAGAAAAAAGTTAGCATTCATTTTGACCTTCAACATACTGGGTTAAAAGCCCTTCTTAAGATTAAACCATCTTTCCTATTAGAATATATCGATTCATTTTATACAGATAAAAAGAATCAACATAATCGGAATACCCACACCCAACTTCCTTTTGTTTGGGAAATGGAGCAAAGCAATGAATTGGTAGAGCAAGCAGTTTTGCAAATGATTGAAAATAATCATTACTATGGAATTTTGGAACATCCTATTATCATATTTTTCCGTCACCTTAACGAAGAACAGAAAATAAAGGCGAAAGAGTTCTTGTTAGGTTTCATATCTGCTTACCATACTGACGAGAAAAAAATGAACCCCATTTTTGATGTTTTAAGACACACGCTTAAAGAGTTCTTTGAAGAGGCATTTTTACATTATTTAAGTTTGAATACTGACGTTGAAAAGTTTAAAAAAATATGGTGGAGAGGTAACGGAGGAACTTATAGCGGTGATGTAATCATTGGAGAAATTCATGCAAAGGAATGGCAGAATATTCTTGAGATGGTTGTTAAATCAAACAACCAACTTGACTTAATTCCTATCAAGACATACATCAAAAAGCAAATAGAATACGAGTTAAAAAGTGGTGAGGAAGAACGAAAAAGAAAATTCATTAACCCAGATGGATGGTAAGACCCAACCATCTGGTGGCACATTTGCAAAACCGCAGAAGCCGACCCACAATCCAAAGTTTTGCAAAAGAGCCACCAAGCTAACAATCGACAAAAACAGACAAGAAATGGCAACAAAACAGACGACAGAAAAAGAAGGGCGAAGGCATAACATCACCTATACGCAAGCAGGGGTTTCGTGCTTCGTAGGACAGGAAAGTGGTAAATTTCAAGTTCAGTTCTTCGTAGGAAGTTCAGTGGTTAAAAGCCCTGCCTGCGTATAGCTGCAAACCGTTATGGGGCATTTAAAGGCACACTTATTGATACTGATTATCTGATTAATATATATATATTAGGAATTATCAATTAGATTAAAAATAATTAAAAACATGATACCAGAAATTATTTCAGTATTTGCTTTGCTCGTTTCAGTGTATTCAATAAAAATGGCTAAGAATGCTATTAATATTGAAAAAAAACGAGATATAATAGAATTAGAAAAGGGGAAAATAGCACTATTAAATTTAACTTACAGATATTTCATTGTAAACTTACAACGGATCGACTTTGTTGGTACAACGTTTAACGTTAAAAACGATTCAAATGTCACATCCAATTATGTTAATGAGATAGATTTAATAGCCACTCAGTTTGACAATTTAATGACTAGTTCGTATTACGTTGAACTATATAAAAGGTATCCAATGATTGGTGTAATGCCAGTATTTATTAGAAAGGAAATAATGATCATTAAAGATTACAATTCTAAAGGACAGCCATATGGTCTGGACAATATTGTTTGGGAAAGGATGTTTTCAACATTTGAACTTTTAAAAGCAGAAGTAAGAATTGAAAATACTAGGTGGAGCGAGATTTTTAATAATGAGATTTATCAAACCGCTTTGAAAATAAATGATTTTCTGACCTCGAAAAAATAAAACGCCCCATAACAGCAAAATATCCGCAAGTCGGGTTTCGTTTCTTCGTTGAAAGGAAATTGAAATTTTGGAATGCAATATTTCGTAGTAAGTTTATCGGGAAACTCCCGCCCTGCGTGTATTTGCGGAACGTTAGGTGCAAGCGTATGATGACCGAAAGTGCTAACATAAACCGACAGAAAAACAGTGGACAAAATGTCAACCCTTCGCAAAATTAAAAGAGCTGCAAACCAACACACAAGCTGATGCTTCGGCTTGCAAAAGAGCCATTTTTGCCACCGCATGGACAAACAAACGACTAGAAAAAAAGTAAATTTGCCAATTAAATAATTTGAAAGAAGACAAATGAAATTATATACCACATTAGAGCAACAACTCAAGAAAGAACCCAACTTCGTGACAGACAACGGGGAACTGAAAAAATGGGTGGTGCTGAACAAAGCACAGAACTTTGACGAAGAACTCATCGAACTGCTTTTGCAAAACGAAACGCTCAAAGAGAAGTTTTTTGTAAAGGTCAAAGATGTGCTGGTGTTTAAACAAAACCTGTTTATTGAATTTTTAGAGCAAAAAAACTACTTAAACGATAGTTACACTAAGTTTAAAAACAAAGTAGGGCTTACCATTGACGGTAAATACCTAAAACAACGCAATGAAGTGGCTTTGGTATGGCCATTTAAGGACTGCATTTTGGAAGGTGGTCAAAGTAAAGAGGAACAAAAAAGAGAAGAAATTTTCTTTAATGAAATTTTAGCTCAGGACGAAATCACCCAACTCTTAGAGCCAAAAGTTTTGACCAACGCTAAACGTATTGACAAAGATGGTGAACACCAATTGAAAAGTTTTACCCGTGATGGCGAACTCAACCGCAAACGCGGTTTGCCTGAAGATACCATTACCGACAACCTGATTATTAAAGGAAACAACCTTTTAGCCTTGCATTCACTAAAAAAAGAGTTTGCAGGAAAAGTAAAACTCATTTACATAGACCCTCCATATAATACTGGCAAAGATTCCTTCGGGTACAATGATAGTTTTAATCGTTCTTCGTGGCTTACTTTTATGAGAAATAGGCTATACGCAGCTAAAACGCTATTAGCAAAGGATGGAATAATATGTGTACAATGCGATGACAATGAAAATGCATATCTTAAAATATTGATGGATGAAGTTTTTGAAAATCGCTTTTTAAATAACGTAGCTGTTAAAATGAGTGAAGCCAGTGGAGTTAAGATGAACCACGCAAAAGGCAGGTTCCCGAAATTGAAAGAATTTATCCTAATATATAAAATGCCAAATTTTAAAGGTTTCATTACAGTTGATAAATACGAACAAAAGGAATGGGACTCAGAAAATAATATTTTCATTGAGAACTTAACAAAAGAGCAGCGTTCTGAGTTAATCGAACTTGAAGCAAAAGAAATTAATGACGAAAGCGATGTTAAAATAGCAAATGAAATATTGAAAAAAGCAAAGAAAATCTCATTGGCAAACAAATTAAAAGAACTTGAATTTGATAATGAAGATGATAAAAACAATTGGCTATTTGAGAACAGTTACAGGATAATTAAAACTGCTGGTTCTTCAAGTCTCGCTACACTTGTTAAAAGCTTAGAGAAAGTTCCAAAACAAGATATTGCAGCAGCAGTATCAAAAAAAGGTGTTTTATTTTTCTACATAACAGATTTCAATAGAGAAACCAAACAACCACGATTGCAGGTAATATTCGCTGACTCAAATATCTTCAAAAATCCTTGTGATTTTTGGCAAGATATTAAAACTACAGGAGCAATAGCTGATGAAGGTGGAGTAAAATTAAGTAATGGAAAGAAGCCAGAAAAAATTATTTATAGGTTAATTAAAATGATAACTAACGAAGGAGATATTGTTTTAGATTATCATTTAGGTAGCGGAACAACTGCGGCTGTTGCTCATAAAATGAAAAGGCAATTTATTGGAGTTGAGCAGCTAGATTATGGGGAAAACGACAGTGTAATCAGATTAAAGAATGTAATTAACGATGACGTCACTGGAATATCACAATACGAAGATGTCAATTGGCAAGGCGGTGGCTCATTCGTCTATCTCGAACTTAAAAAATACAATCAAACTTTTATTGAGCAGATTGAAGAAGCCAAAGATACAGAAGCACTATTACAGATTTGGGAGCAGATGAAAGCCAAAAGTTTCCTGAATTACAATGTGGATATAAAGAAGCAAGACGAACATTTAGAAGAATTTAAAGCCCTGAGCCTTACCGAGCAGAAACAGCACCTATGCGAAATTTTGGATAAAAACCAACTGTATGTAAACCTTTCCTCTCTCAATGATGCCGACTTTGCTTGCACTGAAGAAGAAAAGAAAGTAACCAAAGATTTTTATCAAATTAAGAAGTAACCAAATGGCATTCCTACACGAAATATTCAATAATCCATTTGCTAAACGAGCCTTAGCACAGGTTGATTTACCAAATTGGATTAGCGACAACTTAAAACCCGAATTTGGTCAGAGACCTTATCAGATTGAAGCGTTTAAGCGATACATATACTTAGACCAAGAAGATTTAGAAGAAAAGCCACGTAAGCCCTACCATCTGCTTTACAATATGGCAACAGGGAGCGGAAAGACTTTGATAATGGCGGGTTTGATGTTGCACCTTTACCAAAAAGGGTATCGCAACTTTTTGTTTTTTGTAAACAGCAACAATATCATTCAGAAAACCAAAGATAATTTTCTCAATCCACAGGCTTCAAAATACTTGTTCAACGATAAAATTGTGATTGATGGAAAAGAAGTTCTTATCAAAGAGATTGACAACTTTGAAGAAGCAGACAATCAAAATATCAATATCAAATTTACTACCATTCAACAGCTTCATATTGACCTGAACAACACTAAGGAAAACAGCGTAACCTACGAAGATTTTAAGGACAAAAAAATGGTTTTGATTGCAGATGAAGCTCACCACTTGGTAGCAGGAACAAAATCGGGAAATATGTTTGGCAGTTGGGAAGACACTGTAAAGAAAATTCACGATTCCAATTTTGAAAATATTTTATTGGAGTTTACGGCAACCATTGACACCGACACTGCGGAATTAGTAAAACACTATCAAGATAAGGTGGTTTTCAAATATGACCTTGCCGAGTTTAGAAAAGATAAATATTCCAAAGAAATCAACCTTATCCGTTCTTTGTATGACGAGCAAGAGAGAATCATTCAAGCCTTGATTTTAAACTTTTATCGTCAGGAATTGGCCACTTCAAACAATATCAATTTGAAGCCAGTAATTCTATTTAAAGCAAAAAAAACCATTGCTGAATCAGAAAAAAATAAAGAGAATTTTCATAAACTGATTGATGATTTTTCGGTGGCAATGGTGGAGAAAATTCAAAAGACTTCAACCGTTCCAATCGTTCAAAAGGCATTCAAATTTTTTGAAGCCAAAGGCATTTCAGCCAGCGAGATAGTAAAACGCATTCAAGCCAATTTCAGATTTGAAAATTGTCTAAGTGCTAACAATGATACAGAAGCCGAGCAAAACCAAATATTGCTCAACACTTTGGAAGACGAAAACAATCCAATCCGCGCCGTTTTTGCCGTTCAGAAATTGAATGAAGGTTGGGATGTATTAAATCTTTTTGATATTGTTAGGTTGTATGAAGGACGCGATGGTCGTGAAAATAGACCAGGTAAAACGACACTTTCTGAAGCTCAGCTTATTGGCAGGGGTGCAAGATACTTTCCATTTAAGTTAGATGAAGGACAAGATCAATACACCCGAAAATTTGATGATGATATTTCCAACGACTTAAAAACGTTGGAAGAACTATATTACCACACCAAGGAAGATAGCCGTTACATTTCGGAATTGAAGAAAGCACTTGTAGATACGGGAATTTATGAAGATGATGCAAATACAATACAACTTAGTTTATTCTTAAAACCTGAATTTAAGAAAACAGATTTTTACAAAAATGGTCACGTTTTCTTCAACAAGAAAATCCCCAAAAGCTTTGACAATATAAAATCATTTGCAGACTTAGGAGTAAAGAAAACAAACTACCGACACACTTTATCTTCGGGCGTGGGCAGAATGTCGAGTGCTTTTACAGAACTTGAAACAAACGAATCAAATAACGAAGTAATTAAAACAAAAGACGTAAAGCTGACTGAAATTCCAAAAAACATAATTCGTTTTGCATTAAGTCAAAACCCATTTTTCTATTTTGACAGTTTATCACATTACTTTCCAAGCGTTGGTTCACTTTCCAACTTCATTGATAGTAAAGACTTTTTAGCAGGTTTGGAAATCACTTTCAGCGGAACAGCCAACAGACTTAAAGAAATTAGCCACTTTGACTATTTACAAGCTCTGCAAGGACTTTTGCAAAACATTGAAGCAGACATAAAGAGTAATTCAACAGAATACGAAGGTTCGGACTATATCAAAGAACCGATTTACAAAGTTTTCAAAGACAAGGTAATCAAGGTTTACAAAGACAGTGAACGAGCAGATGGACAGGAAACTTTGGTCGCCAATGAACCTTGGTATGTTTACAATGCCAATTATGGAACGAGTGAAGAAAAGAAATTCGTAGAACTGTTTTCCAGACGATTTAAAGGACTCAATCAGAAGTTTGAGAACATTTATCTAATCCGAAACGAAAGAGAAATAAAAATCTTCGACAAACTCGGACGAGCATTTGAACCAGACTTTTTACTGTTCTGCAAACAACGTGACGGAGAGCAAATGACATTTCAGGTTTTCATAGAACCGAAAGGAGAGCATTTAAAAGGATACGACAAATGGAAAGAAGACTTTTTGAAAGAAATCAGAACAGAACAGAAGACAATCAAAATTAACACGGACACTTATTTGATAACAGCCGTTCCGTTCTATAATTACAACAATGAAAACGAATTTAAAACGACATTAGAAAACACATTAAACGAATAGAAATGCCAACGCTCAACAGCCACACAAATTGCCAAGTCGCACAAGCCGACCTACCAGCCAAAACTTGGCAAAGAGTGTGTCTGTTCCAAAGAGCCTTCATTTTGCCTTCGCGCAAATGACAGAGTAAGTATTAATATTAGTGCGTTAAAAGTATAGTTCAATAATTTTAAATCAACGAATTACGTGATATTTTATTTGATTAATTCTATAAAAATCAGTAACTTTAAAGATTATTCGACCCATTTTTAAAGGGATGACTTTCACGGAATGAACGCATTCTCTTCTATTATTAAATGTACAGTAAACAAGAGCGCTAAGCTCAATCAATGGCGATATGATTTTTGGAAAACGACTTGCCATTGCTTTCGGTATTCAGCCTAAAGCGGTAAAAAATCATCACCTTGTCAAAGAAGTGCTATATTTCGGTACTCTTGCCTCTTAATCTTATTTTTTTTCTAATACACTATTGAATTATAATATTGCAAATAATCGTGTCGTATAAAAAATATAAATTGAAGGAAGAAACAACATCTTGACTTAAACCAATAAATAGTTTCTTCCTCAATTTTTTTTCGTTAAAAAACTCCTAAAGACATCATTTCTTCGGTGGATAGACCAACCTGAGCAGCAATCTGTCGATTATATTCTTTAATGGCTCCACTTAAAGTAAAAAGTCTAATTAGTGTCCAAATACCAATCCCTCCTAATGTAATATAGAAAAATATTTGCGTTCCTATTTTTCCTAATGACCCATAAGACCATCCTAAAAAAATAAATAACAACCAAACGGTAGTTGGATTAGCTTTTCTACTCTGATAAATCATAATTTTGTTCGTGTCCATAATGTTAGATTAATTTTTAGTTTTTTCCTACTCATAAGGCTTTTCGGTTTCGCCCCGTTTTAAAATGGTTTCTGATCTCCATTCTTTTAGGTGTGTCTTTTAAACTTGCACCACAACGATTGACGCTATGGCAAGTGCTGGAATAAATTGTTGCTCAACTGTCTGCCAGCACAAATGTATGTAAAGCTTTCAACTGTTTCAACAAACACGCATACCCGCATTTGTTATAGCGTTTGTTACCACCAGTAGTTATTTGTCAAGTTCGTTGATGTTAATAAATATGTCAGCCATATATTTGCTTAATTTATGTCGAGATATTCCTAAATATGAATGAAGAACTTTTATTGCTCCATCCCATTCCAGTTTAGTTTCTGGCCCCGATACTGATTCATCACCAATGAAGTAAATATTTACGAGAAAGGCTTTCTTTTTACATTTTTCCCTTAAGAAATAAAGGTGTGCCAGTCGATTTGTATATTGATAAAATTTACATGACCAGTCGATTTCATTATTGATATTTAAAAAAGATTTTGTCTCATTTAAAGACCGGTCAATTAATGCTTTTGAAATTTCTCCTGCGCCTGTTGCTGGACTTACAATTTCTGGAATGTTTGCCTTCGCTTCTACAAGAATAATTTTCCCTCCTGTCGAGTGAGCTAAGGCGTCCCATTGTGGACCATTTGTTGGCCAAAATTTGTCAAGTGGAATGTTGTTTGGATCAAGTCCAACTTTAACAAGAAAGTCGTTGTCACGATACTCGGCATACTCATCATTTTCTAATGGAGAAGTCCAAAGGATGTCTTCGTTGGCCAACTCTGAGAATGTAGCCTTAATTAACGTGTCAATTAAAATCTGGTTCTTGTTTACTAAAACTTGGATGTCTTTTAGACTTCCGTGTCCGTCTGAATTTTGTCTAATTCTAGTCATGTTGTGTGTGTTTTTTTACTATTGGTGGTAACTCGTTTATAGACGCAACTATGTTGCGCCTTATTTCCAGTTTTGGATGTATAAACGAGATAAAGTAGCGTTCTATATTTTCAATAGTGTGTTAGAAAAAAATTAAGATTAAGAGGCACGAGTGCCGAAATATAGCAGTTCTTTGACATGGTGATGATTTTTTACAGCTTTAGGTTGAATACCGAAAGCCGCAATAAATTGATTTAGC
>Ga0315298_1009054_pt1 | contig 12437 bp, 9 predicted proteins | sample WHS_1_MG_FD_203077 | JGI IMG/M metagenome (GOLD analysis project Ga0315298, IMG submission 203077) | Extremophilic microbial mat communities from Washburn Hot Springs, YNP, Wyoming, USA - WHS_1_MG | ecosystem: Environmental > Aquatic > Thermal springs > Hot (42-90C) | place: USA: Wyoming... | reverse complement strand
TAAGCCAGTCGTAAAACAAGCGCACCCCACGGTTCAATTTTTCTTCTTGCAGTTATTATTCCTGTATTCCCACTTTTTAATACCCGGCAGCGCTCCCATTTCCCATCTGTTTTAAGGACTTCCACCCTGAAAAACCTGCGAGGTGTGCAAAATCTAATTTCGTTCACCTCATCAAAATTGGCGTTTACAAGAACTACAACAATTTTGCCTGACGCCTTGCATCTCAAAATCGGAGAAACCCTCGGCGGGAACAAAACCATAAAAGGAAATGTGTCTTCGGTTATCCACTGGATGAGATTATGAATCTGCTGGATTTTATCCCATGAGAAGATGTAATTCCATGGGTCGTAGCCGAAAGATGCAATCCTTGCTCCCTCTGGATTTTTGAAAACTGCCGCTGAAACACCCAATGTCCTGCCGTCCCGATAATCGGTCTTGAGTTCGCAGATGGGCTTTGTTTCACTGGAGATACACTTGAAAACCGCACTTGAATTTCTGAAAAACCCTGGCCGCGAATCCCTGAATTTCCCAGCAAATCCAGCATTGATTTCATCATCAAGGTACTGCTCCACACAGTGGCCATTGATTTCCTTTTCCACGCAAACACCCACAAGGTGCGAAAGTCCCTTCACCTGTGCGTATTTCACAGCGGTCGCATCAAGGATTGCAGGCCTGGAAAGAATTGCCGCCAGTTCGTCCGCAGGTATCCCTTCAATTACACTGCGGGTGAGCAAAGAAAATGAGCCATTGTTTCTGTCTCCAGTAATCGGGATGCCGGCGCTGGTAAGGTTAACAGGACTGCCCGGAAATTCCGGCACCTGCGCTCCCATATGTCCTTTGAGAGAGGCATGGGACGAAAATCTCGGAAGCCAGGCGCCGGCAACAGGAAGGCCGTGCACAACATCAGAAAGAGCGCGCCAGAAGTCGTGCATCTTTTCTGATTCTTCAAGAAATTGCCTGTACTCATTGAATACTCCTGGAATCATACTTGAGATATTGATTGTTGCGCCATCGCATCCTGCGGCAATACTGGCTGTAACTTCTGTGGAATAGATTCTGCGCGCTTTCAACGGCGCATTGTATGGGAAATGTTCAATCTCTGCGAGGACTGAGTCACCACGATTTACTCCAAGAAGTGGAATCTGCCTGGAGTATTCAACCGCTTTCTCAACAAGTCCGAACGGAAATGCATCTGTGTAAAAACCGCCGCCAGGCCGAACGAACACAACTTTTGCCTGTTTCCGAAGAACATCCAGATAGGCAGGATAGTCATAGGTTATACCTCCGCAAATCATGATAGAAAGAACAATACGCGGATTTCTTGAATGAACTGCAGATTCAATTGCTCGCACGACACCAAGAAGCACCCTGTTGTACCACGCAAGCCACTTTGTCCGCAGTGCCTCTGCTTCAAGGGTATCCTGTGTCAGAATTGATACAAGGGCTTGCCGCGTGTATGAAGCAGATGTTATTTCAGCAAACCCGTTAAGACAATCATCACAAAAACATCCGAGCGTTGCTGGCGAATGGTTATGCATACGGAAATCATCATCTATCCAGATAAAATCAGGATCAAGCGAGGCAAGCGCACCATACTTTTCAGCCGTGTCATTGAGAAACTCAGCAGATGCAGGGCATGGCGTATGAAAAGACACAGTCCCGTCGTAGTTTACCATCGGCCGCATACTGCCCAGCGGCCAGCAACCAGGCGCTTCTTCATTATGACCGATTGTTGCGAGAACATTTATGCCGGTAAGAGTGCCGAGTTTTCGTCTTATATCCCGGATTGCGTCTCCTGTTGCAGCAAGGCGGGAACCAAGTTCGCCAAACGGAAGAAAATTGTGAAAATTGCCGACAAACAAAGCAACAGAATCAACTGCCCTTCCGGACTCCTTCATAACTGAAATAAATTTCTCCCTTCCTTCAATGGTTTCATAGTCCGGCTCTTTAAGGCGAATCATAATAAATGGTCTTTTCATGGCAACCCCCGTTAGTGTATTATCTTTTATCCTTTTCATTCGGCACTTCTTCCCACTCAGCGTCAATGACCTTTCCTTCCGGAAATTTTTTCTGTTGTTCGTCTGATACCCTGGTCCGGATTATCCTTATTCTGCCTCTTCCAAAAGATGCCAGAATAAAAATAAGGGACACAAACAAAAAAAGCAGTATCAAAGGGAGCAAAATAAAACCAAGAACAAGTTTCATTATAAATGAAAAGAATGAAAAAATCATGCCCCAACTCCGCAAAATGAGGAATATGCGGCACAAATTGTTTGATATGCAGAGCGGGAAATCCAGTCACTGGTAATTCCCGGAGTAATACGGATCGGCGCAAAAAACTTTAATGAAACATCAATGGAAGAGAGACGAAATAGATTGAAAAAATGCGGGAAGAATACAATATCTCCATAATAATAAATTCTGTCGCGATTATTCGCTGTCACCTGTTTTCCGTTGATTGCTGTATATCTGATGCAGGCAGGGACAACATCAACTCCTGCCTGTATCGCAGAGCGCATAAAAGTTTTCCGGAAAGGAAGGACACCGTCGCCGTTGGAAGAAGTACCCTCTGGAAACAGAACGACTGAAAAACCTTTTCTCAGGACCCTGGAAATTCTTTCTATCTCCATGGTCAAAAAGGATTTTTTCCGCCGTTCAACAAAAATGCTTCCCCCCATCAGCGACATTGTCCCGAGAAAAAACATCCGTTTGACTTCAACTGATGAGATAAAAAGCGCCGGCAGCATGGATGAAATGATGAGCACATCAAGATAAGAAAGATGATTGCACACAAGCAGAATATTCTGCCCGGGTAAGGCGCCGCTTGATTGCACCCGTACACCGAAAATTCTTAGTGCGATTCCTGCAAGACGCGATGTTATTACTGTGCAGAGCCGGAGTGCCTGTTTCCTTCTTGTGAAGATAATTGCGGCAGAGCAGGAAACAAGGAATATGCCGATTAAAAAAATTATGCTGAAAATTTTGAAAACGGTTCTCAGATATATCATTTCTCACACCTGATACTTCTTTTCAATGGACTTCTTGATTTGTTTCATATCAAGCAAAGTGAGAAAATCTATGCAGTGGAAGTTTTTGTCAAGTGCTGGCTCGCCGCAGATTACCGCGCCTGCCTTGAGATAGAAATCCAGCAAAGATGGAAGAAGTTTCCGCGCTGCTGCAACTGAGTATCTGCCAGGCGGCATAAAATCATCATAACGGTCTATACCCTTGATGCGAAATTTTTTCCTTGGCCATACCCGCTGGTTCTCGGCGCTATAATGGTTTTCCTTGAGATATTTGTAAACGATGCATGCATCAATAAAATCGGTCGTCATAATGCTTGAACAGCCAAAAATATATCTTGCGCCAGTTACCCTGATATACTCTGCTATGCCCCGCCACAAAAGCGCAATAACAGCGCCACTGCGGTATTCCTTATCCACGCAGGCCCTTCCAAGTTCCAATTTGGCTCCGTGCAATTTCAGTATGTTTTCAATATCAAACTCCATGGCTGAATAAAAATTATTTGATGAATTAAGCCGGTAAGTCCCTATGTAGCGGTCTGTTTTCCTGTCCATTACAATAAGATGGTCACAGAGGAAATCAAACCTGTCAATGTCAACGCTGAATCGGCCCTTTCTATGCTCAAGAAGTTCATGATGAAACACGCGGTAGCGCAGTTTAAGAGCACTCGCAAGTTCCCTGCCGTTTTCAGCGGTTTTTATGAGGTAGTGCCCTTTTTCCACTGACAGGTGAAGACCCGGGCTAAACGAACGGATTTTCAGGCGGTATGGATGGAAGATTCTGCCGTTCACAAAAAAATCCTTTACCTTCCGAATCCTCCTGATTTGACGTCGCCGGATATCCATCCTCCGACTGATTTTCCTTGCTATCCTTTTTCGTATTGACTCTACCATAATCAAAAGCCCTACAGGGCAGTTTCTCCTTTTCTATTGCGTCCGGATTCAGCCCATCAGGTTTGCAGGATTTAAAACATTCAAAATCGCGAGATGGCTGTGGCAATCCCTGCCTATCTGTGCAGATAGATATTCCACTTCATATATCTGCAAAGCGCCTCTTCAATTGCACGAGAGGTATGGGAAAGGTTGATTGCAACATGGTGTTCAAACCCGTCCATGCAGATTTTTTGAAGCAGCGCCTGCAGGTTGGGGATATGGGCAACTCCAACCCCTCCAAAGGTTTTAAGCGGGTCTTCTGTCATGATGCCCTCACCTGTGTATCCGATAATGGATCCAGAACAGTCATCGGTGGATAAACGCAGATATGCAAGCGGCCCTGATTTAACCTTACCTTCCACAGCGCCAAATGTTTTGTCGCGCCCGACTGTTTCTGCCAGAATAACATGATGCGTCATTACCGGCTTATCAAGAATGTCAAGGGGGAAATTGCTGCAGTGAAAAAGAATGCACCTGTCAGGGTCATTCCCGTAATTGTTGTTCCAGTCAACAATCGCACTCGGTTTTCCAGAAGCCAACTGCAGGACATACATGGACAACAACCCTGTCACATCTGTCTCGCATGCTGCAGGGATAAGTTTCTGACTGAAATAACTCATCACACCACACGGGAAAATCCCAAGATTTTCCTGAATTGATGTCCAGCACTGGAATGCAAACCCCTGAATCTCATTTGCCGCAATCCAGTCCTCAACAACGACGATAAGTTTCGCCATTTTCATAACCGCCGCACTTTCGCCTTCTGGCTTGATGTATGTTACAAAAGCATCACGCTGTCTTTTTACGCGGCTATCAGAATCAGAAAGCTTCCCGATTGCGGCAAGCAGTTCTGATAGGTCCATCACATCAACAGAGATTCCGCAGCGCTCCAGAATCTTCTCGCTGTATCTAACGGTCTTGAAAGGATTTGGCCGTGTTCCTATGGCGCCAAGTTTAAGTTTCTTTAACCCCTTGACAATTCTGCATGTTGCCAGAAAATCTGCAATGTCCTTCCTGAACGAAGAACTTTCAGGGTCAATGGTATGCTCACTGGTTAGCGAGTATTTTATTCCATACTGCTTGAGATTGGCGCATACAGAAATTTTTCCGCAGAAACTATCGCGACGGCTTTTCGGGTCAAGTTTATCTATTTCATCAGGATAAGCGTGAATAAGAACCGGCACATCAATATCAGCGTAGCGCAATGTGTCAGCAATCGCGCGCTCATCTCCGAAATTAGGTAGAGTGACAACAATCCCGCTTAATCTGTCCCTGTGCTTCCTGAACAAATCCGCACACTTCTGCGAATCCTGCCATGATTCAACCTTTCCAAACCTGGTATCTTCTGGCGTAAGAGCAACAATTTCAACACCCGCTTCATTGAGAACATTTATCATTCGCTCACGGCCTGCCTTGCACAGAATTTCTGGAAAGCATGACCTGTCTCCTACAATCAACCCGATAACCTGTTTTGACATTGTTGCCTCCTGGTATTCATCCAACTGTTTTCATCGCGCGCTGGATTCTATTTTTCAAATCCTCTATCCGTATTGTGTTTCCGGTTCTATCAACAATAATATTGATGCCGGAAAAATAACCCGATGTCATGAGATAGTCATACTTCTGCCCGGATTTTGCCCTGCCTTCAACTGTTAGAAATCCGTCATTATAGGTAATAATCCCTGCTAACCTCCTGTAATAAAAATCGCCCCTGCTTATGGAACCGGCAATGTTTGCTGAACCGAAATTTGCCAGTGCCTTGAGTGCGCCAAAATTAAGTTTCTGGATTCCGGGTTTGCCCTTAATGTTTTCAAAACTTGCCTGAACGAAAACATGACCTCTTGCCAGTTCAATAAAACTGACAATATCAATAAGCCCTGTAAAAACAATTTCTGGGTTCAATGACCGGGCAAATTTTTCAAGTTGCATCTTATGCAAGTCAATCCTGCCGACCAGTTTTGGTGACTTGCCGACAGTTACTGGTATGCTCAACTGCGCCACACCCTTCCCTTCCCAGAGGGAGAATGAAATCTCACCGAGGTACCTGCCTTCCTGGGGATAAAGCGTCCCACCAGCTGACGGGATTCTCATGTTGCCAAAGGTCAAATCCCGCAGGGAAATATAGAAATCCGGCTGTTTTGAACTGGTGCGGTTAATCCCTGTCAGGGAAAAAGAGCCGCAGGAAAACTTTGCGCCTTCCAGATTTCCATTTATCTGCATCCTGCCTGCAAATTCTGGAAGCGAGCCGGTCTCCCATCTTGTCTCACAGTCAAGTGACACATTACCGTTCGCCTTGAACTGAAACTTCTTCTGCCACGCTTCTGGCAATTGAGACACTACTTCTTCAAGGTCAAGTCCTTCGGACTTGAATTTCAGAGCAAATTCTTCCTTCCCGAGAAGCCCCTTAAGTTCAAGTGTTCCCCCTGATGGACTTTTGACAATGGCGTTTTCAATTGTGCAGATTGATGCAACAAGGTCGTAACTTCCTTTAACATGGCCGGAAAATGGGGTGCTTTTCTCTCTGTAAATGAGTTCTCTGAAATCAAGGTCAAACTTAAAAAGTTTAATCTTATCCTTGCTTATTACAAGGTCAACCATGCCGTCCACTTTTCCGGAAAACGGCATCTGCGGAATATTAAGCGCCCTTCTTAAATCGCTCAACATGAAATCGTTTACCCTGCCAGAAAGGGTAACATTCTCTTTACCCCAGTTGCTGAGATTACCAGAAAGAAGGATTCTGCCGAGGTTTTCAACCTTTACACTTGCGCCTGTAATGCGCAATGCGCCTGTCTTGAAATTACCGTTGACTTCGCCGGAGAGTTCAAGTTTATTCTGTCCTTTTGGAAAAACAATCTGGCCCGGGCCTGAAAATGCAAGCAACTGCTCCTGGCCGAAAATGAAACTGCGCCATGGCAGTTTAAGAGAGGTACGTATCTTTCCAAGAATCTGCGGGTTCTGAAGCATTCTCCACTGGAATGAACGTACGGACGCCCTGTTTGGGGTAAGAAAAAATGAAATCCGGCATCTATCCTGGGTGGAATGCGTCAAAAGCAAGGAAACAATAGATGGCAGGAGTAACCATACAACAGCAACAAAACAAAGAAGAACAATGCCGATGCGCCAGGAGTTTTTTTTCATTTCCCTTTCAGGAATTTATCAAAAAATGCGAATGCCTTGCCTGCGGCAAAACTGTGTTCACCCGGGAATATTTCAATCTGGAGATTATCTTCTTTTCCGCTTGCGCGGTACGCCTTTTTTATCTTCTCATGGGCGTTCAGCGCAGAATGCAGCCAGAAGCAAGTGTCACTGGCTCCTGATTCCACCAATAGTGGTCTTGGCGCAATCGCCCCAATAACGTCGCCAACATCCGCATACTTATAAAGCCCTGGAACAAGTTGACTCCCGCAGAAATTGGCTCTGTTTATTGCGTAATGTGCTGTTGTTGTGGCATAACAAATGATGTCAGCGGCCTTTACACGGTCATCAAGCAGGGTTATATAGGTGGTCATGGTTCCGCCCTGTGAAAGTCCCATGCACCCTATCCTGTCGCCATCAACATTTTTCAGTGTCAGGAGGAAATCAATCGTACGCATCCCGTCAAAGATATTGGCGCCCAGGAGCGTGCGGCCGAGCAAAAGATGCTGTATGAAATACACATTGCACTTATCCCTGCCAGGGAATATGTTATCATCATAGCCGCAACGTTCTCCAAATCCGCGCCAGTCAGGAACAATAGTCACATAACCGCGCTTTGCCATAATCTCGCCATAATTGTAGTTCAGCGCGGTGATTCCAGCCATCCGCTCGCTATGGTTGAAATGCACACCGGCAACAGAATCCTTGCCGTACGGCCCGTGCCCGTGACAGCAAAGAATCGCTGGCAGTTTTCCATTCAATCCTCTGGGGGTTAGAAGATATAGAGGAACCCAGCAGTCCTGTTCTGTCTGAATGAGGTATTTCTCACGTACAAATTCAGGCAATTCCTCTCTGCTGCACAATTGCGGAGAAAGAGGTGCAGGTTCTGGCATCTGACCGAGCAATTCTCTTACCTTTGCCTTGAGCCGGTCGCGCCACTCTCGGAATTTTTCAGGCGTCGGCGAAGAAAGGGTCTCAATCGCCATTGAAGGAACAGTCCTCTCATATAGTTTCTTGATGAAATTATCAATAACCTGAGGAGCATCATTATAGTTTGGCATTCTTTCCCCCTTTTACAGAAAATAACAATTGCGTTGACAGGATTTCATTGTATCAAAATGGCCTTGTCTTTGCAAGAAAATTTTTCTTTATAAAATTTCTCAAAAACCATCCATCAATCCGACTTGCAAATTAATACAGGAAATTGTTTGCGCAAGCCGCTATGTGTGCTATCATTCTTAGGATGGATTACAGAAACACAGGTGGGATAATGAATCATAGTAGAAAAATCCAAATAGTATTGTTCTTTGTTTTTGCGGCTGTGATTGGTTTCGGACTTGGATGCGGGGGCGGCGGCTCATCAAGTTCTATCAGAACAAATCTTGGAGGCCTTGCTGCAAAGGGGTCGATTGCAGGCGGTTCAATCAGTGTATATGCGCTTAATGGAGACGGGACTACCGGGCAATTGCTCGGAAGCGCTACAACTGATTCAAAAGGAGCTTACTCTGTTGATATCGGCTCATATACTGGAAATGTTCTTGTTGAGGTAACCGGTGGTTCATACCGGGATGAGGCTACCGGAGAAATGGAAACATTGACATTTCCAATGAGGGCTCTTCTGTCTAATGCAGCAAGTATTGTAAACGTTGCAGTAACACCTATGACTGAACTTGCAGCACAGATTGCAGGCACAAATCCGACAACTGATGCCATCAACCGCGCAAACGCTATTGTATGTTCGCTTGTTGGGGTTAATATCGTAAACATCCTGCCATCTGATGTAACGCTTTCAGAATCGGGCATTGTACAGTCCCAGATTGATTATGGCCTGATGCTCGCTGCGCTTTCACAGATGGCGCAGGACAAAAACATGTCTATCCAGGATGTTATTTCTGCGATTGCGGATGATATAAGAGACGATAGCGCTCTTACAGCGACTGGAAACGACCTTTCTGCCGCGCTCGCTGAATTTCTCGGCAATACAAATAACAAAACAGGCATATACAGCCCTGAACAGACAGGACTTGCAAACAATCTCGCCTATTACACAAACAATTCACTCAATCCCCAGGGAGCAGATGTTGAAGACCTCTGGAATGCAAAACAGGTTATCGCAGACCTCAGGGACACAATTCTTACAATTCACAATTACAAAGGCGCAGGGGTCCCCGGCATCATAGACACACCGCTTGCACGCTTTCAGAACGAACTGAACACGGTTCTCATTCCTGAATTATCAGGTCCGCTGTCGCGTATAGGGTGGGTTTTAGGGCAGTTGCTCAGCGGAATCACATATGGTGAAAATACTGATGGATTGTCCCTTCAGATTACGCCGTCACCTGACGGAACACGATACGACTTTGTGGTTTTACAGGATGGCATTCAGGTAGACACAGGTTATCTTTCAGTAAGCAATCCTGCATTTCCAACATCTGGCACGATTCATGCTGTCATGACTACGCTGACCGGGCAAATGACAATTGACACTTCTTATCAGGCGGCAATTGACCCTTCTTCCCTGACTGTTACCTCTCTGGAGTTAAACGGAACTGTAGTTGCAATCGCATCCGGCGATGTGGCGCCTGCTCAGATACTTGCTTTCTCCGGCGCCATGACGATAAACTTTACCCAGGGACAACCGCTTTTCGGGGATATATATGATAACCTTCTGGGTCTCCTTCCTCCTGAACTGCAAAATATCCAGCCGAACCGCGTACGTTTTAGTGGAACCCTGCAGACGCAGACAATTAAATCCAGCGGTTCGCTTGACATGCCGCTTGTCCGCAATGATGCAGTGATTACTTTATCTGGTATCCCTGCCGAGGACGCACAGGTAGAAACAGCGATCCAGACGATTTTCCTGCCTTCCTCTCTCACGGCAAACGGCACATTTGAAGAGATGCGCGATGGCGCTGCGACAGGAGCACAATTTACTGGCTCAACAACTGGAACTTTTGCCAATGCGGCAACCTTTAATCCATTTGAGACGGTTTCTGAGACAAACTATCCGCAATGGGATATCTCATTCAATGGCAGCATTCAATCACCAGGCAGGCCGGTAGTAACCTCTTTTCTGCGGGCAAGACAGACCGCATTTAATACAATTTTGCTGGATGTTTCTTACCGCAGAACAAACCCTGATATGTCCGAAGTATTCCTTTCCGGCAATGGTTCATTTGACACAACAACATTTCTGCTTGTGGCGCACCTGACCAATCAGAACGGAATCAACATTGACTTTACATACAATTTCTCAACGGCTGACCCGGATACGGCGCTCAGCGGCACTATCACCACGACCGGTGGCACGCAACTCGGCTCCCTGTACATTGAAAATGGCATCGCAGAGGTACACTTCATTGACGGACTGGTTGAGCCGGTTTTTTAGGGTGCATACTGAAGGACTGAATATATGAAATCTCTCCTGCGCCTTGTTTGTCATCAGGCGCCCGAGAGAATTTTACGCTGTAACGGCGTTTTTTCTTTGCTGTGTTCACGCTGCACAGGCATCTATTCTGGATTTTCTCTCGGGATTCTATTTCTTTTTTTCTTTAGAAGGAAAGCATCTCTTTTTCCCGGACTGCGGACGTCAATACTGGCCGGTTTTTTTATCTTTTTCAATATAGTACATCCGTTTCTCGCATCGCACTTTGCCATCCTTGATTCAAATTTTCTCCGGTTTGCCGCTGGTTTTTTCTGCGGAATATCACTCGCACAGTTTGTATATCCGCTCTTTGTTAATGTTTTTGTGGCAAGGCCTGGAAATAATCATTCAGCAGGCAACCTGCGGGAATTCTTTTTTTATTGCATAATCCTTTCCATTGCGGTTCTGCTGGTTTTTGCTTTTAGGACAACAGGTTTAGAAATCTTGAATATTCTTGCTATTGCAGGCCTTCTGGGAATCTACCTGATGCTGAATGCAACTGCTGCTGGAATGCTGCTCAACTGGCGTGGAAAAAGAAACAAACCGGCTGCTTTTTTAATGTTGGTTCTGTACATACTCCTGTTTTTTTCTATAGAATACATTGTTCTTTCACATGGGAAATAACTGATATAAAGTGCAAGGTCAACTTAACTTATCTGAAACAGTGCGTTTTTCGGCGAATGTAGCAATTTAATTGCGAGAGAAAATGGGCTGTCTTAGATAGATTCGCATCCGTGAGTTCTACAGCCATGCCGGTGGGAAGAATAATACCTTCTGAAAAAGAAGATGCCGCACAGCACCAGAGTTTTTGCTCCTTGCTCTGTTGCAAAACAACATTAAATCAGTACAATATAAGAGAAATGAAAGCAATCAACTGATGTTCTTCGCTGGTTGCCATCTGTTATCTATGCCGCCTTAGCTCAGTCGGTAGAGCAGGGCACTTGTAATGCTCAGGTCCGCGGTTCGAATCCGCGAGGCGGCTTTAAATAATAATTCCTCACCTGATTCTTCTGGTTCTTTGAGTGCCATGAACCCCGGATAAGTTCAATCCATTCGCTTATGAAGACGTCTGAAAAAATCCTGCGGACGATTCCAGAAAAAACCATACAAACAGCATCAAGAAAATGTGGAAATTATTTCCTCCAGTAAGTCCTCAGTAAACCACGTCTACCCATTTATGAAACTGTTGTTGATTTTCAATCTTTCCGATTTTATTGCCTGCAATTTCCGTTTGTGTCTGTAGGGGGGTTATGCCTGCCTGACCTCCTGGGAGGCGAGCCAGACAGGCTCATACACTTGGCAAGATGAGTTGTTCCGGTTTATTCACCCTCAATTGTTCTCTTATATCGGTGGTAAGATTATGCGGCAGGAAAGAACCTATCTCATCTTCAGACGGAGCAGAACCTCTTTTGACACATTCTGACAAATACCAGGTAAGATACTCTTTGGGCGAGATATCATTGTAAGTGCAGGATTGAACAATTGAGAACATCGCGGCAGATAACTGGCCGGCCCAGAGGGCATGATTGCCCCAGTAGTTTTTCCTGCCCAGGACAGGGATTCTCAACATTCTCTCTGAGATGTTATTATCCATCTCCACCTCAGGGTTGTCGACAAACACGGTCAATCCCTGCCAGTGGTTTTTCATACTTTCCAGAAGCGCTCTCTGCTGGGGATGCTTGCATTGCCGTTCTATAATCGGACTGGTTATCTCCTGTTCAATTCGGTTAATCTCCTCTCTCAATTCTTTATCGTGCTTTTTGAAAGATACGGATTGACAGGCATGTTTTACCCGTTCGTTGTTGATATGGTAGAGCCGTGCAATGTTTTCAATCCATGTATCGGCCCATTTTTTCAATTCCGGATATTTTGTCTTTGCCGCAATAAAGTCTCTCCGCTGATGCGCCCAACAGTAGGTTATC
>Ga0315298_1009052_pt1 | contig 12439 bp, 9 predicted proteins | sample WHS_1_MG_FD_203077 | JGI IMG/M metagenome (GOLD analysis project Ga0315298, IMG submission 203077) | Extremophilic microbial mat communities from Washburn Hot Springs, YNP, Wyoming, USA - WHS_1_MG | ecosystem: Environmental > Aquatic > Thermal springs > Hot (42-90C) | place: USA: Wyoming... | reverse complement strand
CTATAGTGGTATATGGGTCTTATCTTCAAAAATGTTTTCATTGTCTCAAAACTATCTTCTATCTTCCACAGTTCTTTGTAATGTTCTGCAACCTCAGATTTCTGAAGTGTTGTATTTGTGAGTAATACCCACATACCATCATACTTCTCAATTTCCTTTACCTTCTCTTCATCAATCGTTATCCTGTTTGACTCAAGTTTAATGAGTTTCTTTATCTCCCTATTGGGGATGAAGTTCTTTACATTTGTCACTTCTCTAAGGTGTTCAATGATATTTGCCCTCTTTTCTTTTTCATATGCTGCCTCTTCAGGGTTAAAACAAACAATATATCTTCTATTATCTACCTTTACTTCTTTTACATAGAGATTATCACTTACCTTAGAGTACTCACCTTCTTGAAGGAGTGCTTCTCTTACCTCTAAGAGATTCATCTTCATACCAACTATGTATTCAAGGTTGTTTTCCTCAATGCTCTCTATGATATCCCTGCTTACACATCCTCTATCAGCAACAAGGATTGCTCTACTTATCCCAAACCTATCCTTTAACTCTTTTACTGTCTCACTGAATGCCTTCTTATCTACAGTATTACCAACCCAAACCTTATGAGTGATGGGTATCCTTCTTTCATCAACAACAAGAGAAATGACAACTTGCTTCCTGTCTCCCCTGTGGTCCTTTGAGTGTCCGAAGGAAGCGATCTCTTCCTTCTCCCCTTCAAAGTATGTGCTTGTTGTATCAAAGAAGACAATTTCTGTATTGGAGAACAGATTCCTTCTTTCATAGAATAGCGATTCTTCAATGCTTTCAAGTGTATCTGAAAGCGTATCCATAGCCCTGTAGTAATCATGGAGGTCTAAACTATTTGAGAGTGCTTCAAAACCTCCAAAGTAGTATCTATTTCTCCATTCGTTGAATGTAGAGACTTTGCTTTCAGGTTCAGTCAATCTATTTAAAACCATCTCAAAGATTGCTTCTACTTCTTTCTCTGCACGCTCTTTTCCTTTTACATTCTCAAACTCCTGAAGGAGGATTTTCTTTAAACCCGTTCTGTTCCAGAGTGCAGAAAGGATGTATGGCATGCCGTATTCAAATACATCCTCACATAGGAGTCCATCTGTAATGTCCACATACTGTTTTCCTTTTTCTTCTTCAAGGATTCTTGATAGATTTGTTATGAGTGTCTCTATATCACCATTCTCAAGGAGTTCATCAAGACGCCCTATGTTTGCTATGAGTTTCTGCTTTACCTTTTTCCCAACTCTATACGACTTCACAAGTTGGAGGTAAATTCTTTCTCTTCCATTTTTGTTTTTCTGAATAAGTTATCTTATATACATATCAGTTGAAATTACCACTATTTTTTATTTTGTCAAGATGTAATAATTACTTACCTATCACTACATTTCTGAAAATTCTTAATCTTTAAATTCTTTATGTCCGTTTATTTAAGCCAAACTATATTTTGAAACTGCTCAAAAAAGGAGAAAATCTGGCAAAGATGAGTTAAAGAAAAAATTAAACATAGAACGCAAAATACAAAACCTTTAGTAGACAACGGGTACAGAAAATACTATAATTCAGGATCCGTATTTCTAAACACTGTAAGAAAAGGTGAGGCAATAACTGTTAGACAAGGAAAATTCGGCATACCTCAATAAGGTTATGAATGCAGTTTTAGACTTTGCCGATAAAAGTGACGGTACACTTTGGGGTACAGGATACGTTTATAGCTTTTTTTTGTAATAAAGTATATTCTATCAACAACTGAAGAAGAGGAGGAAGAGTTTAAGAAAGAAAATCCAACAACGGATGAATAAACAGGCCTAAAAGGAATCGATAATTGCTTTTTCGGAAATTTTTCTTACTGTAAAAGCAAAATATAAGAAATTTTCCTCTCTTGAATTTCTTTTTCCAATTTACTCTAATAATTCCTCTTCCAGATTTTAATTTTACTAGAATAAGCCGAAGTTGCTTTAATTGAAGGTACTTCTCCACTTACTAAGAATTGTCCGTCATGACTAAACGCCATTGGGCAAATCCGTCCTCCTATCCAATCCTCTTCTAAAGTCTTTATCAAACTTCCATCATTAACGTACCATATTTTGATTATCTTACAGCGACATCCTTCACTTGCACATGCCAGGAATTTACCGTCAGGACTAAGTGCCATTGATAGAATACTGCTACCTTCATCCGATATCGTTCTTATCAGTTTACCGTCATTAACACTCCAGATTTGAATTAAGTCATCATTGAAACCTGCAGTTGCCAGGAATTTGCCGTCGTTACTAAGTGCTAATAAAAAGGCATGTAAACTTTTTTCTCCTTCTAATGCTCTTATTAACTTGCCATCATTAGCTTCCCAGACTTGGATTAAGTTTTTAGAAGACTCACCGTAACTTCCACATGTCAGGAATTTACCGTCAGGACTAAACGCTATCGAGTCTACACGACGGCTTTCTCCTAGTGTCCTTATCAATCCCCCATCATTAGCATCACGAATTTGAATAATTGCATTTCCTGGAAAAGCATAGTCATAACCTGCTAAGAGTTTGCCATCAGGACTAATTGCGAGTGGAAGGAAGTTGGGAGTGCTTGCTTTTTCTAGTCTCCTTATTAACCTGCCGTCATTAGCATCCCAAATTGTAATCGAGTTTCTCGAATCGTAACTCCCACCTACTAAGAATTTTCCATCAGGACTAAATGTTATTGGTAAAAAAGGGCCTTCCAATATTTTGTAGAACACACAGTTAGCCCAAATACCCCTATCGTAATAGCAAGAGGATATTTCTATAGCCTTTTTAAGATACGGAATCGCATCAAGATAAGAAAAATATGTATTCTTTTCAATTAAAATTTCTGCATCGTGAATCAATTTTTCTGCTTCTTCTCGTACTTGTTTTCCTTCTTCTGAATAAATATGAACTTTAGATAAATATTCTTTTGCTTGATTAAGCAGTTCTCTCGCTTTTATTTCAGAATCTTTCCTTAACTTTTCATATAACTCAATTACTTTTGGTCTTACTGCGTCGAAATCTTTATCGATTTCTGCCTTGATGCAGTATCTTCTATCCATGAGGATTGCTTTCTCTAAATTTGAAACGGTATTTTCAGCATCACCCAATAAAGCAGAGAATTTAGCATAATGATAATAAGCCTCAGAAATCTGTGGATATATTTCACAAGATTCTCTAACAAGATCGCGGGCCTCTTCTATTGACATTTTTATTTCTACTGGATTTTCCTTTATTTCGGGCTCATTTACAGAAACATAGTAAGCAATTGCAGCATGAAAGCAAGCTTCACCAACCCACCGATTAAAATCAGGTATAACCTTAAGCTCCCCTTTGCCATATCGGATAGCAAGGCGAAGGTGCTTCTGAGCTTGTTTGAGATCAATAACGTTATCATCCTCGTCAATTCCATAAAGATATAATTTACCAAGTTGAAACTCTGTAAAGAAGTCAGCATCATTTTTCTCTTCTGCTTTTAGAAATGCTTCTAATGCTTTATCGAGCAAACCTCTTTGTAGTCGCTCGGTTCCAATACGGTAAAACTCTCTTGCTTGGGTTAATAAAGGGCTTTCAAGGATTTTATGAATTGCATCAAGTTTTTCTATTACCTCTGTGATTAGTTTATTCTGGATTTGCATTTGTTCTATAACCAAGCCAATATTGTAGTTAAAATCAGCACGTAAGTCTTCAATTGTTGAAGATATTTCGCTTAGCCTGTCCGCTATATTATTAAACCCCCATTCAAGTGTTCTGTTGGTTGCATCAAACCCTTTGCCAAATTCCCTTGCTAATTCATCGTTACCTGCAATAATTTCTTGAGTTTGAGCAGATATTTCAGCATAGATTAATCTGTTAGTTTGCGTGATTAGTTTCCTCCTTAAATTGGATCTCATAAAGTCTACATACCTTCCCGTACCAAGGTAAAATAACTCTTCATAAATTGGCATTTTAATATCCCTCCTTGTATAATATGTTTAGACTGTAAGGAAGATAGACATTCAATCTATCTCTCCATCAATCATGTAAAAACATTACCTTAATTAAGCGATTTTCATCCCTCCAAAAGATTTTAGTATTTTTTCAAAAAAAATTACAGGTTTTTTGAGTATATTTTTCCTGTTGAGTATATTTTTCCTGTTTTGCCCTACTTTAAGTTTCTATAACTTTATCAAAAGAGTGTTATTATAAGAAGAAACATAACCTATATAGGTATATAATGGTATAGATAGGAGGTTAAATATGAAGATGGTAACATTAAGAGAGGCCTCTCAAAAGACAGGTTATAATCAGACTTACCTATGGCAACTTGTAAAAGCAAGGAAGGTAAAAGCAGAGAAAAGCGGAAATATCTGGTTAGTTGATTTAGATGACTTGAAGCTGAGAAAGAAAGAGATAGAAAACGAAAGACATACAATCAGGTTATTTAGAAAATGATAAGACATTTTAATATGAAATCAGTTGCATCAATGAGAAAACTACAATAAGAATTAATCGATATACTTTATCCCTTTACAAAAGGCACTTTTTGAAAATTGCTAAATTTAGCACCGCCTACCTGCAAAATGTTCCTTTACAAAAAGGGGAGAATCCTATGATTAATTTTCAAAAAATTTATCCGATATTCCACAATATCTTGGAAAAGACGCACTCAATTTTAGATTTAGGTGTAGATACCCCCAAATTTTGCACAAAAATGCCCCTAAAATCGCAAAATTTGGATTGGTTGATGAATTATACTTTTAACTCATTTTTCGTTTAAATTTAAGCGTTTTTATGCAAAATAGAGAGTAATGAGAGTAGAAATAGCCAACAACTTCTTCTTACGTCTTTTTAATTCAATAAGACTAAAAGGCAGAAAGAAACAAAAATGGAATTTTACGCAAAAATACATTTTCTTGCTAATTAATTTAATTTTTATCCGGTTAGGAAAGATTTTACCAAAACTCTAAAGAAAAACCAATCAATTAAGTGTTTGTAAAAAACACTGTCAGAAAATCTGTCAAATCACTATCTTCAAAATGCTCCTATTTTGCACAAAACGTACTAAATTTACATGAAAATGTTCTCGAACGAAAAAAATGTATAATATAGCCCCACTCTCAAAAACCTCTATGCATGATAAATAATAGAAAAAGAGCATGCTTCGTTAATTTTCAGAAATTCGCTATGGCCCAGAATACCAAATATTTAAAAATATGTGAAGTAAAGAAAATTTGGCTTCCTCTTACCATGAAGCACGGAAGTTCACGGACATTGGACAATTCCGCTTGCCCAAAGACAATCCCCACAAGATAGAGCATTTCCAAAACAATCAGAGTCTGTCGTTTTAACCAGATCACATGTAAATTTAAGTGGGCAGAGAGCACAAAGGGGGAATAGGGAATTTTTCACACTAAATCTGAAAGTCTTATATTCTTTTGAGTTCCAGATATTGAAGAGAGAGTCTCTAAAAACATTCCCGAAAGAATAAGCTTTGACTTGTTTTTCTCTTCCCAAAATGTATTCTGTGTAGCTGTGCAATAATCTGTAGCACGGAGCAACTTCACCGTCAGACCTTATAACGGTTGCGTTTTGTTCAATGAACTGGCATTTTTTTCCGGTGCAAGCTCGAATTTTGGAAAGAGAATTTTGAGCTTGTATTTGCGTGCCTGGTCGTTCATTTTGTCTATGAATGAATTATAATCAAAAGACTTATCGTAAAGAACCTCTCCTGATAGTTCTTCGCTGAAAGGCATTATATTAGAAATTATAATAGATGTTGCTCCAAGCTTTGAGGCAAGAGGCAGGATGTCGGGAAGTAATTTTACGTTACTTTTCATTGCAACTACTTCAATTTCTACGCCTGGGCTGTGAGCATTTAGCTTTTTCTTAATCTCTTGAAGATACATCAAGTTATTCTCAATTTTATTAAGGTCAGTGCCTCTTATGTCTTCATAGACTTTTGGGTTTGGGGCGTCAATCGACACGATAATGTTGTCAACACCTAATCTTACGATATCTTCAGCATACCTATTGAGGAGCGTACCATTTGTCTCAAATTCAACTCTCACGCCAAGATCTTTAGTTCTGCGGATAATTTCGATTATTTGCGAATGAACAAACGGCTCTCCAATACCACCAAGGTAAACCATCTCGAGATTATGAAACTCTTTCAGCTGATCAAGTATTTTAAGATAGCTATTGAATGGCATCTCCATCACTTTATCATGCCAGAATCTCCTGAAGCACATCTTGCAGTTTAAGTTGCATTTGCTTGTTATTTCAATGTAAACTTTTCTTAAGTCCTCGACAACCATGCGGTGGCATCTCCTTTTCAGAAAATGTTCAAAGTTTATTTTAAAAACTCAATAAATTTTTACTTTACACAATTTTCCTTCAAGACAATTAAATTAAGCACAACGAAGTAAAATCGATAAAGGAGCTTGTTAAGTAATTCTCTATGAGCATCAGAAGTAGAGTTGTCAAATAGTTCGTCCAATCCTTTTAACAGTACTTGCATGGTGAACCTTGCCTCTTCCAATTGTTTAAAATCTTCTGGTGGAATTTTAAGTTCCATCTTTATCACCTCGCTTTAATCAAGGATTGTGACAAGGCAGAAAACTTCGCCTTGTCACAATATTCCGATTCATCCACTTATATATCAAATTTTTTGCCAGCCAATAGTATAGCAGTCTTTGCAATTCTCTTACCTAAATTTTTACAGGATTCTAAAGCTATTTTATCGTCGCTTACAGCTTTTCTGTCTGAACCATCGTGTCCCATCTGCCAACCAGCAACTCCTATATACCCGTTTCCGTATTGCTCAGGTCCAACCACAACGAAACCATTCAGGATTAAGAATTGTAACATGGTTGTAAGTGCTATCTCTTGACCTCCGTTTCTATCATAGCCAACAGTTACTGCTCCAGCAACTGTTCTACTCCAATCGGGGATATCAAAAGGAAAATCTGGGATCCATATTCTCTTAACAAGTGAAGTAAATCTTTCCATAAAAGCCCTCATGGCAGAGTTAACATTAAAAAAATAGACCGGCGATCCTAAAATAATTCCATTTGGTACAGGATCAATTATATGCTTAACTATGTCAAGCCAGTCGTCCTTTAGTATGCAGTAAGACTTGTTTATTACACATCCGTCACAATTGAGACAAGGTAATATTTTTTTTGCGTAAAAAGAAACATAATCTATTTCGGCCTCATATCCTCTTTGTTCGCATTCATTTTTTGCTGCCTCTAAAACAGCTTTTACAAGTATCTCCGTGTTTCCGTGCCGCCTTGGGCTTGAATTTAAACCTACAAAGCGCAATTTATCCATAATATTATTCTCCTCTTACTTTTTCCTCTACGTCCTTGTATTCAATAGCTCCTCTGTAACATACTTTAACACATTCTGGGTCGCCACCACAAAGATCGCACGTAAGAAGCTCGACTCTTGAAGTCTGGGGGACTTTTATCTCAAATATGGCACCATACGGACACACACTAATGCATGATTTGCACATAATACATTTCTGTGAGTCGATCTTGACTGCACCAGTGCTTTCGTCCTTTGTTATTGCTCCTGTAGGACAAACTTGTATACATGGAGCATCCTCACACTGCCTGCAAACAAAGGTATTGTCGATTGCTAAAGACTCCTCACTTTTGATTCTAATAGAGGACAACTCTTCGCTAAATACACCATAATGCTTAAAAGAACAGGCTAGTTCGCATAGATGACAACCTACGCATTCTTCCGAGTTAACAATGAGTTTCTTCATTGCTCACCTCCTTCAGGTAACTTAACATTATTAAGAGCAATAGGTATAAATTCATCAAGGCCAAGTTTCCTAAGTGTCTTTACGTTCGGCCATCCTGTTTTTAAATCCCATTCATGAAGTCTATAATATTCATCTTTCATTTTATCTAAAACTTCTTTGCTGTTTATTGAGGTAATATGTATTGTCCCGTCTTTATCTCTATATATCTTCGGGAAATCTTCTTTCTTTTCGGGAATGTGCTTTGCAATTGGCGACGTGTCTTTTATTGTTACGGTTTTTACCTCGTTCATAAATCTGTAAGGAAGAATATCATCTTCGCGCGTGAGCCCTAACATTACATTATAAAGTCTTTGCAATGTTATTATTCTTCTCCCGGCTTCCATAATTTCGCTCGAAGAGATCTCAATACCTGTTGCTGCAGAAAATAACTCAGCTAAATCTTCCTCACTCATCCAAAACTGCGCAGTTGTAGAGAAGGCACACATACCCATACAATCAGAGACTGCATATATATCCTCATGCCATCTTACTATCTCCGCTCTCTTATCCGTCGTGAATGCATAAGCAAATTCTTCACTGCCTGTTATATGTTTAATTATACGCTCTGATTCACTATCGCCACCAAATTCTGCTAAACATTCGGTATGTAAGTGATCAGGACCTCTTGGGTTAACTGCAAAGGCTAAAGCATACCCCATTGCAAACCTTGTATCGACAGCTGATTGTTCAAGCCCTCTTGATTGTATTGCCCACTTATAAGAGTCAGCTCCTAACTTTTCTGATGCTTTTCTAGTCCCTTCAGAAAGTATTCTCCCTATTCCGTCTCTGTATGCAATTTTCCTAATGAGAGTTATTGCTGTCTCTTCATTTCCCCAAGTTAAGTCAAGACCATCCGACATTTCGTCAGGAACAGCTCCTTTTTGCCTACTTTCAAAAAGCCACTGTATAGTACTTCCCGTTGAAATTGTATCGAGTCCAAGAGTACTACACATTTCTGCAGCTTTTACGACTGCTTCAGGACTAATCTTAAGAGTTCCAAAGTTAGCTATAGTTTCGTATTCTGGCCCTCCCGTATATGTTCCTTTGTAAGGCCCATCTTCGATAGTTACAAACCTATGACACCCTATTGGACATGAGTAGCAGCCAATCCTTCTTTTCAAAAGACCACTATTTACCAAATAATTTCCAGTAAGAGTTTTTAATACTTCTTCAGGCGCATAATTGTCTTGGAAGTTTCTAAAATGGCAAGCCGTAATAAGGTTTAATGCATCTGATTCCGGGGATGTTCCAAAATCAGAAATAACTCTCACTCCTGGGGTATTAAACAATTTTTCTGTTACCGTTCCTACAGTTTCCTTGAACTTCTCTGGATTTGCTACTTCTACAGGAAGCCGACCTCTGGCGACTATCGCTTTTAATTTTTTGCTTCCGAACAAAGCGCCAATCCCGCCCCTAGCAGCTGAATTATAAATTGATATTTGAAGCGAAGCAAACATCACCTCGTTCTCGCCTGCGGGTCCAATACATGCAACTTGAATATCATCATCACCGAGCTCTTTCCTTAAAATAGCGTTAGTCTCTCGCACATCTTTCCCCCATAGATCAGAGGCGTCTCTTATTTCTACCTCATTATCGTGTGTATAGATATACACTGGCCTATCAGCCTTGCCTTCTACTATCAATACGTCAACTCCAGAGCGTTTTAACTGATTTCCAAAATACCCCCCTACATTCGCTTTAAAAAAACGACCAGTAACGGGGCTTTTAAAAACTACAGACATTCTTCCAGAGGAGGGAACGTTGGTCCCAGTAAGGAGACCAGGAGCAAGTATTACGGGTGAATCTTCGACAAAAGGACCGTATCTTTTCATAAGGAAATAGGTTGCAATACCTAATCCTCCGATGTACTTTTTAAGGAACGCTCCGTCCCTTATTTCTTCTTTTCTAACTTCGCCGGTACCCAAATTAACAGTTACCACTTTAATTGAATTTAAACCCAACGTTTGTAACATTTATGCACCTCCTTATAAAATTTGTAAACATACGTAAGGTCTTTTGCAAAAAGGTTTTAATTTATTCATAACCTTTTATACATATAAAATAATATTATTAGATTTTCTCTTTGCCCTTTTGTCCCAATAGTATTGAGAGGGAAATAGCAACCACTACAACAAGACCTTTTGTTATATATTGGAAATAATATTGGACGTTAAGCATAGTGAGCCCGTTATTCAACATGGATATCAGAAATGCCCCTACGAATACCCCGAGAGCTGTGGGTTCTCCGTTACCAAACATTGTGGTACTAAGAAAGCATACTGCTATTACGTCAAGTAAATAATCTTCCCCTGCGAGAGGTTGTGCAGAGCCAAGTCTTGAGGTAAGCAATATTGCGGCAATGGAAACACAAAACCCCAATACTAAATAAGCCAAAACCTTGTATTTCTTAACATTAATCCCTGCGTAAATTGATGCAATTATGTTTCCCCCTATTGCATAAAGCCTCCTTCCGAAAACTGTCTTTCTTGTTATAAATATAAATAGTAAAAGCACTATAAGCATAACTATTACTGGGAAAGGTACTGGGCCCACATACCCCTGACCTATAAAATTGAAAAAAGCAGGCATATTATTAGGGAAAAATATTGGATTCCCCTTAGTCAACATCATTTTTAATCCGTATACCATAGAGCCTACAGAAAATGTTGCGATAAAATCTGGTAACCCAACATAAGATGTTAGAACTCCGTTTATGAAACCTACAATTGGTCCACAAGCCATTGATATAACCAATGCAAACCATATATTCCCTGTATGATTGAAAATCAAAGCAAATATCATACTTATCAAACCAACCGAGTTTCCTATCGACATGTCGAAACCGCCTGAACCCATAACCAGTATAAAGCCTAACGCAATTATTGTAAGCATACTCATTTGTCTTAGGAGCATAAATATGTTCGTTGCATTGAAAAAATTATTAATCACGATTGAGAAAATTACAAATATTATCAGTGTACTTAAAGCTGTTGCGTATCTTGCCAAAAATTCTCTATTCATCGCAAAGTACCTCCACCTAACATAGCAGACATTATCTTACTAGCTACATTTTCTTCTTCAGATCTAAACTCTCCGACGATTTCACCATTGCGCATAACAAGTATTCTATCGCATAAGTTTATTAGTTCAGGTAAATAGGAAGATAGAAATAAAATTGATCTCCCTTGTTTAGCAAGCTCAACAAACAGATTATATATATCTTCCTTTGCCTTTATGTCTATACCTTTTGTTGGTTCGTCGAAGATGCCAAGGTAAAAATCGCCGCTCAACCACCTTGCAATTAAAACTTTTTGCTGATTACCCCCACTTAATAAATTGACTGGTTGACGTGGGTCTCTCGTTTTTATTGATAATCTGTTTATATAATGCCTTGTTATGTTGATCTCGCTTTCATTATTTATGATACCCAAACGAGAAAATCTTTTTAAATAGGCAAGGGTTATATTTTCTGAAACTGGGAAATTAAGTATCAAACCCTGAGTACGTCTTTCCTCGGGAACAAATGCTATTCCGCTATCTATTGCCATTTGTGGTGACGGAATGTATTCACTATTACGAAAAATTATTTTTCCACTTTTCATCTTGTCAAGACCATATATTGCCTTTGCAAGCTCAGTCTTACCTGCACCGACTACTCCTGCAATGCCAAGTATTTCCCCTTTATATATTTTAAAACTGATATTTTTTAACTTTTCAGTAGACAAATTCCTAACATCAATCATAATTTCATTTGAAATCGGCGATCTTTTTTGATTGTTGTTATTCCTTAGTTCATGACCTATCATGCTTGAAACAATTTCTTTAACTGTTACGTTACTTTTTTCAAATGTTCCAATTTTATTTCCATCCCTGAAAACTGTTATCCTATCAGATATGCGCATTACTTCATCAATATCATGCGATACAAAAAGAATGCTTATTCCTTTCCCTTTCAAAACCTTTATAATCTCAAATAATTTATCTCTTTCCTTTACTCCCAAGGAAGTGGTTGGTTCATCAAATATTAAAATTTTAGCTTGATGAACAAGAGCTCTACTTATTTCTACAATCTTTTTCTCCAGAACACTTAGCGAATAAGAGGGAGCGTCTACATTGATATCAATTCCCAGTTCCTCAATTACAGATTTTGCCATTTCTCTCATTTTTCTATCATCTGTATATCTTATACCAAGCTTTTTTTTCACTTCCTCGGAACCAATAAAAATACTCTGGTATACGTTGTAGAAAGGTACAATATTAATCTCCTGCTGCACTGTCCGGATCCCGGCTTCTTCGCTTTGTTTTACATTCTTGAAAGAAACAGGGGAGCCATTTAAATACATAACACCTTTGGTTGGCAAGTGTACACCGGATAATATCTTAATGAATGTAGACTTCCCAGCCCCGTTCTCCCCAACTAAAGCATGCACTTCTCCTTTCTTCATCTCAAAGTTTATATCTTTTAAAACATATATACCATTGAATTCTTTGCTAATACCTTTGGTTATAAGGATACTTTCGTTTGATTCAATGTTTTTATTTCCTATTATTTCTTCACTTTTCACCATATATCCTCCCGGTACAAACTAATTAGACACTCACTTATTGTTCAAAAATTCAACAG
>Ga0315298_1009049_pt1 | contig 12448 bp, 7 predicted proteins | sample WHS_1_MG_FD_203077 | JGI IMG/M metagenome (GOLD analysis project Ga0315298, IMG submission 203077) | Extremophilic microbial mat communities from Washburn Hot Springs, YNP, Wyoming, USA - WHS_1_MG | ecosystem: Environmental > Aquatic > Thermal springs > Hot (42-90C) | place: USA: Wyoming... | reverse complement strand
CCGGGCGGGAGAGGGGAGGGGGTGGCGGCGAAGCCGCCGGGGGTGGGGTGAGGACAGTACAGCACCACGGCCATCATCCGCTGGCCGGCCTTCCCCTCCCGGAAGAGGCGGCGGGTGGTGTCGTCGTCTATGCCGCCGCCGCAGAGGGGGCAGCGGACGTGGGCCCGGGTGACGGTGCCCTCGTCGGGGTCAAAGGTGATGGCCCGCCCCTCCACAATCTCCGCGTCCACCCGCCCGGCGGCGGGGTTGGGGACCAGGCGGAGCGCGATCTTCCGGTTGTCCTTCTTCGCCAGCCAGGTCTGGCGCATCAGGGGGATTTCGGCGCCGCAGGCGGGGTTCTGGCAGGGGAGGGTGCGCGCCCAGATGTAGCCGACGGGGATGCTCCCGTCGGGGTCGGCGGGGTAGAAGCGGGCCAGTTCCCGGCGGGCCTCCTCCAGCACCCACTCCCCCCAGGCGCGGACGGCGCGCAGGAGGGGGGACTCGCCGCCCTTCTCCTCCCCGTCGGTCTCCCCGAAGAGGCGGCGTTGCTGAGGACCGGCGGCCTCCTCCGGGGGGCGGGGCGGGAGGGGGAGGACGGAGACGGAGTCGGGGCGGGCGTAGCGCTGGGGGTACTCCAGGACGCACTTCAGGATGAGGACGGCCACGGGGTTGTAGTCCAGGGCGTGGGTCTCGCAGCCCAGACGGAGGGCCTCCAGGGGGATGGCGCCGCCGCCCGCGAAGGGATCCAGGACTCGGGGGGCCCGTCCGCCGAAAGTCTCCCGGATTCGGGCGCGGGCCTCCTCCAGGTCGGGGTTCTCTCCCTGGACGGCCTCCCAGGGGGCCAGGTCGCGCACCAGGCGGAGGAGGGTCTCCCGGCGGCGGGGGTCGTCGGGGAGGAGGGCGGCCAGGGCGGTGGCGCGGGAAGCGGCCAGGGGCCGCCGGGCCCACCAGATATGCAGGGTGGAGATGTGGCCGTGGCGGATGTTCTTCTCCCGGACCGACTCCTCCGAGACGCGCCGGAGGGGAAAAACGGTTTCTATGAGACGGGTGTCGGGCATAGGATTCCCTTTCAGCCGTGCAGACTTTCCAGTTTGCGGACCCACTCGTCAAAGTGCGGGCAACGGGAGCGGATGGTCGGCAATCCAATCCGACGAGCAATCAGCGGCCCGTGCACCGGTTTGCGATACTGGGGAAAATAGCGGGCAATTCGTGCCACCGGATGAGTGTCTTTTCCCTCATCAATCTCCTCGGGCGGCAGGCCCGATATTTCCTGAACCCATTGGTTTGTCCCCTTTGTTCCGGGGAAGGCCCTGGCGATCTCATCGGGCCGGGCAAAGAGCAGAGATTCAAACTCGTGCAGAGTCAGGAAAGGGAGGAAGCGGGGGTGGTTAATGTCCTCCCGGAACGCATTTTCCAGAAAGGAAACGCGCGCATACGGAGTACCGGACGGCACCTGGGCCCTGCCCGGAAAGTCGTCAGGCAGGCCGTAGTAGTCCATCATCGTGGTGACCAGGGACGCACTGGTATCTCCCAGCAGGCGAAGGATTTCCCGCCGTACCTTCTTGTATGAGACGATTCCGCCCTTGTAGGTGGTGCCGGATGCGGTGCGCCGGGTTCGGGCCAGAACAGGGGTCAGGTAGATGCTCATCTGGGCCAGGTGGGGCCCCAGGACATCCCGGATAAACGTTTCCTCTGTCTGGCCTTCTGCGTACACGAGCACCTTTTTCATCGGGCCGGCCGTCCTCCCAGGAGGTTCTTTTCCCACAGGTCGCCCAGGCTGTATTCGTCCAGCCAGAGAGTGATTTCCTCTGAGGACAGGCGTCGGAGGACGGATGCCCCGTCCACCCGGTCCACCACGACGACTTCCTCCGGAGAGAACTGGTTCACCAGCGTGACCGACTGGGTGGCCAGGATGACCTGCGTGTGCTCTGCCGCGGAGCGCACCATTTCCGCCAGCAGGGTGATGGCGTAGGGGTGAAGCCCCAGTTCAGGTTCGTCCAGAATGATGGTTGCGGGCAGACGGTCCGGTGGCTGGAGGAAGAGGGTGGTCAGGCAGATGAACCGCAGCGTGCCGTCGGAGAGGACGTGAGGGCCGAAGAGCGCGTCGGAACCCCGTTCCCGCCATTCCAGCCGGATTTTGTCGGGATTGAAGGGGGACGGGCGCAGGACGAAATCGCCGAAGAACGGCGCGGCCATCTGGACCGTCTCCACGATGTTGCGGTAGGCGTCAGGCGCGGTTTCCTGCAGCAGGAACAGGTAGGCGGCCAGGTTGGAGGCGTCCGGACGCAGGAAGAGGTTATCATGCAGGTCGCCGGTCTGTTTGACTTTGGCCGAATCGCTCGTGTCGTGGAAGTGATAGACCTGCCAGGACTGCATGGCTTTCAGGACGTAAAAAGCCACTCTGTTCAATCGTGCGAATTCTGGGAGAAAACTCTCTGGATGAGGGGAAAGAATTGGTCCTTCCCGGTAGGGCCTCTCGTACCGTGCCCGGTCGTGGAAGTAGCAGACTTCTTCCTCAAATACCAGCGTGTCTGCGGCGGTGGGGATCCAGGTGGCGGCGTAGCCGTTGGCCAGTTGGTCGCTCACACGAAACCAGAACTCCACGTGCATTTTCTCGGTGACCTTCCGTCCATAGTGCAGCAACTGATCAGCCCCTCCGGCCTGAGCCACATAGGCCTGGAAGCCCTCGTTGACCACCCGGTTCATCATCTGGAATATCTGGACGAAGTTGGACTTACCGGACCCGTTGGCACCGATCAGCACGTTGATCCGCTCCAGCGGAAAGTCCACTTCCCGGAACGACTTATATCCCTGGACCACAATTCGCTCCAGCATCCGACGAGCCATTGGATCACCTCACCCGTTTCCTCTCGGTTCCAATCAACCTGCTGCTGCGCGGATCGGAAATCTGGCCACCTGGCATTTTCATTCATCCCCCCGAGGTTATGGGGGTTTGGGGGCGGCGGCGACGCCGCCGCCCCCAAACCCCCTCCTCATCCCCCCTTCTCCCCCGTTTCGGGGGAGAAGGGGGGCCAGGGGGGATGAGAGGGTTAAAGCGGCAAAGGAGGCGACTTCAGTCGGCGCTCAGCGCGGCTTCTTTCCACTGTTTTACCACAAAACGCACCGTTTGCACAACGGCCTCGGGGCGGAGGCGGGCCGCCGGGTTCTGGATAGGGTAGAGCACCGGTTCCGTGGCCGCGTTCTCCACCACGTACAGCCAGTACTCCTCCCCCAGCCGCTGCGCCATCAGCCACTCGTTGGGGGTCAGGACGATGGGCCCGGTGGTCGCCCGGGCCTTCACCTCAATGTAGCGGACGGAGCCGTCGGGGGCGGTGGAGCGGAGGTCGTAGCCCAGGTTCTGTGCGGAGACGTCCTGGGGGTCGCGGCCGTGGGCCCGTTCGTACTCCAGCGCTACCCGCATCCCCACGGCCTCTATCTCCGCGTCCGGGCGCATCTCCGGCACGGCCCGGGGGAGGACGCGCGCCACGCCCAAGACGCGCGGCGTGGCCGGGAGGAGGCAGGTCTGGCGGCGAATTTCCTCTTCCAGGTCCTGCCGCCGGGCCAGGAGTTCCTCCTTCCGCCGCTCCTCGTTACGGATTTCTACTTCGGGGACGGGCCCCCCCTTCGCCCGCCGGGTCTCGTACTCAATCAGCCGGGCCTGGGAGTCCAGGATCAACTGCTCCAGGGAACGGAGGCCGTAGCGCTGCCGGACCTCCGCGTGGCGCTGACGCTCCCGCAGGAGTTCGTTCCGGTACGTCTCCAGCGTCGTCTCGGCGAAGAGGGCGACGACGGCCTCCTCGGAAGGGGGCGGTTCGGCGTCCGCCGCAGGCGGGAGGGGGATCAGGTCCCAGAGAATGGAACTGTTGACGGGCCGGGGGTCGCCGCCGTCGGCGGGCCCGAAGAGGGCGAAGAGGCGACGGCCCACCACCTCCCCCGCGCCGTCGTGGACCTCCCCCTCCAGAAACCAGAGGTAGCCGTCCAGACGGCCGTCCGGGTCGGCGAAGACCGCGCCCCGCTCCAGGTCGTCCGTACACCGTTCCAGAATCCGCTCTATGAGGCTCTCCAGGAGCGGGTGCCCCGGCGCGACGAAGACGGCCCCCTTCTGCCGGGCCGTCTCCTTGTCAAAGGCAATGCGGTTGTATTCCGGGAAGACCTCCCCGTAGCGGTGGCGGAACTCCTGAGAGACGGCGCGGAGGGGGAGGGGAACATGGGGGACCCGCCACAGGCCGTCCTGGCGGCGTTCCAGGCGCAGGTTCAGGAAGGCGGCACCGCGCTGGAAGAACTGCTCAATGTATTCGGGGACCAGGCGGTTCTCCCGCGCCCGGCGGCTCTCCCCCAGCACCTCCTGCAGGTTGATGTGACGGGTCGCCAGGGCCTCCAGCGCCGCCTCCCGGGCCTTGCGGACCGCCTCCTCATCGGGGACGGCCTCAATCTCGGCCAGAATCTCCTCCAGCGTGCGGCGCTGGGTGAGGGCGTCCAGGATCAGTTCCTGGAGACTGCGCCCCACGATGACCTCGCCGAGGACGTCAAAGACGCGGTCGCTCCCCAGCGCGGCCCGGATCCGCTCCAGTTTGCGGAAGAGGGCCTCCATCACCCGGCCCTCCAACGTCTCCGTCGCGACCAGGTTGTAGATGTGGACCTCTCTGGACTGGCCGTAGCGATGGATGCGCCCCATCCGCTGCTCCAGCCGATTGGGGTTCCAGGGGATGTCGTAGTTGACCATCAGAGAGCAGAACTGGAGGTTGATGCCCTCGCCGCCGGCCTCGGTGGAGACCATCACCTGGGCCTGTTCGCGGAACTCGTGTTCGGCGCGGATGCGCTCGTCCAGGCCCATCGCGCCGTGCAGTGTCACCACCGGGTAGCCCCAGGCCCGCAGCCGCTCTGCCAGGTACTCCAGCGTGTCCCGGGACTCGGTGAAGATGAGCAGTTTCTCCCCGGTCTGGCGGATGCGCTCGTCCTCCATCACCCGGCGCAGTTCGTTGAGTTTGGTCTCCACCTCCCGGCTCTCGGCGGCGCGGGCCAGCCGGATCAGGTCCTCCAGCGTTCGGATTTCCGCCTCCAGTTCCTCCCGCGTCTCGGCGGCGGTGAGCCGGGCCAGCAGGTCCTCCTCCTGGCGGAGCCGCTCCGCCTCCGGGGCGTCCTCCAGCGCCTCCTCGTCCAGAGAGTCCCGCTCCGCCAGCCAGCGGCCCAGCCGGAGGAGTTCCTCCAGGCGCTGGCGGCGGCGCTCCAGGGACCGCCGGACGGCCCGCACGCTGGAAGCCAGCCGCCGCTGGAGGATGAGCATGGCGAAGGCCACGTTGCGCTTGTCGGCGGCAAAGGCCCGGTTGTACTCCTTCTGGACGTAGGCGGTGACCGCGTTGTAGAGCCGCTTCTCGTCGTCGTGGAGGCGGAAGGTCTGGGTGTGGACGTGGCGGGGCGGGAAGAGGGGCCGTCCGGAGAAATCCCGCAGGTCCTCCTTGAGCCGCCGCAGGAAGAGGGGATTGTCGCCGTTGCGAACGGACTCCATCAGCAGGTCGCGGGTGGCGAACATCCCCGGGACCAGCAGGTCCAGGAAGAGGCGGAAGTTCTCCGGGTCGCCCCGGTGGGGGGTGGCGGTGAGGAATAGCAGGAAATGGCCGATGCGGGAGAGCACCTCCCCCAGGCGGTAGCGCTGGGTCCTGGTGACCTTCTCCCCGTAGCGGTAGGCGGCCATTTTGTGGGCCTCGTCCACGACCACCAGGTCCCACGACGTCTCCGCCAGCGCGGCCAGCACCTCGTCCTGCTTGGCGAAGTCCATAGAGGTGATGACCCACCGTTGCTCCTGCCAGATATTGCGGCCCCACGTGGCGCCGACGACGGCCCGGTCCACCACGGTGAAGGTCTCGCCGAAGCGGTCCTTGAGTTCCCGCAGCCACTGGTCCTTGAGATGTCCGGGGACGACGATAAGGGCGCGATAGACCAGGCCGCGGGCCTTGAGTTCCTTGAGGAGCAGGCCGGCCATAATGGTCTTCCCGGCGCCGGGGTCGTCGGCCAGGAGGAAGCGGATGCGGGGCTGGCGCAGGATGTGGTGGTAGACGGCCTCTATCTGGTGGGGCAGGGGGTCCACCTGGGAGACGTTGACGGCCAGGAGAGGGTCAAACTGGTGGGCCAGGCGGATGCGGTGGGCTTCCAGGGCCAGGAAGAAGGATTCGGCGTTACCGGTGAGAGTGCGGGCGGTGGGGAGGGCGGCCCGCACCTGGGCCAGGTCCTCGGGCTGGAGGAGGTGGTCGTAGTAGCGTCCGGATTGGACGCCGACGGCTTCCACCCGCAGCCCCCGCCCGACGGGCCGGACGGAGAGGACGCGCAGCATCTCGCCCCAGAAGGGGCCCTCTATGGTCTGGCCGGGGGTGAGGGGGAGTGGGTCCATAAGGAGCACAGGGTCTCCAATTGTTGGAAACGGCTGTGAACGACTTCGGGCGTAATTATTCAGGCCGACATCCTCCCTGGGCACTTCGGCGTCGGTCGCCGGTTCGCCAGGGGTCATGCTTGGCGGGGCCCTACCGCTTCATCGTTGTAAATCTTACTTCAGGTCGGGGAATTGTCAACTTGCGTTGGTCAAAACAGAAACGCCCCACCGGCAGGGTGGGGCGTCGTTGATCCGCAAGGAGACAGGCCATTACCTGGCGCAAGCAACCCGCGCGCCCCCGCGGGGCATCGGGATTCCCTCCTCCTCCGTCCGGAGGACCGAACAGGTGACCCGCGCAGGACTCGAACCTGCAGCCAAGGGATTAAGAGTGCATATTTGATCCGTTACCATCTTGGTTTCTCCTTCCCAACAGCCGGGCTATTGGACTGTGACGCTCGTGCTTTTCTTTAAGTTCTTGGAAAGTGAAGATTCCATAGCTCTCCTTAGTCACCCTGATGTCCGAATGCCCCATTAGCTCGCTCAGAGTGGCAAGATCACCACCGCCCAGCAGATATTCGCGACCGAAGGCATGGCGAAACGCATGAGGATTCGATGGCCCTGCGATCCCTGCAATCTTTGCTCTGCGACGAAGCATCTGTCTTACTCCATTGGGTGACAGGCGGCCTTGAGCTTTATTACCCAAACTTACAAATAGCCAGGGGCCATGCCCTGCTGGTCGCACGGACAGCCAGTCTTTCAGCGCATCTGCTGTTGGTTGACTAAGGGGTACCATTCTGGTTTTGTCTCCTTTCTCTCTCACGGTTGCCTCTTTTTCCTCTAAATTTACATCTTGAATTCGCAGGCCACATAGTCCTCCTACCCGACAGCCTGTGTCTGCCAAGAATAGGATAATTGCCCTGTCCCGCAGATTTGCGATGTCTCCTCCGTTAGTAGTTTCCAATAGCGCGAGCATATCCTCCAGTGAAATACTTTTGGGTTTATCGCACTTGGGTTGAGGAAATTTGATTTTTTGTGCTGGGTTGATTTGAATGATGCCCTCCTCTTGCAGCCAGTTGAATAACCGGCGCAGGGCCCGACAGTAACTGGCAACCGTAAAGGGCGAGAGGCCGCCTTCTCTCTCTTGATGTTTCGGATGATCAGCCCAGCGTGTGGAACGTTCTTTCAAGTGGACGATATATCTTCGGAGATCGTTAACGGTGATCTTTTCCACCGGGACGTTGCCGAGGAATGCCTGTAGCGGCTTCAATTTCCGGCGATAACCTTCCACCGTTTGAGGGCTACGTCCATTTGCCTCAGTTGCAAGCAAGAGTGATTCTATGGCTTCATCTAGGAGCATACTGCCTCCTTGCTCAATAAAAGCATTCGTTTACCCGTTGTTGATGGATATCACCTTTGGCCTGTGAGAGGCAGAAAATGCAATTGAAAAATGGAGCATCCTGTAAACTTGCAACCATTGCAAAACCTGCAACCATTTGCCACCTCTGCAACCATTCTGCGGGAGTTGGTGGCAGAGGTTGCAGGTGGTGGCAAGTTTTGCAGAGGTTGCAAGTTTTAAGGAGAGTCGTTTGTACATGTGCAGTTTTCGCTATCGGCTGGCACCTCCAGCCCATATCGTTGCATCAGGTCCATCACAATCTCTCTCGTGATTAGATAGATGCTCCCCTTGTTCGCTCGCTTCCGCCGAAGGCCGAACTCCTTGAGCCGATTGCCGACCCATTTGTCTGTGATCGCGGCATGCCGTTCGTTCTCCATAAAGTCGGCCATGGTTGCCCCGACTTCCTTCGGCCTCACCCACTTTGTTTCCTCTGTTGCTAACTGGTGAAGTGCCAGCAACAATGCTCTTCTCTCATCGTCCAATCCGTCCTCCTCGGCCTGTTCTGCATTCCGCCGGGCATATTCTTGCACCTGCTGCAACAAGCCCTCCCTGCCCAGGCGGTCCACATAGGCCGCGATGGCCAGCAGCGGACGCCAGAGTTCTGCCTGCCGGTTGTTCAGACCATCCGCACCGACACCGCGCAGGTACGCCTCCCGCACTTCCCGGAAGTGCTGCAGCGCAAAGCAGTACAACCCGTGTCGGGCCTTTGCCCAATCCTCTCCGGTTTCGGAGACCAGCCGGTTGCCCTTCGGCCCTGTCGTCCGGAGCATCGTGACCCGGATGCAGCGGCTTTCCAACACGTCCTCCAGCCCCCGGATGCTGGCAATGGCCTTCGGTCCGTACACCTCAAACTCGGTGACCTGATGCTCATCGCCTTCGCAGCGGATCGCTGGCGAGCCCCGCTTGTAGCCCGCATTCAACAGCAGCCGCAGGTCGCCCGCCAGGGGGTCCCGGAAGTCGCTCAGCCGCTCCGCCTCGTCTATGCCCAGCATCCCCCGGGTTGCCTGCACCACCCGGAACAGGGACGCCGGGGACAGGCTGCTGGAGACCCGCCCGTTGAAGGCCAGTTTCGCCAGGATGTCCAGGGTCTTGGTCTTGCCGCTGCCCTTCGGCCCCTGCAGGGCCAGATAGGGATAGGCCTCAAACACCGGGTACAGGTAAGTGCCCATCACCCAGAGGGCCAGCACCGTGCTGGTTCCCGCATCCCGGAAGTCCACGTACTCGTCCAGGAGGCGCTCCGTCTCCCGAAGCACCTCTGTCGGCGGCGGCGCATCCCCCTGCCGGTAGGCCTGGATGTCTGCCCACGCCCAGCGCGCCGAACCGGGCAGTCGCGCCGGCGGGTCCCGCAGGATGACCGGCCTTCCTCCCACCGTGATCATCCGCTCTCCATTCAGGGGGACCAACTCCCGATCGCTGGTGACCAGGTAGGGCTGGTAGTCCACCCTGCCGCCCGACCGGGTCATCAGGGGGACCATCACCACCGCCAGGTCATCCAGGAAGTCCAGCGCAGGGGAGATGAGCGGGTAATTCCCCTCCAGGATTTCGGCATGGTCGGGTTCTCTCTTCCCGTCCCGGGCCGCCGTCAACAGCCGGTCGTAGTCGCGAGACCGGAGGTCCGGCATCGCCTTGAGGACCTGGCCTTTATAGCGGGCCGCCGTGATGGGGGACCGGTCGGCCAGTTCCGCCAGAAAGGGGAAGAGGGCTTCCAGCGCCCGGTCCCTCTCGGCGCCCCGGGCCTGGGCCGTCCTCTCTATCTGCAGGTCCAGCCAGGCGGGGGCATTGGACAACAGGGCCCGGAAGTCTTCAGCGCTGGCCCCGCTCTGGGCATAGGCGTTGACGTCCGCCGCGCCCTCCGGCAGAGTCACCACCCGCAGTAGTGGGCCAGCGGCGCGGGCCAGGGCCGCCAGGTCAGTTTTCCCGTCCCGGTCGGGGACGGCGTAGAGGTCCGTCTCGCGCTGGCGGTGTCGGGTCAGGAGTTCGGCCAGGTTCTCCGTCACTCCGGACCCGGCCAGGGCCAGGGCGGGGATGCCCCACCCGCCCAGGGTGATGGCACAGGCCTGGCCCTCCACAATGACCAGTTCCTGAATACGCGGAGAGTACAGGGCGTTGCAGTAGGGCATTCGGGGCCCTGCCCGTTCGGTGGGGGGATTGTAGTGCTCCTTGCCCTCAATGGACCGTCCGGAGAGGTAGACCACCCGTCCGCCCTGGCGGTGGGCATAGACGATAGCGCCGCCCACCTGTCCGGCCCAGCGGTTCAGGGCATCGGCGACGGCCTGGGCCTGGGGATGCCCCAGCGGGGGGAGGGGGCTACCGTCCGCGTAGCCGATGCCTTCGGCCCAGAGGACTTCATCCGTCCAGGCCCGGCTGTGGGCGTACTCCAACGCCCTGGGGGTCTCCTGGAGGTGTCGGGCGAAGTGGCGGGCGACCAGGCCCAGGGCTTCTTCGTACTGGCGGCGCTCCTGGGCCTTCTGTTGCTCTTCCGGCGAGAGGGCGCGCAGGGGGATGCCTGCCCTCTGGGCCAGGGCTTCCAGGGCCTGCCGGAAGGACAGGCCGTCCCGTTGCATTACCCAGGTGAAGGCGTCACCGTGCCAGCCGCAGCCGAAGCAATGGGCGTGGTCGCTGTAGACGGCCAGGCTGGGGTGGTGGTCATCGTGGAAGGGGCAGCGAACCAGTACGGGTTTCCCGTCCGGGTAGCGGGGAAGAGGGATGGTTTCCCCTACCAGGGCGGGGAAGTCCACCGCTTCGCGGATATGTTCAATCACGTCCCGGCCTGCCATGGTTTTCCTCCTGATACGTACTCGTGCTGAAGGCTGGCTCCTGCGGGGGCGGCGAGCCGGGAACCGCGGGACTTGCGCGGCAGGGGCGAAGGGGGTATAATAAGGGCGAAGCGCCCGATATACCTATTGGTGCTTCCCGTCCCCGCCCCGCCGCTCCCCCGGCGGGGCGCACCTTTTATTCTCCGTTGGTCTGCCATTGCTCCTCCTCCAGGTGCTCCCACCAGCTGGCATCGTATTGCATTCGGCGGTTGTACTTCACCTTCCTGCCGTGGCCCAGGAAGATGAAGGGCCCGCCCATCTTCCTGGCGACATTGGGGTTTCCGGCGGCGCGAACCTGTTCCGCGTACTCCAGATAGTCCATCAGGGCGGGCAGGTAGATCAGCCAGGTTTCGCCGGACTTCTCTGCCCGAATCTGGCGGCGCTGGACCATGGTTGCAATTGCAGCCCGGGAACGCCCGGTCAGTTCCGAAGCCTCACGGATGGTCACCCAATTTCTTTCAGGCATGGTCTTCCTCCTGGTCTCAGGGTATGAAAATAAAAAAAGGGGCGGTTGCGCCTATGGCGGCGCAACCGCCCCTCCAATGCTACTGACAAGGGGAATACGCGGGCCAGTAGCGCTCGCCATAGCGCTATGGCTTCCCCGGGGCGCGACACACTACCCTCGCGTCCGCCTGGGGAAGCGCTGCTTACCGGGCCGGAAGGCAAGCGTACTGGCCTGGATGTCTGGTGTTCCTGTTAGTGTTGCTTCAGGATGTCCTCAGGTTGTGCAGGCCGCTTGAGCGATGAGAAGGCGTTGCTCAGTCTATTTCCGTCTGTCCGGCGGTTGGTCAACTGTGTTTTGCGGGTCTTTGTACCCATTATGTGGGGAATTCAGACCGCGAAAGCCAATTTGACAAACCGCAGGTCTCACCCCGGGGGTTTGGTCCGAGGGATGTCGGCCTATGCCGACCTCCTCTGGGTACCTCATAGCAAGGTCTACGAAGGCCGATCGCTCGCCGCAACCCAAAATGGGGACGCCTCGGGCGAGCGTCTCAGGGCGAGCAATCCCTATGGACCAAGACCCTTCGGGGCCGAGGGCTTTGGGGCGTGGCCCCCGAGATGTCTCTCCACTCATTGCCCGAATAGTGGATGGTCGCTACCTGCCAGTGTTGACGAAAGTCGTCCGCCATCGGCTTTTGGCCTTTGCGCAGGCTGATGCCCGGCGCAGTGTGTCAGGGAAATCCGATTTCCGGTCAGCGCGCAATGGCGGGCATCCTGGCAGGTAATGAGATTGGTAATGTGCTCTTTGACTGAGGATCCGGCAAGCGACCTGCGATTGTTCTTATTGCAAGCTGCCCCAGCCTATGTACAGGATCTTGATGTTTTATTTCATAAGCCGTTGGCTGTCTGTGAGCAGGAAAAATATCCAGGTATTGGCTCTTTCTCCTGCTCTCATACACTGCCAGGGGCAACTTGCCTCCGGCATCCTCAATTGTTTGACCTGAATTATACAACCTTTCAGGCGTCTGTCAAGTGCCTTCCGCCGCTGATGTTAAATCCGCCCGTCAAGCGCAGGGCGGCGCCCGGATATACCCTATCTTGGGTTCTGAGAGAGAACTTCTGTGGAGTCAGTGCTTATCCTTTCTCAATGGCGGGAGCCCAAACCGGCCCCTGAAATTGACTTCTGACGTTTCACATAATCCCCCTTTTGCGAAACGTCAGCGGCGGGTCTCCGCGCCCCTCTCCGGCCCGCTCTCCGCCTCTCCCAGGGCCGCTTCCAGGAAACGGGCCGGGTTCTCCTGCATCCGGTTCACGATGCGGGCGTAGACGCGGGTCGTATCCACGCTGGCGTGGCCCAGCATATCCGCCAGCGCGTCCACCGTTGCACCGAAGGCCCGGGCCCACACCGCCGCGCTGTGGCGCAGGCTGTGGCAGGAAATCCCGCTTCGCTTC
>Ga0315298_1009046_pt1 | contig 12452 bp, 12 predicted proteins | sample WHS_1_MG_FD_203077 | JGI IMG/M metagenome (GOLD analysis project Ga0315298, IMG submission 203077) | Extremophilic microbial mat communities from Washburn Hot Springs, YNP, Wyoming, USA - WHS_1_MG | ecosystem: Environmental > Aquatic > Thermal springs > Hot (42-90C) | place: USA: Wyoming... | reverse complement strand
GCCCGTCCTTAAGAGGCAGCGGTGTCAATTACGACCTGCGCAAGGTGCGCCCCTACGGTGTTTATGATCGGTTTGACTTCGAAGTTCCGCTGGGTGAACGGGGTGACTGCTTCGATCGCTTTGTCTGCCGGATTAAGGAAATGCGGCAGTCGGCGCGCATTATTCAGCAGGCGCTGGATAATCTCCCCGACGGCCCGATTATGGCCAAAGTGCCCAAAGTAATCAAACCGCCTGCCGGTGAGGCGTATGCAGAGATAGAAAGTTCAAAGGGCGTCCTGGGCTGCTATGTGGTCAGTGACGGCACACCCAGGCCTTACCGGGTGCATTTCAGACGGCCCTCTTTCATCAACCTGGGTTACCTGGGCAAGCTGTGCGAGGGATGGAAAATCGCCGACGTGATTGCCATTCTGGGCAGCATAGATATTGTGCTGGGAGAAGTTGACTGCTAAAAAAGGATTTAGGGGAGAAGAGGCATGGGTGAAAATCTTTTTACCGGCATAGCCTCCTGGTTAAGTGCATTGCTCAATAACGCCGGTGTGCCGACGCTTGCCGGCGATGTCATACTGATGCTCGTTAAACTGGTGGCTATTCTGGTTTTTATTCTGGTCAACGCCCTCTGGCTGGTGTACATGGAGCGCAAGGTCTCCGCCTACATCCAGTGCCGGATCGGTCCCAACCGGGTGGGGCCGAAGGGTCTTTTGCAAACCGCGGCCGACATAGGCAAACTGCTCAGCAAGGAAATAATTATACCCCGGCTGGCCGACAAGGTGGTTTTCCTGCTTGCCCCGGTGCTCATTTTCGTGCCGCCGCTGATGATTATGGCGGTGGTGCCCTGGGGCCGCGGCATGGCGGCCATCAATATGAATATCGGCGTGTTCTACTTCCTGGCGGTGGCTTCTTTATCCACGCTTATTTTCTGGATGGGCGGCTGGTCGTCATATAACAAGTACGCGCTGGTCGGCGCCATGCGCGTGGTCGCCCAGATGGTCAGCTACGAGTTGCCCCTGGTGCTGGCCCTGCTGGGTGTGATTATGCTCACCGGTACGCTGAATATGAACGATATAGTGGAGGCCCAGCGCCACACCTGGTTTATCTTCGCTCAACCGCTGGCTTTCCTGATTTATTTTATCGCCGGGGTGTCGGAAACAAACCGCGCGCCCTTCGACCTGGTGGAAGGAGAATCGGAGATCATCGCCGGCCCCTATACGGAGTACAGCGGCATGGGCTTCGCCATGTTCTTCCTGGCCGAATACGCCAACGTGATGCTGGTTTCCATCATGTGCACGGTGATGTTTCTGGGCGGCTGGCTGGCTCCCTTCGGTTGGACATTCATTCCTTCCTGGTTCTGGTTCTTCATCAAGGTTTATGTCATGATCTTCATTTTCATGTGGATTCGCTGGACCTACCCCCGTATCCGGGTTGACCAGTTGATGGGCTTCGGCTGGAAGGTGCTGGTTCCCCTTTCTCTGGCCAATATTTTTGTCACCGGTGTGGGGATGTACATCTACCGGGCGATAGGGTGGTGATGGAATGTTTGGACAAGGTTTGATCAAAGGGCTGCAGATCACCTGGAAAGAGATGCTCAAGAAAAAGGTGACCGTGCAGTATCCCGAGGAACATGCTCCGCTGGCCGCCCGTTATCATGGACGTTTTCAGCTGGATGTGGACAAGTGCATCGCGTGCGGGATGTGCGCCAATGCCTGCCCGAACAAGGTAATTCAGCTTACCAAAGAAAAAGTGGGCAAGAAGCAGTATTTGACAAAATATGTCATGCGCATCGAATACTGCCTGTTCTGCGGTCTGTGTGTGGAATCATGTCCCAAAGACGCCCTTGCTTTCAGTCATACAATCAATATGAATCAGTTTTTCCGGGACAAGGTGCGCCTGGTGCTGGTGGACCGTCCGGCACCGGAATCCCTCCCCGAAGACGAGGCGGCGGAAGCGGAAGCGGAAGCGAAAAGTGCGGCTGCCGCCGGCAGGGCCGAAGGGCAGAAGGCGGCCGGAGCGCGCAAGGCCGCCGGCAAGGCTCCGGATAAGGAGGGTTAATGATGGAAAACAGTATCTGGATGGTGGCGGCGTTTTACCTGCTGGCCGCAGTGATTGTCGTTTCTGCTTTGCTGGTGGTGGTGCTGAAAAATATAGTCCACTCCGTGCTCTGGCTGGCGGTTTGTTTTATCGCCCTGGCCGGCCTGTTTCTGACCCTGGATGCCGATTTTCTCGCCGCCGTACAGGTGCTGGTCTACGCCGGCGCCGTGTGCATCATGGTGGTTTTCGGTATTATGCTCATCCAGCGCGGGGATATGGGCAAGACCAACCTGTTCAACAGCCAGACCTGGGCGGCCGGCGGCGTGGTGGCCCTGGTGCTGGTGGTCAGCGGCTATCTTTCCGCCGCCACGCACTGGGTGGGAACGGCGGTTCCCGTGCCCGGCAAAACGGTGGAGCACATCGGCACCCTGTTGTTGAGCAAATATGTAATTCCCTTTGAAGTGGCCGCTCTGCTTCTGCTCGTGGCCCTGGTGGGTGCCATCGTCCTGGCCAAGGAGGTGAAGGCCAGATGCTGACCTTGAGTGTCGGACTGACCCAGTACATGGTTCTTTCGGCCGTATTGTTCGGCATCGGCTTGTTTGGTGTCCTGTCCAAGAAGAATGCCATTGCGGTGCTTATCTGCATCGAGTTGATGCTCAACGCGGTGAACATCAATCTGGTCGCCTTCAATAAATTCGTCACTCCAACCCTGTTCATCGGCCAGATTTTCGCCATCTTTGTGATTACGGTGGCGGCCGCCGAGGTGGGCGTGGGGCTGGCCATCATCATTGCCATTTACCGAAATAAACTGTCGGTCAACCTTGATGATTTCGACTGGCTCAAGTGGTAGGATCTCAAAACGAAGGTAGGTGCTGAACTGAAATGGTGGAATTTGCGATGCAGCACGCCTGGCTGGTGCCGCTCCTGCCCGCGCTCGCCTTTCTGGTGATCATTTTTCTGACCAGGCCCTGGCAGAAACTGAGTGCGCTGGTGGCCATCGCCGGCATTCTGGGGGCGTTTGTCTTTGCCGCCCTGGCTGCTTACGGAGTATTCACACACCCGATTTTCACCGAAGGCTCCCTGGTCTACGGGGCACGCTGGTTCTCCATGACCGGGCTGCACGTAAATGTCGGCATTATGCTGGATCCCACTTCGGCCATGATGATTTTCATGGTCTCCATGGTGGCTTCACTGATTTTTATTTACGCCACCGGATATATGAAGGGGGATCCCGGGTTTTCCGTCTTCTTTGCCTACGTTTCCCTGTTCGCCGCCTCCATGCTTCTGCTGGTGCTCTCCAGCAACCTGCTCGAGATGTTTGTGGCCTGGGAACTGGTGGGACTGTGCTCGTACCTGCTGATCGGTTTTTACACGCATAAGATCTCGGCCCGCGAGGCGGCCAAGAAGGCGTTCGTCACCTGCCGGATCGCCGACTTCGGACTGCTCCTCGGCATGCTTTCCCTGCAGATTGTTTTCGGCACCCTGGATCTGCCGCAACTGGCCATGAGAATAGCCCATTTCCATCAATACACCACCACCGGAGTATTGACCTTGATCGCCGTGCTGGTCTTCCTGGGGCCGATCGGCAAGTCGGGTCAGTTTCCGCTGCATGTGTGGCTGCCCGACGCCATGGAGGGTCCCACTCCGGTCAGTGCGCTGATTCACGCGGCCACCATGGTGGTCGCCGGCGTTTATCTGGTGGCCCGGATGCTGTTCCTGTTCAGTAAACTGCCGGCGGCCATGGAGCTGGTCGCCGTCACCGGCGCCTTCACGGCCCTGTTCGCCGCCAGCATCGCCATCACCCAGCGGGAGATCAAGCGCATCCTGGCTTACTCCACCGTCAGCCAGCTCGGTTATATGATGCTGGCCCTGGGGGTGGGCAGCCTGTCCGCCAGCATGTTCCATCTGTGGACGCATGCCTTCTTCAAAGCGCTTATGTTCATGGGCGCCGGCAGTGTGCTCACCGCCCTGCATCACAAGGCCGACGTGTGGGAGATGGGCGGCCTGGTGAAGAAAATGCCCATTACCGCCTGGACGTTCGTCGTCGGCGGTCTGGCCATTGCCGGCATTCCGCCTTTTGCCGGTTTCTGGAGCAAAGATGAAATTCTCGCCTCGACACTGAACAGCCATCACTACGTGCTTTTTGCCATGGGTGCTTTTACGGCCTTCCTGACCGCTTTCTACATGTGGCGGCTGATTTTCCTGGCCTTTTTCGGCGAGGAAAACCCGGCCAACCATCCGGTGGAGTCCCCCTGGAATATGACCGTGCCGCTGATTATCCTGGCCGTGCTGGCCACGGTCGGCGGCTGGGTGGGAACGCCGTGGGCCAATGTCTGGTCGCAATGGATCTTTTTCGGCGAAGTGGAACATGCCGCACCCAATTACGGCGTAATGATCGGTTCGGTGATTCTGGCTCTGGCCGGCATCTATCTGGCCTACCTGCTTTATTATGCGGACCGGGAGAAAGTCAGGGCGCGGGAACTGGCCCGGCGTTTCAACGGCATCTATACCCTGCTCTACAACAAGTATTATATCGACGAGATTTACCTCTGGTTCAACCACGCCATTGTCGATGGTGCAGCCAGGCTGTTCTACCTGTTCGATATCTATGTGGTGGACGGGATTATCGTAAACGGTCTGGGCGCTCTGACCCGGGTAAGCGGCGAAGGCCTGCGCATCACGGAAACCGGCCGGTTGCAGAATTACGCGCTGGTCTTTTTCCTGGGTGTGCTGGTCATAGCCATTGTCCTGGCTTTCAGTTCTCCCTCTGCGGCCGGACTGCTGCTGGGAGGTGTGAAGTAATATGGAAGGATCTCCGGTTTTGTTGATTACCCTGCTCGCTCCCGTCCTGGCGGCGTTGATGCTGACTTTCATTCCCCGGGATGAAAACAAGCTGATTAAATGCATCGCCGCGGCAGGTACATTCGTCTCCATGGCGCTGTCTCTGTATGTGTATTTCGCGTATGACAAATCCCTGGGCGGGCTGCAGTTCGTTATGCAGGTTCCCTGGATCAAAGACCTGGGGGTGACTTTCTTCCTGGGCGTGGACGGCATCAGCCTGCCCATGCTGCTGCTGACCAACCTGATCGGTTTTTCCGCGGTTTTCGCCTCCTGGAACGTGGATCACCGGCCCAAGGACTTTTTCATCCTGCTGCTGCTTCTCATCGCCGGGGTGATGGGCACTTTCATCGCCCAGGATCTGTTCATTTTCCTGCTCTTCTATGAAGTGGTGGTAATCCCGATTTATATCCTGGTGATCATCTGGGGCAGCACCAAGCGGGTGACCAAGGAATACGCCGGTATGAAGCTGACCATATATTTGTTGATCGGTTCGGCCTTCCTGCTGGTCGGTGTGATTGCCCTGTTCATGAAGACCGTCGCCGTAGCCGGTGCCCCCGATATGAGTTTTACCGGATTGGCCGAGGCCGGCAGACGGCTGAGCGCCTTTGACCAGAAGTGGCTCTTTGCGCTGATGTTGTTCGGCTTCGGTTCGCTGCTCTCCATGTGGCCGTTCCATTCCTGGTCGCCCGACGGTTACGCCGGCGCTCCCACGGCGGTGAGTATGATTCACGCCGGAGTGCTGAAGAAGATCGGCGGCTACGGTTTAATCCGCATCGCCCTGTTTGTTCTGCCGGTCGGAGCCCGCTTCTGGGCGCCTCTGATCGCCGTGCTGGGTGTCTGCGGTGTGGCCTATGCGGCCATGGCCGCCCTGGCCCAGAAAGACCTGAAGTACATCGTCGGTTATTCCAGCGTCAGCCATATGGGCTATGTCCTGCTGGCCGTCGGCTCGATGAACGTAATCGGTCTGAACGGCGCCGTGGCCAATATGTTCGCCCATGGTGTGATGGCGGCCCTGTTCTTCTCCATGATCGGTTTCATTTATGAAAAGACCCACACCCGCTGGATCCCCGATATGGGCGGTCTGGCCCGGCAGACTCCCCGTCTGGCGGCCGGTTTCATGCTCGCCGCCATGGCTTCCCTGGGGCTGCCCGGCCTGGTCAGCTTCATCCCGGAGTTTACCATTTTCGTGGCCTCCTTCAAGGTTTACGGCGGACTGGCGGTGATTGCCATCGCCGGCATCATCATCACCGCGCTTTATGTCCTGCGGGCCGGCGCCAACACCCTGTTCGGACCGCCGCGTGCCGAGTACGACCACCTCAAGGACATCCGCGGTCCGGAGCTGGTACCACTGGTGGTGCTGGGTACGGCTCTGGTGGTGGGCGGGATGCTCCCCTTCCTGCTCTTCGACATGGTCAACAGCGGCATTGCGCCTTTGATGGCTCAGATCAGCGGTGTCCTTCAGTTAGGGGGGATTTTCTAAATGAACGTGGATTTGTCCTTGCTCATCCCTGAAATCGCCATTTCCATCCTCGGCCTGGCGGTGCTGATCATCGGGCTGATCGTACCGCGCGGTTCCAGGCACGGTCTGGGCTGGTTGACCGCCCTGGGGCTGCTGGGCGTGCTCGGGTTGACCATTTCCGGTTGGAACAACCAGGGAACGCTGTACAACGGCATGTTCATTGTTGACCAGTATGCCATCTTTTTCAAGATCACCTTCCTGGTGGCGGCTTTTCTGGTCACCCTCGGTTCCATGCGCTTTGTGGACAATATGGGTGATCAAAGCGAGTACTACTGCATGTTGCTCTTTGCCACCCTGGGGATGATGGTGCTGGCCTCGGCCGGTGATTTCATCACATTGTACCTGGGGCTGGAACTGATGACCATCGCTTTCATTGTGCTGGTCTGCTTCAAGCGGCTGGACGGCAAATCGGTGGAAGCGGGGATGAAATATGTCCTGCTCGCCGGTATGTCCTCGGCGGTGCTGCTCTACGGCCTGAGCCTGATCTACGGCGTGACCGGTTCGGTGACCATTGCGGAAGTGGGCCGGGCGGTGGCAGTAACTCCCGTGCCGGCGTTGATCCTGGGACTGGTCATGCTGGTGGCCGGGCTGGGCTTTAAGATCTCGGCGGTTCCCTTCCACATGTGGGCGCCGGACATCTATGAAGGCGCGCCCACGCCGGTGACTGCGTACCTGGCGGTTGGTTCCAAGGCGGCTTCCTTCGCCATCCTGCTGCGCGTTTTTGTGGCCGCCCTGCCCGGTGTTTGGGCCAGCTGGACCACGCTGGTGGCGGTGCTTTCCGCGATCACCATCATCGTGGGCAACCTGGTGGCCATTCCGCAGACCAATATCAAGCGCCTGCTGGCCTACTCCAGCATCGCCCAGGCGGGCTACATCCTGGTCGGGCTGGTCACGGCCAGCGAAGCCGGAATTAAAGGCGTCATGTTTTACGCCTTCCTGTATGTTTTCGCCACCATCGGCGCCTTCACAGTGGCCACGTATTTCTACAATGTCACGGGAAGCGACGAAATCAAGGACTATGCCGGTTTGAGCCAGCGGTCCCCGCTGATGGCGGCCGTGATGCTGGTGTGCATGCTCTCCATGGCCGGCATACCGCCTCTGGCCGGCTTTGTGGGCAAGTTCTACCTGTTCAAGACCATCGTGGACAACTACCTGTGGCTGGCCTTCATCGGTTTGATCATGAGCATGGTTTCGGTGTATTACTACCTGCGCGTTGCCCTGGTCATGTACCGGGATGAACCGACGGATCCCACCCCGATTAATCTCAGCGCGCCGGTGGCCGTCACCCTGATCATCGCCATGGTGGCCACACTGTTCATCGGCATTTATCCCGGACCGCTGTCCCAGGTGATCAACATGGCGGCACATTCGTTCTTCTTGCACTGAGAATACTGGCGACGAATAGGTAAGGAGCAGGCTGCGGCCTGCTCCTGCGTGTTTTCCGGGTAACGGCACAGGTATGATGTCGACAGCTTATATTGAACTGTGTTACAGACAATACTGATCCCGGCAAAAACGGTAAAATGTGAGAATATGTTTCAAAATAAAAAATTACATGTCTGTCCAATTGTAACATTCATTGGCCGGGTCCGGCTGACTGGATGAAGCAATCAAAAATTGTTTCATATATCTATTATTTTTGAAAAGGAAATAAAGCCGGTGCGTAGAAATGTTTTGTCAACATGAGTAATGGGAGGGAAATAGTATGACAGGCGAAGAACTGGTCATAGAGGCGAGAAACCGGGCGGGGAACTATTTCCGCGAGGGATATAACTGTGCCGAGTCCATTTTTCTGGCCTTTCGTGAACTGCTGCTACCGCAGGTGGACCGCGGCCTGGTGCGCATGACCACCGGATTCGGCGGCGGGATGGGCCATGCCGGCTGCATGTGCGGGGCGCTGACCGCTTCCGGGCTGGTGATCGGTTTTCTGGCCGGTCGGGAAAGTCATACGGAGGATCGCTACCGCACGTACGACCTGACCCGGCTTTTCCACGACCGTTTTGAGGAAAAATTCGGCGTCACCTGCTGCCGGTCGCTCAACCCGCACCCCTTCGACACGCCGGAGCATCTGCGCAACTGCTTGAAAATTACCGGTAACACCGCCAAACTTTTGATGGAGTATTTGCAGGAGAAAAAACTGGCTGGCGCCTGAGTATGAGGTGCCGGAATGAACGGACGCAGACATGCGCTGGGACGGCGCGGGGAGGATGAGGCGGCCCGCTACCTGGTGGAACGCGGTTATGTGATCCTGGAAAGGAACTTTCGCCGCCCGGTCGGGGAAATCGATATTATCGCCCGGCACGGCGGAACCCTGGTTTTTATCGAGGTGCGTGCGCGCAGTACGGATGATTTCGGTCTGCCTCAGGAGAGTGTGGACCGGCGCAAAAAGAGCAGACTGCGCCGGGCGGCCGCCTGTTACCTTGCCGACCGGGGCGGCGCGGGCGGCCCGTTGCGTTTTGATGTCCTGGCGCTCAAATTCGATGTCCGGGGAAAGCTGGTGCATCTGGAGCACATAGAGAATGCCTTTTGAAGTTGCGGGATGCGCCGGTGCATGTATCATTGTGTTCTGCGACCGGAGCAAGTAGTAAAGATTGTCCGGACGGCATGATAATGTACCGCGGATGGGATAAAAATTTTTTCTCACGCTGGCAGGAACTTGAGCATGCGCGTAGAATAATACATTCGGTTTTGGGAATACAAAAAATTAAAAATACGGATGATGGCCGCTTGACGTGAACAAACGAAAAGCAGCCGGACGAACCTCTGGAGAGTGCTCTGCCTTCCGGACGGCGGATGGTCAGGGACACCGACGGGGCAAGTTCCGGCAGGGATACCGGCCGGGACGAAACTCTCAGGTAACAGGACAGAGGAGATGTTTTATTCATCTCCCCTGTCTTTATTTTTTTCCGCGGGGGAGGAACATACTAATCCCACGGAGGTGTAAAAAATGAGTCTCAAACGCACTCCGCTTTACGACCTGCACGTTAAATTCGGTGGAAAGATGATTGATTTCGGCGGCTGGGAGATGCCCGTGCAGTATGCGGGCATTATTGAGGAGCACCGGGCGGTGAGGGAAAGGGCCGGTCTGTTCGATGTTTCGCACATGGGGGAAGTCCGGGTGGCCGGCGCCGACGCCCTGGCCCTGATCCAGAAACTGATCACCAACGACGCCGCCAAAATGTCCATCCACCAGGCCATCTACAGCCCGGTGTGCCTGCCGTCAGGCGGCATCGTGGATGACATTCTGGTATACCGCCTGGGCGAAAGCGAATACCTGCTGGTGGTCAATGCGGCCAATAAAGACAAGGATCTGGAATGGATTAAAAAAACGGCCGCAGGATTTTCCCGTGTGGATGTGGAAGATTACTCCGGCCGTACGGCGCAACTGGCCCTGCAGGGGCCGCTGGCGTCGAAAATCCTGGTCAAATTGACCGATGCAGCAGTGGAGGGAATCAAGTATTACTGGGCGCTGCCCGACGTGACGGTGGCCGGGGTGAAATGCCTGGTTTCCCGCACCGGTTACACCGGGGAAGACGGTTTCGAGCTTTACTGCCCGCCGGAGGAGGCTCCCGCGCTGTGGGAAGCGCTGCTGGACGCCGGTCGGGAGGAAGGCCTGCTTCCGGCCGGACTGGGGGCACGGGACACTCTGCGCCTTGAGGCGGCCATGCCTTTATACGGCAATGAGTTGAACGAGACCACCACTCCGCTGGAAGCGGGATTGAGCCGGTTCGTCAGCTTCGACAAGGGGGATTTTCAGGGTCGGGAAATCCTGGAAAAACAAAAGGAGGCCGGTGTCGGACGCAGACTGGTGGGATTTGAACTGATCGACCGCGGCATCCCGCGCCACGGTTACGCAGTGGCCAAAGACGGAAAGGAAATCGGTGTGGTGACCTCCGGTACGGCCAGTCCGACGCTGGGCAGGTCCATCGGTATGGCCTACGTGCCGCGGGAATACGCTGCGGTGGACACCGAACTGGAGGTGATTATTCGCGGCCGGGGTATCCGGGCGAAGGTGGTGCACAGGCCGTTTTACCGCCGCGGGAAATAGGCCTGCTGACACGTAAATCGCCCGCGGCTGCAACAAACCGGATCGACGTCGCGACGAAAGCAACCGCGGTGCAATGACGGTTGAGCAAAGTTTATTGCGGGAAAACAACCGGGAGTTTAAATTTTAAGGAGGCAGATGGCATGTATCCGCAAGATCTCAAATATTCAAAGGAACATGAATGGATTCGAGTGGAAGGCAACCGGGGTACGATCGGGATCACTCATTACGCCCAGGAATCCCTGGGAGATGTAGTTTATGTGGAACTGCCCGAAGTGGGGGATGAAGTGAAAGCGGGAGAGACATTCGGCACCGTGGAATCGGTAAAGTCTGTTTCCGACCTGTACGCCCCCGTCAGCGGCAAAGTGGTTGACGTAAATGATGCCGTACAGGATCATCCCGATTTAATCAACAAGGAACCCTATGGTGACGGCTGGATGATTGTGGTGGAGATGTCCGACCCCGCGGAACTGGATCAGTTGATGGATGCTTCCGATTATGAAAAAATGGTGAAAGAGAGCTGACCACCCTTGAAATACATTCCCAACACTGCTGCCGATCGGGAAAAAATGCTCGCTGATATTGGTGTGAGCGCGGTGGCGGACCTGTTTGCGGATATTCCGGAACAGGTCCGCCTGCAGCGCGAACTGGATTTGCCGCCCGCTCTCTCCGAGCCGGAACTGGTTCGGCATATGCGCCAGCTGGCGGATAAAAACGGCGCCGGCTACACCTGTTTTTTGGGCGGCGGCTATTACGATCACTATATACCGGCGGTGGTGCCGGCAATGCTTTCCCGTTCCGAGTTCTATACCGCCTATACCCCTTATCAGGCGGAGATCAGCCAGGGCACGCTGACGGCCATCTATGAGTTTCAAACCCTGATTTGCAATTTGACCGGGATGGAAGTGGCCAACGCTTCCATGTACGACGGTGCCAGCGCCCTGGCCGAGGCCGCCGCGGTGGCCCTGGGACAGACCAGGCGGAATCAGGTGGCCGTCGCCCGTACCGTGCACCCCGAGTACAGGCAGGTGATGCATACCTATCTTACCCCGCGGCAGGTGCAGATAGTGGAACTGCCCGTGCAGGACGGGGTGACCGCCCTTGATGACCTGTCGTCCTGCATCGGTGCCCGGACTGCGGCGGTGATTGTACAGCAGCCCAACTTTTTCGGTTGTCTGGAAGACGTGGCCGCCCTGGAGAAAGCCGCCCATGCCGCCGGAGCATTGTTTATCGTAAGCGTGGATCCGATCTCGCTGGGCATTTTGCAGCCGCCTGGAGAGTACGGCGCCGACATTGTAGTGGGCGAAGGGCAGTCCCTGGGGCTGCCGATGAGTTTCGGCGGTCCGGGAGTGGGCTTTTTGGCCGCCCGGGAAAAATTCCTGCGGCGCATTCCGGGCCGGGTGGTCGGGGCGACTACCGACGCCGACGGCCGCCGCGGATTTGTGCTCACCCTGCAGGCCAGGGAACAACATATCCGGAGAGAGAAGGCCACCTCGAACATCTGTTCCAACCAGGCCCTCTGCGCCCTGGCGGCCACCATCTACATGTCGGCCATGGGGCCGGAGGGTATGCGGCAGGCGGCCGCGCTGTCCGCGGAAAAGGCGGCCTACGCCCGGGAGCGTTTGAGCCGCATCAAAGGTTTTACGCCGGCCTTTGGGGCACCGTTTTTCAAGGAATTTGTCTTGAAGAGCGAACACCCGGCGGACAGAGTGCAGGCGGCCCTCCTGCGTCACGGTCTGGTGGCCGGGCCGTATTTGAGCCGGTTCTACCCGGAACTGGACAATCATCTGCTGATCGCCGTAACGGAAAAACGTACCCGGGATGAAATCGACCGGCTGGCGTCTGCACTGGAGGAGGTGGCGACATGCTGAAAAAAGAACCGGAAAAACTGATCTTTGAACTGGGTGCTCCCGGCCGGCGGGCCTTTTCGCTGCCTGAAACCGATGTGCCGTCATCGCCGTCCGCAATACCGGAACGATACCGTCGTCAGACCCCGCTGAAATTTCCGGAAGTGAGCGAAAT
>Ga0315298_1009045_pt1 | contig 12452 bp, 17 predicted proteins | sample WHS_1_MG_FD_203077 | JGI IMG/M metagenome (GOLD analysis project Ga0315298, IMG submission 203077) | Extremophilic microbial mat communities from Washburn Hot Springs, YNP, Wyoming, USA - WHS_1_MG | ecosystem: Environmental > Aquatic > Thermal springs > Hot (42-90C) | place: USA: Wyoming... | reverse complement strand
ATAAGCCGTGAAGTTGGCCCAAACCAAAGGGAATGGGTCAATCGAAGCGGCTGAGGTAAGGCCGCTGCTGGCAGGAAGGAATCCTCGCACTTCAGGGCGAGGAGGATGTCAACAGCCCGCCCAGCGTACCGAGGGCGACTACGGTGAGCGCCATTCCGGACAAAAACAGGGTTATTTCCAGAAGCAGCCATGCCAATGCGCGCAAATGGTCTTTCATAGGTTTTCTCCAAAAAAAAATGCTGGTAAACTTGCCTTTGCATAGATTGGCTCCCAAGCGAAAGGAAGGTTAGGTACAGATACGGACTAAGTCCACAAGAACTCAGAGACCTAGGGTTTCCGGTTTCTTCGCTCCCGCTATCCCCTCCCAACGGGCCTGCAGTAGCCTCAGGTAGTCGCGAGGGGAACAGGTGCCTTTGTACAGGCCAAGTGCCCAGCCATCATTGATCTCGATGAGATACGTTCGTCCGTCCTGATCCGAGACGCCGACGTCCAGGGCGTATCCTTTCGGGGCGCCATTACGCTGATAGGTCTCGACCATTCCCCGTACGGCCGTCCAATCGAGTTCCAACCGATCTTCGGGATCGTCGTCTTTGTCGTCGTAGCGTCCGTATCCCAGGATCACACCCTGCAGAACATAGAAGCGGTATTCGGGTCCAAATCGGTGCCAGGGTCCGTACCAGAATGGGGTATCCGGACGCCATTCGTTCTGGGGGAGTTTCGTTCGGTACGGTTTTCCGTGAATGCCTTGGTGGTTTTCCGGTGTCCAGCCCTCCGGCAAGTCCGCGAATACTCCAAGACGATGGCTGTTGATACCTCCAGGATAAGCGGCAAGGCCTTCTGGGTAGTCTAGGGGATCTGGTTCCGGAATACCCTGGTGCGCCATGGCCGCCCGACAGAACTCGACCGTGCCCACCGGCATCCAGCCCGATCGAGGCTGCTTGGGAATGTCTTCGAAACGCAGGGGTTTGGCATTGGCGTAGAGGCGGGCGGCCCACACTTCTTCCCGGGAATACCCAATCTGGGCTACGATATCCATGGCGATCCCTCGTCGCACCGTTTTCTGTGGTATTTTATCCGAATTTGCCTGTCCAGTCAATTTGTTCGGTATACTAAGATGATGTATAATAGGATCTTGTCGAAACCAACCGAAGAGCCCAGGAGTAGACCGTGCGTATCCACGAAATCGTACTACACCGAATAGTTGGCCTGGTGCTGACCCCAGGTGAGGCTGCGGAGCTTCTGGGGGTTTCCCTCTCCTTTTGCACACAGCTTCTCGACTCCGGCGAGCTGCCATCCCACCGGCTCGGCCTACAGCGCTACGTTCGCCTTCGGGATGCGGTGGAGTACCGGGATCGAGTCGATGCTCGACGACGCCAGGTCCTCGATGAACTGATCGCCCAGGGTCAGCGGCTCGGAATGGGGTATGATGCGGATACCAAAGGTCACGGGGCAAGTGCCGTATAGGAGGCAGGAGATTTCATGAACGATGCAGACGACGCCATCGGGGCCGTCCTCGGCGCCATCCTCGAGCATTCCCACGAGGATAGGCTAGCCGCCTACGCCGCAGTCCGGGAGCATCCCATGCTGCGCCAAGCCGAAACCTGGGCGCGTGAAGGGCATCCGGATCGCTTTTTCTATGCGCTACCGTATCCGCTGGAACGTACGGTGGATGGCCTTTTGCGGACGGTGGCCCCGCAGAACCCCCAAGCCCGGTTCCTGCTGGCGCACTTCTCCTTCCTGAACTCCCATTTCCAGAAGGTCCTGCAGCGTCGGGAAGGGGTCCAGTGCAGCGCCGATAAGTCGCGCAATATCCTCCGCCAGCTGCTGCAGCATCTGCTTACCGGAAAACCCATCCGCTTTGACCCCGAGGAGCCGTACAGCTTCAACCAGCCTCGATCGGTATTCACGACGCAAACCGAGATCCTGGACTTTTTCGAGGCCCTGTACGCTTTATACTACGGGGAACCGGAGCGGTACCTGCGGATCGTCGATTCGGTTTCCTGGAGTTGATATGTCTCGCGAACGGCTCCTTGCTTCCTGATGGAGATCCATTTTTCCGGTGAAGGGCAGACGTGTCCCCTATGCAAGACTCCCCACGCCATCGTTCCCGCCTTGGCGTATATCTCCGAGAATCGTCAGAAGCTGTACTATGTTTTTTGTACCAACTGTCGTTCCTATTTCACCGTCCGGATGACCGCCTACCTTCGCTTGGTCCGAAACCCGACCGGAGCAAGGGGATAGCCGAATAACAGAGCCCAATCAAATAACACATACCAATCAAACAGAACCAATATGCCCATTCCTCATATTTTGCTGATCGATGGCAACAACCTGGGCTATGCCAGTATGTACGCCCAGGCCTACTCCGGGCAGTCTGCGGATGGCCCGATTCCTCTCGGGGTTACCGGGCTGATCCGGTCGTTGTTGCGTATTCTGCGCTTGTTCCCAGGTGCCGTACCGGTTGTGCTCTGGGACGGGCATGCGGGCTGGCGTAAAACCCTCTGTCCTGAGTACAAGGGCAACCGCAACACGACCCCGGAGGCCCAGGCCATAACCGACAGCTGGAACCGGCAACAGCCCGTGGCCCGGGAGGTGCTGGTTCGCATGGGCATCCTTCAGATTCGCTCCCCCAATGCAGAGGCCGATGACCTGGCCGGTTTGTTTTGCAGGGATCCCGGCCGGCTGGATGCCTACGGGATACAGCGCATCACGCTGGTCACCGGAGATACGGACTGGTGGCAAGCCCTGTCGGAGCGCGTCGATTGGTTCACTCCGATTACCGACCGGACCATGACGCTGGAAACTCTCCGCACACCGGAAGCCAAAGGCGGTCCCTTCACCGGACCAGAGGAATACATTCTGGCCAAGGCAATCGCCGGAGATCCTTCGGACAATATCGCCGGAGTGCCGGGCGTAGGGCTCTTGACCGCGGTGAAACTTTTGCGGCGTCACGGCGGCCTGGAGGGGCTGGTTCAGGCGGTGACCGCAGGAGTGGCCCGAGACCAGAAATCCTTGCAAATCGCGGAAGCTCTGCCGCGGATTGCCAGGAATCGACGCCTGATGGACTGGCGCCTCGCTCCGGTCGCTCCGGAACCCGTAGAGATCACTTGTCGTCCGTTCGACCCTTCGGCCTGCTTCGCGTTTTGCGCGGAGTTAGGGATAGCCCGTTTCGCCGAGCGCATCTTGGCGGAGTGGGAGCCGGCTAGATCCACCGCGGAGGTCCTGCGCTATTGTCAGGAAACCGCGAACTCCGCTCTATCGTGCCGGAGCGTTGCATAAACACGAAACGGCGCAGAAAGATCCCGGGAAGGTTAGCCCCGTCACTGTGGGAGCTATACTTATAAGTATTTCCACTTTTCCCATAAGGATCTTTATATGCCTACTGAAGCAGCTCTTCTCCTGGAGGCCGAAGCCCATTCCAAGGCCGCCGACATACTGGATACTGCGCGCGACATTCTGGAGCATGAGGGTTTGCCTCAGGACGACCCGCACCTCGATCTCGTACTGCATGCCCTGGTTCGCGGAGTGGAGATCGGTCTTCTGGATTCCAAGTTGTCCCAGGAAGTCATTGAGTTCTCCCTAATGCACAAGCGTCTGCATCCAGAGGGAGCCGGATACGCGACCGCCAAAGCTGAGCGTTCCGGACTACCCTGGGGTCACCCGTAACCTCGACGCGGCAGCGGTTCCCTGCCAAGCTCCAGCGATTTCGATCCTGGAGCGATTTTTCTAGCGAGGCGGAACCTGTTCCTAGTCCACTTGCTCGAGCGCGAATACTGGTACTTCTGTGAGGGGCATCTTCTTGGTTGCACATTCTGGCTGCCTCAGTTTCCGTCTGGTGGAACCGCCGAAGTAAAGCCAAGGGTCCGGATACAGTGGTACCTATACTGTCGGTCTCAGGCCTTCTGCATTGTGGCGTATCATGTCCGAAACCGCTCCCCACATACTCATCGCCCAGGCTCAGGATCCTTCCACCATGTTGATGGCAGCCCACCTGTTGCATGAGCGGTTTGCTGTGTCGACCCGAGAAGACGGTCGGGCATTGGTCAACGAGATCACCAGTGGGCCACCTTCGGTGGATTTAATCCTGTTGGATTTCAGCCTTCCCTACTACGGCGGCTTGCAACTGCTACCGATTCTCCGCGGTGCCCCTGGTTGGAGCGCCCTCCCGGTCATTCTGCTTTCCGACCAGGTAGAGGAATCCCATGAGATTCTGGCTTTTCGCTCCGGAGCCACCGATTACCTGCAAAAGCCTTTACGTACGGGAGCCCTGGTGGAGCGCATTCGGGTACGACTGAGTCAAGCTCCGCGGGTGGTCTGATGCGTTGGCGATATGGCCTGTTTTTGGGCCTTTTGCTCTGGTATCCGCAGGCCTTTGCCGATCCGAGTTACTGGTTGCGTTCGGGGGAGTCCATCTGGTCCGGTCCAGGCTCCGCCTGGCTTCGCTTCGAGACGGCCGGAGGTGCCCGGTGGAATCGAAAATGGAGTTCCAGCTTGGCCTGGGAAAACGAGAACCGCTACGGACAAAACGCCTGGGAGGCGGAGGGTCGCCTGGGGTATTCCCCTGACCGGGGCGAGCGCTTCTCCCTGCAACTAGGGGGTGGATCCGGAGCCTGGGTACCGTACTTCCAGACCCAACTCGGCTGGTATCCGGCGCTAGGGCAGGGGAGTCTGCACCTTCTGGTAAGCGAGCTCTGCTATCCGGCTTCCCGGCTCTCGGAGCTAGGGACAGGGCAGAGCTGGTACTGGGGGAACTGGCGCGCCTATGCTCAGGTGACCGTCTTTGCCCAACAGGGACAGGGTGGGGATTACCTGCTATGGGGAAGCCAGGCCAGCCTTACCCGATACTTCGGCCCGAATCGTCTAACCCTTTTCGGCGGGGATGGGCTCTCCCCTACTGGAAACGCTTCGCAGCCTCTGGCCCGGAACTGGTCCGTCGCCCTGGTTTGGCAACAGCGTCTGACCCGATCTTGGACCTGGACCCCTGTGTTACAGGTCCGTCGTTTTGCCGGTGAGCCGCTGTCCTGGGGAGCAGGACTGTTCTTCCGTTACCGGTTTTGATGCTTGCCCTCATTTGCCTTGACCCTCCTACTCGATATCCTGGGCGCCTTGGCCTGCCTAGGGGCTTTTCTTGTCGGAAATCTTTTTTGGCAGAAATATCGATCCAGCCGATTGGAATGCTGGCAGGACCGTTTCGGTAAACGCCTGCACACGCTGCTGACCGATACCCTGGTGGCTCCCGAGGTCCCCCTCCCGCTGCCGGCGCCACCCTCCTGGATGCAGGATGACAGCCTGCGTCGGTATTTACGCGAGATGGCCAGCTACGTGGATCCACAGAATCTTTCGGCGTTGCAGCCGAGATTACGGGAGTGGGGCATCCTGGCCTATTGCCGACGTGGGCTACGCTACGCCACCCACCGCTCCAGGCGGTTGCAGGTGCTAACCCTGGCTCTCTTGCTGGAACCAGGTAACTTCCCAGAAAAACCTTGGTTATCCCGGCGTCTGCTGCGCTGGAGCCAGGATCCTAACACCCAGGTTACCGCCCTCGCTTTGCGGCTGCTTTTGCGCCTTTTCCCAGATCAATGGCCAGCAGTGGTCGATGCCTTACTGAACTCCGTACAGATCTGGAACCCGACGGATCTGCGGCAGGTTTTGCTGGATCTTCCTCCTGACGCTAGGGACCGACTTTGGGGGCGGTTAGCCCAAGCCCATTCCACCCAACAGCTTCGTCTGTTGGGTGCATTCCTGGACTACGACCCGGAGCGGGCGTACCCGCTTTTGCGGGATCCCCAAGCGGATCCAGAAGTTCTGGCGCAGATTCTGCGTCGTGTCAACACCACCTACGTCCGGCCGGAAGTGCTGGCATTGCTGCAGCACCCCCAGGATTTCGTACGGCTGAGAGCGGCAGTGGCCTTGGGTCGGATAGGCCTTGAAAGCGACACGGAAGCGTTGGTTCCCCTGCTGTACGATTCGAATTTCTGGGTACGAAAACGGAGTGCCGAGGCACTCTGGCACCTGACGCGGAGCCGTCCGGACCGTTGGGTCCAGTTGATGTCCCAGATTCCCCCCGCCGCCCAAAATTTACTCCGTCAGGTGGAGTTGGGATGACCATCTCCGTGCTGCTGGTCGGTCTCCTGGAGGGAATCTTTCTGCTGTATCTCATCGCGCTCTCCCTGTTCCTTGGGGTGTCAGCTTTTCTGGTTCTACATCAACAGGCCCGGCGCACCCCGGAGGACTGGCGGCCAGTCTACCAGGAATCCTGGCCACCCATTACGTTGCTGGTGCCGGCGTACCGGGAGGAGAAGACCATCGTGCATTCCCTGGAAAGCATGCTTTGCCTGGACTACCCTCATCTAGAACTGGTGGTGGTGTGCGACGGTTCTCCCGACAATACCTTGGGGGTACTGCAAACCCATTTTGACCTGCAGATCGAAGCGCCGTTTCCCGCTCAAGCCAACCTAACCACCCAGCCTGTGGAGACCAGTTATCGTTCTCGGCGCTTTTCCAATCTTCGAGTGCTGTGGAAGCGTAACGGAGGGAAGGCCGACTCCCTCAACGCCGCCTTGCGTATCGCCGAGACTCCACTGGTCTGCGCCATGGACGCCGACACGCTGATCGCTCCCGATGGTCTGCGCAAACTGGCTGAACCGTTTTTGCGCCAACCGGATCTGCTGGCCGCTGGCGGAACCGTGTATCCAGCCAACGGATTGACGCTGGGAGACTTTGAACTAACAAGGTGGGGGATGCCGGTCTCCCGTTGGGCGCGGTTTCAGGCTATCGAGTACGTGCGCGCTTTCTTGCTGGGCCGGTTTGGCTGGAACCAGTTTGGTACAGTGCTGATCATCTCCGGAGCATTCGGGCTTTTCCGGCGCGAAGAGGTAGTGGCCTGCGGTGGCTGGGATACGCGTACGGTCGGCGAGGATTTCGAACTCGTCCTGCGTCTACTGGAACAGAACGGCCGCAGAGTGTGCCATGTCCCGGAGGCGGCCTGTTGGACCGAGGTTCCGGAAACCCGGGCTATGCTCAAGTCCCAATGGATCCGCTGGCATCGCGGGTTGATCGAGTCTCTGCACATGCATCCCGAGCTTTTCCGTCATCCGGACTCTATGGTGCGGATGCTGGGTTGGTACTTTCGTTTGTTCGAGGAGTATGCCCCCTGGGTGGAGAGCGCCGGCTTCATCCTGACTTTGATCATGGCGTTCAGCTTCGACGGGCTATACTGGCGCTATGCCGCGCTTTTTACCCTGAGCAACTACATCGGTCTGGTGATCTTTTCCCTGCTGGCGGTGCTGCTCGACTTTCGGTATCCTGAAAGCGTAGTGCGCCATTGGTCCTGGCTTCATATACTCGGCACCATCTTGGTTGAGCCCATCGGATACCAACCGTTTACCCTGGTCTGGCGTATCATCGGAACGTACCGGCATTGGCGGGGTGTTCGTGCGCATTGGGAAGCACAGACCCGGCACGGATTCCGTTCGATTGACAAAGGATAATGACAATCCTATACTAAAAGTGTGTTTTCGGTGACAAGCAAGTAGTTGCCGCAGAAAAGCGTTATGTGATGTGGGGGGAAAATTCATGCGCACACCCAGCATTACTTTAGGGTCTTTGGTGTGTTGTCTGTTGGCCGGCTGCACCTATAGCCATCTCCCCCGCTCCGGCACCCGGTACTATGCCGGCGAAGTAAGCAACGCCGATCTGGTCCTATCCCTTACCCCTTCCCGAAAGGATCCTGGGGTGTACCTTGTCCGTACCGCTCCTGTGCGAATTGGAAACCCAGTACCCGGTTGGGAGATCTCCGTAGCCCAGGCAAAACGTGCCTTGCAGGGTACCCAGTCGCTTTTGCCTTTGCGGCTTCGTCCCGGGTATTTGGGGGATTCCGTTTACTACCTCAATCTGCACTACGAGAACCGGCTTCATGAGCATTGCTATCTCTCCATGAATGTCGGTGCTGCCCTTATACCCCGGTCCAGCAAGTGCATGCTGTTCTCGGTTCCGTCGTATACCCCTATATCTGGACCGGATTGGCGCCTGATGTTGCATCCCGCTCACGCTTTTTACCCCCTGTCTTGAATTTCCGGAGAAGGCCCTGTGCTACGACAACCCAAGTCCCGAAGCTTTGCCGCCCGGACTTACCACCGACACCATCCCTGGCGTCTATCCCGTACCGGGTTGTACGTCCCTCACGCCTATCCGGAAGCAATGGCCCAGTCTCCCAGCTGGTGGGACGACTTCGGTTTTGTTTACGCCAAACGCCGGGTTATGGTCTGGTGGAGGCATCCTCGTCTGGTGTATCTGGATACGCTGGAAGATAAGGCCCGAGAGGCCTGTTCTGTCCTTCGTCCGGAAAACCTGGGCCCGCTCTTTGATCAGAGAAAGCCGCTACGTGTCCGGGTAGGGGAGGGCGCTCGCCGGAAAATCAAGGGGTACCGGATCGCTTCCTTTACTCCGGAATGGGAGGCGTATTTTACCGAAGTGGACCAACGCCGCCGACAGCTTGCCGACACCGATCTCGGAATAGCGATTCCACCGAGCTTTTCCTACGAATGGCTTTCCTGGGCGCAAGGGGTTTCTCTTGTTCTGCCTTTTGAGGTCCGTTGCGAGGCCGATCTTTTGGATCTCAGCCGGATAGTCCGGGGACTGCTCCGTGGCGACAGGACTCCTCTGCAGCAACCCCCTTATACCTTCGCGCAATGGTCTGCGGACGGGGGATCGGCTCTGCTTCGGCAGTCCCTTTCCGGGCAGAGCCACCTTTGCGCCGGATACTGAGGAGATGGTCTTGCGGATAAGCTGGGAAGGTGTTTTTCATCGACCCGGGCTTGTGCTCGGTTCGGTGTTGATAATGACGCCAATTCTGGTACTTTCCTTCGATGCACTTGCCATCCTTCTGGGTCTGTGTGCTCATCGCGTCTTTCCTCACTCCATCTGGTCGATGCTGTTATGGCCGAAAGCAACTTTGGCTTCCCACTCCGTACTTGCCAAAGAGCTGAGAGTCGGTAGCGACCTCCTGGTGTATTCAACTATTGCTTTGCTTTTTCTGATCTTGTTCTGGTTTTCTGCAAACACAGGGAGGGATTTATGGACGAACCAAAAATTTCACAGGAAATGAACGCTGAGTCTGCCGCCGATCGGGTCATCGCCAAGGCTGAAACCAAAGCCCTGGCTATGGTGAAAGAATGGCGGGCCGAAGTTGAACGCAATGGCTGGGATTACGACGCGTTCTTACGCGCCCGGGCTCCGCTCGTGGTGCGGGCCTGCCTGGCCGAAGCCATGATAGAAAGCCGGTATGCACCAGAAACCTTGGGAGGTATTTCTGCTTTGCTGGAAAACGGTGAAAACCGGATTTTGGCCAAGATCCTGAATACCCATAAACCGACCGAATGGCATCTGACTGTGGGTGCTCTCAGACACATACTGGCCGATCTTCCGGATTGTATGCCTGTTTTCTACGAGCGAATTGAAGACGCCTACTTTGACCGGTATGGGTGGCGAACTACCGACATTACGGGCCCGGACCCTATTCATGGCGAACTGACGTGCGTGGAAGCCTTCACTGCCTACGTTGGGACCGATGCGGAAGGAGGTAAAGTGCTGGCGCTGACGGCCCACTACTGAAGGAGCTCTATTCTAAATTTCAAGTTTGAATTTGAAAAATGAGGGTAATCTTCGTGAACGATGAAGAACCGCAATCCGATCGCCAAGAGCTGGTAAATCTTATCCAGGACTTGGTGATACAGTCCTGCAACACCGATAGTTTCGCAATTTCGGCATACGCAGAGGCTATGCGGCTTCTCGCCAGGGAGGGGAGATGCCGGATCCTGAGCGAATGTGGACGCCGTGTGATCATCGAGTGGATCGCTCCCAACACTTCGAGCCAGAAACCCCGGTCCAGTTGGCTATATTTGGGCCTTGTCTGGAGATAGCCCCATGCCCTTACGCCTTGCCATAGCGTCCGATCTGCATTTTGATACTCCTGGAGCGGGGTTTCTGCGTAGTCAGGCCTCTCCGCACGGATTACTTCGCGCGGATGTCGTCATTTTGGCAGGAGATTCCTGCAGCCAACCCGAACAGGTACCGGAAGTGCTGTCTTGGGTTCGTCGTTATTCCGATGCTCCCATCGTTTTAGTGCTGGGAAACCGAGAGTGGTATGGCCAGTCCTTCCCGAGCGCACTGACGGCCTATCGGGAGGCGGCTGCGGCGGTTCCAGACGTGCAGCTGCTGGAGAAGGACTGTTGGGAATTCCGCGGAGTTCGTTTTCTCGGGCTTACCTTGTGGACGGACTTCGCGCAGAGACGGCATCTTGCGCACTGTCAGGCAGAATTGCGTTTGTTTCAGCGCGTACTCGACAGCTCCTCTGGCGAATTGCTGCAGGCCTCTAGGATCTGCCAGGCCCATGAAGAGGCCGTGGCTTGGTTAGAGCAACAGTTTCCGGCCAAGAATCCCACTGTGGTCATCAGTCACCACGCCCCCAGCTCGCGGAGTGACGATCCCCGCTTTCAGGAAAAGCCCGGTTCCAGCGCGTATTGGGCGGATCTGGACGCACAAATCCAGCGTTGGCAGCCGGCTCTCTGGATACATGGCCATATCCATACTCCCGTGGACTACAGGCTGCATCGAACCCGGGTGTTCTCCAATCCCTGGGGCTATCCGAAAGAAAGAGCCGGGTGTTTGGGTTTTCGTTGTTTGGAGATCCCGGGCCAAGGTTAGACACTTCGAACAGGGAAGCAGAACTATGGGTTGCTGGTTCGCATAATGCCTATAAACTGGTATAATAATGATACCAGTTGGGCCCGACCCCGTTATGCAAAAGGAACTCAGCCAATGCTGCACATCGAACCTCATGCCGGACCTGCTCCGATCCTCCAGGTCATCAATTCGGCCCGTCACGAGATCAGTGCGGGCGTGTATTACCTGTCCGACCGGCCCATTCTCAACGCCTTACGCGCCGCCCATGCCCGAGGCGTGGACGTGCGCGTCCTTGTCGAAGGCAAACCCTATGGTATGAAGCCCTGGCAGGTGCGTCGCGAGGAGCGGGCCATCGAAGCCACCGGAGCCAAACTCCACCTCGCGCCCTACCGCTTCACCAGTCATGGCGACCGGTATGCCTTTTATCACGCCAAGTATATCTGCAATGGCCACGAATGCGCTATTGGTACCGCGAATTTTGACTGGTCAGCATTCCATCGAAACCGGGAGTACATCTATGTCACGAAAAATCCAGCCGTGGTCCAGGCGGCCAACGCTGTTTTTGAGGCCGATTGGACCGACCATCGTGCGCCAGCCTTCGCGCATCGGGTTTTGGTCTTGTCTCCGGGTACTTCTGCAGGGCAATTGCTTCAAGCAATCGAGCAACCCGGCCCTGTTGACGTGGAAAGCGAAGAGCTCGGACCCTACCGGCCCATCCTCGACGCTTTAGCCGAGAAAGGCCAGGATCTCCGGCTGATCCTGCCAGCGAGCATCAACAGCGAGGACAAGCGCGATGCGGCCTTCCTGCGTAGCCACGGCTGTCAGGTGCGGCTCTTGCCGGTCAAGCCTCTCTACCTACACGCCAAGATGATCGTGGGTCGGTCCCTGGCCTTCATTGGCAGCGAGAACTTCACGCAGACCAGCTTGCAGGACAACCGGGAAATGGGCCTGCTGCTCAACGGGTCGGACTTAGGCAAGCTGCAAGCGCAGTTCGACCGGGATTGGGCGAGGGCGGCCACGGGGCATCGGGGTTGGTGGTAAGTCGGTTCTTGCAGCCCGCCGAGAACGGCGGGCATCGAGTGGAGAATTGGAAGATGATACTTTTTGGCAAAAAGCGATTTTATCAGGCAATTTTCTTGTCTCTTTCCATATCCGCTATACCAATAGTCTTTTTGTTGGAAACTGGTCCCAACCATGGAAAGATGCCAACAGGATTGTTTCTTCTATTTTTAGTGTCGCTTGTTGCGTTCTATTCATTGATCTCTGTCGGTGTTTATGTCGTCATTGGTGGTATTTTTTCATCGAGGTACAAGAATAGATACCTTTCCGAAAAAGACATTTCTGGACTCGATGACGAGGGGAAAGCCATCGTGCGGGATTTTCTGAAAAGATATGGTGAGCCAATTACCGAGAGACGATACGATTCCATAAGAAAGTCCATTATTTCAGAAAAAAAGGAAGGAGCGGAACTCGCCAATACAAAAAAGAAAATGGCGAAGGCCCTTTCCTTACAGAAGAAAGCCATTGAGCAATAAATGGATGATGGTGAACAGGTTTTTGCTTTCCAGGAATAGCTGGCATCCATTGGAGGATTGAACGATGAAACTCTTTAGCAACAAGCGGTTGATTCAGAAGGCCCTACTTTCCATCTTTCTCCCTGTTCTGCCAACAGCCATGGCATCTGTCATTGTTTTCAATATTTGGGGAATGAAGCCAGTCTTTATACAGCTTTTCATTATGGGTTATTTTGCTCTTTCTGCCTATGTTTA
>Ga0315298_1009044_pt1 | contig 12453 bp, 10 predicted proteins | sample WHS_1_MG_FD_203077 | JGI IMG/M metagenome (GOLD analysis project Ga0315298, IMG submission 203077) | Extremophilic microbial mat communities from Washburn Hot Springs, YNP, Wyoming, USA - WHS_1_MG | ecosystem: Environmental > Aquatic > Thermal springs > Hot (42-90C) | place: USA: Wyoming... | reverse complement strand
CGTGCCTCGCCGCCGGCTGCTTGTGCCCCGAAAGGGGGGAAACTATGCCAGACTCTCTCGATCCTCGCCCGGCCATGGTCGAGCTGGGCCGCCTCATCTACGCCCGCCAGCTGTCGGATTCCGCCGGGGGCAACCTGAGCGTGCGTGTGTGTGGCCGCATCTACATCACGCCGCGCTTCATGGGCAGCCGCTATCGCTGGTCGATCGCGCCCGAGATGATTACGGTGCTCGATGCGGTGACCTACCAGGTGGTGGAGGGCCCGGGCGATTTCTCGCGCGAGGGCAAAGCCCACCTGGCCATCTACCGTGCCTTTCCTGAGGCCGGCGCGGTGATCCATGCCCACCCGCAGTACGTGCAGGTGTTTGCCTGCGCCAACCGGCCGCTGCCCGCGGTGGCCGAGTATACGCAAAAGTACGGTACTACCCCCTGCATCCCGCCAAGCAAGGCCCACAGCCAGGCTCTGGCCGATGCGGTGGTAGAGGCCCTGCGCCCGCGCCAGGCCCAGCTGGCCGAGCATGGTCTGGCGGTGCTGCTGCCCTACCATGGCATCATCGTGGTTGGCCGCGACCTCGACGACGCCTACGATACCCTCGAGCGTATGGAGGTCAACGCCCGCTGCACACTGTGGGGAGCGCTGCTCGCGAAGGTGTGAAGAGGGGCATCGGGGCGGGAACGGATTCGGGGGGCCGACAGGCGGGCGGAGAATCAGAGGCGACCGGGCTCTCCGTTATGGGGGGGCTCGGCTGCGCCCTAGGGGCGCGCGATGCACGGCGCCCGATGCCCCTCGCCCTGGCGAGGGGCATCGGGCGCGTCGGAGGGGCAAGCGCGGCCAGGGCTGTCGGCCCAGGAACGGGAGCGGAGAGAGCCAAAACCCAACGCAGGTTGGAGCGTAGCGCATGATCGTGACGGTGACTCCCAACACGGCCCTCGACCGGGTCGTGTTCGTCGAGGGCTTTGCCTGGGGCCGTACGCTGCGCGCGCGGGAGGCGCTGTGGAGCCCGGGCGGCAAGGGCTGCGACGCGGCTTGGGTGCTGGCCGAGCTGGGCCAACCCTGTGTGGCGCTGGGCCTGGCTGCCGGTGACAGTGGCCGCCGCTTGCAGGAGATGCTCGCGGCCCGTGGCGTGCAGGTCGATTTCGTTTGGGTCGATGGCGAGACGCGCACCAACTATGTGCTCGTGGATACTGCCCACCATCGACAGAGCACGGTGACCGTGAGCGGGCTCCGGGTGTCGGCGGAGCACCTCGCTGCCCTGGAAGCGCGGCTGGAACATTGGTTGCCGCAGTGCCGGGCGCTGCACCTGGGAGGCGGCGTGCCTGCAGGCATGTCGCCTGGCTGGTACGCCCCCTGGATCCGCCGGGCTCGGGCGATGGGCATTCCCGTGCTCCTCGATGCCAGCGGGCCGACCCTGGCCGCGTCGGCTCCGGCTGGCCCCACAGTGCTCAAGCCCAACCTCGACGAGCTGGCCGAGCTGGTGGGGCGGCCACTGGTGGGGCGCGCTGAGGTCCTCGCGGCGGGGCAGGAGCTGCTGGGCTGGGGGGCAGAGCTGGTGGTTGTCAGCCTGGGCGCCGAAGGGGCGCTGGCGGTAACGCGCTGTCAGGCCTACGGCCTGCCGCCCTTGCCGGTGGAGCCGGTCAACTGCGCCGGTGCGGGCGACGCCATGATGGCGGCCCTGGCCACTGCCTACGCCGAGCGCTGGCCGCTCGAAGAGGGGTTGCGGCTGGCCATGGCAGCGGCGGCAGCTGTGGTGATGACCCCTGGCACGGCCGAGTGCCACCGGGCCGACATCGAGCGCCTGCTGCCCCAGGTGCGGGTGGAGGTGCTATAGGAGCGCACGACATGCTGCGCCCCCTGCCCATCAATAGGTGAGCACGACCTTGATCGTCTCATCGGGATGGGCGGCAATGAGCTCATAGGCCTCGGGCGCTCGCTCGTAAGGGATGCGGTGGGTCACCATGCCCTCCGTCGAGACGAGACCGCGTTCCAAGAGCTCGATGGCCGTGTGCTCCAGGCGGTCCAGGTCCCATAGCGGGTAGAGGCGGTGGGGGCAGCCCCACACTGCCATGCTCGAGATAAGGGTGGGCCGGTTGTGGTGCCACTCGGCGCCGAGGCTCAGGGCCGAGGCGTTGCCCTTGTAGTAACTGGCGGCCACTACCCGGCCGCCCACTTGCACCGAACGGATGGCCTGGTGCAGAGCTGCGTACGAGCCCGAAATCTCCATGGCTACATCGACGCCGCGGTTGCGGGTGGCGCGTTTGATGGTGAGGGCCACATCGCCTTGGGTCGGGTCGAGCGCGTCGTCGGCGCCGTAGCGGCGGGCCAGGCTGCGCCGGGCCTCGATGAGGTCCACGGCAAAGATGCGCAGGGCGCCGTTGAGGCGGGCCATCTGTACGGCCAGCAGGCCGATGGCACCCAGCCCAAAGATGGCGACCACGTCGCCCAGCTTGAGCTGGGCATCGTGCACGGCGTTGAGGGCAAAGAGCGCCGGGTCGGTAAAGAGCGCCGTCTCGGGGCTCATGTTGGGCGCCAGCGGGTAGAGCTGGTCGGCGCGGGCGACGTTGGTGGGCCGGTGCACCAGCCCGCCGTGCACCAAGTCGCCTACCCGGAAGCGCGTCACTCCCTCACCGACCTCGATCACCTCACCCACCAGCCAGGAACCCAGGTGGTGTGGGTAGAGGGAGGGGTTGTCTTCGGGGAGGAAGAGCCGGCACTCCAGGTCGAAGCGTTGGGTCAGGAAGGGAGTATCGCCGGTGTAGAGGGCCATTTCGGTGCCGTGCTTGATGCCCGAGACGATGCTGCGCACACGCACCTCGCCAGGCCCGAGCGGGGGCTCACTGTACTCCCGGAACTCGATCTTTCTCGGTGCAACGAGGACGAACTCTTTCGGCATCGGCTCACACCTCTCGCCCCAGGCGCTCGACGACGGCGAAGACGAGCCGCTCGGCGTTGCGTTGGGCAGGCCCAAGGTTGCGGATTTTGGTCAGCCACTGCCACGGGCGGCCGATGATGTCGTACACCGAACGGACCACCAGGAGCGGCACGCCTCGGGCCGAGCAGACCCGGGCGATAGCAGCACCCTCCATTTCCACCGCGATGATGCCGTGTTCGCGGGCCAAGGCTTCACCCCAAGCGCGCCGGCCTGCCGGGCGGTTGGTGGTGGCCACCCCGCCCTCGACCACCTTGGGCCTGCGGCCGCTGACTGGCCGCAACAGCGTCTCGGCGGCCGTCTGCCGGGCCAGAGCGAGCAGGTCGGCGTCGGTGCGGTAGCGGGCGGTGACCTGGCCGCTGATGCAGTCGTAGATGCTTTCTGCCAGCACCAGGTCGCCGATATCGACATGGGGCGCCACGCCGCCCGATACACCGGTCAGGATCACTACCTGTGGCGCATACTCCTCGAGCAACGCCTGGGCAGCGCGCTGCGCCGCTTTGGGGCCCACGCCGCAGGTGGCCAGCACCGCAGGGCACCCGGCGAGCAGACCTTCGTGCCAGCCCCGGCGCTGCCGGCGGTTCCACGGGCCGGCTTCCAGCGCCAGCGATAGCCCGGCGCTCTCGACCCTCATTGCAGTGATGATCGCGATGCCAGGTCGGCCACCCAAGCTCTCCACTGGGTCGCAATCTCCTCAGCGCAATGTGATGCCGGCGGCGGTGAGCGGTCCATGTGCTGCCCGATGCAGGCATCCCGCCCTTCATTCTACCGACCGGGACGACCGTGTCAAACTGTTTTGCCCGCTCGGTGCAGGTCAGCGCTGGGGCGTAGCCAAACCCGTCGCCAAATGCGCTCCGCTGTGCCCAAGGGCGCCCGGTGCATCTCGCCGCGGCGAGGGGCGCTATTGCGCCCCGGGAGGCGACGGGCCGACCTGCGACACCTGACGGCCGCGTGTGCCCATTCCTGTTTAGGGATGGATGACTACAGGTGTGCCGGGGTTTGCCGCCGTCGCGTAAACGTTCTGCGCACCCTTCGGCAATTGGGGGTCGGCCCAGGCGAAGAGCCAGGCAGCGTCGTCGAGGCTGAGGTTGATGCAGCCGTGGCTGGTTGGCGTGCCAAAGTTGGTGTGCCAGTAGGCGCCGTGCAAGGCGTAGCTACCGGAGAAGTACATCACGTGCGGCACGTTGGGCAGGTAGTACCCGGGGCCCGACATGTTTTGCTTGGTGAGTTTGAGGTAGATGCGGTAGGTGCCCTGGATGGTAGGTGTGCGGGCGGCGCCGGTGGAGACGACCATGCGCCGCACCGCTGTCGCGCCCTCCCAGGCAGTGGCAGTCTGCTGCTTGAGGCTGACCTCGATCCATTTGCCGGTGAAGAGGGGCGTGGCCGTGGGCTGGGGCCGGGCGGTGGGCGATGGGGTGGCTGTGGGTGGAGCCATCGTCGGCGTGGGCGTTGGTGTGGGAGGCTCGGGGGTCGGAGCGACCACGGTGGGCTCTGGCGTCCAGATGGCGGCGTCGACGACAGGTGCGGCTTGCCCCACCTGCCCCGGCAGACCGCAGCTCACCAGTGCAATTACGGCAAAGATGCTGGCCAGGCAGGCAATGGCTGTGGCGACGCGGGTAAGCAAATGGGGCCGGGGTGAGGCCGGGAGCGGCTGTAGCCGGGGCAGCGCAGGGGGTGGCGCCACGCACCGCGCCGCCGATTGGGCCTCGAGCCTCTCCCAAGCCCAGCGCAAGCCCGCTGCGGCGCGGACGTGCCCCGGATGTTCCTCGAGGATTTCGCTCAGCATCTCGACCGCTTCGCGGGGGTCCTCGGCCAGGGCGGCCAGCCACAGCCGGGCCTCGGTGTTGGTAGGGTCAGCGATCAGAGCGGCGCGGAGGAGGCGCCGGGCGCGGGTGCGCTCGCCGCGCCGCGCGGCCGTCTGGCCACGCCGTAAGAGGTCGCCGGCTGGCCCGTTCGAGGCCTGCACGGCGGCACCGCCCATCCCTTCAGGCTCGGGCACCAATCTCCCATCTCCCTCAGCATCGATGCACACCAGGCCGCGCGTTCTGCACTGCAGGCCTGGTGATGGTTCCCATGTCCAACCCTGAGTCGGGGCGGGCATAGCGAATCCTGCGCTGTCAGAACCTTGACGATAAAGCGCCCTTGCTCTATAATGTGAAGAGTGCATAGCGTGATTGGTCGATTGCTGAGGGTGCGTCCATGCCCCTGCCAAGTGAGCCAAGAGGATGTGCGTCCTGACGCCCTGGCAACCGCTCGATGTGGGTGGCACAGGGCGTTTTGCGTCTTGGAACGGGCAAGTAGTGTTGGGGAGTCTGGCAGAAAAGTGAGGGTCACACCATGGGGGTACCGAGTCTCGACGGTATGGCCGCTTTCATCCGCCGCACATGCGCAACCTCCAAGGCTCACGTTGAACCCGGTCCGCGCGCAGCCCAAGGCGGGCGCGAGGAGGGCCTCATTGCTGCGGGCGTGGCCGGGCCGGCGGCATCGCCCGCCTGCAGCGGCGAGCAGGCGGGCGAAGGTGGCCGTGACGCAGATTGGCGCCTGGCCGAGCAGGCGCGAGAGGATGGCCGGCCGCAGGAGGCGACGGTCGTGGGGTGGAACCGGGGTGGACTCCTGGTGCATTGGCGCAGCCTGCAGGGCTTTCTGCCCGCCTCGCAACTGCAGCACATGATCCGTTACTCAACCGATGACGAGCGCGACGCGGCCTTTGCCAGCCGCGTCGGCGAGATGCTGCGCCTCCGCATCATCGAGGTCGACCGCGGCCGCAAACGCCTGGTCTTTTCGGAGCGGGCGCTACAGTGGGGGCCTGGCAATGGGCAGAGCCTGTGGGACGACCTGCGCCCAGGCCAGGTGCGGCGTGGCCGCGTGCGCAACCTGTGCGACTTTGGCGCCTTTGTCGACCTGGGCGGTATCGATGGCCTCATCCACATCTCCGAACTCTCCTGGCGCCACATTCGCCATCCTTCCGACGTCTTGCAAATCGGCCAGGATGTGGACGCGTACATCATGTCGATCGAACCGGAGCGCAAACGCGTGGCGCTGAGCCTGAAGAAGCTCACCGAGGACCCCTGGCAGAGAATCGGAGAGCGCTACCACGTCGGCCAGACCATCGAGGGCACGGTGACCAACGTGCTCAACTTTGGAGCGTTTGTGCGCATTGAGGAAGGGATCGAAGGCCTGATCCATATCTCCGAGTTCGGCGACGGGAATATCGCCCATCCCCGCGATGCCGTGAGTGAGGGCGACCGGCTGGCTGTGCGCATCATCGGCATCGACTCGGCCAACCGGCGCCTGGCCCTCAGCCTGCGGCGGGGGTAGCGGCGGATTCTTGCTTCCCTTCCCTACCTCCGCGGAGAAGGGGAGGACAGACCCTGGGGGCAGACCCGCAATGGCTGGTGGGCCGCGGCGTGATGCTCATGCCCTCCGTCCTTTCCGCCACAGCGGGAAGGCCAAGTCGGTGCGCTGTAGGGTACTGACGGGCCGCATGGCGGCCCGTCAGTACCGTATCTCCCTGGCAGGGGCAACGTTGCACGCCGCGAGCCGAACATGGGCAACGGCCCCCAAACTGAGGCTGCACCCCGACTTGGGAGGGGCCAGGTGCCATAGTTGCGCATCGCGACAGGGGGCGGCAGCCGCACTGGCCGGCGGATTGGTGGCCCCAGACATAGGGACGAGATTCAGGCCATGCAGGCATCGAAGCACCCACGGGGTGGCCCGATAGAAGAGCCGGCGCTGCTCTCGCGGTGGAGGTGGCTCGGCAGACACGAGACGTGGGGCATTGCCCTGGCCCTGGTCAGCGGCGTGCCAGCGCTGGCGCTCCTTTCCATTCTGGGCGGCGCGGTGGGCCGGGCCATTGCGGGGGCGTGGCGAAGCCTCCTCGGGTGGGGCGCCTACCCGGTAGTGATTCTGGGGTTGGCTGGGGCGGTGCGCCTCTTGGGGGGGCAGAGGGTGGTGCGCTGGCTCCGCTTTGAGCCCCGGCAGGTATTGGGACTCGAGTTGCTGGTGCTCGGCTGCCTGGGCTTGGCACACCTGCCCTACCCTTCGTGGGAGGGCCTAGCGCTGGCTAAGGCAGGGGGAGGTGGCGGCCTGGTCGGTTGGGGGCTCGTCTACCTGCTGGAGCAGCTGGGCAACCGGCTTCTGGCAGGGTTATTGCTGTTGGCAGCGGCGGTTGGTGGGGCGGCGCTGCTCTTCGATCTGTCGTGGGCCCTAGTGCGCACAGCGGGGGAGCAGTTCCTGGCGGTTGTGGCAGGGCGGCAGCCCGCCTGGCCCATCGCGCGGCAGCCCCCCTCGCCCAGCATTCGGCCACAGCCTGGTGAGCTGCCTGTGATTCGCCCGGCCCAACCGGCCCGGCGCCCGACGGAAGGGCCAACCAGCCCCGTGGCGCCGCCGCGCCCCGCGCCCAAGCCGCCCGCTCCTCGCTGGCGCCCGCCCCGCAGCGCCAGCCTGCCGCCGCTGGACATCCTGACGCCGGCTGTGGGTGTGGCCGCGGATGATGCTGAGGTGCGCTACCAGCGCCAGGTCATCGAAGAGACGCTGGCCAATTTCGGCGTGCCGGCGCAGGTGGTGGAGGTGCGGCATGGCCCCACGGTGACCCAATTCGGGGTCGAGCCGGGCTTTGTCGAACGCAAGGGAGCCAATGGCACGTCGCTCAGGCGCAAGGTACGGGTGGGCCGCATCGCCGCCCTGGCCAACGACCTGGCCCTGGCCCTGGCTGCCCCCTCGATTCGCATCGAAGCGCCGGTGCCCGGGCGGCCGCTGGTGGGCATCGAGGTGCCCAACCGCAAGGCCAGCCTGGTGAACCTGCGCTCGGTGATGGAGGCCGACGCCTTCCGCCGCATCCCCTCGCGGCTGCGGGTAGCGCTGGGGCAAGACGTCTCGGGCCAGCCGGTGGCCGCTGATCTGGCCAGCATGCCTCACCTCCTCATCGCCGGAGCCACCGGCTCGGGCAAGAGCGTTTGCATCAACGCCCTGATCGCCTGCCTGCTCATGAGCAATACGCCCGAGTGGCTCAGGCTGGTGCTGGTGGACCCCAAGCGGGTAGAGCTGGTGAATTTCAATGGCATCCCGCACCTCATCGCACCGGTGGTGGTGGAGGTCGACCAGACCGTGGCCATGTTGCGCTGGCTCTGTGGCGAGATGGACCGTCGCTATAAAGAGTTCGCGCAGGCCAGGGTGCGCCATATCGAGGGCTACAACGCCGTGGCCGGCCGCCGCAAGTCAGAGCGCATGCCCTACCTCTGCCTCTTCGTCGACGAGCTGGCCGACCTGATGATGGTAGCGCCTGATGAGGTCGAGCGCTCGATCTGTCGGCTGGCGCAGATGGGGCGCGCCACCGGCATCCACCTGGTCGTTGCTACCCAGCGCCCCTCGGTCGACGTGGTGACGGGGCTGATCAAGGCCAATTTCCCGGCACGTATCGCCTTTGCAGTGTCGAGCCAAGTCGACTCGCGTGTGATTCTCGATGCTGCCGGCGCCGAGCAGCTCCTCGGGCGCGGCGATATGCTCTACATGTCGCCCGAGGCCAATCGGCTGGTGCGGCTGCAGGGCTGCTTTGTGTCGGATGCCGAGCTTGCGGCCATCGTGAAGCATTGGCGAGAGGCTGCCCCGGCCGACGAGGAAGAGCAGCAGGCGCCACCTTGGGCAACTCTGCTCGAAGAGGGGGCGGCCAGCGGCGATGAGGCCCTTCTGCGCGAGGCGACGGAGATCGTGACCAGAGAAGGGCAGGCCTCCGCCTCGCTTCTGCAGCGTCGCCTGCGCATCGGCTATGGGCGGGCCGCGCGGCTGATGGACGAACTGGAGGCGCGCGGCGTGGTAGGGCCCGATCCGGGCGGCGGCCGCTCTCGCCAGGTCTACAACACTGGCGGCCGCGCCGACGAAGCCGAGGATGAAGGATTGCCATGATTTACATCGGCACCAGTGGCTACAGCTACGACGACTGGGTGGGACCCTTCTACCCACAGGGGCTGCCCAAGAGCGAGTGGCTGGCCTACTATGCCCGCGAGTTCTCGGCCTGCGAGGTCAATTTTACCTACTATCGGCTGCCGAGCGCCCGTACGCTGGCGGCCATGGCTGAGAAGGTGCCGCCGGGGTTCGTCTTCACGGTCAAGGCCAGCCAGGAATTGACCCACAGCCGCGAGGACCCCGATGCCGCCTTTGCTGCCTTCCGCGCAGGCATCGCCCCTCTGGTCGAGCGCGGCTGCCTGGGCTGTGTGCTGGCCCAGTTCCCCTACTCTTTCCATGCCACGCCTGAGAACCGGGCCTATCTGCAGCGCTTTCGCGACCGCCTCGAGGGGCTGCCGCTGGCCATCGAGTTCCGGAACCGGGCCTGGGTCAACGACGAGACCTTTGCCCTGTTGCGCGAGCTGGGCCTAGGCTACTGCTGCGTCGACGAGCCGCGGCTGCCGGGGCTGATCCCGCCGGTAGCCGTGGCGACGGGGCGCGTGGCGTACGTGCGCTTCCACGGCCGCAACGCCAAGAAGTGGTGGCAGCACGAGAACGCCTACGAGCGCTACGACTATGCCTATAGCGAGGAAGAGCTGCGCGAGTGGCAGCCCAGAATCCAATCGCTGGATGGGCAGGCCGAGGTCACCTTCGTCTTTGCCAACAACCACTGGCAGGGCCAGGCGGTGGGCACGGCGCGTCAGCTGCGGATGCTGCTGGGAGTGTAGGCCCGCCTCAGCCGCGCTTGGCTGCCAGGCGCTGGGCGAAGCGGGTCAGGTCGATGATGGCACGTTCGTGGCGGGCGCGCCCTACCACTTCGCGCTCGTCGCGAGCCACGATGGTGAAGGTCAGCCGGCGGCCCTCGACGGCCACCAGCTCGGCGCGGGCTGTGACGCGCATGCCCACGGGGGTGGGTGCCAGGTGCTCCACGTCGATGCGTGCGCCGACGGTGGCGGCGCCGGCCGGCAGCTGCGGGTCGACTGCTGCCACCGCAGCCCGCTCCATGAGTCGCACGAGTTCTGGAGTAGCCAACACCTCGACTCCCCCTGAGCCCAGGTGGCGGGCCGTATTCTCGGGGGCCACCACCATCTCACTTTCGGCACTCAAACCGGGTGCAATGCCCTCTACCATCGATCGTCCTCCGTGTGCTAGGGAGATGCCGGCTGGCGCGGCCGCCCCCAGCCAGGTGTAGTTCAGTTGGGGGCAAGCCCGACCCCGGACTCCCCAACTTGTTGGGGCCCTGCCACGACCTGGCGCCAAACGGCGCATGACACGCCATGCCGCAACGCGACCCGAACAAGTTCGGGACTCCTGGGCCGCGGTCCACCCAAAGGCACCCCCAGATTGAACTACGCCTCCCCACTCCTAACTCTGCCCCTTGGGCGCACGAAAGCCCTTCGCCGTGGCGAGATGCACCTGCGCCCCCGGCAGGGGGCGCGGAATCTCTATAGGGGGTCTTTGCGGCGCGGCCAAGGTCTCCAGCCGCAAGGCCTCCCTCCTATGGCGCGGGATGAGCGACGGAGTGTTAGGCAGGCGGCTCTGACACGTGGTAAGGACCCCCCAACCCCAAGGCCTCCCTCCCGTGGTGTGGGACCCGGAGCTGGGGGCGGACGCCTTCGCTGCGCGGCAGGGACCCCCAAAACCTGTCCTCCCCTTCGACGCGGGGAAGGGGGGATGGGGCGCATCGTCAGAGAGCCCAATCGGCTCGGATTCCCCGCACGTCTGCCCGCCCCTGAGCCTCGGCCGCGACGAGCCCGCTGGACAGGGGGCAGCGCAGAGCTGCCAAGCGCATCCATGCCCCTGCCCGCTGGGCAGAGCGGCTGCCAGGAAAACGCCGGCTGGCGCAGCGCCCGGCCGACCGAGGCCTGCCATCGTAGAGGGGATGGGCCTGGGTGTTCAGTGCAGGATCTTGCTCAGGAACTGCTTGGTGCGCTCGTGCTTAGGGTTCGAAAAGAGCTCCTCGGGCGTTGTCTCCTCGATTACCGTGCCCTCGTCCATGAAGACGATGCGCTTGGCGGCGGCGCGGACAAAGCCCATCTCGTGCGATACGACGACCATGGTCATGCCCTCGTGGGCCAGGTCGAGCATGACGTCGAGCACCTCGGTGATCATCTCGGGGTCGAGGGCCGAGGTGGGCTCGTCGAAGAGCATGATCTTGGGCTGCATGGCCAGGGCGCGGGCGATGGCCACGCGCTGCTGCTGGCCGCCGGAAAGCTGGCCTGGGTAGCTGTCGGCCTTCTCGGGGATGCCGACCTTGGCCAGGAGGTCGCGGGCAATCTGGGCCGCCTCTTGGCGGTCGCGCTTGCGCACGATGCGCTGGGCCAGGCAGATGTTCTCGAGCACCGAGAGGTGCGGGAAGAGGTTGAACTGTTGGAAGACCATGCCCACTTCCTCGCGCACCTTGTTGATGTTCTTGGCCTCAGTCACTGGGATGCCGTCGACCACGATGGTGCCCGCGTCGGGAGTCTCCAGGTGGTTGATGCAGCGCAGGAGGGTCGACTTGCCCGAGCCGCTGGGGCCGATGATGACCACGACCTCGCCCCGGTAGACGTCGAGGTCCACGCCGCGCACGGCGTGGAGCTGCCCGAACCACTTGTGAACGCCACGGATGCGGATGATGGGTTCTGCGGCCTCAGCGCACATAGGAGGATCTCCTTTCGATGTAGGAGACGATGCGGGCCGCGAACACGGTAAGGAGCAGGTAGAGCAGGGCCACCATCGTCCAAGTCTCCAGGGGGTTGAAGTTGGCGGCCATGAACTCGCGGCCGCGCCGGGTCATGTCGGCCACCGCCACAACCGAGACGAGGGATGAGTCCTTGAGCAGGGCCACGAATTCGTTGCCCAGGGGTGGCAGGATGGTACGGATGGCCTGCGGCAGGATGACGTGTCGCATGGCCTGGACGTAGCTCATGCCGAGCGAGCGGGCAGCCTCCATCTGCCCCTTGGGGATCGATTCGATGCCAGCGCGGTAGATCTCGCCTACATAGGCGCCATAGCAGAAGGTGAGGCCAAAGATAGCGCCGATTTGCGGGTCGATGCTAAACGTAGCCATGCTCTGGCCCAGCCCCTGCAGGGCTGGCACGTTCTGCAGGAGGTTCTTGCCGAGCCCCTGCACGAGGGCTGGCGAGGCATAGTAGATGAACATCAGCTGCACCAGGAGTGGGATGCCGCGTACCACCTCGACATAGATCGACGCCGCGCCGCGAATGGCCAAGTTCTTGGAGATGCGCCCGAGCCCCGCAATGAGGCCAACGACCAGGATGCAGAGGTAAGAGATGACCGTCGTCTTGATAGTAACGACGATGCCGTCGGTCATGAAGAGGACGATGCGCTGGTAGGGGTCGGGCCACAGGATGGTCATGGCGGCCACGAGCGCTCCCACAGCTGCAAAGAGGAGCCACCATCGGTCCCAGCCGGCGAAGCGGCCTGGGGCGGCCGGCCGGGGCAGCTTTTCCAACCGTTCTAGATCTGGCATGCCATTCTTTCCTTCCCAACAGCCTTGCAGAAGCAATTCCTACAGTACGAGGGTGGGGGTGGGTGGGGTTGGGGGGGGGGGGGGGGGGGGGCGGGGCGCCCCCCCCCCACCCC
>Ga0315298_1009041_pt1 | contig 12454 bp, 13 predicted proteins | sample WHS_1_MG_FD_203077 | JGI IMG/M metagenome (GOLD analysis project Ga0315298, IMG submission 203077) | Extremophilic microbial mat communities from Washburn Hot Springs, YNP, Wyoming, USA - WHS_1_MG | ecosystem: Environmental > Aquatic > Thermal springs > Hot (42-90C) | place: USA: Wyoming... | reverse complement strand
TCTCGCGGCCGAGCTACCACAAATTCGCGGTGCCGGCGCCGCTGGCGCCATGTGGCGATCACCGCGACTGCGAGAGCTGCCTCAACCGCGAGGACTGCGGCTACCTGGTGGAGGACGACGATGACTGACAAGGCGATGAGTGAGCGCGAGGGCTTGCTGACCTGGCGCGCCTTGGCATTGCAGGAGCGCGAGCGGGCTGACGAAACAAGCGCCATGGCGTACCGCGTGATTGCCATGCTGGAGGCGCGCATCCACGAGCTAGAGAGCAGCCGCGAGGCTGAGGTGGCGCAGGCACGTTACGAGCGTGCCGAGGCTGAGATTGACGACCTGCGGCAGACGGCTGCGGAGCAGTCTGCACTGTACCATCAGGCGCTCGAACGCGTGCAGGGGCTAGAGGCTGAGGTGGCGCGCCTGCTGGGGGAGCTTGCTGACTGTGCCAAGACGTGCCGCGGGCTTGAGTACCGCCTACACCAGGCCGAGGGACTGAAGTGATGGGCGATGGCTAGGGCTCCGCTTGTTTTCGAGCGTGAGCGAGACCTAGTGGCGGCATGCCGCCGCGTGCTGAACTGGAGCGAACCGCCCCTCGGCTACCTGGAGGTGATCGGCCAGCGCCGTGCGAAGGGCGCCGGCAACAGTCTGGGGGCTCCGGACGCGCTGCTATACTGCAGCGGGCGCGTCGTGCCAATCGAGTTCAAGCGCCCTGACGGTAAGGGCAGACTCTCTGACGTCCAGGAGACGGCGCGCCGAATCCGTGCGGAGCACGGCGTCCAGACCTACGTGATCGAGCAGCTGGATGAGTTCGTCGCGTTGCTCAACAGCCTGCGGCGCGACGGCTGGCGCCAAGGCGCCTGAGTCTGTCGCCCGCAAATGCGCCCGCAAACATAGCCTGTCGCCAGCTGTCTCCAGGCGTAGAACCCCACCACACGACGCCTGACGCGAGTCTGCGCGCCCGATTCCTTGCCTTTGCACGGCGGAGGTGAGGGGTTCGACTCCCCTGCGGTCCACCAGGCATTTTCTGCTTCTGCTCTCCCGCTTACCCGCAAATGCGCCCGCAAATGCGCCCAATGTCAGCAATCTCTGCTACGATACGCGCACACTGAGCGAAGCCGGGGTGCACGTGGGCAGACGCATTAAGCGCGACGTCCAGCGGGGATACGAGGCCCTGATCGCCTGGTTGCGGACGCATGGCTTCACCGAGCGTGACATCGCGGACATGCAGCGCCAGGCGAAGCAGATCCGGGAGCTCCCAGAGACGCAAGGTCGTGATGAGCCGCCGCAGTAGTAGGTTACCCGGCTCGATCCGGGAGCGGCGCCCCGGCGTCTGGGAGGTCACGGTCTCCCTGGGCCGGGATGCATCCGGCAAGTACCCTCGCAGGACGACTACGGTCTACGGGGACCGGGACGACGCGATTGCTGAGCAACTCGCGATGGCGCAGAAGCTGCACCGCGGCCAAGTGCTCCACGGGCCGATCACGCTGCGCCTGCTGCTGGAAGATTGGCTGGCTGGGCTCTCGCCGGCGACGCACTCGCCCACCACGATCGAGCGCTACCGCGGGATCATCGAGCAAATCCTCATTCCGGCGCTGGGCGCCATACGCGCCGATCAGATGCGGGCTGCCGCTCTCCGGCGCTTCTACTCTGCCAAGCTTGAGCAGGGCCTAGCTTCAGCAACGGTGCGCAAGTACCACAACGTGCTCTTCAGCGTACTCTCGCAGGCGGTCGCTGACGGGCTGATCGAAGAGAATGTCGCAGCTCGTATCACGGATCCGCCCCGCCCGCAGCCTCCGGAGATGCATGTGCTCAGCGAGCTCGAGACGGCCGCGCTGCTGAAGCACATCGCGGCTGGCGAGGCCGATGCTGAGCGGCGCAGGCGCCTTGGCTGTCCCTTGTACGTCCTCGTACTGGTGGCCGTGACGACCGGGATGCGCCGCGGCGAATTGCTCGGCCTGAAGTGGGACGACGTGGAGCTCGACCGGGCCATGCTCCACGTGCGCCGCAGCTTGCGGCAGACGCCGGCTGGTCTCGAGCTAGGGCCTCCGAAGACACCCAAGAGCCGCCGGCCTATCCCTCTGCACGCTGGCACGGTAGAGGCCTTAGCCGCCCATCGGGCGCAGCAGGCCGCTTTGCGCCTGCGGCTGGGCGCGAAGTGGCACGATGAGGGCCTGGTTTTTCCACAGACCGAGCCGCGTGGCAGACAGCCGGGCGGTCGCAAGTGGGCGCCCGACGCGCTCGAGCATGCCTTCCGTCGCCGGCTCCTCGCCGAGCGAGATCGCGAGCAGCAGGAACTCCAAGCGCGTGGGGCGACACCCACAGAGCTGGCTGCTGCCCTGGCGAAGTACGCCATCCGCTTTCACGAGCTGCGCCACACGCACGCAACACACCTGCTGCGCGCCGGCGTGCACCCTAAGGTAGTGAGCGAGCGGCTTGGCCACGCCAGCGTGCAGATCACGCTCGACCTCTACAGCCACGTGCTGCCGGACACGCAGGCGGCGGCTGTAGAGGCCTTGAACGGCTTGCTCTAGCTAGGCTCGCGGTCTGTCACAACCCCATAGTAACTTGCCAGCATGGTCGAGCTACGCACGCCGCGATCCGAGGGTGCCACACGCCACCTTGTGAGAGCACGGGCCAAGCAGCACCTCGAACCGCCGCGCCGCTGCGCCTATCCCGGCTGCGGCGCCTTCCTCGCGTCGGACAACCCGGGCCCCTACTGCTCCTGCCATCAAGCGGCGGAGACATACAACCCGCGCCACGACAAGGATCTGGATGAGCGTGTGCTCTGGCACCTCCTGGGCATGCGGCTAGGCTACGAGCCGCAGCAGCCTCTGAGCCGCATCATGGCGACCACCGACAAGCAGGCGCTGTCGGAGGCGGTCGCGCGATGGCGACAGCGGGGGGCTGAGATCCTCGGCTTGCGGGGCTGCAAGGGTAGCCATCACTACGCCGGCTGGGCAAGTCTCGACGATCATCCGGGCAGGGCGCGGTAGCATGAGGGTAAGCCAAGCGGTGAGGAATGCAAGAGCGAAGGCAAGCAGTGGGCAAGAAGGCCACCAAAGCAGAGGTAACGCGCCGTGTGGAGCAGGTGCGTGAGCTGCTCCTGAAGCGCCTCACCTACACGCAGATCGTAGAATACGGCAGAGTCAACTGGGACCTGCATCCGGCACAGATGGCCAAGTATGTGGCTCGGGCGACGAGGCACATACGTGCCACAGCCGAGAACCTCGATCTGACCCATGAGTTGGCACTGGCGCTGGAGGGCTTCGATCTGCTCATGGCGAAGCAGATGGCCGCCGGCGATTACCGTGGCGCCTGCGTGACGCTCGATAAGCGCATCGCTCTCCTCGGCCTAGCGGCGCCGCTCAAGATCGAGCACTCTGGCTCTGTGGGCATCGACCTCAGCTCGCTCACCGATGCGGAACTCGCCGAGTACAAACGATTGCTCCGCAAGGCGAATGGCCTCCCCGACGCCTAGGCTGTGGGAGGCGACCCTCGAAGACGTCGAGCGCGAGGAGGCCAAGCGGGACGTCTGCGCATTCCTGCGTGCCTGTTGGATTGAGGACAAGGACACTGGCGGCCTAATCCCGTTTGATCTGTGGCCTTGCCAAGAGGACTTCGCCCGTCTGCTCGACGGATATGACCGCGTCTTCGGGCTGAAGGCGCGGCAGCTAGGCTTTACCTGGGTGATCCTCGGGCACCTGCTACGGCTGGGGCTCTTCTGGGGCAACCGTCTCTTTCTGATCGTCAGCCAGTCGGGCGACGATTCAGCAGCCGCTATCAGGCGCCTGAAGGTCATGCACAGCTCGCTGGCCGATAGCTGGCAGCAGCCGGTCATCGAGGACAACGTGACCAGCTTGGCCTTCGCCAACGGCAGCAGGTACCACGCACTGAAGGCGACGAAGCGAGCAGGACGCAGCCACGCCGCCTATGCTGCCCTTGCCGATGAGGTCGCCTTCTGGGAGTGGCCTGCCGAGCAGATGGCAGCGCTAGACTCCGCCTGCAAACGCCTCTATGCCGTCACGACCGGCAACGGGCCGGGCGACTATGCGCACCGCCTCTGGCGAGATGCGCAGGATGGACGTGGGCTGTGGAAGGCGGCCTTCTATCCTTGGTCGGACCGCCCCGACCGACTCGCAGACCCTGACTGGTACCGCCTGAACGTGGAGGAGGCACCGGAGCCACGGCTGGCGCGCCGTGAGTACGCGGCGAGCCCCGAGGATGCCTTCGCAGCGCCCGAGGGGCTGTTCTTCGAGCGGTTCGACCGCCGACGCAACGTGGCGCAGGTCCAGGTCGTCCACGACTGGCAAACCTGGCGCTGTGTCGACTTCGGTTACCACCACCCTGCCTGTGCCTGGGTACAGCAGGCGCCGTCGGGCCAACGGTTCGTGGTAGGGGAGCTCGTGCCGCACGATCTGACCACCGAGGAGTTCGCGCAGGCTATCCTCGCTAAGGAGGCGGCCTGGGGCCTCGTCGAGCGCCCCCGGGCGACATATTGCGACCCGGCCGGCCGCGCGGCTAACGTGCAGACAGCGCAGAGCGAGATCGAGATCTTTCGGCGTGCTGGCCTCAACCCGATCTCCAAAGCATCCAGCATCCGAGACGGCTGCGTGCGGCTGATCGGTGCCCTGGCTGATCCTGACTTGCCCCTGGTTGTCAGCGAGGCTTGCGCCTGGACCATCGAGGCATTTGCCAGCGTACGCCCTGACAAGCACCGGCCAGACCTCTACGACGAGACCTCCGAGTACACGCACATCCTGGATGCGCTGCGCTACTTCGTCGTCAATGTGGGAAGCGGGCAAGGCAGCGGCTACAAGCCACCGATTCCCTCGGCAGCACATCGGCCCATCACTGCCGGCCTGCTTGACCGGGAGTTCTGAGCTTTAGCCTCCAGGAACAAGTCTCGACTTTCACGGCCTATTCCGGCACTAGGCTGGATACGTGGCCACGCAGACAAAACCCCTGGGCTTCACGCCATCCAACGGCGGCAAGCCGGACGGCACCGAGCAGGGCGACTCTGGCGCTGCCTACTTCTGGGCCAGCCAGGGGACGGTACGGCGTCTTCGCGAGCTCGATTATCTCTGGGAGCTAACCGGCAGCAACGCTTACCGCGTCTATGACCGGATGCGTTTCGGCGATCCCAAGGTGGCGGGCCTGCGCCGAGCGCTGGATCTCCCGCTCCTGCGTGCCTCGGTCGCCTTCGAGCCGGCCAGCGTCACCGATGCCAGCGGCAAGAAGGTAATCGACCCTCAAGCCCAGGCGTATGCTGACTTCGCCAGCGACGCTTTCTTCAACCGTATGGCTCCCTCGCAGCCCTGGCGCCAGTTTCTCGCCAACACGCAACTCTGTCTCGACTACGGCTTTGCCCCGTTCGAGATTGTCTGGCGTGGCGATGACGACGGCAAGTGGCGCGTCGATCGACTGGCCTACCGGCCGCCTTCGACGGTGGAGGGGATCTACGTCGAAAACGGGCGTATCGCCTACATGCGCCAGTACGCCGTTGGTGGCGGCCTCAACACCATCCCTGGCGAGAAGCTAGTCTGGTTCGCCAACGACCAAGAGGGCGAGAACTTTCGCGGCCGTCCACTGCTTCGGCCCATGCACAAGCCTTGGTTCGCCAAGGAGAAGCTGGAAGTGCTGGCCCTGTTGCTGGCTGACCGTATGGGCGGCATCCCGGTGCTGATCGAGCCCGAGACCGAGCTGACGGATGCCATGCGGAAGACGGTCGATGATGCCCTAGGCGCCGTGCGTGTATCCGAGCACGGCTTCCTGCGCCTACCCTTCGGCAGCACTTTCAGTCTGCAATCCGGCCAGGCCAACCTGGCTGACGTGCTGGAGGCGATCCGCTACCACAGCCTGGAGATGACCAGCGTCTGCATGTTGCAGGTGCTCGACCTGGGCGTCACGCAGGCGGGCAACCGGGCGCTGGGCCAGACGCTGAACGACATGTTCACCAACTCCGTCCAGGCGCGGGCGCAGCTCTTCGAGGACACCTTCAACGGCCGCGAAGGCGTCGTGCACCAACTGCTGGCCTACAACTTCCCCGACTTCGACGAAGCCTTGATGCCACAGCTCCGCTTCGGTGATATCGCCCCGCCGGACTTCGCGGCGATGGCGAAGATGATGGCGACGCTGGCGGCGCCGGTGGGCGCCGGCGGTATCGGTATGCCGTTTGGCGCTGAGATGTGGGACTGGATCCGACAGCAGCTGAACTGGCCTGAGACTGACACTCAACAGGTTGTCCTTCCCGGACAGGGGCCCAGCCCAGCCCCAGAGAAGCCTGCTCCCGGCGCACAGCCTAATGCTCCTACACCCTCCTCCTCGGGGGCTGGCGCCGGGAGCGGCGCTCAGGCTGCCTCCCTGGCGCTATCCAGCGGGCCGTACTGGAGGCGGCCGCATGGCGTGGAGCGCTACGTTGAGCTCGCCCAGATCAAGCAGCTCGATGATGACGCTAAGCAGGCTATCAGGGAGGCGACGCAGGCTACTCGCGACGCACTCGTGCGGGAGCTGGGGAAGCGTGCCCGGGCGGCGGCGGCCAAGGGCGATGTGGCGGCCTTTGTGCGCAGCCAGCCGCCCATGGTCGATGCGCTGGCGGCGGAGATCCGCCCGATCTTGGCGCGCTACTATGCGGCAGGCAAGGAGCAGGTGGCGCAGGAGCTGGAACGGCAGAAGGAAGGCCGGCCGGTGGTCGAGGAGACGATCGCTAACCGTCAGGGACAGGCGGTGAACGCAGCCACTAAGCCGCCTAAGGGCTATGTGCCGCCGGCTAAGCTGGACCCGGCTGTGGAGGCGATAATCGCCGACCAAGCCGACATTGCCGCACGCACGATCGCGACCGGAACACTGGCGGCCGCCGCGCAACAGGCGACACGCATCACCACCGTACCCATCGACGATGCCACCTTTGATGAGTTCGTGCGTCGCGCGTCCGACGGCGAGGCTCTACGTGTCGCTGGCATGGTCACCGACCTGATGGCTGCCGGACGAGCGGCGGAGGCACAGGACCACGCCGACGAGATCGCGGATGCGGTCTACAGCGCCATCTTGGATGACAACGTCTGTTCCGCCTGCGAGGCCAGGGACGGCGAGATCACGACTGATCTCGACGAGGCGGCCGGCTGGGCGCCGAACCCGGACTGCGAGGGTGGAGACCGCTGCAGATGCATAGTCGTGTACGAGTACAAACAGGGAGGCGCCTGACCATGAGCGACACCGTCACGAAGAGCGAGGCAGGCGGGAACTTCCCCGCTAGCGACTACGCTTACGTGCCCGACCCAAAGCATCCAAGCACGTGGAAGTTGCGGCTCACCAAGACGCCGGGCGGGACGCCTGACGCCGGGATCGTAGGCGCCGCTATCGCAGCACTTGGCAAGGGATTCCGGGGCCAGAAGGTCGATATTCCGGCTGCCGATCTGCCGGCGGTGAAGGCGAAGATCCGGGCGGCCTGGCTGAAGGCTAACCCCGACAAGAAGCCAGAGGAGATGCCCGACATCATCAAGGCGGCGGGCTTCCCGGTGGCGCCGCTGCGCCTGGCTGACAAGACGCTGGCTGCTGGCGATGTGACGCCTGTCATGCTGTTCCCCATCGGGCGCTGGAAGAGCGACAAGTATGCCTCGCGCTATCCGGACGGCTTGCCGCTGACGCAGGACACGGCTGATCAGATGATCGCCAACTTCGACGCCGGGGTGCTCGGCGGCGACGTTCAGTTCTCGGTAGCCGGCGCGCACGGCGTGCCTGCCGCAGCGGCCTTCTGGGTGCAGCGCCTCTACTGCGCGCCCTACGAGTGGCAGGGGCGCACCGGTGATGCCCTATGGGCCAACGTGCAATGGACGCAGGCCGGCGCCGATGCCGTGAACGGCGACGAGTTCCGCTATCTGTCAATCGAGGCTGGCGACATCACCACAAACGATGGCGACAAGGTCCCCTGGGTGCTGCAGGGCGGCGTGCTGACGAACTACCCGGTGATCCGCATCATGCCGCCAATCAAGGATGCGCCGAATGCCATCGCCGCAGCAAGCGGCCCGCGCGAGGCCGAGCTCGAGATCGACATGCTGACGCTAGCGGGCGAGGACGACCCCGTGCAGGCACTGCTCGACAGCATGGATGAGATAGCTGCCAAGCTGGACGAGGCATTGAAGGGCAAGACGGGCATGCCCGCCGTGCGGACGATGATGCGTGAGATACGCGCCAAGGTAAGCGCCCACAAGATGGCGCTGGCAGACGATTCCTACCGCGACAAGGCAAGCGCCCTCGAAGATGCCCTGAAGGCGAGCACCGGGCACAGCTGCTGGGTCGAGGACTTCGGCGACGATTGGGTGGTCTTTAGCACCTACAACGATGGCGTCCTGCCCTCACGTACGTATCGCGCCAGCTACACCGTGGATGCATCGGGCGGCTACTCGGTCCAGGACATGGTCGAGGTAACGCCCAAGACCATCTACGTTCCCACCATCCAAGCATCAGACAGCGGTTCCCACGATGAGAGCGGTCCCGGTTCCCCGGCAGGTTCGCAGCACGCGAAGGCCGGCGAAGGGCAGCGTTTGTCATCGAACGAGGGACTGGCTGCACAGAAAGGAGTGACCCATATGTCGAAAGTCACTGAGTACCTGAGCCTTGCGGACGATGCCCCCGAAGAGCTGATCCTCGCCGAGGTACGCAAGATTGAGGGCGAGCGCGATGCCGAGAAGCAGCGCGCTGAGGCCGCCGAGACCAAGCTGGCAGAGATCGAGAAGGAACAGGCTAAGGCGAAAGCTGAGGCCGCTCTCGCCGAGCTGATTGAAGGCGGACATCTGGCACCAGCCAGCAAGGAAGCCTACCTGGCCCTGGCAGAGAAGGCGCCGGCCGAGTTCGAGGCGATCCTCAACGTCGCCAAGCAACAGAAGGTCGTTGAGTTCGGCGAGCGTGGCGATGGTGGCAAGGACAGCGCCGGTCGTTATCCCAACGCCTCCGTCGAGCTAGCCGCTAAGGCTCGGGCCCGCAAGCAGGCAGACGGCATCAGCTTCGCTGAAGCGACTCGGCTGATTCTGGCAGAAGACCACGATCTGAAGGCGCGGTACGAGGAGTTCCGCGCAGGAAAGGAGGGATGACCTAATGGCCACAATCCTCCCCCGTGGTGAGACTCGCGACAAGACCTACACCGCTAGCGGTGACTTGTCGGCGTCTCAGTACCACATCGTCAAGCTCTCGGCAGCCAGGACGGTTTCCATCGCCGGCGCCAACGACCATTGCCTCGGCGTCCTCAAGAACGCTCCCGCAAGCGGCGGTCAGGCATCTGTTGTGACGGCCGGCGAGGCCCTGGTCTACGTTGACGCCACCACGCCGATCGCGGCGGGCGACCGCATCGAGGCCGCTGCTAATGGCGTCGGCGTGAAGATGGCGGCGACTGCCGCGAGCAAGCGTGAGATCCTCGGTGTGGCGCAGGAAGCTCTGGCGTCCGGCACCGGCACCATCGTCGTTGACATCGCCCCTGGCGTTGTCACGAATCCCGCCTGAGAGGGGTGAGTAGCTATGCCGCGTCCTGAAGACGTCCACATCGACGCAGCCCTCTCGGGGTTCGCGCTCGATTATGCCATGTCACAGGAGGACTTCATCGCTCCTCTTGTGGCGCCAACGCTCAACGTGACCAAGCAAAGCGACCTCTACTGGGTCGCTGACAAGAGCTCGCTGGTCCTGCACGACATCCAGCGTGCGCCGGGTGACGAATACGCCAAGCTCGACTGGGGCTACTCCAAGGAGCCGTACCTGTGCGCTGGGTATGGCCTCCAGGCCATCGTGCCGAAGGAACTGATGGCCAATGCTGATGCGGGCATCGACCCGTCGCAAGATGCTATCGCGGCGGTGACGAGCCAGATCATGCTGGCGGCTGAGGTGCGAGTTGCTGCTAAGGCGTTCAGCTCGTCGGTGTTCACGCAGACCAGCGCTCTGACGAGCACGGCTCGCTGGGACTCGACGGCGCCCGATCCGTGGGCGTGCCGCCGTACCGCTGATGCAGCCGTTCGTGCTGCCACCGGCAAGAACGTCAACACGCTGGTCATCAACGGCACCGTGTGGGAGTACCTGCGCGAGCAGGCGGCCATCAAGTCGGCTGTGTTCGGTAGCGGGCCGCAGGGTGTGCCCACGCCTGAGCAGGTTGCTGCCGTTCTTGGCCTGAAGCGCATCTACATCGGCACCGGCGTGTACTGGAACGGCTCGCAGTTCGTGGACATCTGGGGCAAGAGTGCCCTGTTCGCCTATTACCCCGACTCCGTCGACCAGAACCAAGGACGCATCGTTGTTCCGATGCGGACCATGGTCTGGAACGTGGACGGCGTGGGGCGCTTCCAGGTCTCAGCGCCGGAGTGGGTGCAAAGCCGCAAGGCGTACGTCCACTACGTCGACGACTACACGGACGAGAAGGTGACCTGCGCCGCCGCCGGCTACCTGTTCACCACGGTGATCAGCTAGCCGCAGGGGCGCTAAATCTCGGGGAGCGGGTGCTTAAGGCACTCGCTCCCCCTCACCGAAAGCGAGGCAGCGATGCCGTACATCGTGAGACGAGGGACTGTTGATGATGGCCAGCACGTCTACCAGACCGGCGACGTGATCGAGGCCAAGAAAGGCAGCCTCGACGATCTGGAGCCCGGGGTCGTGGAGTGGGTGCCAGCCGCCAAGGCGAAGGCTGCAGAGGCTGCAGAGCCCGAGCCCGAGTCCGAGCCCGAAGGAAGTGATGGGTAATGGGCTTCCCTGTGCGCTCAGACTCCGTGCGACGCTGGATGCAGACGGTCCTCGGCGAGACGCTCGTCGAGCCAGCCCTTACCGAAATAGGGCGTTTCGGACTGGTGGTGGTGGATGCTCCTATCGCCTGGGCGAACTCTGCTCCGTTGCAGACTGAGGTAGTCGTCGACGTGCCGGCCTGCCCGGCCTCGCTGATCGTCGCTATTTACAACCCGAGCACCGTGACCGACCTCGAGTGGAATCTGCTGGCTCACATCTCATTCGGGGGCACGGTACGTGACGCTTGCTATGTCGTGGGCGGGGTGCGGTCATGGAACACGATGCCCAAGGCATCCGGGTCACTGGTGGCGAGCTGGGTCGCTTTTGCCGGCGCTGCCTTCGCCAATGGTGGCCACGTGGTTGTGCGCAACAAGACTGCCTTGGGTGCCAGTGACGGATTCACGGGACGCCTCGTGGTGGTTGTCTGAGGTCCGATGAGCGCTCCGTGCGTCATCAACCCCGGTACGCGTCAAGGCGTCTTTGACGACTACTCGGCGTGGACGGCCGACTCGGCGAAGGCGATGAGCACCGGGAACGTGTGCTTCTTCGATCCCGATCTGCCCTTGCAGCGCAATACGCTCTTCGCTGCCGTATACACGGACGTAACCGGAGATCAGCCGACGTGGACGCGGACCATCTCGCTGCAGATCGACGGCACAAAGCCGATCGCGCTCGACCTCTACGCCTACGCAGCCGACCGGTCAATATACGGGACGGAGATCAAGCCCTACGTGGCCTTCTCTAGCGCGACGGACTTCTCCAAGGCGTTTACTTGGCAGTCGGCGTGCTACCTGCAGCCCGGCCTGAACCGCGTCGTTATCCCACCGAGCGAGTGGATAAACGTCGGCGGCGAAAGCTGGAGCAACACGATGGTGCGCATGCGCTTCGGCTTCCCAGCTTTCAGCGGCCGCTCGTACTACCAGTACGTGTCCGGCGTCCGCCTGATGACCGGCGTGCAGACGCAGCCTGCCGCGCTCATTATGTCCGCCGACACGAAATTGAGCTTCTACCTGAACGGCCTGCCGCTTATGGACGCACGCGGCATCAAGGGCACTTTCATTTCCGAGACCAACGACATCACCTACCCAGGCGACATGTACGCCGGGCCCGACGGGGCGCGTTACTGGCACATGAGCGCTGATCAGGTGAAGGACATCCAGGCACGTGGCTGGACCATCGTCGGCGACATGGACCCGTCGCTCTACATCGGCGATGAGGTCACCGAATACAACATTCTGCCCTGGCCCTCCTGGGCATATGCCGCTCTGCGCCAGACCTCGACGGACTGGCTGACCGAGCACGGCATCGTCCCCGACCCGCGCTTTGTTGCTCCGGAGGGCGGCATAGTGCCAGGCCGCCTGGTGCAGGTGCTCGGGAAGGATGGCGTCTCGGCTATCTTGAGCCTGTCAGCGAGCTGGCGGACCTCCGTTCCTCTCTTCGGCATTGCGCCGTACCTGATCCCGTCTGGCCTGACGCTGAGTAGCTCCGTCACGCTGGCACAGATCAAGGCCGAAGTCGATAAGGCCAAGGAGGCCGGCCAGACGATCGTCATCAAGGTCTGCAACATCGACCGCGCCGAGACCGGCATCCCCAACTGGTCGAGCGCCGACTTCGCCGCGCTGCTGGATTACATCCAGGCGCAAGGCCTGCCGACGATGACACTGGCCGAGTGGTACACGTTCGCCACTGGTGTCACTGGCCCGGACGTGAC
>Ga0315298_1009040_pt1 | contig 12455 bp, 12 predicted proteins | sample WHS_1_MG_FD_203077 | JGI IMG/M metagenome (GOLD analysis project Ga0315298, IMG submission 203077) | Extremophilic microbial mat communities from Washburn Hot Springs, YNP, Wyoming, USA - WHS_1_MG | ecosystem: Environmental > Aquatic > Thermal springs > Hot (42-90C) | place: USA: Wyoming... | reverse complement strand
CCCAGGACGAGAGGAGTTTCAGTGCCGTTTAAGGTGCTTCGTGCTTACGGTTGCAGGGTGAGGCATGTGGATCGGATGATCTCGGCTTGTTTTGTCTTGGGGGTTTCGACTCGGAAGGTGGCCCAGGTGCTTTTGCCCATCTTGGGGGAGCCTGTAAGTGCCACTTGGGGTAACCGGAGATTATCAGTTTCGGGTGAAGTAACGGGATCGGGATTTCGTGCTTTCAAATAGCTACCCCTCCAAGCTCTCAAGGTTGATATTGTCGCCGTGTACTCCACGATGGCCACCAGAAAGAAAAAAGCGGCACCTACCAGTCGCTTCACTCAGTGGAGTCCTATCGTACCCGTAATAGCAAGGTCCGCTGGAGGGCCATCATCAAGTTCGGACTTGTCCATCGATATACCAAGGAAGAGATCCCGAAGACCATTCGGGAGCTGAGCAGGTTCTTCAAACTCGAGGATAAAGCCGAAGGGGAGGGGGTCTCCTTTGAAACAAGCCATGAGTTCGCTGCCCCCTGAGCCATCGCCCACGTGTGAAATGAGCCCGCTTTATGGCCCACTGGCCTTCGGGCGCTCATGGCCGAGCCCTAATTCGTCTAGAGGAACCACAGAGTCCACATGGAGACCACCAACCGAAGCCTTTTCCGCCAAGGAGGTGGTCTTGCAGTATAAGGAACTTCAAGACGTGGGGCGCTCTCTCCGCACGCTCAAGAGTCCCCCGAGATAAGGCCCGGGTATCACTTTGTGGATCGCAGGATCCGGGCCCATGTGTTCATATGTGTGATGGTGCTTCAGATCCATAGGTTCATGCGCCAAAGGCTTCATTTGGCGAATATCTAAAGGTCCGATAAGCGGGTGCTTGAGAGGCTCTTCCTCCAGAGGTCTGTGGAGGTAAAGGCGCAGGCAGACACATCCGGGGTGTTTTGCCCCCAAGCAGCTAAGCCTGTTTGAGGTCTTAAAGGGGCCTTTCGCAACACAGGGATCTGCGGCGCAAAGTCGCTATAGGGACGAGTCAAAAGATGACTTGTTTGAAATCATTCAATTATTAGCCCAGAACAGATAATCTCCGGAGACCAGGGGACTGAGGAGGCAATCCCACCCGTATTGGTAAGCGGCTCAATCCCAGTGCCTTTCGTATCACTCAGGTGGTGAGGCAGGGGGCCGGAGTTGCATTAGGGCCTACCGGGTTCTATGTGGAACCCTGGTGCCCGTACGAATGGACTCGTCACATGGAGGTTCTCAAATTGAGCTAGCCCGACATCATTTGGGGCAACAAGAGTGATATGGATGGGAAGAGGGTGAGAATAGTGATCGTCAACAGGTCAGCTCCCCAAAACCACATGGCACCTTTGAAAATGGCCTCCGTCGGAACTTCGGGGGCCACGCTTTTTAGCACGTAAACCTGTACCCCGACTGGTGGCGTCAAAAGGCCTATCTCAGTGAGCTTCACCACTATAACTCCGAACCAAATGGGGCTGAATCCGAGATGGACTACCAGCGGGAAGAAAAATGGAACCGTCAACATCAACAGGCCGAAGGCATCCAGAAAACAGCCTAGCACAAGGTACACTAGATACACTGAGGCGATCGTGATAGGGAGAGGTACCGACCATTTGGACACGGTGAATGCCAGAAAAGATGGTAGCCCAGATAGCGAGATGAACTGGACGAATATGAAGACGCCCACTATGAGCACCCCAATCACTGCCAAAGAACGAGCAGTTTCGATGGTAACGTCCCGCAGCGCTTTTCCGGTAACCCTCCTTGCTAGAAATCCGACGAGTAAACAAGCCAAAGATCCAGCTGCCCCGGCCTCCGTAGGATTGAAAAAACCGGAATATATTCCTGCTACGACGATCAGAAAAAGCAAGATCACTGGCCAAAGGCCCCCTAATGACCGGATCCTCTCCTTCCAGTCGCTTTCCTCAATGTCGTTTTTTCCTCCGACCAAGTCTGGTCTGAGATGTGCAATAAGGAGGACAAGTAGGGCAAATACAAGCGCTGTCAGAATACCCGGGAGAATTCCGGCAATCAAGAGTTTCCCGACGGATTGTTCCGTAATTATGGCGTAAAGAACGAACAGAAGGCTAGGTGGAATCAAGGCAGCCAGAGTCCCAGCCGCCGCAACACAGCCCGATGCTAATCTTTCGTCATAGCCTCGCCGCAGCATCTGGGGCAGGGCCATTTTGCCGAAGGCGGCGGTGGCGGCCACGCTTGAGCCGCAACAGGCCCCGAAAACGGCAGCCGCAAAGATAGTGGCTACACCTAGTCCGCCCTTCACCCCGCTTGTCCATTTGTGCGCCGCCTCATATGCTTTGTCCGTCAATCCTAGATGAAAAGCTAAGTAGCCCATTAGGATGAACATTGGAATGACAGCTAGTGTAAAACTGGCGATAGAGGAATGGGGGATAAGGTATAGGGCCCCTATCGCCGCATCCCAGCCTCTGAGCAGCCATATCCCTACAAAGCCTACCAATCCCATCGCTATTCCTATGGGGGTGCCTAACACTATCATCACGAGCAGAACTACAATTCCTCCCACTCCGAAAAGCAAGTTTACCATCTGATACCTCTTTCCGTTCTCAGCTTCCTTGTTGCGTTGGTAATTGGCTTTTCCCTCGGTCCTTTGGGCGGCCTTTCCTAAACAAGACCGCACTGCCGCGGAGATCCACTTCGTCCTACGAATCTCGTTTTCGTCCTTTTGTTAAGAGCACAGTTATGTCGAGAAGGAATCGGAAAACTAGCAGGGCACTCCCCAAAGGAATGAACAGCTTGTGCGGCCACGTCACAATTGAGGGCCTCCCGAAGGTTCTCTCTCCGAGAATAAAATCATTCCAAGTGTGGAGAGCGCCCTGCCACGCAATCAGGCCAAATAAAACCGCGCCTAGAAAGGCGGACATAGCCTCCAATATATCCCTACTTGAGTCTCGGACCCGAGTCAGTATCAGGTCGACGTGTATATTCGCCTTTTGTTTCTGTGCGTAAGCCAAGGATGAGTAGATCATCACCACCATGAGAAACTCAGTTACCTCAATCAGCCCCGGTATCGAGACGTTGAGGAACTTCCTTAGGCAAATTTCAGCACCGATCAGGACAACCACCATATACAAAATGAAGGTTGTCGCCATCGCTAATGTCGTCTCTACCTTAGCCCACTTCTTGCTGATCGTTTCGCCAATCTGAAAATTGCCCATGATCGCCGCCCTTCGTAGCTCGGTACGCAAGCAGTTTTTTGCGGCCGGTTAGGCTGTGCTGCCAAGACACGTTAAGCCAGGCCAAGATTATTATTTTGCTAACCTCGAGCGATACTTGACCACGGTGTCCTCTACCTCCTTCACTATCTTTTGCCCTGACAAGCCTCTCGTCCTCAGATACTCCTGAAGCTCCCGTCTTTGATCGATCTTGTCCTCCAACCGTTGGTATAAGAATCTGGCAGCTTCTTTCCACCTCTCCTGTTCATCCCTAGTAAGGTAGATAAATTCTCCACCTCTTTTTTGTATTTCCTCTTTACACGCTTGCGATTCTCTGTTATCAGCTTCTGCTAACCTCTCAAACAGCTCCCTCCTTATATCAAGGAACGCATTCCGAACATCTTGTGGAAGTCTCTCCCAAACACGTTTATTAATTATGTACCAAGACGTACAGAGGTAGCCTGAGCCCGGGTCGGTAACGTACTTGGCGACCTCTGAAATCCTGTAAGAGCAGATATCTTGAAAGTAAAACTGGCCTCCATCTATCGTCCTCCGCTCCAAAGCTGTGTACACCTCCGTGTAAGGTACAGAGGATATCGTCGCCCCCATCGAGGCCAGCCACTCCCCGGTCTCTCCCACTCCTCTCAGTTTTATTCCCTTCAAGTCCTCTTTCTTCCTCACCGGTTTATTCGTAGCAATAACGAACCTGCCCGCGAATGTCGGAAAGAACGGAACCACACCGGACTCCTCGAAGCCCAGAAGAAAAACCTCCGGAAACCTCTCCACCAACTCCGCCACGGCCATGTATCCGGCAAGCACGTTGTCGCCACATTGATAGGGCAGCCACACGGTGTGGCCAAAAGGAGTCCGCTGGTCTGTGTAAGCCGGGACGAAAGGAGCGATGTCTGCGATGCCTTTGCCGACCCCCACCAAACCTTCTTTTAACTTTATTAGGGACTCGGCGTAGTAAAGCTCAAATCTGACCTTTCCCCCCGTTCTTTTTTCAAGTTCCGGCCACAAGAATTCGGAATAAACTTTTTCTCTTGCGGCAGTTGGCGGACCCGACATAGAGACCTTTAGGGTTAGTGGCTCCGTCTTATCTGCTGCACTAACAGCCCCAACCAACCCGACTCCGTCCGGAACAAGCAAGAGAGCCAAAAATAAGACAAACAGACGCTTCGTTTTCATTTGCCACCCTCCATTCCCGTATTTGATGCCTTGACCGGCCTAAACTTGTAACAGTAAACCTCGGTTCCATCTTCTTCTTCGCATAGTTTGTCGATTACCATTTCCACCTCCATGCCCACCTGGAGATCGTCAAGCTCGCAGCCGGTAAACAAAGTCTCGACACGGACTCCCTCCGGCAGTTCAACAAAGCCTATCGCGTACGGAACCTCGCCCTTATAATACTCGGGGGGTCTTTGCATTATAACCGTATAACTGTAAACTGTTCCCCTTAAGCTTAGCTTAATCTCCTCAAAATCCTCGCCTTGGCAATAAGAGCAAAGCGACCCGTCCCTTTTAGGAAAGAATACCTCCCCACACTTCCTGCATCGGCTCCCAACTAGCCTGGGCCTGCCCCGGGGATCCTCCGGCTCACACCAGAGCCCTTCCTTAACAGGGATCCTTCTCTTTTCTTTCCCCATTTCTGGCTCCATTACCAACCCTCCCAGCTATCCTTGGATTCCTAAGCCCGCCACTGTCATCCATGAATGTCTCTTAGTCAAGATTAGAAGAGCCTTCGCCCTTACTCAATAGAAAGCGCCAACGCCTAGCACCTCCCGGCCTATTATTAGTTTCTGGATCTCTGTCGTCCCGTCTGGTATGGTATAGCAGCGTGCATCTCGGAAATAACGCTCCAGCCGATATTCTTCGGACAGACCATAAGCTCCGTGAATCTGAATCGCCTTGGATGTGACCCTCACTCCCATCTCAGTTGCAAAAGCCTTAGCCATTGAGACTTCCTTCCTACACTTTACCCCCTTGTCTAACAAGAAGAATGCTCTATAGGCCAAGAGCCTGGCTGCATCTACCTCGATTACCATGTCTGCTATCATCCCTTGGATAAGTTGAAATGATGCTATCGGTTTCCCAAACTGCCTTCTCTCTCTTGCATAGCGTACCGAGGCGTCTACCGCTGCCTGAGCTATTCCCACCGAAGCAATGGCTGCATTAGCTCTAGCATGATTCAGGCCCTTTAAGGTCCTCCGATAACCTTCTTCGGCCGAATAAAGCAGATTGTTTACCGGCACCTCGCAGTCCTCAAACACGAGCTCTGCTGTCGGAAAAGAACGCACGCCGACCTTCTTTATTTCTCGCGCGAGAAACGGAGACTTGTCCTTTTCCACGAGTATTTGGCAAATGCCATTCGGGCCTTTTGCGGGATCCGTTTGGGCCACAACGATTACATAATCGGCGATTGTCCCGTTAGAAATCCACATTTTCGTTCCGTTGATCCGATAACGATCTCCCTGCCTTATTGCCCGAGTAGTGATTCCGGAAGCATCCGAGCCGTGGTCGGGCTCAGTTATTGCGGTACAAATAATTTTTTCTCCCGACAATAGGCCAGGTAAAATCCTTTCCTTGAGCTCTTCGTTCGAGCACTCAGCTATACTTGAGGCTCCAGCCGAGGTTATCCCCACTATACCTCCAAGGCTCGCATATACCCTCCTCAGCTCCTCGTGGAGGACCCCCCAGGTCACATGGTCCAGCCCCGGACCGCCGTCCTTCTCTGGTACGAGTGTGCCTATATACCCGAAGGGTTTAAGCTCTTTGAGGAATCTCAATGCATCCTCCTTGGACATAGGGCCCTTTCTGTCGTACTCGTCCGCTATCGGATCCACTTTTTCGTTAAGAAACCTCCTCACCGTGTCTCGCAACGCTCTTTGCTCATCGGTAAACTCGAAGTCCATAGCGTGCCTCCGTGATATTTTTGTTGCGCCTTCGTTGGGCCGCTGGAAACGTGCATGGCACCTCGTTATTTAAGAGCCCCAATCCTTCGTAGCTCTTCAACCTCCTCGTCTGAGTAGCTGAGAACCTCCTTCAGAACCCATTCAGTGTCCTGCCCAAGTAATGGTGCCGCCCTCCAAAAACAGGGAGACATTTTGGAAAAATTTGAGCCTGTGGTCCTGTAACTATGGGGACCGATCTCGGGGTGGTCCAAAACCACCCTCCACCCCCTGGTCTCCAGCTGAGGGTCTCGATCGAGCTGAGAGGGCCTCAAAACCACGCCCGCTGCTATGCCACGAGATTGCAATAAACCCATAAGGAAGAACGCATCGAAGCGCTTTGTCCACTCCGCAATGTAGGAGTTGAGCTCCGTTTCATTGGCTTTCCGGCCAATAAAACTTGCGAATTTGGGGTCGCGAGACCAGTCTGGACGACCAAGGATTTCACAGAAGGTTTCCCATTCGCCTTCGTTTTGAATAGCGATAGCGATCCAGTTCTCTTCCCCCATACAAGGGAAAACCCCGTGGGGGCAGTAATACGGATCCGCGTTACCCAGGCGCTCGGCCTGCCTATTGTTAACAAAGTAGTCTAGAAGTAAGGGCCCCAGAAAGTGTAGGCATGTCTCCAACTGCGATAAATCTATGTACTGCCCTTTTCCAGTTCTCCGTTTATAGTCAATAGCAGCAAGAACCACGGCTCTCAACCATAGCCACGCCACAAAATCCGCAAAAGCCCCATAGGGACCCACGGGGTCTAGGTCAGGCCATCCCAAAATCTCATACATCCCGGCGAGGGCAGCCATGTGTAAACCGAACCCACGGAATTCTTTATGGGGTCCAGTACTCCCCTGCATTGAGGTGGAAAAGTACACGATGTTAGGGTTTATTTTGATCACTTCCTCGTAACTGAACCCCCATCTCTCCATTACACCCGGACCGAAGGATTCTCCCATTACGTCTGCCCAAGCTATAAGCTTCTTGGCGATTTCTCGGGCCCTCGGATCGGCCAGGTTAAGAGCGATGCTGCGTTTATTACAATTCGGGCCGGTATAAAAGACGCTCCGATTCAGGCCGGGCTTGTTGTCCTTAAATGGCGGCATAGTTCTCAATGGATCAGGCCGAGTCTCCGACTCCACCCTGATTACGGTTGCGCCAAAGTCAGCTAGGACCCTTCCGACGATGGGACCAACCCCCACCCAACAAAAGTCCGCAACCTTCAACCCCTGGAAAACTGTCCTCTTATTATTCGATGGGACCATCTTAGATAACCCCCAACTTCAGCAAATAACTTAATTCCTCGGGAGACATCCGCAGTTCCTCGAGATAAATCTCGTTATTGTGTTCGCCAATAAGGGGCGCCCTCTCCCACCGCTCCAACGGAGTCTCTGATAAGCTGGCCCACCGCCCTGGGTAACGAATAGTTGCCCCCAGTTCTTCATGGTGTACATCGTGCCAGAAGCCTCTCTGCTCCAAGTGTTCATTGCGGCAAACGTCCCCTATTGTGGAAATGGGAACCAGCATTATTCCTCTCATAATGGCCTGCTGGTACAGCTCCTTTTTAGTGAATTTACCCAGGAAATGGCTGGCTAAATCTACAATCTTTTCGTAATTACTCGGCTCAATTTCTGCCGGGTCTAGCAAGGGCCAACCTGTTCCCTTTAAGGGTGAAAGGTCTTCCCCTTCTTCTTCCATCCATCTGTGCAGGGCAAGATTGCTAGCCTCGCACATTTTGCCCCCCCAAATGTATAACAGGACATGCCCATCCCGGCATGGATATACCAACCTCATCCGGATTTCACCACGTGGCATTGTCCGCCATCGATCGCTTCCTGCCCTTATCTGGTCCTTTCCGAGAATCTCCCAGAAAGCCAGAGCATCCATAGTCGGCCACGTGCATACGTGCTGGGCTGATACGTCCACCCATTGCCCTTCTCCAGTAATGGATCTGAAATGTAGGGCTAGCAATGCCCCTATAGCCGCTTCCCCGGAAGCCATCAAATAAGCCAAAGGAAAACTAAAACGCACTGGAGGTCTGGCGGGATTGCCACACAGGAATAGGAACCCTGAAAGAGCCCATACCACGAGATCTGGGGCTTTAAATTCGCGGTAAGGACCCCACTGACCGAAAGGTGAGATTGATACGTATATCAGTCTCTTATTTAGGGCTGAAAGTTCCTCGTAACCGAGGCCGAGACTTTTCATATATCCGGGAGGGAAAGACTCGAACAGAAAATCTGCACGCTGGGAAAGCCTTCTCAAAATGTCCCGTCCCTCCCTCTTCGTAATGTCCAAGGTAATACTCTTCTTGTTCATGCAGAAAGCGAACCAAAAGAGGCTCCTCTCCGGGTGGGCTTCGTCCTCAAAAAAAGGGCCAATACGCCGGGCCTCATCTCCTCCGGGTTTCTCGATTTTGATCACCTCGGCTCCTAGATCCGCGAGAATTCTTGCGGCCAGTAAGCCTTTCTCGTCAGTAAGGTCAAGCACTCGATACCCTCCTAACAGCCTCCGCTCCATTGATGCGCCTTCCGATCTAATAGAGTTTGAAGACCCCGTCACGGTCGAACCACATTATCGTTTGAGAATCACGACGCTGCTATTGGGACCGGCACCCATGGCATGAGCTAGACCGATCCTTGCCCCTTGCACTTGCCGAGCTCCAGCTTCGCCCCGAATCTGCCTGTAGATCTCAATTATTTGGGCCAACGCCGTTGCTCCCAGGGGGTGCCCCCGCGACATTAATCCACCATCCGTATTGACAGGAAGCTTCCCATCTATTTCGAAGTGACCCTTTCTTAGAAGCCAAGGAGCCTCTCCTTTTCCACAAAAGCCCATTCTTTCCAAATCCCAAAGCTCTCCCGGAGCCATTGTATCGTATGCCTGCACCACATGTATGTCCTCGGGTCCATATCCCGACATTTCCCACGCTTGCTTAACGGAGAGCTCCACCGTATCCGGTGTCCGTATCCTCACGCTGCCTCCTCCGTATACGTGGCCATGGGTGCCACTGGTCAACACGCACGCAGCGACCGTGACAGTCTTTGTCGTGGATTTTAGTCTCTCCTTCGCGCAAAGGATTACGGCCGCCCCCCCGTCTGCCAGAGGACAAGCGTGGAGGAGCCTCAGAGGTTTAGCCACCATTCTAGAGGATAACACTTCCTCTATCGTCACAGGTTTTTGAAAACGGGCGTAAGGATTGAGAGCCCCATTTTTTCTATTCTTGACGGTAACCCTTGCGAAGTCTTCCTCGGTAGCTCCCGTCTCCTTCATGTACCTGACAGCTTCCATCGCGTATGAAGCAGGCTGGACGTGGAAACCCATCCTTCGTTGCCATTCCGGCCAGGCTGTGCTTCGAATAAGACCGCGCGGCATCGTCTCAAATCCCACTGCTATCACCACATCATATATCTCCGCAGCCACTGACTGGTACGCAAGCCGAAAAGCAGACGACCCACTTGAGCACGCATTCTCCACGTTCACTATGGGAATCCCCGTCATCCCTATCTTCTCGATTGTTTGATGTCCGGCCGCTGTTCCGCAGTAAACGCTGCCACAAAAGGCAGCCTGAATCTCCTTCCATTCCATGTTCGCTTCCTTTAAGGCTTTCAGGATCGCCTCGCTTCCCAACTCATAGAACTCTTTTTTGGGCCTTCCTTGTTGGCCATCATACGTATTAAAGCGGGTTAGGCCCACCCCTGCTATAGCCACTTCCCTCATTTTTCCCATGACAGTTCCCTCCCGCGCCGTTGCCCAAGAACCCCTTTGAATTCAAATCATTGAGAATCCGCCGCTCACACTCAAGCATTGCCCAGTAATAAAACACGCTTTGGGGGAGGCCAAGAAGGCGATCGCGTAAGCCGCATCACTCGGACGGCCTACTCGCCCGAGTCCTCTGCCCACAGGATAAGCCTTTAAGAGTTTCGCCAGATTTTCGTCGGTCTCCGGGGTCGCGTCCGGATCAAGTACCGGCTTGGTCCCTTCGTGGGCTGTTGCTCCCAAGGCAATGCAGTTAACGTTTATCCGGTAACGTCCCACTTCCCTCGCTAAGGCTTTGCTAAACCCCAGAATGCCTGCTTTTGCACCGGAATACACTGCGAGGTTAGCTTCGCCAACTCGGCCTGCCTCCGAAATAATGCTTATTATCTTTCCCTCCCTTCTCTCAATCATCGAAGGAAGCACCACGTAGGTGCAATTTAACGTCCCATAAAGGTTCAGGTCTATTTGCTTTTTCCACAAAATGATAGGCGATTCCACAAATGCAGTTCTTCTGATTTGCCCCGACCTCACTTCCCAGGGGACGCCGGCATTGTTTACCAATATGTCCACCGGACCTAAATCAGCTACTACCATGGCGACCATAGACTTCACTTGATCCAAATCAGTGATGTCAGCCTGCACACCGATAGCCGTTCCACCCTCATCGGTGATCTCTTTGGCAACGCGCTGCGCTCTCTCCGGGAATAGATCGTTAACAGCAACTTTAGCTCCTTCGGCCGCAAGAACTCTTGCTATTTCTCTTCCCACGCCCTGGCCTGCGCCGGTAATAAGAGCAACCTTGTTAGCTATTTCTAAGTCCATCTTCGTCCCTCCTTTTTTGTCACTGGCTGATCAGCGTAACCTTTAATTTCTGGTAATTCCTCCGTCTCCATGACTTCGAGGTCAAGCTGGATAGCGGGGCCTTAGGAGATCATCCGGTCTCGTCCCTTCCAGTAAGGTGCTTTCAGCTCCCTTCTCAAAATTTTTCCGTAAGCGTTTTTGGGAAGTTCCTTCATGAATTCTATTGACTTAGGCTTCTTGAACCCGGCTAAATGTTTCCTGCAATGCTCAATAAGCTCCTCTTCTGTTGCCTGCATTCCGGGTTTTAAGGATACAACCGCCTTCACCGCCTCTCCCCACTTCTCATCCGGGACCCCAAAAACAGCTGCTTCTAGCACCGCAGGATGGGCGCTCAAAACGTCCTCGACCTCCTTGGGATAGACATTAAAGCCCCCTGTGACTATCATGTCGTCTTTTCTGTCCACTAGGTAAATATACCCATCCTCATCCATATACCCCACATCTCGGGTGTGGAGCCATCCCCATCGGAAAGCTTCGGCTGTAGCCTCCGGATTCCTCCAGTAGCCCTCCATCACTTGCTCCGATTGCACGACGATTTCCCCAATCTCGCCAGGCGGGAGAAGATTACCATTCTCATCCATGATACGAACCTTAGCCACTGTCACTTCCCGTCCGATAGAGGTCAACCTTTTCAAACTGTTCTCACCCCCATCAAGAACATGGTCTTCCTTCCGCAGCAAAGTGAGAGGCATTGATCCTTCGGTTAGACCGTAGCCCTGTACGAAAACATTTCCAAAGACCTCAATTGCTCTCCTTAAAAGGGAGGGCGAGATGGGTGACGCGCCATAACGGATTGTGTTTATAGTACTAAGATCATACTTTTCCAGGTCAGGATGAGCCAGGATCATGGCAATCATTGTAGGAACAAGGTACAGGGTAGTTATCTTCTCCTTTTGTACTGTTTCGAGAAGCATGGTGACGTCGAACTTTGGAAGGAGTACCACCTTCGCCCCTCTGACGATATGAGGAATTATCATTGATCCACTTGCATGTGTCACGGGTCCGCTAAGAGCTATTGCGTCACCTTGCTGGATATCCAGTCCATCCATAAGTGCGTTATATACAGCGATTACGTTACTTCTGTGGGAGTGAACGACCCCCTTTGGTTTCCCGGTGGTGCCAGCTGTATATCTAAGGCTTATTAGATCCTCGGCGGAGATCTTTACTTCGGGCTTCCTTGGGGAGGATCTGGCTATTAGTCGTTCAAAAGAGAGGATTTTTCCTGAAACTTCCTTAGACACGCAGATCGCTGTGCGCACGGTGCCCGCTTCGCTTAAAACAGAGGTCACGAGGTCTTGGAACTCTTCGCCAAATATGATTGCCTTTGCCTCCGAATCGTTGAGGACATAAGAAAGTTCCGGAGAAGAGACCCGAAAATTTACCGGTACGAGCACCAGCCCTGCGCTTGCGATACCGTAAAAGCTTTCTACAATTTGATGGCAGTTGTACATGAGCACCGCTACACGATCTCCCTTATTGAGTCCTAGCTCGACCAGTGCATTCCCTAGCCGATAAATCCGGTCCAGCAACTCCTTGTTTGTCATTCGGGTCTCACCCGACACAATAGAGACTTGGTCGGGATAACGATGTGCCGCCTTTTCTAGCAGGTCGATAATGGTCATCGTCAAACCTCCTCCAGCGTCGCCTCAGACTATTCCTCTTTCTCTGAGACCCCGGACGGCTTCCTCTTCGTATCCCAAAGC
>Ga0315298_1009037_pt1 | contig 12459 bp, 9 predicted proteins | sample WHS_1_MG_FD_203077 | JGI IMG/M metagenome (GOLD analysis project Ga0315298, IMG submission 203077) | Extremophilic microbial mat communities from Washburn Hot Springs, YNP, Wyoming, USA - WHS_1_MG | ecosystem: Environmental > Aquatic > Thermal springs > Hot (42-90C) | place: USA: Wyoming... | reverse complement strand
GAAGAGGTTATCCGCCAGGGTCCCCGTGGCATCGTGTTCAAAGAGGAAGATGCGAGATGATGGGTATCGCTGCCGCAGAAACATCAGGAGCGGTTCTAATACGAGAGGATCTGTTGTCGTACCGGTTTCACGTCTGCGGTAATCACAGAGATTCACCTTGACGCCTATCGGCCGGTCGCACTCAACGGGCAAACTTAACCTATCCATGAGGCGCTGCATGGCATCCCGGATATCGTCATCGTGCACTTTAACCAGGTGGACAATGTTCATGAGGGTGACTCGCAATGTCTAAGCTATAAGCAAAGTTTACGAAACTATTCTCTGCATTCTATCTTGGACAGTTGTTTAAATCTTTCACGGGCCAGGCGGTAGACTTCCAAAACCTGGTCCGCCTGGACCTCGGCACCGAACTTGGCTTCGGCCGTCTTTCGAGCGGCTACCCCCAGGTCTCGGCACAGCTTATCATCGGATAACAGCCTGATTGTGGCAGCCGCCAGCTCCGCCGGCGATTTGGGATTGACCAGTAAGGCGTTTTTCCCATCTTCTAAAATTCCCTTAGAGAAGCTGGCATTGGTACAAATAAGAGGTTTCCCGCAGGCCATGGCCTCTATCATCACCATGGGAAGACCTTCATAGTGGGAAGGGATTATAATTGCGCGGGCCTCTTGATAGTATTTCAAAATGGTCTGGCGATCATGTACCACCCCGCAAAATTTTATGTTTTTTCCCAGCCCTGCCTCTTTAACTGCCTTTTTTAATGGCTCTTCCAACGGCCCGTTGCCTACTAAATAATAACTTACCTCGCGAAATTTATCTGCCACTATCCTGGCGGACGCAATCAGATCAAATAGCCCCTTTCGAAAATCCATTCTCCCGATATATAGCAGGTACGGTGAGCTTTCGGCAGGTGTACCTGGTTTGAAAAAGGACGTATCCACGGCATTTAGGATGGGAAATAAATTATCTCCCTCATAATGATAATATTTTCTCAATTCGTCGGCGACAGCGTAACTTACGGTTATAATGCAATCCGAATTTCTTAATAATTCCTTCTCTACCCAGAAGCTGGTGGTTTTTCCAATAATTTTGATCAGTCTCGATCTTATCCCATAATCTTCTACGCTGGCGGTATCGGAAAGCATGGGAGTGTGAAATGTGGTCACCAGGGGCCATTTCTTGGGCAGGTAGGGCACCAGGGGAGTGTGGAGGTGGACAATATCAGGTTTGAATTTTAAATTATCCAAAGCCCGCAGGACATTATAGCGGTGCATGATGACATGCAGAGGGTATAACGGCAGAAATGGCACCTTGATAATAGAGAATCCCTCATGATTGATTTCTTCCTGGCCTTTCATTCCCCCTCGAGTCATCAGGGTGACCTCGTGCCCCCGTTGGCGCAACTGTTTCCCCAGCCCCAAAACATGCGGCACGATGCCTTCACAACTCGGTATCGGTGCCGATATTAACATTAATATATTCATTCTTTGCTCTTTTGGATTAGCATAGCTATATATTCAAGCAAGCCCAAGGGAAGCAATGGCTATCTTAAATTCCTCCCCTATTTCAAGTGCTCATCCGCATTACTTTCAGGCGATCTTCCTGGCAACAAGACTCATTGCCGATCCTGCCTCCACAAATCGCAAAATAGGCCGCAAGAGGAAGGCGGCAAGAGCTAAGAAACTGTTGTTGAAATCCACTTCAGCATATGTTTTGCGCTCATACTCAGGAATGACCGAGACGTCAAAGCCGGAGGCTCTCAACAGCCTGGAGAGAGTTCTTTTGGAAAAGAAGAAGAGATGTTCCGGTGGTTTAATTTCACTCCAGGGTTTCCTTCCCAGAACCTTGCCGGCAAGGTTGTTTAGCATGGCATTGGGACTTCCGATGTCGATGGTATTAATGAAAAGAATCCCTCGCCTCCGCAGGACTCTATGGGCTTCGACTATAAATCCTTTGGGATCGGGCAAGTGTTCGATAGTCATGTCGCAGGCGACGGCATCAAAGATGTGACTCGGGAGTCCTGCAGCAACCAGATCACCTTGAAAGGCAGGTAGCCCTTTCCTTCTCATTTCATCACAACCGCAGGCTGACTTTTCTATTCCCATTACCTCCCAGCCCCGCGCCTTCGCGCTCCCGAGAAAGTCTCCAAAGGCTGCGCTAACTTCAAGCATTCTCCCAATGGGGATGAATTTCTCAATAACCTCAAGGATATAATCATGCTTCCGGCGATTGCGCTCACGTCTTGCCAGGTCTTCAGTATCAGAGAAATAATTCTCATAACCCAACACCGCGCCCTCTCCGCCGAAAAAATATTTCCCATCGTACAATTCATTCAGAATCGCTTCATCCGGCTGGGGGTTTACAAATACTAAGCAACACTTGACACAGCGCACTACAGTGTACCCATTGACTTCCCACTTAGGTTTCATTTTGGTTGATGAGCAAATGGGGCACTTGGCAATTAAAGTCATTTCCTTTCCATTTACACTGACTAAGACGCCTTGATGAGAGGAGGTCTTTCCGCATGGCTGGCTAATCCCAAGACAGCCAAGTACTCAGCCTCGATTCTTTTTGCTACCAGGGCGTTGGAGAATCGTTCCTGAGCAAGCCTCAGGCCGTTCTCACCCATGGCTTTACCCCGCTCCGGGTGCGTGGCCAGGGTCAGCATGGCCCGGGCCAGGCCGGCCTCATCGCCCGGCTGGACCAGGAAGCCGCTGACCCCATCTACCACTGTATCCGGGACTCCTCCCACTTCCGTGGCGATTACCGGCAGGCCGGCCCGCATGGCTTCGAGTATCGTGACGGGATGCAGTTCCCAGCGGGAGCTCAGGACAAAACAGTGGCTGGCTGCCAGTATTTCCGGTACGTCGCGCCTCACTCCCATGAAGGTTGTCTGGTCCCGCAAGCCCAGCGTATCAGCCTGCTGTTCCACGGCGGGGCGCAAGGGCCCGTCACCCACCAGCGCCAGGCGGGCCTGGGGCAGTTCGCGGCTCACCCGGTGAAACGCCCTCACCAGCAAGTCATGGTCTTTTTGCGGGAAAAAGCGGGCCACATTCACGAATTGGTAACCATCACGTTTTTGGCTGGTAGTCTTTGGCGTATCTTCCAGAGTGATGCCGTTGGGTATCAGGACAACCTTTTCAGCGGGCATCCCAAGCTTATGCAGGAACGGTATTTGATAAGAGCAGATGGCAATGGCCCGGTCGCAATGGCGAAAAGTTCGGTACAGCAAGCCCCAGAACCAATATTTCATGCCCCGGCCCGGTAGTTCTTTTTGAGGTATAATGCCGAACCCGTGGAAATGGAGCACCAGTCGGCACCCCAGCCTGTACTTGGCAGCCAGCCCGAGCAGGCTGGGCAGATCCAGGTGAGCATGGATCAGGTCAGGGGCATACGCCTCAATTCGCTGCACCATCTTGGGGAGCGCCAGCAGTAAACTGGCACTCAGCGGTCGCGGCCACAGTCGCAGCAGCGGCACGCCGGTCCGGGCGAACTCCGCTTCCAGAGCCCCCCCGCCCCCAAAGCCAATGGCGTGCTCAAAGCGCTCATGGTCGAAGTGGCGCAGCAGGGCCAGGAGGTTGGTCTCCGCCCCTCCCGGGGCCAACGAGGTCAACAGGTGCAGCACTTTGAACCGTGTGGTCTCTTTCATTTCACTAATTCGCTGAATAAGGCTTCATAACGGGGGCCCAGCTTCTCAAGTCGATGATTGGCTTGAAAATACTGGAGAACGTTTTGTCGTATCTTTCCATAAAGGTCTTTGTCGTTTAATAGGTTCACCACCTTTTGGCGCATGCTATCCAGGCTGTTTACAGCAAATCCCAGTTGGTGACGTTGGATAACTCTGTCAGGGTCATAGAAGCTCACCACCGGCAGGCCTCGACACCAGGCCTGCAAAAAGGTGTTGGGAAAGCCTTCCTTGGGCGAGGTGTTAACCACCAGCAGAGCCTGGTCAAAAAATCGTCCCACTTCGTGAAACGGCACGAAACCGGCAATAAACAGGTTGGGGATACCCTGGGCCCGTTTGACCACCCGGTCATACAGAGTTCCTTCTCCCGCCACCCGACCGCCCACCATGACAAACCGGGCCTTCGGCAGGCTGGCGGCCAGATCAAGAAACAGTTCTGGGCGCTTCAAATCGCGCACCATTCCCACCCACAGGACGGCGTCGGGTTCGGAATGCCCCTTAGCGGCTGGTGGTTCCTCGGCCCAACAGTTGGGAATCAAGTTCCCATCCAACCCGAAGGTTTCCTGTAGGAGAGCACGTTGCCTTTCGGTCTGAATAACTATGGCGTCGGCGCAACGCAGGCCATATACATACAGCCGGCAATCAAACCATCTTGGGATGATGGCCCGCTCCAGATCAAAATCGGTTTCCGACGCGGCGGAGAACACGAACTTCCGATTATGCCGGCGGCAGAAGGCCGCCAGCAGGCCGGTTTCCATACCGGCGCAGCGCTGATAATAGATATCGGCATCAGCCCGGCGCAAGGCGGCCCAAATTCCAGTCATGCGTGGATGGATAAAGCGCAGATAGCGAATTCCGGTGTTCATTTTGAAGGCCCTGTAAACCGTGATTCCGTTCACTTTTTCCCCATCGGGCTGGCCGTAGTCCAGGGTCACAAAGGATATGGAGTAGCCGCGCCGCACCAGGTACCGGGCAATCAGGCATTGCTGTACCTCGGCGCCGCCCACCCGGGCCTCTGTGGTCCCGGCCAGGGTCGGGTAGGCGTTCAGGGCGAGGAAACAGACACGGGGCGCCACCCTTACACCATGAAAGCGATGCCGATAAGCAGCCAGAGCGGCATCAGGTAGTCATTGCTGTGGGCCAGGCCGTCGATCAGGATTGCCGCCAGGGTGCCGAGGAGGCCGACGTAATAGGCCGCCTCCGGGGTGAGTGCCCCGGTCTCATCTGCCCCGGTCCGCCGGTGGAGTCTGCGGACTGCGCTCCACAGCACCCCGCAGAATAGCGTGAAGCCCATGATGCCGGTCTCCATAAGCACCTGCATGAACATATTGTGTGCTTCCAGGTGCACCCTGCCCCCCTGCCCCAGGCCCACACCCAGCAGGGGATTGGTGAGAAAGCGTTTCATGCCCATCTGCAGTAAGGGCAAACGCCCCTGGGCCGACGGATCGACATTTAGGAAGGTGAAACGCTTTATCATCAGGGTGCCACCCTTTTGGAAGAGCGCATTAAGCCATAGGATAAGGCCAGCGACTGTGCCGAGGCCGACCATGCTGCCCACCCTGAGGCCGCGCAACCGGTACTGGATAAACATGAACGATACCAACCAGCCGCCAAATGCCGCGACCGATACGGTGCCCAACAGTCCCAGGGCCAGACCCGCTCCCAGGGTGAGGAGCAGGAGCCGTCCTAATTTGGTCTTGGCTTGGTAGAAGAACACGTGCACCGCATTCAGGGAAATGACAAAATACATCCCCATCAGCGATGAGTGCCCCATCAATCCAGCCGCCCGGGCGGTCACATTGGTGAGGTCCTCCGTAACAAATGCCCTGGCCCAACCAACCCCAGCCCAGTTAGCCACAACGGTCAGAAAGTTGGCGAGGCCCCAGAAGGCAAAGGCGACGGTGAGATATTTCACCGTCTTTTCGTTATTGGGACAAAGGGCTACCACCAGCGGGATCAGCAGGATGCCAAGGGATCCCCGGTATTGGTTTATGTCCGTCCCGTTGATGAGACAGGAAAGAACTACAGAGGCGAGGTAGCTGATCACCCAAGTGGGACCAGTCAGGGGAATTTTTCCGCCGGACTGTATTTTTCGCAGCAGCAACACCACCATCAGCACCAGTAGCAGGACGGCCTTGAGAAACGCTACCCTTTGCATATCCGTCACCTCATAAAACACCCAGAGAGCCGACAACAGCAGGAAAAGAAAGGTCGGTGCGGCTTCAGGTCGCCAGGTGACATAGCATACCGCGCCCAGGAAGACAGCCAGCATGAGGACGAAGTATGGGTTATTAATAAACTCTGGCACGAGGTATTTCCCTTATGGTTGTTGACAGTTCGTAGGACCCGCTTTCCAGCGGGCCCAGGCGGACCACCGTATCGGTGATGGACAGGTAAGAGACTTCTGGCTGGAGTACTGCCTCCACCACGACACCGGGAAAATGGACTGAGACCGGCCGGGTGAGCCGTCTGGCACAAACCAGCCGCACCTTGGAGTTGTTTCCTTCCGAGGTGACCGACTGTAGGGACAGGGCGCTATATTCCACCAGGTGGTCTGCCAGTTCCTCCGCAAAAATCCATGCCGCCCCTGCCTGATGTGCCGTGCCCGCCAGATGCCGCAAGGACTCGCCCAAGCCGAGGCGCGACATTGCTAGTTGCAACTGCCACCTCAGCTTGCGCCGGTTTCCGTGAACCGCCAGGATCGCCGCAACCTCCAGCAACAGCGAAACAAGCCAAAACCATTGGTCGCAGTAATACCACAACCAGAGATTGAGCACCAGCAAGGCGGGGGCGGCTAACCACAGCAGCGCAGTTTTATGGCGCCGGGTCAGTGGGTCTCGGGAAAAAGCGCCGTGCAGCATCAGGTGAATCGGCAGACCCGCACATAGGTATGCACGGAACAGGTCACTATCCGCGATCCTGATGCCGGACATCCCGGAGCGCCAGGTTTCATACAGGCTCACGCAGCCGTTTCGTATGGTCCCCAAAAGGTCCCGGCCATCCGACTGTTGCAGATGCTGGTTGCTGTCGGCAATGTAACTGAACAGGCCGGAGGCCTCGGGCTTGGTCACCCCTTCCTTGTATCCCCAGGCCGGGGCGACAAACCCCAGGCGGTCTTTCCCGAAAACTTCCGCGAGCCCTTGTTTCAGGGACTCCAGAGTTGCCCGGGTTGCAGTCTTATCCAGGCCCAGGAATTCCTGGGGGATTATCCTGCGGGTCCGGCGGTATTCCGCCACGTCCAGATGAGCCGTGCCATGTGCGCCAATGTTGATTTCCCCCCGCTGATAGAGCTCCCGCAGCAGCCGGAACGCCTTGGGCGCCAGGTCCGGCGCCTTTACCAGCGTCCTCTCAGGGGTCATGGCGTGGGATGAGAGCATGTACTCCATCTTGGCGCCATAAAGGCGGTGGCTGACCTGGATCTCCCTGATTTCCGCGCAGGCCCGGGTTTCGGAATAACCTTGCTTCGCAGACGATTCACCGGTAACCGGCAGATCGTCGATGCGAAAGGCCACGTAAGGTCCGGGGGCGAGATGCGGCTTGCCGTCGTTGAAAAAAAGGGCGTTTTCCATCATTCTGAACCAGGCGGGAAAAGACACAACACCGAATTGCCAGACGGGCAAAGCCACCGTATAGCAGGTGTCCCGACGGGCCAGCAGGTTCATGCCGTTGTCGGCGCGCAGTAAAACCGCGGCGGTGTCGGTTTCGATGGCGCCGACGGCACCATCATTGAACCTGAGCAGGCGCAACGACTTCCCAAGACCCTCCAGCAATGGATCATCTTGCAGAATCTGTACTTTCAAGTCCCTATGGTACCCTTGCCAGGAGATCGCTTTTACTCCAGATACATTCTGCAAGTCCGGATGGAAGGCAACAGTCTGTGTAGCAAACAGCAGCGTCCGCGCTGAACCGGCCTGCATGTAACGCGCCACCGCCTTCTGGAAGTCGACCGATCCTTTACCCAAGTCTACCATAAGGGGGCTCTTATCTTTCGTCGTCCAGGCGTTGTCCTCCCAGGCCAATTCCCGAAGTTCAAACTTCCAGAGGAGCGCCAACTGGCGGAGCAAGACCCGCAACTCGGAAAGCTCTCTTCCGGGAGACAAGAAGTTAACCTGAACAGTCATAGAAGGGCTGGCTCCCGCCACCATCTGACCTGCCTTCCCAGTCTCCGAGACATTTTCAGTAGGAACTCTCCGAAGGCTGAACGGGTGATGGTAACCCGGTACTTGGGGAAAATCTGCGGATTATAACGTAGCTTATATTCTTCCTCCCCGCTGGAAAAATCCAAAAACCGATATCCTTTCAGAATGGCCCATTCCATGACCAGACCATAAAAGCATTTGCCCAAGTAACGGGCCTCAACTTCATAGTTAAATCCGGCCACTTCAGCATAGACACCTTTATCTGTTACCAGAGCACTAAGCCCTGCGGCGGGGCGATTATCAATGTATAATGAAAAAATTTTTAAAAGGCCGGCCTCGTTTAGGCGCACGTAAAGACCCTCATATTTCTTGCGGACACCGCTTTGCCCCCAGCGTAGCTCGTTCAAGGCAAACAGATCCTTCAGGCGATCATTAACATCCTCTTTTCCTTCTTCGATATGAAAATCAATGGAATGCACCGCCAGCTTTTTCCGGGCCGTGCGCATCTCATGGCGCATTTTGGGGCTGAGATTTTTAAGAAAAGTTTCATAATCCCCCGGTAAACTGACGATGGGACGCTGGGAATATTGTTCGATTCTCACATCTCCAAAACTTTTAGAAAAATACGGTTCCAACAAAGGCTTGGCCCCGAGCAAAGGCTCGGCCATTTTCAATACCACTCCCGAGATGTCCCGCTGAGCAAAGACATAACTTAAAACCGCTTCGGAGAACTCCCTCTCGCGTCCCGCCTGGACCAGAAAATCGGGACTCATCGAGGTTTCCTGGCCGATGAAAGTAAGGACGCCAAGACCTGGAATCGGCAGCGGCACCCGTTGCAGCGGGGCAATGCCCAGCAAGCTACCGTCGTCGTCCCGGGCCAGCAGGATATACAGGCGACTTTCGAGCCGCTGGGCCTCCAACCAGGCCCTCACCCAAGTGCAACTCGCATAGGGAGAGGGCTGGCCCAGCTCCTGCCACAGCCGTTCCCATTCCTGGCGGAGGGCAATCAGACCTGGCATAGTATGTACTGCCTCAATTCTCATTACAATGAACTATCCCCTTCGTCCAGTTTTGCCAAAATAGAGGGCCATGGTTTCCTCTACGCCTCGGTTTACATCGTACCGCGCCGCACTTGCGGTCGCTCCGACACTCAGTTGGGACAATTGTTCCGGACTGGTGCACAGTCTGGCAATGGCCGCCGCTAATTCCGTCGCGTTCCCCGGCTCCACCAGGATACCGTTCACGCCGTCCCGGATGAATTCGGGGATGCCGCCGACCCGCGAGGCAATAACCGGCCGGCCGGCTGCCAACGATTCCATGAGTGCCAGCGGCGCCGCTTCTTCAAGGGACGGGAGCACCGTAAAGCTGGCCATGGCCAGAATGTCTTCCACATCGTTTCGCACCCCGCAAAAATTAATAACGGATGAAACCCCCAGTTCCTCGGTCAGCTTCATCAGTTTATCCATAAGGGGGCCGCCCCCCACAATCAGAACAAAAGGGCAATAAGGCTCATCCTTCAGCCTGGCGATGGCCCGCACCAGGAATTCGACCCCCTTTTCCCGCCTGGCCTGGCTGATAGATGCCGCCACGGGCCGGTCTGCCGGGACCCCCAGTTCCCTGCGTTTGCCGGCGTCACCCCGACCCGCGGCAAAACGCCTGCGGTCAATGCCGAGATAAAACTGACGCACCTTGCTGGAAATGAAATGGTGGGCAAGCTCATTTTGCACAGCCTGGGAAACTGCCACAATGTCTGTTGCCCAGAGTGCCTCGAAGTTGATAGTGTGCAGCAGCCGTTTGTAGCCAGGCAGATTCCCCCGGTAAGAAACCGAATCCAGTGAATGTTTGGTCCAGACCCGTTTCTTGATACCGATAAGCCAAGCGGCCAGCAGGGCATTGATGCCGGTTGGTCCGAAATGCACGTTCACCACTGCCGGCCGCTCCCGGCGAAAAAAAGTCAGAAACTCCCTGATCAAAGGGAAGTCCAGACGAGACTTGGCTGTCCGCAGGGTATAAAGCTCCGCCCCGGAATCTTTAAAAGCCTGCAATAGATTTTCCTTGGGCAGCCGCTCATAGCAGATCAGCGACCGCCACCCCCTATCCCGCAGACTCCGGGTCAGCCATAAAAAGTACTCTTCCAAGGAGCCCCGCTTTTTCGGCGATCCACCGTAAACCTGGATGACGGTCTTGGCTATTTCTTGCATCTGACGACTATTCGGTTGGGGCAACTAAAAACATAATTGATTATTGCCTCAGCAACATGAAAATAAGTGAACAAACAAATGCTAACCCAATGTCTGCGCTGACCATTTTAAACCTGGATGGCGGGCGACAATGAAAATATAAGAGGAAAAAAAACGGTTGGGGTAATCAAATTTTAGGCAGTCGATCGCCCTGGCCACGTAATCTAAGAGCCTAAGGAGTATCTTTCTGGCGAGGTGCAACCACCCTTGCCCGGGCAATCTACTCCAGATCCCGAAAGTACCATGATAGCCGGCGTAAAGTACTTCAAGCCCCCGAGCCTCGGCGGCCGCGGCCCATTTTTTCGGATCCATAACCTCTATGAAGTGGCCTTCCATAAACGACGGGTTCAACAAGAAATGGAGCCAATACTGGCCATACCGGTAGTTGGGCATCCCAATGATTAAGGTCCCACCCGGATTTAGTAAGGCTATATGCCGATCCAAGACCTCCTGCCAGTTCGGAAAGTGCTCTACGAAACCAAATGAAGTTACCACATCATAACCCCGGCCGGGGGTAAAGTGAAAGAAATCGGCAACCGTAACTTTGGCTTCCACTCCGGATTCCTTCAACCACCTCTGGACGTGCGCCGTTTCGGGGAGAAAGTCTATGCCGAAAACCCGATAACCTAAATTCTTGGCAAAAAAGTGGAGAAATCGACCAGGGAAACAGCCGATATCCAGAAGGTCCCGTGTCTGTCCCTCATTAACCCTGGCGAGGTACTTCGTCAAAAAAGGATCAAACGTACTTGGGGCAGTTAATCTGCCGGGGTGGAAGGAAAATTGTTTCCACGCTGCCTGCCAGAATGAGAGATCCGTCCTCGACATTTTTCTGTTTACCCCTTGAGTCATCCGAGATTTTACCGCCGCTTGAATGTCAGGATCAAAGGTTGATCCTTATAACTTCTTAATCCAAGCCTGAATACGACAGCCCTCCTCCCGGCAAAGTACCGGCCGGTGAGCGGAGCCACTTGAGCCTGCACGCATCATGAACTGGTCAAACCCTTGCCCAACATAACCTGCACCAACTGCCATTCCCTTTCTCCCCATACCCGGAAGACGAGGAGGGTCACAAGGTACCCTGCCAGAAACAACGGCGGCTTAACGAACACCGGCACAGGCAGCAGAAAGGCCACCGACGCCAAACCGGTGCACCCTATTACGGAGGCGCTGGCGGACCAGACCTTCAGCCTGAGAACCCGTGACAGAGCACTATAGGCTAGCAGAAGTAATAACAGTTCCGTCAGAATGGTGGCTGCGGCCGCTCCCACCATGCCATATGGCGGAATCAGAATGAAATTACAGACAATGTTGAACACCGCGGAAGACACGAAGATTTTCATTAAAACATACTGGCGTTCGCAGGCCACCAAGGTGTTGTGGTAGAGTCGGCAGATGATGGCCAAACCGGCGGCCCAGACCAGCAGGCGAAACGGCAGCGCCGACCCAGCATAGCCGGGACCGAAGACCAGCCCGATAATCTCTTCGCTCATGACGCTTAATAGCATAACCGCCGGCATAGTTACCAGGAGCAAGAGTTTCGAGGCATAGCCGATAAAATCGGCCAACACCGGGATTGATTCCCGATAGCGCTTGCAGCTTAATGGAAAGACCGCATTGGTGAAAAATGTCCCTGCGGTGATGATGGCATTGATCAACCGGTAGGCTGCGCCATAAAGGCCGGTTTGAACGTCGCCGTGATAAGCGTTGACAAAGATGGCATCCGCATTGGTATTGACCCGCAATGCTGCCCCGCCTACCCCCACCGGCCAGCCCTGGCCAATGATTTCCCGGATGAAGGCCCAGTCAAGTTTACAGGTCACGGGCCGTTCGCCCTGGCGGAGAAACAACAGCCAGCCCAGGGCCGCTGCGAAAAGGGTGCTGATAATCAGGGCCACGGGCACCAGGATGATCCACTTGATGAAGAATATCAGGCTGAACAAGCCGAGAGCATAGGCAATTTTCTCGGCGACTTGCAGCAGATTATCGTAAAACATTTGTTGCCGGGCATAAAATATCCAGTTCACCCTTAAGGTCTGTAAGGGAATGGTGGCGCCATAAGCCACCAGGAGCCAGGCGGTATCCTGGGGGAAGCGCACCATGAGCATGATCCCGCCCAGGATAATGAGCGCCAGAAGAGCCAGAAAAAGTCTGACGACCAAATAGGACCAGATGTACCGCTCCGGTGCACCGGTGCGCGCCACCACACGGATGGCGATGGTGGACAGGCCGAATTCGGTCACCAGGGTAAAATAACCCGTGATGGTGGCAGCCAGCGTGAGCTGGCCAAAACTTTCCGACCCAAAATGTCGGGCCACAAAAACCCCGGTGACAATGGCCAGGACTTGGACTGACACCCCGCCGATGGCATTGAAGATGGTGTTGAGGCCTACTCGCCGGG
>Ga0315298_1009036_pt1 | contig 12461 bp, 9 predicted proteins | sample WHS_1_MG_FD_203077 | JGI IMG/M metagenome (GOLD analysis project Ga0315298, IMG submission 203077) | Extremophilic microbial mat communities from Washburn Hot Springs, YNP, Wyoming, USA - WHS_1_MG | ecosystem: Environmental > Aquatic > Thermal springs > Hot (42-90C) | place: USA: Wyoming... | reverse complement strand
CTGGCGAGGTCTTATACAGGTTTATGCAGCAACTAAGATGTATGCTATTCTTACTCAACAATATTATCCCCATCCAATGCAATCTGGCCCCTAACCCACGGTCTCAAGTGTGTGTAAAGATCAGCCCTTGGGGGAGAGGAGGAAGGTGAGGGGGAAAAATTATTAACCACTCCCTCCTTTTTTAAACTCTTGAATTTTTAACTTCTAAACGAATTTTTTCTATAATTATTTTGATTGCGAAAATAGGTAATACCTTCTGCCTTTTAATTCGCTTGGGTTCTGTAATGAGTCTATATAACCATTCGAGACCAAATTTACACCAAAAATCAGGAGCTCGTTTAACTATCCCTGCAATTGTATCTAATGTTCCGCCTATTCCCTGACAAACCTTTACATATTTTAATGAATCTTTATAATTGGAAAACCATTTTTCCTGTTTTGGTGAGCCAAGTGCCAAAAAAAGAATCTCGGCTTTCGATTCATTAATTTTGTTAATCAAATTTCCCATTTCCTCATCTTTTATATATCCATGTGAGCGACCAACAATATTAATTCCAGGATATAATTCTTTTAAAAACTGAGTGGCCTTATGATTCACTTCTTCTTTAGCACCAAAAACAAATATTTTATATTTTTTGTCAGCAGCCAACCTGCATATATCATGAAAAAATTCAGAGCCTGGGATTCTCTTTAAATGATTACCATAGAGAAATCTCACAGCAAGAACAATCCCAATTCCGTCTGGAATTAAAAGATCTGCATTCCTGAAGGTTTCATATAAATCAGGATCCTTAGGAATAGAAAAATTTTTTTCAGGATTACTTGCAAATATTGAATGTGGTTTGCTACCAGATGCTAAAAAAGTCTTAACCCTTTCAAGAGCATCTTCTCTTGTTACCTTATCTACCCAGATATTTAAAATTTTCAGACGATTTTGCATCTAAATTTTTGTAAAAAGAAATCTTACTCTTTCTTAGGGGGAATTCCCCTCACCCGAACCCTCTCCCCAAAGGGTGTAGAGGGTAATTGGGGAAAACCCTCTTCCCAAAGGGTTGAGGGTAATTGGGGAAAAAACCTCACCAAAAAGGGTAGAGGGTAATTTTAGAAAATTACTCTCTTCAATGGGTAGAGGGTAAAATTAAAAACCTCGCCATTTGGGAGAGGATTCCGCCCCTCACTTCCTCTCCCTTGGGGGAGAGGATTCTACCCCCTCATTTCCTCTCCCTTGGGGGAGAGGAGATAGTGAGGGGGAAAAAATTATTTTCTCCTAATATAATCAATTATAAATTACCTTCGAATATATTTATTGAACCTGTTGATGATATTGCCGTTAAGAAGCTAATTTCTTCTGTTTGCCCTGTCTTTTTACATTGAAGTGTTGTGGTTTTCTTTTTTATCCCGTAACCATCTGAATACCATCCAAGAATCGGTTTTTCCTGACCAGAAATCAATTCAAACTGAGCTCCATCAATTTGTTTCATGAATATTTTTGAATCCTTTCTCATTAATTTTAACCAATCAGCCTCTTTCTCAACCTCTACTTCAGGATGCAAATGATAATTAAGTTCGAATTCATGTATTCCTTTGCCTGAAAAAGTGTCCTTTATCAAGAAATTTCCTTCTCCGATCCATAAGATTGTCCTTTTATGTAAAACTGATTCCTTTAACCTTTGGTAGCCATTATGAGTCGCACTAAATAAGAATCCATTTTTTATTTTTTCCATCTTAATAAATTGAGTCCTGTAAGGTTTTGACCAGATAAAGCTTGTTTCAAAAATTGCTTGATCTTGTCCATCAATAGTAACTGTATTATGGGCCCTTGTCCCTTTAAAATATTTTCTCCATTCAGGGACACCATTGTACCTGAAAGTCCCAGGGTCAATAAGGAATAAGTATCCATTCTTCGAAAGGATAATTGAAAGGGCATCAGCATGACCATGTGCATAAAGAGGTGCCATCCCAAGAGGCCCATGATCAAAAATAAGAAAAAGACCATCCCCTCCCTTTATTAATGTATATCCTGAGTTTTCAAAGGTTGTAAATCTGTCGAAATCAAATTCAGGCAAATCCCTTTTTGGATTTATACCAGGAGCAATAGCATGGGAATCGTCGCTATCACCAATATAAGGTAGTTCTCCTGCCATCTGGAAAGCTTTATAAAACTTTTCACCCTCAACTAACCTTTGTTTCCAGTGCTTACAATTATGAAGTTGATTCTTTTCCAAGAAATCAATCGAAAGCCAGTAAAGATCAAGATTAAAGCGATGGTAATTTAATGATTGTTCAACAGGTCCCCCATCTTCTAAAAATTGGTGTGTAAGTTCCTTTTCCAAAAGCTTTATTCCTTTTTTAAGCCAATTTTTTCCCTCTTTTTCTCCTTGAAATAGGGCTCCTCCAAAGATTAAGCCTACAGCTTCCGCAATCGTATGATTTCCAAGAGATGAATAAAGTGAAAGCCTTTTAGAAACAAACCATGTATGCTGATAAATGGCATTTATAATCGATTTATACTCATCTTGAGTGAGATCTTCAATCATTTTTAATGAGTAAAAGAAAACAGGTATCCTTAAAGCACATTCCATTGAAGAAATATAATGTGGCCCCATCAAAAATGGATTTTCTTCGATCCATCTAAGGATTTTATATTTTGCAAAGGTTTTATTGTCTTGAGAAACATTTAAAGATTCTCTTTTTTTTTCATATAAAAGCAAATGGATAATGTCTTTAAGCCTTCCTCCCTCCCAAACTATTCTTATATCTGGGTTTTCAGTTTCTTTTATTTTTGCAAAAAACGTATTTTTATATTTCTTTTCAAACAACGAAATTTCATTAGCGTCAATCTTTCTATTTTCTAATCTTTCTTTGTCTAATGGATTTATTGAAAAGGATGGCAGTGAAATGTGGTTTAATCTTTCAATTTGGTCTTTTAAATTTGAAGGTTTTTTAAAAACTTTATTCTTACCAAAACTCTTCAGCCAAAATAAAAAGTATTTCTCTTTAACTCTATAAATCAATTCAGAAAATGAGGCATTTTTCAATCTAAGAATAAAGAATTTAATCTTTGGATTCATTTTTATAAGAGTCACAGAAAAAGATTGAAAATCAATTTACCCCTCACCCGAACCCTCTCCCCAAAGGGTAGAGGGTAATTTTAGAAAATTACTCTCTTCAATGGGTAGAGGGTAATTTTGGGAAAACTCTTTTCCCAAAAGGAGGAAGGAAATTTTAACAACCTCGCATCCTTTTGATATGATTCACTCACTCATTCACTTCCGTTGGGGGAGTTCCCCTCGTTTCCTCGCCCCGTTGGGGAGAGGATTCCGCTCCCTTATTTCCTCGCCCTTGGGGGAGAGGAAGAAGGTGAGGGGGACACAACAAATTTACCCCACCAAATTTCAATATTTTGGATTAATTGATACAACCCGGTTGGTTCGAAGTGATTCAATTATTTTAAATGTAACTAATGACGTATTAAATAATTCTTCCACAGGAATTAATTCCTGACCACCTTTTAGAATATTTTCAATAAAAGATTGAACCTCATTTTTATGACCTTTGTCTTGGACAAACAATTTCTTTTTTATCTTTTTTCTCCCTTCATAAATCGTTAATTCTTTAAAGTCTTCTATTACTCCAACGTTCCCATTCCAATAGACCTCTATTCTTTCTTTTTCAAAATATTTATCTCCATTAGAAAAATATAGAATAGTCCCAATCGACCCATTCTTATAAGATAAACTTATACTCAAAGTATCATTGTGGTCATAAGGGTCATTCATGGCAGATGCATAAACCGAGATTGGTATTGAACCATTAAGAAATGTCAAATAATCAACAAAATGGCATACTTCTCCAATTATTCTTCCTCCTCCAACCTCTGGATCTTGTATCCATGAATCATGAGGAATAGGGCCAGCATTAATTCTATAAATCATTGCCATTTTCCCATGGCCAGTTTTTTTCTTAAGAATCTCAGTTAAAGTAGAGAATCTTCGATTGTACCCTACCATCAAAATAGGTTTTTTTTCAGAATTGATGAGTGAATTATAAATAGAAACAATTTCTCTTAATTCTTCCTCTCTAATGCAAAGAGGCTTCTCAACAAAGACATGTTTCCCTGCTTTTAGGGACTTTATGACATATTGAGCATGTGAATCATGTCTTGTGGCTATAAAGACTGTATTTATTTCTTTGTTTTCAAAAATATCCTTTTCATCACTTGTTGAGAATCCAAATCCAAACCTATCTGAAACAGTTCGACTTCCTGTACCCGAAGCAGTCATAACACCTTTAAGAATGATTTTTTCACTCTTAGGGATATTTGGCAGTAAATTGCTTTGAGCAAAAGAGCCTGCTCCAATAAAGCCAATTGATACAAGTGGTTCTTTGATAAAAGAAGTTAAGGGTTTAATAACAATTTTCCTATCAATTTCTTCAGCGCCCTTCCTATCATATTCAATGAGTACTCCTATTACTGGTTCTGAACGGTTAAGAATCATTTCATAGGCAGATGGTGCATCATCAATTTTAAATATGTGGGTTGTTAAATAGGTTAAATCAATCTTTTTATTATATACGAGATCTTGGAAGGCTTGCATGTTTCGATTTTCTGTCCAACGAACATAGGCTGGAGGATAATCTATGCCTTTTTCTTCATAAGTTGGGTCATATCGACCAGGTCCATATGAGCAAGACATTTTAAGCTGAAGCTCTTTTTTGTAATAATGTGGTTCCCGATCAAAACCTGTTGGCACATTTCCAACAATGACAACTGTCCCCTTTTTTCTTGCAATAGCTCCAGCAAAGTTTATGGGATCAAGTGAGTCAGTGGCAGCACAAATAATAACAGCATCACAGCCAAGTCCATTTGTAAAGTCTAAAATTTTTTCTTCAATGCCGGAGCTATCCCTCAATAAACTCAAATCTGTGCAATGTTCGGAAGCTATCCTTACTATATCTTCATTAATATCTATCCCAACTACTTTTATTCCAGATGCTTTCAAAATAAGACCAGTTAATTGTCCTAAAAGTCCCAAACCAATTATTGCGCAGGTTTCACCTATTCTTAAATCAGCCTGTCTTATCCCTTGAATAGCAATAGCTCCAAGCGTATTATAAGCAGATTGTTTCAAATCTGAATCTGGTTGAAGTTTCACACAAAGGTTTACAGGAACACATACAATCTCAGCATGACATGCAGTTGTCCCTCCACATGCAACCAAGTCTCCCACTGTAAATCTTTCTACATTTGGAGCTACCTCTATCACTTCACCTGCACATGAATAGCCCATGGGTGAGTAAGCATCAAGTTTTTTCATAACTGTCCTATAGGTTTGGACAATCCCTTGGGTTTTAAGCATCTCGAAAACCTGTTTTACCTGCTGGGGCCTTTCCTTAGCTTTTCCTATCAAGCCTTTTTTAGCTGCCTTAATGGTGCTTACTTCTGTGCCAATACTGATTAAGGAATAATGATTCCGAACTAATATACTTCCAGGCATAACAACAGGTGGAGGAGCATCTATTACCGAAATAGTTCCATCAATTAGTTTTGTCACCAATTGCTTCATTGAAGATAATTCCTCATATCTAATTCTTGCTTTACATAAATCATTTTTCCAAGAGGGGTTTTATCTACAATATCTGAAAGAACAAAATTTATATTTATTCTTCCTGAAAGTAATGAGTTTAGTTCTTTCTTCAACTCGCCAAACATTCTTTCATCAGGATTTTCCTTTTTTACAATTACAATTTCTATTTCTCCTGGCCTTTCCTGATAAACTTGTATAGATTCTATGTGTGGAAAAATCTTTTGATGTTCAATATGATAAAGAAAGCTGTTTGCACTTAAAATCTCTCCATTTTTATCTACTAAAAACTCACTTTCTCTTCCTATCACATCTTCTATCAAAACATAATTTCGACCACACATGCAAGTTCCCGAGTTAAAAGGAATTACATAATCTCCTGTTTTGTATCTTATAAGAGGCATTACCCGATTATTGAAGCCAGTTCCAACCATTTCAAAAATTTCTCTTCCTTTTTCATCTCTTTTGCCCGTTGGCATAAGCTCCATATACCCATATTGAGGATAAAAATGATAAAGATTTGTATACTCACACTCACCACCAAGAAGAAGATATTCACTATGACCATACCAACTAAATACTTTACTCTGAAATAAAGACTCAAGCTTAGCCCTCTGAAAATCAAAAAGCTTTTCTGAGCCACATAAGATAGCTTTAGGTGAATAATTAAGTTTTAACTTTGATGATTCCATAAGCATAGCCAACTGATACATTGTAGAGGGATAACCATGAAGGAAAAGAGGTTTGGTTTGATTAATAAAGTTGACATATTCATGGATATTCTTCTTACTTAGATTCAGTGATGAGGCATAGTAGATATTGAAAAATCTATCATGCGATACGAATTGTCCTTTTGGAGGAGTCCTTCCTCTGAGGTTAAATATTGGGTCACCGAATTTATAGCCGACTCTACTCCAGAGGTCAAACATGAAGGCCTTTTCTATTTGCCTTGTCCTGAATTTATCTAAATAGAACAGGAGTGGTTCTCCTGTTGAGCCTCCAGTTGTGGCTTTATGATATCTCCATCGCTTTCCATCGAGGAATTTTTTAGTATTTCTTCTTACTTCATTCTTATCAATTATAGGAAATTCTTTTAAAAGGGCAAAGGGTTCATTTTTTTTAGCTGTATTATTTTTAACCATTTCTTGATAGTATGGGATTTCTTTTAGGGCGTAGTTTAATGTTTCTTTCAAGTAGGATTCTTGGAGGGTTTTAAGTCTTTCTTGGGGCAGGTATTCTGTCTCCCGAATAAGCCTTTTCGTCCCCAAATAAGCAGGCCCAAGTAATAGTTCTCTAAATTGATTCAAAAACTTTTCCCAAATTTTCTATAAATTTATTTTTGGTATAATATTGCAAAAATCGTTCTTTGCTTTTTTCAGCCATCTTTTTTCTTAATTTTTCATTTTCAATTAATATGACAATTTTTTCAGCAATTTCTTGAGGATTATTTACTGAGATAATAAACCCATTTTCACCATCAATCACAGTTTCTGGAATAGCTCCTACATTAGTTGAAATAATAGGAAGGCCTGCCGCCATGGCCTCAAGAATAGCAAAAGGTTGCCCTTCATTATAAGATGGAAGGACAAAAATATCAGATGTCATGAGTAAATCTATTTTTTCTTTCCCAGTTACAATTCCTTCGAATTTCACAAAAGAATTAATTTTGTTTTCAGAAATAAAAGTAAATGCCTCTTCTTTTTCCTTATCATGTCGAAAAGGACCAGCAAATATAAATGTTACATTTTGATGTTTTCTAATAACTTCTGGTATAGCATTTATTAGATCAAAAAAACCCTTAAATTTAACAAGATTACTTAAGTAAAGAATTTGTATGTTTTTATTTCCTTTTTTTAAATCTGAACAATATTTTATAAATGGTTTTTCATCCAGGCCATTTGGAATAACAACAATTCTATCTTCGGGGACCAAACTTTTGAAAATAGGCTTTAAATTTTCACCTAAAACAATTGCTCTACTTATATCCTTTAATGTCCATTTGATCAATTTTTTTATTAAAAAATGACATTGGTTATAGAGCAACCTTAAATAACTTCCGTGAAGATGAATGATAATCTTTTTATTAAAAAGCTTTGAAGGAATTAAAAATAGACTATCTCTTAAATAGCCTAAAGATGTTTGGGAAATAGGTATATAAACTATTTCAGGATTTTTGGCGATAAAAAGCCATAAAAGTTTAAAAAATTGTATAAATGCTATTGATATATTTTTTATATCTATTTTCCCTATATTTGATAGTTCCCTTCTATCGGAAGTATTTAAATGAATAATTTGAATTCTATATTGCAAAGAAGAATTTAAGATTGTCTCTGTTGCTATACTTACCCCATGAATAGGAGGTGGAGTAGGCCCTATAATTAGAATTTTTTTCAAATTATTCAAATCTTATTGGATTAAATTATGAAACTTATCTTTATTTAATCAATATTTTTAAAATTATATAGATAATTATTTTATTAATTTATTGAAAATTTCACCAAGTTCTCGAGCAATATTTTTTGAACTCCAGTGTTCGACCGATCGAGATACAGTTAACCTATCAAATCGCTGAATATGCATACGTTCTATTGTTTCTGCAATGGCCCGTGGATTAACTTGCTCAAGAAGATAACCATTAACACCATTCTTAACAATATCTGGTATACCGCCTACAGAGGATGCAATAACAGGTGTTCCACATGATAAAGCTTCCAAAACTACCATTGGTGTGCCTTCCATTGAAGAAGGGAGCACCAAAACATCAGCCATATTATAAAGGCTTGGCAATTGGTTATGAGATATATAACCTAAAAAAATTACATTATCTATTAACCTTTTTTCTCGAACTTGCCTTTCAAGATTTCTTCGTAATGTTCCATCACCTGCAACATAAAGTTTAATATTCTTCTTGTCGGGGAAATATAGAAAGCTATCAATTATTTTATCCACATTCTTTACTTCCTCAAGACGGCCAACAAAAAGCAATATAAAATCATAATTTAAATTCCCATATTTATTTCTTGTCTCTTTACGTGCATTTTCATCTGGTTTGAATATTGAATCATCAACCGCATTCATTATAAGAGAAACTTTTTGCCCTACTCCATTTTTTACAGCTTGATTGAGACATAACTTATCAATAGCAATAATCCAATCTGCACGTTTATAGATTATTTTATATATATTATTAAAAATTTGTGTAAATAATTGATTACGTGCCCATTTATATATCGACATTATTACTGGATTAGCTGACCCATGTTGATGAAACACTATTGGTATTTTGGATTTAGATAGAACAAAAGGCAATGCACATTCTGGTGAATGAATATAAAGAGCATCAACACCCGAATTTAGAATACGGTATCTATTATATAGATATAAAAGCAGTGTGGGTAATCTCTTTGGAATTTTTTGGGGAATATGAGTAAAATTTGCAATTGAAATAAATTTTGCGTTTGGATAGATGGGTATTTCTTCCCAGGTCTTTATATTACTATATCCAATACCAAATATTATAACTTTAAAAGGAAGCTGTGGAAGAATATTACTAATAAAACCACTTGCACCACCTCCACGTTCTGGTTTGGTTAAATCACTCCCATTAAGAATTCCAATTTTCATATATTATTATTATATTTAAATCGTTCAATTGCATAGAATATTCCAAAGAATAACCAAAATAATTGAGCCATTTGGAAACGAACTATATAACTATTGCTCACGAAATTCATAATTATTACGGAAACTAATATCCCAATATAAAAAGATTTAATATTATTATTTATTCTACTTTTTAATATATCATTGAATAAAACTATATAAAAAAGTAAATATATTATTAGGCCAAAAAAACCAAGCATAATTAATAAAGATAAAAAATCATTATGCGACCCCATCCACATCTTAGAACTTCCTGGAATACGATCGAGTTCGTGACCTAACCCAACACCAAGTATTTTTATTGTAAAGGGCAACTCTATAAAAGATTTTAAATTATTTTTCCATATATAGATTCTACCACTGCTTGCTACATTTAAATCATGGACCTTCTTACTTAATCCTTTAGTTTGCCATATTAGATTTTCTATATCAGCAGAAAAAAACACTAAACTAATAATGAGGGCTGAAATAAAAAGGATAAAGAAGAGTTTTTTGTTGTATGACCATAGAACTATTAACCAAAATATAAATGCCCCCAAAAATACAGTTCTTGTATAAGTTTTAAATAAACAAAATAATGAGACAATTAATAGGATACTAATAAAAAAATTTCAAATTTTATTTTTTTTACTAAACATAATTTGATAATACCAATATATAAATGAGAAAAAAGCATCGAATGTGCAAAAGTATGAACTCCAGCAAATAAACCCTCATGCCGCTCCCATAAATGACTTGATATGAGTGTCTCAGACCTACCCATTAATATAAGAAAAGCACTACCAAGTGTTGGAATCACATATCCACAGATCAGAGCATTAAATAAAAATTTTAAATGAGTTTCATTATTTATCGTGCTAATTGCTAAAAAAAGGTTAAAAAAGGGAATATCATTCTTGCTAAATCACGATATGTTGGTCCCCAAAATGTACTTAAAAGAGAATAAAAAATAAAAAAACAAATTAAAATTGAAATTGTATTAAAACGTATATTTTTCAAAGAAAAAAATAATCCTATCAACAACAAATAAGAACTTCCAATTCCAAATAAATCGAGAACACTAATTGAATCGATATGATGAAAAGATGTTGCAAGAGGACGGGCAAAGGTAAATATTAATAAAATTAATAAATCTATATTAATCTTTTCTAAAGATTTAGATTGGGTTATTGTATTTTTTTCTTGGATGTTTTTTTAGAAATCTTAATTAAATCCATATTACACCCCATAAATAGTATCCCGTAAAGTCCGGATGGCTGCCATATAATTAAATATAAATTCTGCGATAAAAGCAATATTAAGTGATAAAATTACTCCCCAGATACCTAATAATCTATATAATGGTATAAGTAGGATTGAATTTATTAAGAAAGTACTAAATGCTGAGAATGCTATTGCTTTAGGATTATTAAGACCTTGAACAATTCCTTTATTAATCATAGAAAATATACGAAGTGATAATGTAAGTAATAAAAAAGCAACATATTTATAGGATTCATTGTAAAATTTCTTATTAAATACATATTCGATTATTTCGCGATTATAAGGGAAAAAATAAATAATTATGACGATAACAATTGTTATTATAGTTAAGAAACTTAATTCTTTAAAGCCTAATAAATTAATCCTTTCCCCATTAGCTACTTGTCTCGATACTTGAGGTATAAGAACCGTAGTAATTGATCCGAAACATATTTGAAAAATACTATAAATAAGAATTACTACACTAAATTGAGCAAGATCATCAGAAGAGAAAAAGGCAAGAACGTAATTAGTAAAAAGAAATGTTCCTGTATTTAATAAATCCGTTAAACATACCCAAATAGAATAAGGTATAAGCTTATTAATTATTGACTTGTTTAATTTCCATTCATTAATATATTTTTTTTGGTTTAATAAACGAGTAAGGGTATTCGAAAGTAGAAAAGGAAATAAGCTTGCAATGGCAAATATTATCAAAGCTTTTTCAAGATTTAAATTTCCTATTATTATCAAAAATAAAAAAAGAATAATAAATTTAGAGAATCCATTGCATGTATCTACAAGGGCAGAAAATTTAAATTTTTCATGCCCTTTAAATAGACCATCATTAATTGTAAGAAGTGCAAGTGGTATCAAACTAGAAAAGAAAGCAATTTGAACAAATATATTAACTTTAACTGAAAAAGAAAAGAGGATACTTATAAAAATACCTATTAACGACAAGGCCATAACAATGATTACTCCATTTTTATAATAATCCCATGCTTCACCGAATTTACCTTGAGTATTTTTTTCACTTACATATTTTGATACAGCCGCATATAAATCACCATGAGAAAATACCAATGTCCATATTAAGATAGAATTTAAAAGAGCAAAATTAGCATATTCAAAAACAGTAAGTTTACGAATAATAAGAATATTATAGAGGAATATAAATAATCTTGATAATATAGCTCCTCCAAGAACTATAAAAGAATTAGTTATAGTTCGTTTCCACACAGTCCAGATATTTTTATTAATATACTAAAGTTTTGCACTTTTTAGATATTGTATAAATAAAATAAGCTGTCCCCCTATAATAGGCTAATTAAATCAAATAATTTCAAAACAGCCCAATAAGGAGGACAGCTTATGAGATTTAAAAATGCAAAAACAGACCTACAATTCATATTATCCTTATTCTCTAATAATTTTTCAAGACCCTCTTTCAAATTATTTACCTCTTTTATCACAGGATTCATTAGATTGGGAAAAGAAGCCCATACCTCCTCTATGGTCAAAGCCCTCAGTTCTCCCTCTATCCAACGATCCATCACAAGCTTCACAAGATTCCTGGCTAAAAACTCTTGGTCCCAAGAAGAAATCATACGAATCAAATTGGGACAATTCTTCCATAAATTGCATATCAAAGCTAACTCTATCCTCTTTCTCCTTATCGATGATACCCTCGTTCGAAAGACAGGTAAAAAGATTCCTGGATGCTCCTGGTATAGGGATCATAATAAGAATATGGCCAGGCTCTTTGGTCACCAATGGCTCATCTCGGCCCTCCTCTATCGGGACTTCCTCCTTCCCCTTAGAGCAAAGCTCTACCACCCAAAGGGACAAAGAGGATGTGGCCCCTTTCATACAAAAATCACCCTGGCTAAGAAGATTATACAAAACCTTAATCTCCCTGTCCCCTGTAAACTCTATGTCCTTGTGGATAGCTGGTATTGGACAAAAGAG